>QWCQ01000645.1_pt1 | contig 21860 bp, 17 predicted proteins | sample 1972701 | NCBI WGS metagenome assembly QWCQ01 (sample SAMN09866704, study PRJNA288562) | Human gut metagenome isolate pre4_stool, whole genome shotgun sequencing... | reverse complement strand
TAAGGCTGGTTCTATAAATTAGCTTTGTTAGATTTTGAGCTTATTTTTGAGGTCAAAATGCAAGAGAGTGAAGGAGTGTAGCGAGCTACACGACTGAACAATCTTACATTTTGAACCAAAAAGAAGCCAAAAGATAACAAAACGTATTTCATAAAATTTTAATGACTATATGCGGTGGTAATTTATAGAACCAGCCTTAACTCACCATGCAGCATCCCCTGAGCGCAGGGGGTCGCATCACATCCTACAACGAAATACAAAGCTCAAGACCCCCAAAAAGTGCTTTGCAAAGTTTATTTTTATCAAAAAACATTAAAAACAAGCCGAATGGTCATTTGTCTTTTATTTTTTTTTGCCAATCAACATTAAATATATAAATTTGCAAAGACAATTATTAAGTAAAATTACCTATGAAAAAAAAGGTAGTCATTCCGATAATCGTTTTCATGCTCCTACTCGTTGCAGGCATTGTATATCTTGCCTACAACTTGAACAAGCAACAACAGCATAACCAGGAGATGCAAGAGTTGGCCGAGCTGGACAAGCAGGAGATGGAAAACGAATATCAACGATTTGCCGATCAATATAGTGAGATGAAGACACAAATCAGCAACGATTCCATTGTCGCTCAGCTCACCAAAGAACAGGAAAAGACCGAGCGGCTCTTGAATGAGCTGAAGCAAGTAAAGAGCAATGACGCTCGTGAAATTGCCAGGTTGAAAAAAGAATTGGCCACCGTACGCGCCGTCCTGCGCAGCTATGTGATGGAAATCGACTCACTGAACCGGCTCAATCAAAACCTGACCAAGGAAAATACCCGCATCAAGGGAGAATATGAAGCTGCCAACCGACAAATAGAAGGGTTGAGCACTGAAAAGGCAAACCTGTCGGAGAAGGTGGCCATCGCTGCACAATTGGATGCCACAGGCATTAACCTATCCCTTCGTGACAAGCGAGGCAGGGCAACCAAGCGGTTGAAAAAGGCTAAGACCCTGCAAGTGGATTTCAGCATTGCGAAAAACGTTACTGCCACCAATGGCATGCGTACGCTGTATGTGCGCATTGTAGCACCTACGGGAAGCGTGCTGGGCGGAGCCGGTACATTCCCATACGAGAACAAGAATTTGCAGGCTACTGCAAAAAAAACCGTGGAATACGGCGGTCAGCAAACCAATGTCACAGCCTATTGGAACATAGACCAAGCCATGGTCTCGGGTACATATCAGGTGAGCATCTTTGCAGAAGGTAACATGATAGGATCACGAAGTTTTACATTAGATTAGCAGTTGAATGAATCGATGATGAACAGACTTTATACTACACTGGTTCTGATGGGTACGCTGTTGCCTGTTCATGCGCAAACGACACTGTCGCTTGACAGTTGTCGGGCCATGGCCCTGCGCAACAACAAGCAGCTGAATGTAGCCAAGCTCCAACAAGACGTCGCCAGAAACATGCGAAAATCCCTGAGAACAAAATATCTGCCGAAAATCGATGCGATGGGTGGATATGAATTTGTCAGTAAGGAGATTTCACTTCTCAACGACCAACAGAAAGCTGGATTTGCCAACTTGGGCACCAACATCAGCAACGGCATGGGAGCCAATTTATCCACCATGATTGGCGGATTGGTACAACAAGGGGTTCTCTCCCCACAAATGGCACAGCAACTGGGCTCACTGATGGAAAACCTGGGGGCTGCCATCGGCCAAGCCGGAAATGCCATAGGCAACAGCATCAATGAAGCTTTGAAGACAGACACCCGGCAAGTATGGGCAGGAACGGTGATGGTGAAGCAGCCCATCTACATGGGAGGAGCCATTATCGCAGCCAACAACATTGCAGACATCAACGAACAGATGGCTGCCAACGGCCTGTCACAACGTACACAGACCACTCTTTACGACATTGACCACGCCTATTGGCTGGTGGTGTCATTGAGACAAAAGCAAAAACTGGCCAACAGCTATCAAGAACTCGTCAAGAAGCTCAGCTCTGATGTACAGAAGATGATAGAACAAGGTGTGGCCACGCGTGCAGACGGTTTGAAAGTAGACGTGAAAGTGAACGAAGCAGACATGCAGGTGACACAGGCCGAAAACGGAGTTGCCCTCGCCAAGATGTTGCTCTGCCAATTGTGTGGGCTACCCTTGGATGAGAACATCCAATTGGCTGACGAAAATGCCGAGTTGCTGTCCCCAGGAGTGAACAGTGAGGCCAATCAGGCGATTGACATCACCACTACCCGCCCGGAATTGCGCTTACTGCAAAACGCCGTTGACATCAGCAAACAGAACACTCGGCTCATCCGGGCAGCCTACCTGCCACATGTAGCACTTACAGGTGGCTATTTCATCTCAAATCCAAATATGTTCAATGGCTTCCAGCGAAAGTTCTCGGGTGCATGGAATGTAGGAGTCATTGTTCAGGTGCCGGTGTGGAACTGGTTTGAGGGTGCCTATAAAGTGCGTGCCACCAAGACGGCCACCAGCATCGCCGAGCTCACCATGAGCGACGCACAAGAAAAGATAGAACTGCAAATCGCACAAAGCAGATTCAAGGTGAAAGAAGCTAACAAAAAGTTGGCCATGGCCATGAAGAGCGTGTCAAGTGCAGAAGAAAACCTGCGCAGTGCTAATCTGGGATTCAAAGAAGGTGTCATGGAATCGACGGATGTCATGGCTGCGCAAACAGCATGGCAGAAAGCTCAAAGTCAAAAAATAGAAGCAGAAGTAGAAGTTAAATTAGCCCAAGTAAACCTCAACAAGGCGCTTGGCATCTTACAATAATAAATATCATGTCGGCAAAATCACAACACAACAACATTTTACTGGCGATCATTGGATTCGCTACAGTTGTCATTCTCGTGGCCATCATCGGTTTTTTCACGTTAGGAAAAAAGCCAGAGATTGTTCAAGGCGAAATTGAAGTGTCTGAATACCGCGTTTCAAGCAAACTGCCTGGTCGTATCTTGGAGTTAAGAGTCAAGGAAGGTGATTACGTCCGGGTGGGCGATACGCTGGCCATCCTGGAGGCTCCCGAGGTAAATGCCCAGGAAAAGGCAGCAGCTGCCCAACAACAGGCTGCCGCCGCCATGAGCGACATGGCAGACAAAGGAGCCAGAAAAGAGCAGATTCAAGCTGCTTATCAATTGTGGCAACAGGCATTAGCGGCGGCAGATATCGCCCAGAAATCGTACGAACGTGTGCAAAACCTTTTTGACCAAGGGGTGATGAGTGCTCAAAAGCGCGACGAAGCCTTTGCTGGCTACAAGGCACGCGAAGCACAAGTGAAGGCGGCCAAGAGCCAATATGACATGGCCAAGAACGGTGCTCGCGAAGAAGAGAAACGCGCTGCGAAGAAACAGGCTCAAGCAGCTGAGGGAGCCGCCAATGTGGTTCGGTCGCTATTGAGAGAGACCGTTCAGATATCCAACGTAGAAGGTGAAGTCAGCAGTGTATATCCTAAGGAAGGCGAACTGGTGGGTACAGGATCGCCCATCATGAGCATTTCCATCATGAAAGACCTTTGGGGAACCTTCAACATCCGCGAAGACCAACTCAATGGCATGAAGGTGGGTGATACTTTCAAGGCTTACGCACCCGCTTTCAACAAAGAGATCAACATGAAAGTGTTCTACATCAAGGACCAAGGGTCATACGCTGTTTGGAAAGCCACCAAGACCAATGGGCAATATGACTTGAAAACATTTGAGGTAAAAGCACGTCCTACCCAAAAATTCGAGGGTCTTCGTCCAGGAATGTCGCTCGTCATCAAGGAGTCATAAGCGAGGTTTTCAGAATTGTGTAGATGTTGGTTCCAGTTCATTGCAGCTGAATCAGGTCTGCAAGAGAATCACGACACCTTCCCATGGTTCATCACCACAACTGTCCATCACATAGGATTCATCACGTAGATACATGTTAAAAAAAATAATACAGATTGCCTTTCGCGAATGTGGAATATTGCTACATAATCCCATCTATGGATTCTGCATGGTGATATTCCCCATCCTGGTCATCATCTTTTTTACATCCTTGATGAACGAAGGCCAACCCGTGAAGATGCCTGTCGGCGTGGTTGACTTGGACAACACGACCACCTCGCGCAAGCTGATTCGCAATCTTGACTCCTACCAGATGAGCCATGTCGTGGCACATTATTCCAACATGAACGATGCCCGGCAGGCTATCCAGCGCAACGAGATTTATGCTTTTCTGCTTATTCCGAAAGGCATGACAAGCGACCTCACTAGTGCACGCCAGCCAAAAATCTCTTTTTATTACAGCAGTGTGTCACTCGTAGCTGGCTCTACGCTGTACAAGGATTTGAAAACCATTACGACGCTCGGTTCGGCAGGAGTTGCTTCCGCCAAACTAACAGCCATGGGGAAGACCAATGACGAGGTTAGAACCTTCTTACAGCCCATCGCCATCGACCTGCACATGATCAACAATCCATTGGCCAACTACAATGTTTACCTCTCCACGACCATGATTCCAGGCGTATTGCTCATCTTCATGTTTCTTATCTCTGCCTATTCCATTGGTACGGAACTCAAGTTCAAAGAATCAAAGAAGTGGCTGGCCATGGCTGACAACAACATCTATGTGGCCATGGCAGGAAAGATGCTGCCGCAAACCATCATCTTCCTAACCATCTTCTACGCCTTTGAAATTTATATCTACTATGTGCTGGGCTTTCCACACCCAGGCGGTCTCTTTCCCATCTTGTTGCTCGGACTGCTCACGGTGCTGGCAGGACAAGGCTTTGGCATCTTCGCTTTTGGTCTGGTACCCTCACTGCGCATGTCCATGAGTGTATGCTCACTCTGGGCCGTACTGGGCTTTACGACCAGCGGCGCCACGTATCCGGTGTTCTCCATGAGCCCGATGATTGAGGCGATGGCACAACTATTCCCTCTCAGGCACTACTACATGATTTACCAACAGTGCATCTTCAACGGCTTCCCGCTGACAGACGCTTGGTTCAATCTCCTGGCACTGTGCACCTTCATCATACTGCCGATATTCACCCTGCGCAACATCAAGCGAGCCATGCTCACCTATGTATATATACCTTAACAGGACGTAAGATAAACTAAGCAACCCAATAGAAGTTTAAAGACAAGAAACAAGCAAACATGAACGAAAGTTTCTTCCAGAGAATCAAAGAAGGCATCCAGGATATGTGTTATATCTGGGTCAAGGAGATACGCTCTTCCGTGACCGATGAAGGCGTGCTGATTTTTTGCATCTTGGTGCCACTTCTCTATCCTCTTGTCTATTCCTGGGCTTACACGAACGAAGTGACACGCGAAGTGCCGGTTGCTGTTGTTGACTTCTCCAAATCACAACTTAGCCGTCAGTTCATTCGTTCGGTAGACGCTTCGCCCGGCACCGACGTGACTTACCATGTCAACAGCTTAAACGAAGCACGTGAACTGGTAGCTCGACAAAAAGTTCACGGCATCCTGTATTTTCCCGCTGACTTCTCAAACAAACTATACCGAGGGCAGCAATCCCACGTCAGCCTTTACTGCGACATGAGCCTGATGCTCACCTATAAAGCCATTTATCAAAGTACACAGGAGGTGGCCAGCATGCTGAACACCGAGCTGCAGCTGCAACAGGCGGGCGGATACACCAACCGAGATGATGAGATTGCAGCACAACCTCTGGCCGTGGACGATGTTCAAATATTCAATTCGACGGGCGGATACGGCAATGCGCTCATCCCCGGCGTGCTGATGATGATCATGCAGCAGACGCTGTTGTTGGGCATCGGTCTGGCTGCAGGAACGGCCAGAGAGAACAATCGCTACAAAGACCTTGTACCCATCAGCCGACATTACAATGGCATTTTCCGCATCGTCATGGGCAAATCTATGGCCTACTTCATGCTCTATGCAGTCATCGGAGCTTACCTGTCATTGATAGTGCCCAGGCTTTTCGGCTTTACTACCCTCGCCTCAGGAGCTGCGCTGGTGGGTCTGCTCGTTCCATACATCCTGGCTTGCATCTTCTTCGGCATGGCCTTGTCGTGTATGGTTCGCTATCGCGAGAATGTCATCCTACTGGTTGTCTTCACATCCATTCCTTTAATATTCATGACAGGCGTTTCATGGCCCCAAAATAACATACCTGGAATATGGCAAGGTGTGTCCTATCTGTTCCCATCTACCTTCGGCGTTAGAGGATTCTTGCGCATCAATGGCATGGGAGCCACGCTGGCTGACATCAAAACAGAATACCAAGTTTTATGGGTGCAGGTACTGGCCTATTTCCTACTCACCTGCCTGGTTTACCGCTACCAAATCATCCATACTCGTCGTCATGCGTTGGAACGCATTGCACGGTTGAAACAAAAAGCAAAGGAAGCGATAGAGAGAAAGGAAAGACTGGCCAGCGAAAAATCCGAATAAAGGTAAAAGGCTGTTCATCGGGCGGCCATCTCCTCCAATCTTTTCATAAATGCCGATGTCACATTTTTTAAGTCTTTCACCCCGCTTCTTTTAATAGTTTTTGCGTACCTTTGCAAAATATAGGTTGTTACGTTGACCATCAACGAGTTTTTTGCTTACAAATAGCATAACAAGCAAAGAAAGGACAGCCTATCAATAGGATGCAAAATTATTATTCATCATTATATCAATGAAACAATTCAGATTAGTAGATAATGTGGTTGGATGGGTTGCCTTCCTCGTGGCTGCCATCACCTACTGTCTTACTGTAGAGCCGACAGCCAGCTTCTGGGACTGTCCAGAGTTCATCACCACAGGTTACAAACTGGAAGTAGGGCATCCGCCGGGGGCACCATTCTTCATGCTTACGGCCAATCTCTTCACGCAGTTTGTGAGTGATCCATCTAAGGTGGCCTTCATGGTCAACATCATGAGCGCATTGCTGAGTGCCGTCACGGTGCTGTTCCTGTTCTGGACTATTACGCACCTCACGCGCAAGCTTATCCTGAAAGACTGGGACAGCTTATCACTGGGAAAACTCATCGCCATCGAGGCATCAGGCATGGTGGGCGCACTGATTTACTGTTTTAGCGACACGGCGTGGTTCTCGGCCGTCGAGGGCGAGGTGTATGCCTACTCATCGGCATTCACGGCTGTTGTATTCTGGCTCATCTTGAAATGGGAAGACCACGCTGACGAACCCCACAGCGACCGTTGGCTGCTGCTCATCGCCTACATGACGGGGCTCTCCATCGGCGTACACCTGCTCAACTTGTTGTGCATCCCGGCCATTGTGCTGGTGTTTGTGTACCGCAAGTTCCCCGACATCGAGGTCAAGGGCTCACTCATTGCCCTGCTTGTCTCGTTTGTCGTGGTGGCCGGCGTGCTGTACGGCCTCATCCCAGGCATTATCACCGTGGGCGGATGGTTCGAGCTTTTCTTCGTCAACACGCTCGGCATGCCGTTCAACACAGGTACCATCGTGTACATCCTACTGCTGGTAGCCACTGTGGTGTGGGCCATCTACGAGAGCTATGTGGGACAAAGTAACCGCCGCATGAATATTGCTTTCATGCTATCGGTGGCCATGTTGGGCATCCCGTTCTACGGCTATGGCTGGAGTGCGGTGTGCATCGGCGTGGTAGTGTTGGCCCTGCTGTGGTTCGTACTCAACTATACAAACAAGGTTGAGAAGAAGCGAGTGCCGCTCATCAGTGCGCGCATCAAGAACACTGTGCTGCTGGGACTGCTGATGCTCATGATAGGTTATTCGAGCTATGCACTCATCGTGATACGCTCAGCAGCCAATCCACCGATGGATCAGAACTCACCCGAGGATATTTTCACATTAGGCAAATACTTGAGTAGAGACCAATATGGCTACCGTCCGCTCTTCTACGGACAGGCTTATACCTCCCAAGTAAAGCTTGATGTGCAGGGCAACCAATGCATTCCCAGTATGACCGAGGGAGAACCCATATACGCACAGAAGGAAAAAGCAAGTAAGGACGAGAAAGACTCGTACTTCGTTGTGACGCACAACTCCAAGTACATCTACGCACAGAACATGCTCTTCCCGCGCATGTACTCGTCAGACCACGCCACGGCCTACGAGAGTTGGATGGGCGGAGTAGACGGTACACAGGTACCATACGACCGCTGTGGTGAAAACATCATGGTGAAAGTGCCAACGCAGTGGGAGAACCTGCGCTTCTTCTTGAGCTACCAGTGCAACTTTATGTATTGGCGCTACTTCATGTGGAACTTCGCTGGTCGACAGAATGGCATACAGGGCAACGGCGAATTGGAACACGGCAACTGGATTTCGGGCATCCCATTGATTGACAATCCGCGACTGGGCGACCAGAGCAAGCTGCCCGACGAGTTGAAAAATGACAAGGGACACAACGTGTACTACATGCTGCCGCTGCTACTGGGACTTGTCGGACTGTTCTGGCAGGCATGGCGTGGCAAGCGAGGCATCCGTCAGTTCTGGGTGGTGTTCTTCCTGTTCTTCATGACTGGATTGGCCATCGTCATCTATCTGAACCAGACTCCGTTGCAGCCTCGCGAACGCGATTATGCCTATGCGGGATCGTTCTACGCCTTCGCCATCTGGTGTGGTATCGGCGTGGCAGCCATTATCGACCTACTGAAGAAGTATCTCAATAAAGTCAACGAGATAGTACTGGCTGCCATTGCGGGCATAGTCTGTCTACTGGTACCAGTGCAGATGGCCAGCCAAAACTGGGACGATCACGACCGAAGTGGGCGATACACCTGCCGCGACTTCGGGCAGAACTACCTCATGACCTTACAAGATGAGGGCTATCCCATACTCTTCACCAACGGCGACAACGACACCTTCCCACTTTGGTACAACCAGGATGTGGAGGGCGTGCGGACTGATGCCAGGGTATGCAACCTGAGTTATTTGCAGACCGACTGGTACATTGATCAGATGAAGCGGCCAGCCTACGACTCGCCATCTGTACCTATCAGCTGGCCAAGATTAGACTATTGCTCGGGAACCAACGAGGCTGTGCCCATCCAGAGCGGTTGGAAGAAAGAGCTGGAGCAATACTATAGGGATTATCCCGAAGAGGCCAAGAAACAATTCGGCGATGAGCCGTTCGAGCTGAAGAATATCATCAAGTACTGGATGCGGTCGAAAGACGAGGACAGGCACGTCATCCCCACCGACACGGTATATGTGACCATTGACAAGGAGGCCGTGAGGAAGAGCGGCATGATGATGGCATCCGACACCATCCCCGACAAGATGGTAATCTCACTGGCAGGCAAGCGTGCCCTGTACAAGGGCGACATGATGATGTTGGAGATGATTGCTGAGTGTGGATGGACACGACCCATCTACATTGCCACAACCGTTGCCGCCAAATATTACATGAACCTGGGCGACAACTTCGTGAGCGAAGGACTTGTGAACCGCATCACACCATTCACCACCAACAAGCCCGGTGTGAAGAACTTCGACACTGAAAAGGCTTACAACAACCTCATGAACCGCTACAAATACGGCGGACTGGAGAAGAAAGGCCTCTACATCGACGAGACCACCATGGGTATGTGCGTGACACACCGACGCCTATTCGCACAGTTGGCCACAGAGCTACTCAAGGAAGGCAAGACCGAGAAGGCTGCAAAGGCTTTGGCCAAGGCCGAACGTGTGATACCTGAATACAATGTACCGATAAGCTGGAAGAGTGGCTCCCTAGACATGGCACGCGCCTATGTGCTGCTGGGACAGAAAGCAAAGGCAAAGCATATCCTTCAAAAACTATGGAAAGACCATGTACAATATGCCGACTGGTACCTAAGTTTGGATGGCAATAGATTCCTTGCATCACAAGAAGATTGCATGCTATACTTCCAACTCATGATGGAAGTGAACAAGATTACGTCACTCTTCGACACCGCATGGGCCAAAAAACAAATGGACGAATTGAACCGACGGTACAACCTATATGCACGAAAAGGCGGTCGCACTTTAGAGTGATTCATGATAAATGTTGATGCCGGGACACAAGCATGTCAGTCAGACTAATTGGTTCTCGGCATCAATCTTAAAGAAAAAGAAGAAAATAAAGCATGTTCATTGAGCAACCAGCCAAATGGTTACGGTGGTTATACCCCAATGCCCTGTGGCGAATGGATAGGAATGAGCGTTCTGTCTACCTGACTTTCGACGACGGTCCGATACCCAGTTCCACGCCTTTCATCCTCGACACACTGGCTGAATACGATGCCAAAGCCACCTTCTTCATGGTGGGCGAGAACGTACTACGCTATCACGACCTGTACAACCGCATCGTAGAAGAAGGACATCAGGTGGGCAATCACACTTTCAACCACATGGGGTCGCTCAAACATTGGGCACTGACCTATGGCATCAACATCCAGAAAGCCAACGAACTGATACACGCCCACCTCTTCCGCCCGCCCCATGGATGGATGCGATGGTCGGTATATTGGTGGCTATCCAGACGCTATCAAATCGTGATGTGGGACTTGGTGACCCGAGATTACTCCAAGTGGATGACGGCAGAAGATGTGTTGAGAAACGTCAAGCGATATGCCCGCAACGGGTCTATCATCACCTTTCACGATTCGACAAAAAGCATCGACAAGCTACGATACGCCCTACCAGAGGCCTTGAAATGGCTGAAAGAACAAGGATATGAATTCAAGACTTTCGAGTGAGTTGAAGGCTGAGGCATTAAACCTCGGCTTTTTTGCTTGCGGAATAGCACGCGCTGAAGCCGTTGACGACACCAACGCCCAACATGTAAGGCAGTGGATTGACGAGGGACGACAGGCTGATATGGACTATATGCGCAACCATACCGACATGAGACTGGACCCACGGCTGCTCATGAAAGGCGTGAAAAGCATCGTGTCGGTTGCCATGAACTATACACCGGCACAGCACATTCCATCCGATCAACTACAGTTTGCGGCGTATGCCTACGGCGAAGACTATCACGACATTGTCAAGAAAAAGCTAAGACAGCTGGCATTGAAATTTGATTTCAAGGAGTTGCGCATGCAAGATGAACCGAACAAGGAGGAGGATGATGTTTATTTTCGGGTTTTCTGCGACTCTGCGCCTGTGCTAGAGCGTTATTGGGCCACTCGTGCAGGACTGGGTTGGATTGGCCGTAACCACCAACTGATCATCCCAAAAGCTGGTAGCATGTTCTTCCTTGGCGAACTATTCTTGACCATTGAGTTAGACTATGATGAACCCATGCGCAGCCGTTGCGGCAATTGTCATGCTTGCATTGATGCCTGCCCCACTGGCGCCATCACCAAAGACGGGCCGCTCGACGCCAACAGATGTCTCTCCTACCAAACCATAGAGAATCGTGGAGACATCTCAAAAGACATCGCCGAGAAGATGGGGAATACGGTTTACGGCTGCGACCGTTGTCAGCAAGCATGCCCATGGAACCGCTTCTCCATGCCCAACAACACGCCAGAGCTGCAACCGAAGCCAGAGTTCATGGCCATGACACGCGACAAGTGGATGCAGCTTTCAAAAGATGATTACCGCCAGTTGTTCAAAAAGAGTGCGGTAAAACGAGCAAAATACGAGGGACTGATGCGTAACATCCAAGCCATAGTTGACCTTTCGAAAGAACAAAAACAAGATCATTAAGACAGTAAGAACGATGAACTCACAAGAAAGAAAAGAACAATTACGAAATAGCAAACCATACCAGGCCATGAAACACATCACCATCTATCTGGACAAATACCACCTTGATGGTGTCGCTGGATTGGTACCAGGAGGAATAGGTGACGCCGTGACCGCCTTATTCGGCTTGACACATGTCTACTTCGCCATGTTCAAGCTGCATTCAATTCCCCTCACACTGGCAGTGTTGAACAACACTTTGCGTGACGTGCTGTTAGGATTGATTCCATTCTACGTCGGCAATGTCATTGATTTTTTCCACCATTCTAACAAGAAGAACATGGTACTCATCGACGGATTCATCAACGGCGACAAAGCCATCATCAAGGAAGTGAACAAACGGGCGTTGCAAGCTGCGGTCTTCCTCGTTTTCTTTATCATCGCCATTGCCATGATGATTGCCCTGCTGATATGGTTGGCAAAAACACTGGGAACAATGATTTTCAGTTAAAACTCCATACAAGCCTCAGCGAAAAGATGTTCCGCATACTTACCAAAATCCCCAAGACGACGTGTCGCCTTGGGGATTTTGACGTTTGATGGTTGGCAGATGCCGACCAAGCAATACGTCTTATTGCATTTCATAAACCACATCCATGAGCTTACGGCCAAGACTCTCAGCCTCTTCTATTGTCGCAGCCTCGCTGTAAACACGAATGATAGGCTCCGTGTTGCTGGCTCGCAAGTGAACCCATTTGTCAGCAAAATCAATCTTGACGCCATCGATATCTGTCACCTTTTCATCCGCATACATTTCTTTGATACGATCCAAGATAGCACTGATGTCAGTCTCTGGTGTCAGGTCAATACGGTTTTTCGCCATGAAATAGTTGGGGTAAGACTTGCGCAGCTCACTCACTTTACAGCCTTTATGTGCCAAAGAAGAGAGGAAGAGGGCAATACCCACTAAAGCATCGCGGCCATAATGGCTCTCTGGATAAATTACTCCGCCATTGCCCTCACCACCGATTACGGCATTCACCTCCTTCATCTTTGTGGTAACGTTCACTTCTCCAACGGCTGAAGCCATGTACTGTCCGCCATGTTTCTCTGTAATATCACGCAGGGCACGTGTAGAACTGAGGTTTGAAACGGTGTTGCCAGGTGTATGACTCAACACATAGTCAGCCACACTAACCAGCGTGTATTCCTCACCAAACATGATACCATCTTCACAGATAAACGCCAAGCGGTCTACATCCGGATCAACAACGATACCAAGGTCGTAGCCTCCTTTGGACATTTCCTGCATGATACCCCCCAAATTCTTTTCCAATGGCTCTGGGTTGTGTGCGAAATCACCCGTGGGTTCACCGTTCAGAAGCGTGTATTCAACGCCCAATTCGTTCAACAGTTTTGGCAGAATGATGCCACCAACACTGTTGATGCCGTCCACGGCAACCTTGAAATGAGCTTTTTTGATGGCCTCCCGATCAACCAACTTCAGTGCCAACACACTCTCAATATGGCGTTGGTCGAATGAAGCGTCTTCAGAATAATGCCCCAAATGATCCACATCCGCATAGATGAAATCTTCACTTTCAGCGATGTCGAGCACCTCATTTCCTTCCGATTTCGTCAGAAATTCACCTTCATGATTTAGCAATTTCAGTGCATTCCATTGTCTTGGGTTATGACTGGCGGTGATGATAATGCCCCCAGCCGCCTGTGTCATACGCACAGCCAGTTCGGTTGTGGGCGTCGTAGCCAATCCAATGTTAATGACATCATAACCAATTCCCATCAACGTTCCACACACTACGTTCTTCACCATCTCACCTGAAATGCGCGCATCGCGTCCCACCACAATGGTATTGCTCTGCGACTTTCCACTTCTACGGATAAACGTAGCGTAAGCAGATGTGAACTTGACGATGTCCAATGGGTTCAACGTGTCGCCCGAACGACCTCCAATGGTACCCCGAATTCCTGAAATTGATTTGATTAACGTCATGATGTTTCCTGTTTAATGTTAGTTTTTATATCAAGTTGTTCACAGGTTTTTCTTACCTACCTCGTTGATATGTAATGTCATACAAACATGGATAAACGCTCTGTCGCGCATAGTTATGCCCACTGGTATGAGGAACTATCAACCGAACCTTCGCTATCTCGTCGCCTTCTTTGATGGGTCTGCCCACATGGATATAACTGAACGGAACCAGCCAACCTGCAGGAACCTCTGTTGTATTGAAAGCACTTGACATCACGCTCTCACCCTTTACAAACGAAGCCGTAAACGTTCCACTTGTATTACGAACCTTCATCTTATCCACCACGGCTGAATAAAACAATACATCGTTCGAAAGTTGCAAGGAGTCGGTCATCAAGTTACGTTCTTTAAAACGACAAAGAACATCAACGGTCTCGCCATTCTTGATTTTCTCTCCCACTCCATTTCGAATAATCTGCATGTAAACGCCACTGCTGGAAATCAAGACAAACTCATTGCGTTGCACGTTTGTCGTGTAACCTTGCGACGCAAACGTCTCTTCAGAAATGACATTCACGGCCGAATCGGCAATGTATTTGTTGATGGCACTGCGCTCTGCTGCCTTTTGATCTGCATAGGTCTTATTGTCACGGCAAGATGCCAAAAAGCAGATGGACAACAAGGCGAATAGTGGAAATATAATTCTTTTCATCTTTTATGATATCTACGATTATCTGCAATGATAGTGCGAGCCGAAGGCAATCAAGCTTGCTTGGAATTGCTGAGGCGAAGCCTATCATCTGCAATGATAGTGCGAGCCGAAGGCAATCAAGCTGGCTTGAAATTGCTGAGGCGAAGCCTATCTTCTGCAAAGATAGTTAAAGTCGCGAAAACGACAAAACAAAAGCTTTGCTTTTATAGATTATTGACGATAGGAATAAGCTGCCGTGCGCCGACTATTTTCGTTTTAACTGATCCTCATAATGTATGAAAGCCTGCCTAACTACCTTTTCTGCCTCGGCCAAAGAGCAATAAAGTCGACCGCCACTGGCATTGACATGCCCTCCCCCATTGAAGAATTTGGCTGCCATCTCGTTGCAAGGAAAGTCATCCACCGAACGCAGGCTCACCCACACCAGGTTATCCTTACGGTCGTCTTCACGCAATGAAACGGACAACTTCATGCCCTTGATGGAGAGCGGAACGTTGACCAAGCCCTCTGCATCTCCTTTCACGAAATGGAAATTGCGCATGTCACTACGGGAGATGGCAAAATAAGAGGCGTGAAAATCCTCGAAGACATTTAGCTTTTGCGACATCATGTACCCCCGCAACCGAATGGCCCACTGGCTGTAGTTGTTGTAAACATTGCGGTAAATCTTGTCCTTGTCAAATCCCTTTGTCAACAACTGACTGATGATGAAGAAGATGTCCGGACGGGACGAATTGTAGGTAAAGCCGCCCGTATCGGTCATCATGCCACAATAGATGGGCACGGCACCCTGGCACGTCATCCGTTCAAAGCCACCCAACTGCCATATCATGCGGAAGATTAGTTCGCTGGTGCTGCTGGCATCGGTCCGGGATACGGAGAAAACCGTCTCCATGTCGGCATTGGTGTGATGGTCTACCATCACTCTTTTGGCAGGACTTGCTTCCAGTACGGATTGCATTTCATCTACCCTTCCAGTACTGCCAAAGTCGAGGCAAAACACCAAGTCGGCCTTCTGAAACAGTTGCTTCACCTCCTCCTGATGCTTGTCATACCGTACAATACAATCACTGTTGGGCAGCCATCGCAAGAAATCGGGATAAGCATCGGGCATCACGACAGCGGGTTGTTTGCCACATTGGCTCTTTAGATAATCACACCAAGCCAACGAAGAACCCAGTGCATCACCGTCAGGCGACTTGTGTCCGCAGATAATAATATGTTGAGCATCAGCAATTAGTTGTCGCAACAGTTCCAACTCTTCTGGTGCTAAAATGTCTATGTTCATGTAACGAATGTACGTTCGGTATATCATCGTTTTCAAGTTGATGGTTGTTTGGCACACGGACAATCACCCACCAACTTAAAAACGCAAAAACTTATAAACTCAAAAAATTATAAACTCAAAAACTCATCCCTCAGAATAACTGATTAGGATATACGTCTTGGTCAACCAGCGACTGAATCCTGTCCACGGTATCTTGACGGTCTGCCGCATAAGTAACACCAAACCACTTGCTGGTAGTGTCAAGTACCTTCACGGTAGCTGTTCCCTCATGAATCAACTTATTAACCATCAACGGAATGAAGAACTCCGCCTTGAGGTTCTCCATGTTCTTCGGATCAGAGAGAAACTCCTTGAAATAGGCATCGCTATATTTAAAATAATCGGGTGTAAAGCCCCACATGTTCATCGATACGGGCGTGTTGTCGTCTACAGCCACCCATTCGCCTTGCTCATCTTTGTAACATACGGCTCCGTTAACGCGCATGATTTCGGTACGTTCTACAACGGTGGTCAGGTTGCCTTGCTCGTTCTTTTCGCAAATACCACGAGCCACGGTTCCATTCTCCGACAACGTATTGCCTACGCGGAAGCCCACCATGGCATAGTTATTCTTTGAGCCTTCTGGAAGATTGGCCAAGAACTTTCCCATCACCATGAATGCATCCCGATTGTAGAAGTCGTCACAGTTGATGACACAGAACGGTTCGTTAATCAAATCTTCAGCCATCATCACGGCATGGTTGGTACCCCATGGTTTCTCACGACCTTCAGGAATGGTAAAACCTTCCGGCAGTTTGTCGATGGCCTGGAAACACACTTCGGCAGGAATATGTCCTGCATATTTAGACAACACTTTCTCTCTGAACTCGTCTTCAAAGTCTTTTCTGATGACAAATACAATTTTTCCGAAACCTGCTTTGATGGCGTCATAGATAGAATAGTCCATGATGGTTTCCCCATTAGGTCCCAAACCGTCAAGTTGTTTCAACCCTCCATAACGGCTACCCATGCCGGCAGCAAGCAGTAATAATGTTGGTTTCATAATCAATTTTATTTTAATGATAATCAATGTTCAAATCAGCAGGGTGCCATAGGCGATGCCTATTTTATGCAAAGGTAATAAAAAACGCTTAATAGCCATAAGAAATCACCTTCTTTTATCCTATGTTGAAGCTACGACCTGCTGAAATAAAACCTCTCTCCATCGCAAAACAAATCACGGACAGATAGGCAGACACACGGAAATCTGCAAGTTCTTTGTCGGCCAATTTGACATAACAAAACCGCCACATTGGCGCATCACTATACAAAGGCACACCTTTTGGACATCATGAAGTAGTTAAAGAAACGATTAAAAAAGAAAGGAAATAAAGATTATGACATTCGATAAATTTACAATTAAAGCACAAGAAACCGTTCAAGAGGCTGTAAACCTGGCACAAAACGCTGGGCAACAGACCATTGAACCTATTCACTTGCTGCTCGCCCTGCTGAATAAAGGGAAGGATGTGACGACGTTTATTTTTCAAAAGTTAGGCGTTAATCCTTCTCAGATAGAGGCATTGGCGCAGAGCGAGATTGAACATTTGCCCAAGGTATCGGGCGGACAACCCTACCTGAGCAACGACACTAACAAGGTTTTGCAAAAGACCATGGATTTGTCCCAACGCTTTGGCGACCAGTTCGTGAGCCTCGAACCCATGTTGCTGGCTTTGCTCACGGTCAACTCTTCGGCCAGTCGTATCCTCAAGGATGCAGGCTGTACGGAAAAAGACATGACCAAAGCCATTGATGAGTTGCGACAAGGTTCGAAGGTACAGAGCCAGAGTGGCGACGAAAACTATCAGGCACTTGATAAGTATGCCAAGAACCTGGTGCAGGAAGCGCGTTCCGGAAAGTTGGATCCAGTGATCGGACGGGATGAGGAGATACGCCGCGTACTCCAGATATTGAGCCGCCGTACCAAGAACAACCCTATATTAATAGGTGAGCCGGGTACGGGTAAGACCGCCATTGTGGAGGGCTTGGCCGGGCGTATCGTTCGTGGTGACGTGCCAGAGAACTTGAAGAACAAGCAGATCTATTCGCTGGACATGGGCGCACTGGTGGCCGGAGCCAAGTACAAGGGCGAGTTTGAAGAACGTCTGAAAAGCGTCATCAAGGAAGTGACTCACGCCGAAGGCGACATCATTCTCTTCATCGATGAGATTCATACCTTGGTGGGTGCAGGCGGTGGCGAAGGTGCCATGGATGCCGCCAACATTCTGAAGCCGGCTTTGGCGCGTGGCGAATTGCGGGCCATCGGTGCCACAACGCTCAACGAATACCAGAAGTATTTCGAGAAAGACAAAGCACTGGAAAGGCGATTCCAAACGGTAATGGTGGACGAACCTGATGAGTTGAGTGCCATCTCCATCCTCCGCGGATTGAAAGAACGGTACGAGAACCATCACAAAGTGAGGATTCAGGACGACGCATGTATTGCTGCCGTAACACTGTCAGAGCGATACATCAGCAACCGATTCTTGCCAGACAAGGCCATCGACCTGATGGATGAGGCCGCCGCAAAACTGCGTATGGAGCGCGACTCGGTACCGGAAGAGTTGGACGAGATTACCCGTAAGCTCAAACAATTGGAGATTGAGCGCGAAGCCATCAAGCGAGAAAACGACGAGGTGAAGATTAAACAACTCGATAAGGACATCGCCGAACTGCACGAGGAGGAACAGTCGTTCCGGGCTAAGTGGGAAAGCGAGAAGAACTTGGTGAACAAGATACAGCAGGACAAGCAGGAAATGGAGAACCTGCGATTTGAAGCTGACCGCGCCGAACGTGAGGGCAACTACGAACGGGTGGCCGAGATAAGGTATGGTAAGCTGAAAAGTCTGCAAGACGACATCGACAACATCAAGCTGCAACTAAAGGCCACACAGGGCGGAGAAGCCATGGTGCGCGAGGAGGTGACGGCAGATGACATCGCTGAAGTGGTGAGCCGATGGACCGGCATTCCCGTCACGCGTATGCTGCAAAGCGAAAAGGACAAGCTCTTGCATCTGGAAAGCGAACTGCACAAACGGGTGATCGGGCAAGATGAGGCCATCACAGCCGTGAGCGATGCGGTGCGCCGCAGTCGGGCCGGATTGCATGATCCGAAGCGTCCCATCGCCTCGTTCATCTTTTTAGGAACCACTGGCGTGGGTAAGACCGAGCTGGCCAAGGCACTGGCTGAATATCTTTTCAACGACGAAAGCATGATGACGCGTATCGACATGAGCGAGTATCAGGAAAAGTTCAGCGTGTCAAGGCTCATCGGAGCACCTCCGGGATATGTAGGATACGATGAGGGTGGACAGCTGACCGAGGCCGTCAGGCGCAAACCTTACAGCGTCATCCTGTTCGACGAGATAGAGAAGGCGCATCCAGACGTGTTCAACATCCTGCTGCAAGTGCTGGACGATGGTAGGCTTACCGACAACAAGGGACGCACGGTGAACTTCAAGAACACCATCATCATCATGACCTCTAACTTGGGCAGCCAGTACATCCAAGAGCAAATGGCTGGCATCAACGCATACAACCGTGAGGACAAGTTGAGAGAAACCAAGCACACGGTCATGGAAATGCTCAAGAAGACCATCCGTCCAGAGTTTCTCAACCGTATCGACGAGACCATCATGTTCTTGCCACTGACCCGGACTGAGATTGACAGCGTGGTGAAATTGCAGATGAACGCCGTGAAGAAAATGCTGTCGGAACAAGGCTTTACCTTGGAATGGACACCCAATGCCATCGACTTCCTTGGCAAGGTGGGATATGATCCCGAGTTCGGTGCCCGTCCGGTGAAGCGCGCCATCCAACGCTACGTCTTGAACGACCTGTCCAAGAAGCTGCTGGCCGGCGACGTGATGAACGACAAACCCATCATCATCGATGCCGATGACCATGGGCTGACGTTCAAAAATTAATGACGCACAGCGGGCCTTTGCCGGCTGGACCGCATCCGCCAGAGCATGCAGGGTGCTGGAACAGCTGCACGGCCTGCACGTCATGAAAACCTATCATTGGGGTATGTCCGTACGGATGTACCCCATTTTTGTTTGACGAAGCATGGTAGGATATTTACCCTAAATGTCCTATTTTTTGATTGTTTTTAGCCCCTAAAACGACCTTTCAAAACTTTCAATCTGGAAAAAAACGATAGACCTATGGTATGCATGCAGGTACTAATTTGACAAGTAAAAAACACCTCTTTCCCTTAAAGCAATGAGATGAGCCGGCAAGAAACATCACTTTGAGGTCCAATTTACATGCCTTTGCACGACAAAAGCATGTTAATAAGCGGCTTAAAACAACGCTTTTGGCTTTCAAAGGACATCAAAAACAGGTATATCTTGGAACTAATACGCACAACACATTGTATGTCAGCAACATACAGACTTCTCCATTTTCAGCGTATTTACGCATAGATGCAAGTTTGTTTGTCTACACGCAAATTATCAGCAGGATGGTTGTCAAAATAATTTTAAGTGTATTGATAAAAGAACAACCAATCTTAAACATTCACGTTCAGGTTGAAATTGAATCTCTGTAGCCGATACGACTTGTTTGATGGATGTCATCATGTGAGCAGTACATTACCAAATTCATTGACGAGATTTTCAGAGAATTGCTTGCATACCTCAAGAATTTTGACGATTTTTGTATAAAGGTTAGTCAAAACTTTAAATTTTGAATATGAATGGCCTGTTGTTGATTTTTTAGAGCCTGTTTTTATGCCTTTGTTCCAAAACATAGACTCCAACTTTATCTATTTAACAAAAGGATATAATATAACAAAAGATGAAATCTATTCTAAATTTTCAAGGAAAGATTTCATAGAGTTCATGAGAGGTAACAAGTCTTATACTCCACGAGGGCGAAGCAAGGAAAGTATTGACACTTATTATATGATAGGCCTAACTATTTTTGACGAAACCTACGAATGGTTAATTCATAATAATGTTGACGTGGGATATTTAACCTTTTCTTTTCAAATTAAGAAATTCAACAATGAGAAGATACTAAATTTACTTACGAACAATAAGTGGTTTGTGCGTGATGATAATTATTGAGGACGGCAGCGGTGCTATCGAGTATTACTACGGTAAGATGAGCAAGGTTGCCAAGACCCGCCGCACGCTGATTGTACCTAATCAGGCAGTGGCAACCTACGTTACACAGTGGAAGTATGACAGCCACAATCGCCTATTGGAAATGATTTACCCCGATGAGGAGAAAGTAACCTACGGGTACAACCTCGGTGGACAGGTAGACCACGTCCGTGGTTACAAGTCCTATGGCTACGATTATGTGAACAAGATTGGCTATGATAAGTTTGAGCAGCGCACTTACCTGAAGTATTGCAACGGAGCGGAAACGTTCTACAGTTACGACCCACAGCGTCGCAGACTACAGAACCTTGCAGTCAATGCTGGCGGCAAGACCATCATGGACAGTGCCCTCCAGTTGCAATCCATCAAGGACAATTACAAGACATTCGATTTGCCATACAACGGTGTAAACAATAGCGACTATGTCAATGGCAAAGGCTTTAGTAGTGGTGACGACACGCCGGAAACTTCACAGGCAAGGGCGATGGTCAAGACGATGGCTGGCGAAGCTGGCACTAACGAGCGGATGCAGTTCTACTACCACCCCGACCACTTGGGCAGCAGTAGCTACATCACCAACATGGATGGTGAGGTCATGCAGCACATTGAGTATGTGCCGTTTGGTGAAGTGTTCATAGATGAATTGGAGCTGACGCGGAAATCGGCGACCGCAGGGAAAGCCAACTGCAACAATACGTGGAACACGCCTTATCGATTCAACGATTGTGCCAACGAGGGCAGAGGCAAGCTTGCTTGTTCTATGCCGAGTGCAGCCAATCGTAGAGTAAAACTCAACGCCAAAGAGCTGGATGAGGAGACAGGTATGTACTACTATGGTGCGAGGTACTATGAGCCAAGGTTGAGTCTATGGATGAGTGTTGATCCAATCTCTAATTATGATCCAAGAAATAGCGAAAATTATCTTGACGGAGAACATAAGAGAGGAATTTTCCTGGTAATAGAGTTGAACCCGTAATTAGAAAAGTTAACAGACAATGACATCTTACATACTGGAGGACTTTCTCCTCCAGTATAATACTTATAAATTAATTATGAACAAGAATTATATAAAAGAAATATGGTGTACTGACTT
>QWCQ01000600.1_pt1 | contig 21925 bp, 17 predicted proteins | sample 1972701 | NCBI WGS metagenome assembly QWCQ01 (sample SAMN09866704, study PRJNA288562) | Human gut metagenome isolate pre4_stool, whole genome shotgun sequencing... | reverse complement strand
TTGCCCTCGCTGGATGACCATCGCACAGTTGAGTAACAAATCACCCACCACAATGGGCAAGCCTACGATGCTAATCACATCCAACTGTCGTGTGAAGTCGAGCAAATGGAGAATGGAAACCTCGGAAGCCTCGAGTAGAAGTTTCTGTTGGAATAAGTCTTGGCAGGTGTAGGATGTAATTCCGAACTCTGGAAATACAATAATTTCAACTCCTTGCTCTTCAGCTTGCTGAATTTGGGCCTTTGTTTGTTCTACATTGTATATGCAGTCAGCCACTTTCACTAATGGCACTGCACAGGCTACTTTTACAAATCCACTGTTCATCATAATAAGATTATGAGTTAATAAAATAAAGTCTATTGAAACCATTAGCGAATTGTCACTTGGGTTGCCCCATAGCCATATTCTTGAAAACTCGCATCTTGGTATTGGTATTTCTTGTATCGATAATTCAAATCATTAATCAACGCTCTACGTAGTACGCCCTCTCCTTTACCATGGATGAAGACAATACGTTGCCCCTTCTTATCTTTATATTGTTGAAGGGTGTCGCGAAATTTTTGCAATTGGAAATTGAGAATGTCTATGGCACTCATACCTGTGGTGGTATCTAATAGCTCATGAGCATGCAAATCCACGACAACAATGTCTTTATCTCCACGATGTTTCAGTTGGAATGGGTTTCCTGTTTGTTTGCGAGCGTTATATCGACGGACATAAGTGTCGTTTTCTTTCTTGTCAGCTTTAGTCACCTCGATATGGTCTTTTGGCTCTTTCTGATACATTTCTTCCTTCAATTGCTTGGAGTCTACAACCAAAGGACGGGTCACTTTGTCGTTTTCGACAATCGTATATAGCAGAGCAGGAAGTTCAAAGAAATCATTTTCTTGAAAGGTATGGAGCTTATAGAATTTTACGGTGTCTATTCTGAATTGCACATCTATCGTGGGCTTCAGCATAAAAGACTTGTCACGTTTGTACGAGAGCAATTGAATAGCCACGTGTCCTAAATCGTTCAGATCTTCTTTTCCAAACTCTTCGATAAATTCTTTCGTGTTTGGTTCTACCTCCATGCTACTCTTCAGCTTCCAACTGTTGCCCTCTGCCGATAAATATGTAAATCTAACGTAGTAGTTGCTATCGTTGACAAAGTAACTTTCAAAACGAGTATGCGTCATATCCTTCATGTCCATGGGGACAAAAGCCAAATAACAACTCAGCAGGTTGCCACCTTTTCTTTCCTCTGCAGGGGTACGAAAAGTAATTTCCTTAGTGGAAGGGTCATCGTCAATCGGTTCTTCTTCGTCATCTGGTGCCGATGAGGTAAGCGCATTTTTTACCGATGTGGGCTTAGGAAGTGTAGACCCAACAACTTTCCCGGTGCTATAATCGTCATCTATTACTTGTATCACATCATTGATGGGCGTTGGGATTTGAAAGCCATCTTCATCTTCCACCAATACAATATTCTTTCCTTGGAATCCAGCAATGATACCACCACCCGACTCGCTAAGGAATCTTACTTTATCTCCTATTTTCATGTTGTCGTTTCTTTCTTTGGTTATATAACTATTGACTCATTGAAACCTGTTCAAGGAATCAACAAGCTGCTGTCACCATAGCTTAGGAATCGGAATTGGTGTGCCAGTGCATAATCATAGATGGTACGCCAATCACCGTTTACGAATGCACTCACAAGAAGCAACAATGTGCTTTGTGGTTGGTGAAAATTGGTAATTAGCATCTTAACAATTTTATACTGATAACCAGGTGCTATGATGATTTGTGTAGAGCTATGTAAACTCTCAAGCTCATTTCTTACTAAATAGTCCAACACATTTTGTATGGCTTGCTTGGGTGAAATGTTATCTATCAAACCTCCATCCAAATGTTCGACTTGTCCATCTGTGTGCAGTCGTTCATAAGGAGCCCACTGTTTAACATGCAATTCTTCTTCCGTGGCGTCTGGATGAGTCTCAAGAAACACGCCCATGTAGTACAAACTTTCCAAAGTTCGCACACTCGTTGTCCCAACAGCAATCGCTTCAACATTGTGTCTTAGCAGTTTTTCAAGTGTTTGACGATGCACACAGATATATTCAGTATGCATAGCGTGTCCTTTTATTTCTTCACTTTTTACAGGTTTGAAAGTGCCTGCTCCCACATGTAAGGTCAACTCTTCTCGGTCAATACCATGCTCATCTAAGCTTTGAAGCACCGAATCGGTGAAGTGTAGACCAGCAGTAGGAGCTGCAACAGAACCCTTAATTTTAGAGTAGACCGTCTGGTAGGTCGTTTTATCACTTTCTTGTGTCTCTCTATTCAGATAAGGAGGTATCGGTAATTCACCGATTGATTCAAGAATCTCGGCAAAAGAAACATCCTCAGCATCCCAATCAAAATCTATCCAATGATGAGTTGAAGGCGTGGCATGAAGTCCCTGAGCAGGTTGATGCTCATCTGTTGTTGGTTCTCTTCGAGTGACTTGTAACGTTACCGATTTCTGATTAATGTGATAAACTCGTGTTAAACTTCCACTCTTCCATTTTTTTAAGTTGCCAATCATACAGTACCATGCGCAATGTCTCTTGCTTTGGAATATCTGTTCGTAATCGGCTGGCATGGCTGGTTCCATCAAGAAAACCTCTATCAGTGCACCCGTATCTTTCTTAAAGTGCATGCGCGCCTGTATCACCTTCGTGTTGTTGAAAATCATCAACGCTCCCTGTGGCAGGTATTCGTATAAGTTATAAAAGACATCCTCACCCACTTTGCCATGATTGTAAATGAGAAGTTTGCTATGGTCGCGCTGCGCTATCGGGAATTTTGCAATTCTCTCGTCGGGCAGTTCGTACTGATAATCGCTGATGTGTATATGTTTTGTTTCCACTGGAAAATATGTTTATTTTTTATGTGTACAAAATTAACGCTTTTAATGTTGAATAGAGCAAGGTTGACACAAAAATAAGGATGACCATATCAATATCTTGAAAGCTATAGCCTGTATTGGTGTATTGACTTGAAATAAAGTTTCCTTTCGCTATCACACGGTGGGATAACCTTTGAAATAGATAATAAGTGAAAAATCCCACACCAGTTCCCCAAAGAAGTCCTGCAAAAATATCACTGGGATAATGCACCCCTAAGTACAATCGTGTATAGACATTGAGTAGAGACCATGAGATAAGGAAAACGCTTAGCAGTCGGCTTCGCACTAAAAGACAAATGAAAATGGCTATGGAAAGCGTGTTTGATGCGTGACCAGAGAAGAAACTGAATGTTCGTGGTCGGTAATTATTAACCACCTCTATTTGATATTTCAACATCGGGTCGTTACATGGGCGCATGCGTTCTATCCAAGGTTTAATAGAAATATCAGCAACACCTGTAGATAATAATAAGCATAACGAGGCAAATCCGAAGATTAAAAGGATTTGAGACATCGTTTCATTATTTTTAATGATGAGATAGAGGAGTGACAAGTACAAGGGTATCCACGTGATACTCGATGTAATGGTCATCATCATTCCATCCCAGAATAATGAGTTTGAGCCATTCAAGCAATGCAATACTTGCTGGTCAAGTTCTATGAGTGCTTGTATATCCAAATCCTTAAACGGTTTCTTTAGTGATTAAATTTCCTCTATCTCTGTCGTCTTTAGCCATCCTTCTCGTCCGTCTGATAAGCGAATGCCTCTCCAGTCCTTGAGTCCTTTGTCCGTGATGTAGACCTTTGTTCCTTCGTGAATAACAAATTCGTCGGTACTGCTATTGGAGGGAGTCTTCTTAACCTGTGTGGCAGGAGCAATGACGATAGCGCCTGTTCTGTTCATGAGCAAACGCTTCTGTTGATAAGCAAAGAAGTTACTCGTCACAAAAAGGATGAGGAAGCAGCAACCTCCATAGAATCCTACCTTTCGGAGCAAAAGGTTTGGGACAAACAAGTATAAGAGAGCTAAGACGAGTACCAATACAATGGAAACAATTGCCATGTTAGCCCAATTGTCAACACTTGTGTAATTCACCAAAGAGTGATACCATGTCACAAAGAACATTTCACTCTCAGGCGTAATTTTATCTATTGTTTTGGCAGACGCAAACTGTAGATTAAACTTGATGTCATCATCTCCGGGCGACAATAAGGATGCACGTTCATAAGCAAGAATCGCTTTTGTAAGGTCATCTGTGCGGTAATACGCATTCCCGAGGTTATAATAAAGGTCAGCACTGACACCCTGTTTCAACAATTCCTCGTACATTTTAATAGCCTCTTGATAGCTACCATGCTTGTAAGCCATATCTGCTTCTTGTTTGGTAGTTGCCGAAATTGCTGTTGACCATAGCAACATTGCGAACAGAAGTAATGTGAGGTTGGTGCGACGATGTGCGTTTTTGTTCATTTTTGCAACCGATTTCAATACATTCTCTATGTTCATAATGGCCGTGATAGCCGAGTCCATTGTCTTATTCATATTTCCAGAGGCATCTCCAGGGGCATACCGTTCAAACTCACATTCATCCAATGCCGACAAGAATGTATTGACCGTTTCATCGTCTACCGCTTGGTGATGTAAATTATCAGCAATGTTTTCACGAGACAGTTGTTCTACTGGCATGTTCAACTTATCGCTAACATATCCCCATAAGGCTCGCAAAACTTCATCATAAAATTCATTTTGCTTGTTTTGCTCCATGAGTTGACGTGCTTTCTTTAATCGTCTCGTAGCCACTTTGTTCGCTTTCTTTCCTCTCATCTTCACCACATCGGCATGCTCTAAAGCACGTTTTCTAAAGACAATCAATAATACGACAAAAGCGACAAGCGGAACTAACAGACTTATCCAATAAGCTGTGGAGCCAAAGAAGAATTTATCAATGGCATGTTGTTTTTTCGTTCCCTCTTTTATGTTACGAATATCATTTTCCTGTGTCTGACTATAATCTGCTACGTTATCAGCGTTTGCCTTTCCTTTCTTCACATTGAGTTGGAAAGATTGTGTCTGAATGGTTTTGTAACTGTTAGACCCCGTATCATAATAGGTGAACTTGATAGGTGGCAATTGATATTTTCCTTGATTTCGAGGAACAGCCAAAATGTCATAAACCATGCTACCTTCTACCCCATTGGCGGTCACTTTGGTCTTGTCTGTCACCTTTGCATCATACTTATCAAAATCTTTTGGAAACTCAACAGTAGGTTGCTTCATCAGCTTCAAATTGCCAATTCCACTCACCACTACACGTAATGACAAAGGTTCTCCAGCCTTTACTTCCGAATGATTGATAGAGGCAGAGATGTTAAACTTACCTACTCCTCCAGAAAAATCATTGGGGCGTTTGGGCAAAGGGTCCACTTGAATGTTGATTTCTGGTGCCTTGATATTTCGTTTCACCTCGACATAGCCAGACCCTCCGTTAAAGAATGCTTCGAAAGGATCTACTGCTCGATCTTGTTGCACCACAATTCCCTTGAACGTGATGCTTGGAATCTTCAATTTACCCGTCATTTGAGGATACATCACATATTGACTCCAAGTTACGCATCGATAGTTTTTACCATTGACTTTCTCAATGTGGAAGTTCTTTTGTTGTGGCAGTTTAATTTCCTGTGTATGAAATCCAGTGAGGTCAGGCATTTTACCTTCCAACTGTGTGAGGTCCACTAACGTGTACACCTTGTATGTGAGCAATATAGGTTCTTGTTCATGTACCCGTCGTTTGTTGGCACTCACCTTTATAAAAAGGTCGTTGCCAGAGATCCTACTGCCAGCTGATCGCATTGGCATGTCTGCTCCTTCGTCATCACGCATGGATGGCGTACCGTGTCCTTTGCGTGCAGATCCAGAGACCGTTACTTTGACAGATCTTGAGCTAATGACCTTTCCATTGACACGAGCACGAGCCGCTGGAATCGTAAAGGTGCCATTCTTTGAAGCATAGAGCGTGTACGTATAGGTGATAGAGGACGAACTACTTGTTTTTCCATTCACCATCTGATAGCTTGACTGACTGGAAGTGTAAGGGCCTGCGATGATTTCAATAGCCGAAGGAATGTTTCCTGCCCTAAAATCTTCCACGTTTTGGGTATTAATAGTGTACGAGAGCCTGAAGTTTTCGCCTACAGCTACCTGACTGGGTACAGACACCGAAATGCTTTGTGCATAAGTGTTCAGAGCGCATAGAACACTGAAAATGAACAGTATGGATGTATATTTTATATAACGATTCATAGATGCAGTTATAAAATAGGAAGAAACCAACTTACCAATTTCGTTTTAACTTCCGTGAGCGAGGCTGTTGTTCAGCCTTCTTCATTCTTTGCTGAGTAGCTTTCTCTTGTTGCATGGCAGCATTTAACAGTTGCTCTGCATTTTCTTTACTCATGCGGTCTTTTGGCTTGTTTTGTTGTTTCTGCTGATTGTCCTTTTGTTTTTGTTGCTGATTGTCTTTTTTCTCTTTATCCTTACCTTTTTTATCATCCTTTTTCTTCTGCTCGTTGTCCTTCTTTTGTTGTTTTTGAAGACGCTTGCAAAGTGCAAGATTATAACGAGTCTCGTTGTCTTGTGGATTATTTCTCAAGCTTTCTTTGTAGGCTTCAATGGCTTCACCATACATCTGATGCGTTTGACAAATGACACCTATGTTATGATAGACCTTGGCTTTCCTGCTCTTGCTGGTTTCTATTTTCCCAGCATTTTCGTACTGTACGATAGCCGCAGAATCTTTTTGCTGCATCATCAGCGCACACCCAAGATTATACAATGCTTGCGAATTCTGTGCATTTTGCGCAATCGCCTTACGATATTCTGCCTCGGCTTTCGCATAGTTTTGCGCTCTAAATAGTTTATTTCCTGACCGTATGAATTGTCTGTCGCTTTGGGCAAACATAGAGGTAAAGCCCAAAGTGAGCAGTAATAAACTGAAGATATGTCTCTTTTTCTTTATGCTCATCGTACTTCTACTGTTTCTTCCTGAATAATCGGACGTTTTTAAGTAATGGATTCTTACTTTCCAAGATACAAACTTCTATGATCAATAACAATAAAGCTAAGATACCAAAAGCTTGAAATTGCTCGTCATATTCGCTATAAATAACACTATTCGTTTCTCCACGTTGAAGTTTAGCCAATTCATCATTGAGCTTTTTTTGGGCATCATTTGTATTATCCACATGAATATAAGTTCCTTTGCCAGCCCGTGCAATGTCTTGACACATCTTTTCATTGAGGGCTGTCATGACCGTCTGTCCGTTTTCATCTTTCATATAGCCACCCTCAGCTACTGGTATGGGCGCTCCTTGTGTGTTGCCCACCCCCAAGATAAAGACGTTGATGCCTTTCTTGTTTGCATCTGCTGCTGCCTCGAGTGCACCACCCTCGTGGTCTTCTCCATCCGTAATCAGGATAATGGCTCGCCCCACTTTGTCCTGTTGTGTAAAGCTGCTCATTGACAAACGAATGGCTCTCGCAATGTCAGTACCCTGCGTTGTAATCAGTGAGGGATCTGTATTTTGCAAGAACATTTTAGCACTTACATAATCGCTGGTAATGGGTAGCTGAATAAAGGCATCGCCTGCGAAGACCACCAAACCAATTTTATCGTTGGTAAAGTTGTCTACCAGATTTTCAACCAACAGCTTACTCTTGGCTAAACGTGAAGGAACAACATCTTCAGCCAGCATGGAGTTTGAAATATCCAAAGCGATAATTGTTTCTATGCCATTGCGTTTTTCGTTAGAAATCTTTGACCCCATCTGTGGACGGGCTAACATCACGATTAACAGTGCCAATGCACTTTGCAACAACCAAAACTTAACAGTTGGACGATATTTCGATATGTCAGCCATTTGTTGCTGTACCAGCTCCATATCTCCAAACTTTTTGAGCTTCACAAGTCGTCTTCGATATCCTATCAAGCGAATCAATGCAAGGATAGGGATAACGATTAAAAGCCAAAGGTATATAGGATCATCAAATCTTATCATCGTGTTCGTATTCATCTGCAGCAAGCTGCAATCTGTTTATAACCATATTTTTTTAGCGTTGAATATCGTAGGTCACTGGCATTCTCGACTACCGTTCTTTAAGGAATCCTACGCAGAATCGTGTTTCGTAGAAGCAATTCGAGCAACAAACTAAGCACTGCCAACAAGGCAAATGGCTGGAATGCTTCGTAACGCTTCGAGAATTTCTTGACATTCATCTTTGTCTTTTCCAGTTTGTCAATATCTTTATAGATTTGTTTCAACTGTTGATTATTCGTTGCCCTATAGAAGTTTCCTTCGGTCACTGCAGCAATATCACTCAAAGTCTTGGAGTCTATCTCCACAGGAATATTGATATATTGAGTTCCTCCTCCTACACTCATTGGGTAAGGAGCTACTTTATTGGTTCCAACCCCGATGGTGTAGACGCGGATGTCCAAGCTTTTTGCAATTTGAGCACTGGTCATGGGTGAGATGTCGCCCATGTTATTACTACCATCTGTCAACAAGATGACGACCTTACTTTTGGTCTTCGAGTCTTTCAGGCGTGACACAGCATTTGCCAATCCCATTCCTACGGCAGTGCCGTCAGATATCAATCCTCGTGCTGCAATGTCTGTTCGAACGTTTCTCAACAAATTGAGAAGTGACGTATGATCTGTGGTCATAGGACATTGGGTAAAGGCTTCTCCTGCAAAAATGGTCAAGCCAATATTATCATTCGGTCTTCCGGATATAAATTCTGCAGCTACATTTTTAGCAGCTTCCAAACGATTGGGCTTTAAGTCCTCTGCAAGCATAGAGGTAGACACGTCCATTGCCAACATGATATCAATGCCTTCCACCGAACGTTCATCCCAAGCATTGTGGGTTTGTGGGCGTGCCAAGACACAAATGATAAAGATGAAAGCAAGACATCTTAACACCATCGGTGCGTGCACCAAGCGTGTTCGCCAACTTTTTGGTGCAAACAGATAGGCGTGTGTATCGCTCATCTTCATGGTAGGTTCGCTCTTCTTACGATAGAGAAAATACCATATCACATACGGAATGAGCAATAATAGCAGTAAGAAATATTCTTTATTTACAAATTCCACGTTATTTCATTTTACGATTTAGTAGTCCCCAGATGTTAAACCATGAGCAAATAAACCTGATAGACAATATAGATAAGCAAAGCAAACACGCTGATGCCAATGGCGGTTAAGAGCATTTTGATGGTCTTTCTGGTCTTTTGAGTTCGTCTGTCTTTTTCATCTAATTTCGGAACAATGCGCTCTTCGGTGGGTTCACCCTCAATCTTTGTTTGATCAATAAAGTTGATAGCGTTCACCAAGTTCTTATCATTCTCATTGATAAGTGTTTCATACTTCGCAAATTTCACCAAGTCGGCTGTCTCAAAGAGACTTTTCAGTTCATCAATCATCTTCTTGTCTCCTTTTTCGTGCAGCGTGTAAATAATCTCTGTGGTTGTCATCTCCATGGCACTAAAGCCAAATCGCTCTTCTATATACTGTCTCAACGTGTCGGTGAGCTCGGTATAATAGGTCTTTTGGTCGGGAGATGACACCATTCTCTCACTCTTCAGCTTGTCAATTGCGGTGAGTGCTTTTTGATGAGGCGGTATCTTCTTGATAATTCTGATACGTGTGATAATGGGTTTGTTATTGTATATTATAAGGTATAGGTAAAATCCTAATACACAAAGTAATAACATCAATACACTCAACCAAAAGATAGGACTCCATTCTTTCCATGAGAAAGGATTGTCTTGAACATCCTTGGGTGGAAAGAACTGGTTGGGATGCAAAGTATCAACGTCCACCGTAACCACCTTTAGTGCCAAGGTATTCCCCACATAATCTTTGCCGTTTACCTGTACTTTCTGTCCGGGAATGGCATATAGGTGTTCATCAAACGAAGTGAGCGTATATTGCTTTGACACCTTCACGAACCCATTGTCCAGTGCTGTCGTATCTCCAGAAGAAATTTCGAGTATCTCCACACCAGGCACTAAATAGTGCGACGGTTTCAAAGCGGGAAAATGAATGGTGGCATTCTTAGGTGCTGTGACGTCAATCGTCATGTTAATCTGTTGTCCTATGAAGATACCAACAGAGTCTAACCTTTGCTGCACACCTATTTGGGCATGCAGTCCTAAGCACCACACTGTGCTTATCAGCAGAATTAAAAAGTTCTTTTTTATCAAATTCATTCTTTATTGATAATTACATACCGTTCCTTTTTCAGTAACGTGACCATTCCAGCGTTTACACACCTCTTTGTGCAAACAGGCGCATCATGGCTTTCACATAGTCTTCATCGGTGGCTACACTGGTCCAGTCTACCCCACCTTTAGCAAATATCTGTTTGAGTTTTGCAGCACGCTCCAACCAGTAAGCCGTGTGGGTGCGACGGAGTTTAGCCGATGAAGTATCAATCAGCATCTCATGTCCTGTTTCTGCATCCCTGATTTTCAGCAAGCCGATATCAGGCAAGCTCTTAGCTCGTTGGTCATATACCTGCACTGCTACGATGTCGTGTTTGTGGTTGGCGATGGTCAAGGCATGTTCGAAATGTTCGTACTCGGCAGTTTCATGCTTGATATAGAAGTCGCTTAAAATACAAGCTGTACATCTTCTCTTCATCATTCGGGTAAGATACTCTATCGCCATGCCGACATCTGTCTTTCTGCTCTGTGGTTCAAAGTCGAGCATCTCACGAATAATGTATAAAATATGCTTGCGCCCCTTTTTGGGTGGGATATATTTTTCTATCCTATCTGAAAAGAAAATCACTCCTATCTTGTCATTATTCTGAATGGCACTGAATGCCAGTGTGGCAGCTATCTCGGTCACCATTTCTCGTTTGGTTTGTTTCTTGGTACCAAAATCCAAGGAACCAGAGACGTCGATAAGTAGCATGACCGTCAGTTCGCGTTCCTCTTCAAACACTTTGACATAGGGGTGATTGAAACGTGCGGTGACATTCCAATCGATATCTCGAACATCATCTCCAAATTGATACTCTCTCACCTCCGAGAAAGCCATACCCCGACCTTTGAACGCCGTATGATATTGTCCTGCAAAGATGTTCTGGCTCAAGCCACGAGTTTTGATCTCAATCTTCCTGACCTTTTTTAGAATTTCACTTGTTTCCATTGTCATCTTACCTCACGTTATGCTACTCCTGCTGTCATGCCTTGTCTACTTCTTTCAAGCCTGTCATTCGTTATCCAACGCTTAAGGAACTTCTACTTTATTGATAATTTTCGATACGATTTCTTCGGATGTCAGATTGCTGGCTTCTGCCTCATAAGACAATCCTATGCGATGCCTCAACACATCGTGAACCACAGCCCTCACGTCTTCAGGAATCACATATCCGCGATGCTTGATGAAAGCATAAGTGCGCGCTGCTTTTGCCAAATTGATAGAAGCACGTGGCGAACCACCGAAAGTAATCATATTCTTCAGTTCGGGTAGCTCATATCGTTCAGGGTATCGAGTGGCGAAAACAATATCCGCAATATATTGGGCTATTTTTTCGTCGATATATACCTCGTTGACGATGGTTCTTGCTTTTAATATTTCTTCAGCGGTAGTCACTGGCTTTACTTGGGGCAGACCGCCTTGAATATTCTCCTTCACAATGAGCTTCTCCTCTTCCAATGTCGGATAGTCCAGCACCACTTTCAACATGAAACGGTCCACCTGAGCCTCTGGAAGTTGGTAAGTACCCTCTTGCTCAATGGGGTTTTGCGTTGCCATGACCATAAATGGATGGGGCAAATTGTACGTATTTTCTCCAATTGTTACTTGGTGCTCTTGCATTGCCTCTAAGAGTGCGCTCTGAACTTTGGCTGGGGCACGGTTAATTTCGTCTGCCAAAACAAAGTTGGCGAACACAGGTCCTTTCTTTACTTGGAATCTTTCTTCTTTTTGCGAGTAAATCAAAGTTCCGATAACATCGGCAGGCAACAGGTCTGGCGTGAACTGAATACGACGGTAGTCGGCATCAATGAGCTGAGACAGCGTTTTGATTGCCAGTGTTTTTGCCAAACCTGGCACACCTTCTAAAAGTATATGACCATCACTCAACAAAGCGATGAGCAATGAATCTACTAAATGTTTTTGACCTATAATTACTTGATCCATTCCTTGAACCAAGTTGGTGACGAACCCACTCTGTTGTTCGATTCGGATATTTAACTCACGAATATCAATAGCTTCTGCCATAATAGTGTTGTTATTCAATTTATAAAACCAAGCACAAAAATACAATAATAATGAGATAGAAGCGAAAGATATGAGTTTATTTATAATAATTTTATGACTGTCTCTATTGATTTTAAGAACTTTTATACGCAACTATCTGCCATATTCTCAAAGAAACGCTCTATTAGTGGCTGTTTCGAAACGATGCGGAGGATGTTAAAAGAAACGTGACGCACGCAAAATAAGTGCGCTGGATGAAACGTTGAGCTGCTTTTTTTACTTGTTTTCAGGCTGCTAAAATTGCGTTTTAAGTATGAATTAAACTGACAAAATACGACAAAAATAAGGAAGTTTTGTCAATATAATTACTATTTCAAAAAGTTGAAAATAGCAACTCGATGACTCCTCGAAACGTGGTAAAAGTCCAAAATCATGACAAGGAGCGCATTGAAGCATTGAGTTAAGCCTTCTAAAACATGTTGACAAGCATGGAAAGTACATGTAACAGTACGGTTAACTCCATGACTTAAGGACATTAACTCATTGAGTTAAAGTAAAATGTCATTGCTCGTTTGAATAAAAGTGCTTGTGAATGAGGAAAATATAAAATTCGCAAATTTGTGACCATATTCACGTTTGTACGGAAATATGTGCAAAATAAACGACTTGTTAAATATTTTACAAGTATGCGTATTGTGAAATATTATAACAAATCAAACGTCTCTAAAGGGATGTGAAAATGTGAAAATGGAAAGAAACGAAATGAGAAAAAGTGCTTGACAGAACCTTGAGCTACCAAATGGCAAGCGGAACTCAAGAAAAAGTGGGTAATCAATGTTGCTCATTCACTCCCACTTTTCTGTTCTTTCCCTCTAATTAACATGAAAAAAGCAGCGCTTTTTCTTTTCTAAATGCTTACACAAGCTTTTTTATAAACAAGTTTCTTTTCAAAAAAGATGCTTTCCTGCACGTTCTCTTTAAGGTTGATGTTGCTCTCTAAGAAGGTCGTTGACGGTCTTTACAGGATTGAAAGTAGTCAGTGGCACCTCTACAAAGATGGTATTCCAGTTGCTCATGGCACCGTTCCATAAACCCGGTAATTCCAATGCCTTCAATTCCTTCCCATTCTTACTCTTATAAGAAACGAAACCAGTTTCAGGGTCTACATAGTCGGGAAGATTAAAAGGTTGCCCTTTGCTATCTTTCACAGCACAAACCAAATCAACGGGATTGAAGTGTGTACTATGCTCAAACATCCGAACATACTCTTTGTTAGACTTGTCAATTTGGCTCGATTCCAAGATTTGTGGACTGGTTGCTTTATCTTTGCCTATAACAATAAAAGGTCCACCTCCAGGCTCACCCACATTTCTAACCACTCCACAAACACGCAAAGGACGGTTGAGTTTGGCTTTCAAATAAGGTATCAAATCTTCGTCTTCCATATATTTCAGACGAGGATTTCTACATGTAAGGTCACGCTGAACAAATCGGATTGCATCTTCCAGTTGATCGTGCGTGTACTTTCCCTTTTCCAACATATTGAGATAATGGAAACATTGTTCTTGAACCTCTATCAAAATACCTCCCAAGAGTTGTTTGTTGGTCACCGTATCCGTCTTTAACCGATCGGGCACTACATTATCAATGTTTTTAATAAAGATGACATCTGCTTCAATATCATTGAGGTTCTGAATCAATGCGCCATGCCCACCGGGTCTGAATAACAGCGAACCGTCTTCATTTCTAAAGGGAGTATTGTCCATATTGGTGGCAATGGTGTCGGTACTTGGCTTTTGTTCTGAAAATGAAATGTGATATTGAACTTTATATCGCTTAGAAAATCTGTTCACTACTTCAGCTACACGTTTCTTAAAGAGGTCGAGGTGCTGGTGCGATACGGTAAAGTGAATGTAAGCCTCTCCATGACAACTCGTATATAGCGCAGCTTCTACCAAATGTTCCTCCATGGGGGTACGGGCGTCGTCCTCGTAATAATGAAACAGCAAAAGCCCCTTTGGCAACTGTCCGTAGTTGAGTCCCTTTGGCTCCACCAAATTCTCGACCACCTTTTTATATTTGCCTTGAGCCATTAGCTTGGTCATCTTCTGCCCTTCGTTCTCTTCACATTTTTCGGTTAATTCTTCACTAAACGCAAATTTCTTGATATTGCCAAAGAATTCTTTTTCAAAATCGGTAGTGGGAACGTCATAACTGGCATGTAAAAAAGCATACAAATCCTTGAACATGCGACTGGCTGCACCAGAGGCAGGAACAAACTTCACAATCCTGTGATTGCCCTGTTTGTATTGGTTCCACAGCTCAACATAATGCTTCTTCTGAAGCTCATCGGCAACCATGATGCCATGTTCTGTACTTGCCGCTGCCTGTAATTCCAAGAAGGGGAACCCATTTTTAATATTTTCCAACTGCTGGTTGACTTGTTCTTCCGTCATACCACGTTGAGAGATTTGTTGTAAATCTTGCTGTGTCATAAGAACTTGAATTAAAAAGACTTGTTCATCGCACGAGTTTACGTTCGTTGAATATTGAGACAAAGATAGCTACTTTTTGTGAAAAACAGAGTTGTTTGGGAGAAAAAATATTATCTTTGTGGCAACAGAAAGATTGGGATATGAGCAAGAAATTCGAGTTTACGGATACGGAACGACAAGAATATTTGGATATTTTCAAACGTATTCATCAGTCTATTGGTGAATCGTTTCAGGATAATGATGAGGAAAACATCAGAGAACACCTCAAGGCATGTGTTGAAAACGGACAAGTAGACCGTGATGTCTTTGGACTTAACCCCCTTTTGAACGCCTTACAGACAGCCGAAATCGCTGTTCAAGAAATAGGATTGAAACGCGATGGCGTGATTGCCATTTTACTTCATCAGAGTGTTGTTAATGGCATTTTGACCATAGAAGAGGTGGGAGCGAAATATGGAGACACTGTTGCGCACATCATTCACGGACTGGTGAAAATAGATGAGCTATACCGCAAGAATCCTGTGATTGAAAGCGAGAACTTCAGAAACTTGTTGTTGTCCTTTGCCGAGGACATGCGTGTCATCTTGATAATGATTGCCGACCGTGTGAACCTCATGCGTCAAATACGAGATGTGTCAAACATAGACGCCAAACATCAGGTGAGTGAGGAGGCAAGCTATCTGTATGCGCCTTTGGCTCATAAACTGGGACTGTACCAACTGAAGAGTGAGTTAGAGGATTTGAGTTTGAAGTATTTGGAGCATGACGCTTACTACCTTATTAAAGAGAAGCTCAATGCCACAAAACAGGCACGTGACAAATACATCGCCACCTTCATAGAACCCATTGAGAAGAAGCTAACGAGTGCGGGACTGAAATTCCACATGAAGGGACGCACCAAGAGTATTCACTCGATTTGGCAGAAGATGAAAAAACAGAAGTGCGGGTTTGAAGGTATCTATGACCTCTTCGCTATTCGTATCATCTTGGACTCTCCTTTAGAAAAAGAAAAGATGCAATGTTGGCAAACCTACTCCATCATTACAGATATGTACCAGCCCAACCCCAAACGCTTGCGCGATTGGCTCTCTGTGCCAAAGTCAAATGGCTATGAAAGTCTGCATATCACCGTGCTGGGACCACAAAACAAATGGGTAGAGGTTCAGATTAGAACAGAAAGGATGGACGAAATTGCCGAACGAGGACTGGCGGCACACTGGCGATATAAAGGGATAAAGAGCCAAGGGAATGTGGACGAATGGCTTGCAGGGATTCGTACAGCTTTGGAAGCTGGCGATGACTTGCAGGTAATGGACCAGTTTAAGTTGGATTTATACGAAGACGAAGTGTATGTCTTTACTCCCAAAGGCGAAATCAAGAAGTTTCCCAAAGGGGCTACCGTGTTAGATTTTGCTTATTATATCCACTCCAGAATAGGCAGCACCTGCGTGGGTGCGAGGATTAACGACAAGAATGTGTCTATCCGAGAACAATTGAAATCGGGCGATACGGTGGAGATTATTACTCAAAACAACCAAAAGCCCAATCCCAACTGGCTCCATATTGCCAAGACAAGTAGGGCAAAGTCGAAAATTCGGTTGGCTTTGAAGGAGACGCAAGCCAAAGACGGACTCTATGCAAAAGAACTGTTAGAGCGTCGATTTAAGAATAAGAAGGTGGATTTGGACGAAGCCATCATGAGCCATTTGGTAAAGAAAATGGGGTTCAAGGAGGTGTCCGAGTTTTACAAGCAAATTGCAGACGAAAAACTGGATGTTAACGACATCATCGATCAATATATTGATCTTAGAGACAAAGAGCTCAATAGCATCTCGACAAGACCCGCACAAAGCGCTGAAGATTTCAACCTTGAAAAACCCGACGCTCAATCACATTCTTCGAATGATGATGTCTTGGTGATTGACAGGAACTTGAAAGGTGTGGAATATTCATTGGCACCATGCTGCCATCCTATCTATGGTGATGCCGTTTTTGGCTTTGTCACGGTGAGTGGTGGTATCAAGATTCATCGCAAAGACTGCCCCAATGCCCCTGAACTTCGGAAGCGTTTTGGCTATCGTATTGTAAAAGCACGTTGGAGCGGACAAGGAAGTTCGTTGTACACTATCACATTAAAGATTATTGGCAACGACGATATTGGAATTGTGAACAACATTACCAGCATCATTGCCAAGGAAGAGAAGATTATGATGCGCTCTATCAATATTGACTCACATGATGGATTGTTTAGTGGAAATCTGTCCATTCAGGTGGACGATGTTTCCAAGTTGGATGCTTTGGTAAAGAAACTGGAGACGGTGAAAGGTGTCAAACAGATTCAACGACTATAAATCTTCATATGAAAGAAAGAGGAGGATGCGAAAATAAAAAACTTGCACTAACCTCCTATAATGAATCCTCAAAAATGACAAAGTTTCAACGATTTGAAAAAGATCAGGAGCTTCGAAGAGAAGAACTGATTAGAAACATCGAATACAGCATTTCGTAACTCAGCGTTGCAGAATTAGAGTCATTGTATTATGACATGATGACGAAGCAGTACATGGGAAAGAACCAAGAGGGTTGAAGACTATGCACCGAAGTACTGAGCGTTTACGGTATGCGCTGTGGACAACAGGAGTTTAAGACAAATCTTCTAACCTCTGCAGTCCTTTCAATGTGCAAATGCCTCTGATGAACAGCAAGATAATGTTACTAAACACCTCTTGAATGGAATGCTCCTTGTACAGTTGATTCATCATGGCATAATGCACAGATTCACGAGCAATCTGCGTTACTATCGAATAGTTGATGTCTGCTCTGAAAAATCCCTCTTGAATGCCTTTCTTGATAAATAGAGAAGCATTTTTATCTCTTTCGCTCTGTTTGGAATGCAGATACTCCGTAATCAATGAATACTTGTGGAGATCTTCATAATACGCAGGGGTTATTTTAGCTAATTTGGTGACTTGGTAATGATAAAACTCAATCAGAATATCCATTACATTGCTGCTTTGTTGGAAAGAAAAGGCTTTCATGTGTGCATCAAATTCTGCTTCGGCAGCCTTCATTCCTTCTAACAACAATTCTTCCTTATTCTGATAAATCTCATACAGCGTGCGTTTGGATATGGAAAGGCGCTTGGCAATGTCATCCATCTTAACGGCTTTGATACCTTTGGTATAAAATTCATTCATAGCTGTAGCTAAGATACGCTCACGCAACTCTTGTCTGTAAGAATTTTGACTGTTATTTTTACGCATAGTGACCAATGATTATCAAGCAAAATTAGATAAATTTTCCGAATTATAAGCCAATGAGATAAAAAAGTATTTTTTCCTTCTAAGGAAAGTTTCAAAAAAAACAATAAACCGCACCCAGTATTCATGGATTTTTACTAACTTTGCTTGAATGTTATAAATTCAATATATAAAAGGTTCAGTGATATGGAGAAAATGCGTTAGTCGTTCCTCTCTTCTATGAACCTCATTTGTTTCATTAGGAATCAAACTTTATGGTTAAAATTACAAAAGAAGCCGCTTTGGCTTATCATGAGGGTGAACGCCCTGGAAAAATAGAAGTGAAGCCAACTAAACCTTATCGCACACAGACAGATTTAAGTTTGGCTTATTCGCCAGGAGTGGCATACCCCTGCTTAGAAATACAAAGCAATCCTAACGATGCATACCGATACACCGACAAAGGAAACTTAGTGGCAGTGATTTCCAATGGTACTGCTGTCTTAGGTCTTGGCGACATTGGAGCCATTAGTGGTAAGCCTGTTATGGAAGGAAAAGGCTTGCTGTTTAAGATTTATGGTGGGATTGATGTGTTTGATATCGAATTGGATGAGAAAGACCCTGAAAAGTTTTGTGAAACGGTAGAACGCATTGCGCCCACTTTTGGTGGCATCAACTTAGAGGATATCAAAGCCCCAGAATGTTTCTATATCGAACAAAGATTAAAGAATACATTGGATATCCCAGTGATGCACGACGACCAACATGGCACAGCTATCATTTCTGCAGCAGGTCTAAAGAATGCTTTAGAGGTAGCGGGCAAGGATGTGAAAACGGCAAAACTCGTTATCAATGGCGCTGGAGCTGCAGCTATCAGTTGTACCAACCTGTATATGGCACTCGGTATACAGAAAGAAAATATTGTGATGTTAGACTCTCATGGGGTAATAACAGTTGACAGAGAGGACCTAAATCCACAAAAAGCAGCTTTTGCCACCAATCGTACTGACATACACACACTACAGGAAGCGATTAAAGGTGCAGACGTTTTTGTGGGTCTCTCGAAAGGGAAGGTACTCACAAAAGACATGATACGCTCCATGGCGGATCGCCCTATTGTCTTTGCTTTGGCAAATCCTATTCCAGAAATAAGCTATGAAGAAGCTATAGAGAGCAGACCAGACGTCATAATGTCCACAGGACGAAGCGACTATCCCAACCAAATTAACAATGTCATCGGATTTCCTTATATCTTTAGAGGAGCGTTGGATGTCCATGCAAAAGCCATTAACGAAGAGATGAAAATGGCTGCTGTTCAGGCAATAGCAGACTTAGCAAAGCAACCCATCCCTGATGTAGTGAATGAAGTGTATCACATCAATGACTTAGTTTTCGGTCCTGCATACTTTATTCCTAAACCTATCGACCCACGACTCATTACAGAAGTCAGTGTTGCGGTAGCGAAGGCTGCGGTAAAAAGCGGAGTGGCAAGAACGCCAATAGAAGATTGGGGCGCATATAGGGAATCGCTCAAGCAGCTGCTTGGACAAGAATCTAAGTTCACAAGAAAACTTCATGCTACCGCTGTGCGACATCCACAACGTGTCGTATTTGCTGAGGGAGAGCATCCTACTATGATGAAAGCCGCCTTTCAGGCGATGCAGGAGGGAATCTGTCATCCTATCTTATTAGGTAATCCCGACCGTGTAAGTAGATTAGCCAACAGACTTAAGATTGATTTAAAAGGCGTCGAAATCGTTGATATGCGCGCTGATCAAGAGCAAGGCAGACGAGCTGCTTTCGCTAAACACTTGGCAGAAAAATGCGAAAGACAAGGATATACGTTTGACGAGGCGTATGACAAGATGTACGAGCGCAACTATTTTGGTATGTCGATGGTGGAACATGGAGATGCAGACGCTTTTATTACAGGGCTTTATACAAAGTATTCGAATACGATTAAAGTAGCCAAAGAAGTTATCGGGATTCGTTCTGGTTACGACACCTTCGGTACTATGCATATTTTGGATACCAAAAAAGGTATATATTATATTGCTGATACTTTGATTAATCGTCGACCTGACGAAAAAGTTCTGTATGACATAGCTCGTTTGAGTGCCCATTCGGTCAAGTTCTTCAATGACGAACCGGTCATGGCTATGATTAGTTATTCTAACTTTGGTTCCGATTCTGAGTGGAGTCCCCTTGAAGTTCATGCGGCTGTAGAAAAACTCCAAGCCGACTTTCCAGGTTTAGCAGTGGATGGAGAAATGCAGGTTAACTTTGCCATGAATCGCAAACTTCGCGATGATAAGTTCCCCTTTACTCGTTTGAAAGGAAAAGAGGTCAATACATTAGTGTTTCCAAATATCAGCAGTGCGAATGGAAGTTATAAACTTCTGCAAGCCTTAGACACCGATACCGAAATCATCGGTCCTATCCAAATGGGACTGAAAAAGCCAATTCACTTCACAGATTTCGAGTGTTCTGTTCGTGATATCGTGAATATTACAGCAGTAGCAGTGATTGATGCGTATGTAGAAAAGGTGAAAAAAGGAGTGGAAGATTCATACCAAACGATGAGTAAAAAGTAACTGTATCACGAACTTGCACGCTTATAAGCAATAAAACAAATAAAAGAATATGGTGGTATTTCCATGTGCTAAGATAAATTTAGGACTTCAAGTAGTGGGTGTTCGTGAGAATGGGTATCATGACATCGAAACCGTTTTCTACCCTATCCCACTTCATGATGCCCTCGAGATAACTCCTATGGATGACGAGTTTCCGTCTGACACTCGATGTGACATCAAGATAACGGGCAATTTCATACCAGGCAAAGACGAAGACAATTTGGTCGTTAAGGCTTATAGACTGCTGGCTAACGATTTTGATTTACCTAAAATCCATATCCACTTATGCAAGCAAATTCCAACACAAGCAGGATTGGGAGGAGGTTCCAGTGATGCGGCATATATGCTGAAGTTGCTGAATGACCAATTCTCTTTGAACTTAACAGTTGACAAGTTGAAAGACAATGCAGCTCGTCTTGGCGCTGATTGTGCATTTTTTATCAAGTCTGAGTCTTGCTTTGCCTCTGGTATTGGTGACGTTTTAGAACCTATATCAAACTCATCGCACCTGCTCAAGGGATTCAAACTTGCACTTATCAAGCCCGACATTGCTATTTCTACCCAAAAAGCTTATCAGCAAATCAATGTTAAAAAACCGTCTGTATCGTGCAAAGATATCATTCAAAAACCGATAAAATGCTGGAAGGACGAATTGTTCAACGATTTTGAAACACCTGTCTTCCAAGAATTTCCCGAGTTGAAAGCTATCAAAGAACAGCTTTATCAGCAAGGTGCCATTTATGCATCCATGTCAGGTAGTGGTAGTGCAATTTATGGAATCTTTGAAGATGAACCGAGTCATATTCACAAACTATTCGATTCCTACTTTACTGAAGTCTTAACACTATAAGTGCTATTTTATGGAATCCAGTAATAGTATTTTTCAAGTTTGTGACAGATAGTTTTGTCAGAAATTACATCAAAAGAGGGATACGTTCGTTAATGTCTCTTAAAAAGGCACTCTCTTTTTGTATAAAGAGTACCATAACTCAATAAAAATGATTAATTTTGCAACCGATTTAGTCCGTTTTGGCAATAAGAAGTACTGAGATGAATCAGTCGCCTTGCGGAGAAACCCGTTTATAATTAATTAATAATGTACGCAATCGTAGAAATTAACGGTCAGCAGTTTAAGGCAGAACAGGGCAAAAAGCTCTTTGTTCATCACATGAAAGATGTTGAAGCTGGAAAAACTGTTGAGTTCGACAAAGTGCTCTTGGTAGACAATGAAGGAGCAATCTCTGTCGGCGCACCCACAGTAGAAGGTGCAAAAGTAGTAGTAGAAGTTGTGAACCCTCTTGTGAAAGGTGACAAAGTCATCGTTTTCAAGATGAAGCGTCGCAAAGACTATCGTAAG
>QWCQ01000596.1_pt1 | contig 22006 bp, 8 predicted proteins | sample 1972701 | NCBI WGS metagenome assembly QWCQ01 (sample SAMN09866704, study PRJNA288562) | Human gut metagenome isolate pre4_stool, whole genome shotgun sequencing... | reverse complement strand
GTCCATTCAAATATTCCTCAACAATTTTCCTCTTCAATTCATAACTGTATTTTGCCATTAAAAGACCCCCAAAGGTTGGATTTTTTTGGTCCAACTTTTGGGGGTCACTCTAGCGCGGGTCCTTTTTTATTCTTGCACTTCCTCTTCTTCCTTCTTCCTGATCTCCTCCACAAACTTCTTCCCTCGCCACACAAGTAAAATTATCAAGAATGCGGTTATGGCCAACACAGCTGCATTCATCTGTTTCACTTTCTTGGAGACAGTCGTTTTCTTATCCCCGTCAGCAGCACCGGCGGCAGGAGCATTTGCGGCGGCCGCACTCTCCTCTTTTTCCACCAGCTCGCAATTCACCAGTAGTCGTTGGCGGCGCGGGGGGCGCATGGGGTTGCAGGTCAGGAGGGTCAGCAGTTTTCGCCCTTCGATGGGGGCGAGCTTTTCCACTTCCCAAGGCTCGATGACTTCCTGATTATACACCTTGTACTCCAGGGCCTTGTCCTTCCATTCCACAAACACGGAATCCCCCTCGGCGAGCTCGTCCAGGTAGATGAAAAACGTGGATTGGTAATAGCCCCGGTGCCCGGCGATCACAGGCCTCAGCCCCGGCGACAGCCCGGGCATGTCCGTGCCCATAATGTGGGCCACGCCCTTGGCCAGATTCACCTTTGACGCGTCCATAAAAATCGGCTGATAGAGATCCAGCTTGGGGATCCGCAAATAGGCGAAAATCCCCTCCGGATCGTCGATAAAAGACTCCGCCGCCACGTAATCGTCGGTGGCGAAGGGATCCACCGCCGCCACCTCCCCGGCCAGCTCTTCATTATACTTTTCCATGGCCGGCGCCACCTTCTCGTAAGTCGCATCCTCCGAGGCCATAAAGGCCCGGTACTTCGCCTTTTCCAGCAAAATCCCCTTGGACAAACTGCCGAAGCCGTACAGGGGCAGCAAAATCCCCAACAAAATGAGCACATGGCCCATTATCCGCATGGTCTTTTTACTCATCCTTCTTATCCTTCTTCTTCTTTAAACCGTAAAGCGCATTGACCCGCGCCCGCTTGTCTCTAAACTGCTTCCATTGATACAGATAAATCGCGAGAAGCACGCCGAGAACAGGCAGGGCAAAGAGGAGCGCATCCCGGAAACTCATGTCAACAAAAGGCAGGCCGCGATTCGTTTCATCCACAGGCGGCGTGTAGGGAATCCGGTGCCCCCGCACGAGAAGCCGATGGGAATTAATCATGTAAGGCGTGCAGGTGAGGAGGGTGGTGTAATCCTTCCCCTCTTCCACCAAAATCGGTTCGAAATTCGACGGCTCCACCGTCATAATCCGGTCCACCTTGTAAGCCAACACCGTTTGAATGTTGTGGACGTAAAACACGTCCCCTTCCTTCAACTTGTCCAGCTCCCGAAACATCTTCGCCTTGGGAAGCCCCCGGTGGGCCGTTAATACCGCGTGGGTGGAGGTTCCGCCTACGGGCAAACTCGTGCCCTCCAAGTGGCCGCAACCCTTGTCCAAAACCTCCATGCTCGTGCCCGCATAAATAGGCAGATTCGCGTCGATCTTCGGGATCTCCACAAAACCGATCTTCTCTTCCACCTCGAGCATACGGGCGTACTCGGCAATCCCTTCCTTTTCCTTTTCCGTGTACGGGTCCCCGAGCTTCGACGGGTCCAGCGTTTGATTGTAGGCCCGGGCAAGCTCCATGCGCCGCAGGATTTCTACATCGTCCAGCTTCTTGGCCCCCTCCTGAAACTCCTCGATCTCCCTATTCGCGTCGATGCGATAATAATAATTCGAGATCATGGGATACATCATCAAGAGAAAACCCAAGATAAAGATCACCGCGAAAGGCCACGTCTTTCTCTTATTCGTCTTTGCCATCCCCGGCCCCCTCGTCGTCCTTGCCCATTACCTTTTCAAAAGCCTTCAGATCCGCCTCCAGCAGCTTCAGCTTCTTTTGGTACTTCCACGAACCGTAGGCCAAGAGCAGAATCAAGAGCACCACGGCGATAAAAGCATACTTATACAACAAATCCTTCCGATTGTCCGCCACAAACTGATCGTCCACGGCCTTGTCGTAAGGCACCCGGTGCCCCCGCACCAAAAGCCGGTGGGTGTTAATGCCGATGGGCGTGCAGGTTAAAAGGGTGGCGTAATCGTGGCCCGGCACGACCAACAAATCCTCGAAATTCGACGGCTCAATCACCTTGATCTGATCCACCTCATAAGCCAGCGTCTCGGCAATGTTGTGGATGTAAAAGCGATCCCCCTTCTTCAGATCCTTAATATCCGTAAAAAGCTTCGCCGTGGGCAGGCCCGAGTGGGCCGTGATGACCGTGTGGGTGGAATTGCCCCCGATGGGAAGGCTCGTCCCCTCCAAATGGCCCGCCGAGGTCTGCAACACCTCCTCCGACGTGCCCGCCCGAATGGGAATGTCCAAGTCGATGGTGGGAATCTGAATGTGGCCGATCTGCTCGTGCACCTCAAGCATCCGGGCATAGGCCGCCCGGCCCCGCGCGTGCCGCGCCTTGGAATAGGGATCCTCCATGTTTTGATTCACCAGAGAATCATTAAAATCCCGCGCCAAAGCCATGCGCTTTTTGATTTCCGCATCCGTGAGCTCTGCCTTCCCCGATTCGAAGGCCGACACCTCTTGGGTGGACTGCACCCGGTAATAAAGGCGGGAGACCTGGGGATACATTAAAATCAAAAAACCCAACACAAAAACAAACTTAAAAAACCAATTACTCTGCTTCTTCTTTGCCATGGACCCGATGTCCTTTCTTTAAAAAACCACTATGTAAAGAAATCCTCTACCCAGAAAGAAGATAGAGGATCTCTTGAAAGGAACATCCCTTCCACTTGTATTTGCTATTCATTGTCCTTTAAGATCTTCACCCCGAGAAGGCCGCTTAAAAGCCCGCTCACACTCATCATGAGGAGCTGCACGTCCCCGGTTTTCGGGATATTCACGTGCTTGTCGTCATAAGGCGGCCGCTTGCCCGGCGGCGTCGACGTACCCGGAGGCGTCTTGCCCGGTGGGGTCGTCTTGCCCGGAGGTGTCGTTTGAGGCGTGTTCTTAATGATCAATTCTTTCTTCAATGAATCTGCGCTTACGGTAAACTTCACACTGCCGCCTAAAGACGCATAGCCTGCCGGCGCCTTGATCTCCCAGAGGTAATAATCCCCGTCGGGAAGACCGTTGGCCACAAAGGTGCCGTTTGATGCGGAGGTAAGGACCATGTCCTTGCCATTCTTCTTCATGCGCATGTAGCCCTTTTCAGTCTTCTTCGTGACCAAAAACTGCGCGCCGGAAAGAGGCTTGTTGTCGGCAGACGACACCTTCTTAAAGGTCTTTCCGCCTTCCTTGTCCTTGTAGTTTTCCACGGTGAGCTTCTTTACCTTCTTGTCCGTGATTTCAAAAGGCACTTCCGGATGCTTGATGCGGTAGCCCGCCGGCGCCTTCGTTTCCACAAAGACATATTTCCCCGGCGCCAAATCCTTGATCACAATCTTTCCCACGGCGTCTGTGACGAAATCCGCGGTGCCGGAAGGATTCTTCACCGGAATGCGATTATTCTTGTCCAGGAAAAACAACTGAAACACCGCACCGGGAAGAGGCACGCGATCCGTGGAAATCTTTAAAAGCTCCACGCCGCTTGATGTGGGTTCCGCCCCCTTCGGGTAAATCACGCCGTTGGAATCGCCGGGATTTGCCACAAAGACGAAGGGGAAAATCGTCGTCGCCCCCTGCTTCTCCGCCACGCGGAGGTAATACAGCCCCCGCTCCAAAGACAAGCTCAACTTGCCCTCGGCGTCCGTGTCATAGGACTTGTGGGAAGCGTAGGTGCTGTTCAGCTCCTTTTCCGTCTTCCCTTCCAAGAGGCGCGCCACGTCCTGAATGCTTTTCGCATCCTTCAGGCCGCTATCCTCCGGGCGAAGGCCGTCTGAAATCTTCCAGATCGTCACCTTGCGCCCGGCCACCTCGGCCTTTTTTCCGGAGCGGGAAAAGTCGATGGTCAGGGCCTTTGTGCCCGTAGACACCACCGCGCCCCCTTCGCCTTTTGCAGCGTTCTTTTCCCCGGAAGCCTTCTCGGCGGAAACATCTACCGTACTACTTTTGGGATTCGCTTCCTTCGCCATGGCCATGGCGGGAGCCAATACGCCAAAAGCAACCATGCTAAACACGAGTGCCGCAAATACAAGCTTACAAAGCCTACTTTGTAGATTTAGCATGGTTCACCTTCTTTCTTAGGCTTGTTCAGCGCTGCGTTTTCTCATGGCGATAAAAGCACCGCCCATTAATGCGAGACCGGCGACCATAAAGATCATCGTACCCATACCACCGGTTTGGGGAATGGTGACTTTCTTATTGATGACTTGTTTTGCGTCATTTTCTGCGCTGTCTGCTGCATACTTAATGTTAACGTCTTTCGTATTACCTTCAGCGACGGTAAATTCGACGTCATTGATCTTGGCATAGCCCTTGGGAGCTTCGATTTCTTCTAACTTGTAAGTGCCATATTCGATGCCTTCGATCATGAATTGACCCTTGGAGTTGGAGGACAGTTGAACGACGCCTGCATCATTTTTGTCAGCTACCCATTCGTAACGAATGCCGGCAGTCTTGAATGCTTCGTTGTAGGTTTTTTGAGCTGCATCGATGTCTTTCTTTAATTGCGTTTCATCGGCACCTTCTTGACGTTCGTTGTAAGCCTTAACGGCGTCATTTAATGCTTTTTGAGCGGCTGCCAATTTTGCTTTTTCAGCTTCTACGGTGTCTACAGATTTAGCGGACAGGTATTTTTTTTCACCGTTTTTAACGACGAACTTGGCGCCTGCCAACAGTTCCGTAGCGACTTCCGTGGTCTTAACGAATTTCTTTCCACCGACGACAACTTCAGGTTCGGTCGGGTCCAGGGGCTTCGGATTGTCTTTGTCTTCGTTGTTGGTAATGGTTACCGTACCGGCTGCATCAGTTGTAGCATAAGCGGGGTTGTAACCGGCAACACGTTCGGAGATCTTCCAACCGGCTGCATCTTCGCCGAGGCCTTGGAATTCACCGTTAAAGGCTTTTTCGCCGACGACAAACTTAATGCCGTTGCCCAGGTCGATGGTTTTGTTGACGATCTTGTTATCGAGTGCGACAGAGGCTACAGCTTTTCCATCTTTTTCTAAGGTGTAGACGAGTTTCAAACCATCGGTTTTAGCGCCTTCGCTAAAGTTCTTAACTACGTTTAATTTGCCTTCTTTCGGCGTAACGTCGTTCTTCTTAAGGTCTTCGCCTTTTTTGTGGCCGTATTCTAACGTAACGTTGTTCTTTTCCGGATTATCTACAACGGCGGTACCGTTGACGGTAGCGGAATAGGTTAATTTAATGTTGACGTCTTTTGCTTCGGCACCGGTGGTGACGGCTTTAATCTTTGCTAAACCGGCGTCGGTCATTTGCAATCTGAAGCCGTTGTCATCTTGAGCCAAGATGTAGTCGCCATCTCCAAGGTTTACACCATTGTCAGCTTCAACTTTTACGTCTTTGTTGAAGGTCAAACCGTTGGTCATAATATCGTTCCAGATCAAGCGTTCGTAGCTCGTATCTGCGTCGATCTTGGTAACGACTTCGTAAGGAATCTTCTTACCGACTTCGGCTTGTGCTTTTGCCTTATTCGCTTGGTAATTTTTAACATCGGCGCCGGCATTGATGTTACTGTCTTTGTCTTCAATCGCTTTTAAGCCATTTCCCTCTGCAAAGTTCTTGTCGATCTTCGGTTTTTCTTGGGTGTTCTTGGGGTAAACGTGTGCGTTTACTACGACGCCTTCCTCGTTAACCAAGGGAAGGGTAATTTCCACGGGAACGGCTTTTTGACCGGCGATAACCATGCCGTCATCTGTTTTGTAAGTGGATTTTTCCTTGATTTCTTGAATCAGGAAGGAACCCTTTAATTTCGAGGTGTCGAAGACAATACCGTTGGCGCCGGTTTTGCCGCCGAAAGCTTCGTCGATATTCGTGGTGTAAACGAGGTTTTCGCCTTCGAATACGGGGGTCATCTTGCCGTCTACAATTTCACCTTTAATGTATTGGTCTTTGTCACCGGCTTTTTCCTTGCCGACTTCTTGCCAAGCAAAGTATACATTGGCTACTTCGCCGACATCGGCGCCAACGCTTTTAAGTGCTTGTAACGCTTTTAAATCTTGGCTACCGTTGTAGCCTTCTTCTTTAATTTTGTCCGAATCCCAAGCTTTTAATTTGTCCTTGGTCATCATTAATTTGTGCAATGTGACTGTCTTTGTTTCCTTTGCATCACTTGCTGCTAAGGCACCTAAGGGTGCGATAACGCCAAGTACCATCACCAGTGCGAGGACCAGTGACCATATCGTATTCTTACGTTTCATTACATTCCTCCTTTTCATTCAATAACCTTCTATTTTAAATGCTGCCCAGGCGGCGCACTTAAAACCATGTTCTCTACGGGGATCCGCCCTGGCGCCTTATTCGATCTTCACGTACACACAATTTTTGTATCGAAGGGATTTTATGCCCAAGGAGCACCACCTCCCTTCAGTTTGGCCGCCTTCTTGCGGCGGATGTATTCTTCCGCCGCAATGGCTGCCATAGCCGCACCGAGCAGTACGATCCATCTGTGAGGACCGAAACCACCGGTGAGGGGATAGAGGCCTTTGTAGTTCAGGATTTCCACATCTTGACTACCGTCACCGTATTGTAAGGTGAGTTCTTTGTCGCTAATGTCTTTCAGGTACTTGGCGAGGGCTTCTTGATAAGCCTCGTCGCTTTGTCCATCTACTCTTCGAGGATAGTATACCACGCTTTCCGGCAAGTCGTCGCGCTTCATTTGATAACTCGACGTGTAGGTGCCGTCTTTGTCGGTGATTTCAAACCGCAGCTTGACTTCCGGCTCATCGGACTTCAGCGGCCCGAAGGTTCCTCGAATGACCAAGGTGTCCGTGGACTTCAATTCCGCGGTTCCGCCGGCTTCGCCGCCAAGGGATCTGTAGATATTTAGAGCGAGTTGACCGTTTTCATCCACTTGCAAGAGGGTTTCCGTATCGATCAATGTTTCCTTGCCATCTTTGTCGATCCGTCGTGCCTGTACATTTCTGAAGGCGACTTTTTTCGTATCAAATAGGCAATGGACCAACGAATTGATGTCGTAGGTGCGCTCCTCGTGGCCCGGATTGATAACCAGATAACTGTAGAAGGTATTGGTGTTTGTCGGGTTTTGTCTCGCAAACATGAGGGAGCGATCTTTGTCGTTTCCTTCGGCGTTTTTCTTGACATTGCCTTCAAGACCCCGTTCCTTCACATGGAAGCGGTTGTCGATCAGCGTAAATTCCTTCACGTAGCCTACGGGCTTGATATAGCCTTTCGGTGCGGTGATTTCTTTCAGGGCGTAGTGGCCGTTCTTCGAGAGATCCAACTTGATCTCGCCATTTTTATCGGCGGTGACGGTGAGCGTTTTTTTCGTTTCGCCATCCATGACTTGGTAAGGCTTGTATTGGTCAGCTTGTTTTTCCTTGTAATGGACTTCGAATTCTGCAGCAGGCAGGATGTCTTTCGTGTTCCCGTCGATCTTCTTGAACAGAATGGGCTTGTGGTTCACCACACTCAAGGGCGTCGTGTCCGTTAATTCCACATAGACGTCTTGTCCGTTTTGGTCCTTGGTCTTGCGGAAAATTTTGCCGGTTTTTTCACTGACCTTGAATTCCACGACGGGTTCCGTCGTCGGCGAGTAGCCATTCGGCGCTTTGGTTTCCACGATTTGGTATTCCCCGGGTTTCAAGGCATCAAAGGTGACGATACCGTCTTTTTCCTTCTTAGTTATTTTCGAAACACCGATGCCCTTAAAGATTTCTTCGCCCGGATTCTTTCTGAGGAGCGAGAATTCCGCGCCTTCCAGCGGATTTCCGTCGGGATCGACTTTCTTCACACTGATTTGGTTGGTGGGGTTGGTGGCCTTGATCGTAAGCTTGGCCTTGGCGGTGTTTTCATTATTGAATACATACACCACGTCTTGGCGACTGGCCCAAATCGATTCGGGACCTTCATAGTTTTGGAAGAGCTTCGCGTCGGATTCGTAGGATTGCAAGGTCTTCTTTACATTTTCCCAATTGTAGACCGTGCCGGTTACCTTAATGATGGCCGACGTATTCGGATCCATGGCGGGAATGCTCAATCCCGCCGGAGCGTCGGGCGTTACCAGATAGCCTTCGTAGGACCTGCCGCCCCAATTGGTTAAGTTTTGGCTCGTTTCATCGACACCGAAGGATACGGGCATGTCTTGTGCCAGATAAGCGTCGCTATTGTCATCAAGAACGTATGCCGTCTCCTTCAGATTTAGCACCGGAACATTGGGCGTGTAGCGGAATTCGGCCGGGAGGACATTCTTTTTATAGCGATTCAAATAGAAGTACTGAACGAATTCGCCGGTGTCTTGATTGAATTTCACAATCTTCGACGCCATGTTCAGATAATCCTGCTTTGAAAAGTACCTACGGTAGTAATTGTCGTACCATGTATAGGTATAGTTCGCTTCGCCAGTGATGAACGTGTAATCCACGTCGACTGTTTCCGTTTCTTCAAGCGGTTCGCGTAGGCCGATGCCGACCTTTTGCTCGCCTGAATCTTTTACTTTATCGATATTGATAAAGGCGGCGAGGCGATTGGAAAAGTCTTTCAATTCGTATTGATTGGCGTACTTCGTAAAGGTATAGGTGACGGTACCTGCGTCCTTGTCGTAATCGGCCTTGGCGATGGTCCCGACGCCGTCGGCAAAGATATCCAATTCCTTAACGTCGTTGGTGTCGGTGCCCTTCAAGTCGATGTTGTTCGAAAGTTTCAAGACGAAGTAGTCGCCCGGTTGAACGACATATCCCTCTTTCAATTTGTACTCGTTGGCAAATTCCATGCAGGCGCCGTAGTGGGGACGGATCGTCATGCCAGTGGAATCGTCGTCTTTTTGCGGACGTTGAATACTCATCGTCGACGACGTGAGGGTAATCTTGTCTGTAATATTCTGATTTCGAGGCGTATTGTCTTCGGCGTAGGGGTCGAGGCCCTTGCCGCCGACGGTGAAGTGCCATACCTGGCCATTGTTAATGTGGCCGGGGTGAGGATCGATTTCTTCCAGCTTGTAGTTACCGATAATTAAATCTTTAAAGACTAACTTGCCGTCTTCGCCGACGGTGCTGGTGTAGACGCCGTCTTCCTTGCCTTCTTCCGCTTGTTTGGCGGAAAGGCGGGTCAGCTTAAATTTTGCGCCAATGGTCAAGTCGCCGTGTTGGTCTTTTTTGCCCGGAAGCGGATTGCCATTTCCATCGAACTTTTCAATGGTGACTTCGCCTTTGCCGGGAACTTCGTTGACGATTTTCCCCATGTTCTTTGCCGTACCGGAGGTTACGAAGTCGATCAAGGGTGCACCACCTTGGGGTAAAGGCTTGTTATTTCCATCGAGATATTGGTATATCCCTTTCGATCCGTTTCCGTATTCCATGGTAATATAACCGCCGGCGGGAATCACTTTTTCTACGCCTGTCTTGTCATCGGTTACCTTAATATCGTCTTTCGAGTAGGCCACCGTAAAGTACAGGAGCGGCTCTTCAATGGTGGTGTAACCCTTCGGCGCTTGCACTTCTCTCAAGCGGTAGCGGCCGGGTTTCAGGTTTCTGAAACCGAAGTAGCCGTTAAATGCCGACGATACATAAGAGCCTTCCACATCTTCCCAGCCGTAGCCGACCAGTTGTTCCAGTTTAAAGACGGCGCCTTCCAGACGACGCTCCGTTACTTCTTCACCGGTAATCTCCCATTTGGGATCGTCGCGCCCGTGCTTTGAGAAGGTGATGTTGTAGGCTTGTTCATCGTTTTCTAAGATCAAGCCTTCCTTGGGGATTTCTTCCGGTTTGCCCGACGTGTAGAGGGGCGAGAGATCCATGGTCGTTTGTACACGATTAAGCAGCCTGCCGTCGGTGACGTAACCGCTCTTGTAATAGACGCCTTTGTAGGTGTATTCCTTGCTGATCCCGTTGGGGTACTTTTGATCCGCCGTCGATTTATCATTCCCGATATCGGTTCCGGGTTCGCCCGGCTTTCCGAATACGGAGCCGAGGGCGACGTTCCCTTTTTGATAGGAGCCGCCTTCCTTGACTTCGTAGTTGATCTTGCCGGTGGAGGAGTCTCTGGAAGTCGCTTGTGCAAAGTGGCGTTCCGTAAAGAACTCGATGTTCAATTTAATATCGGCATCATGTTCCTTGATGATGTTGTCGTCGTAGTAGCCTTCCACGTCGATAAAGTAGACGCCTTTGTTCAGGTTGATTTGGTCTTCGTCGAAGCCCCAGTCGAAGGGACGCCAACGGGCCGTGTTCACCATGTAAACATTCGGTCTGGACAAGTCGTAGATCGACATGATCTGTTGCATGTCCTTGCTTCCTGAGTTGAGATTCAAGTCGGTGACGTCGGTGATTTCGTAGGTGGAGCGGTAGGCCGTCTTTACCCCTTGCTTCGTCGTCTTGGGCGGTTGGCCGGGCGTGTCGATTTCTTCCCGTTTCACTTCGGGATTGATTTGTACATTGACTTTTCCGTTGCCCTTGTAGCCGCGGGTATCGATGAAAATCCGTTGAACATAGGTCTTGCCTTCCGTGTTGATGAAGGTGGTGCGGGCAGCGTATTTAATGCCCGAACTTAATTCCGTGAGGGGCTGGATCTTCGCCCGCTCTTCCTTATCGATGTAGGTGGTTGTGGTTTCTTGCGGTCCGGTGTAATTGGCGACCAAGCGACCGTTGACTTCTTTCACTTCGATCTTCCAAGGTGCCGATTGTTTTTGGTAACCGATGGGCGCTTTCGTTTCTTCCAAGAGGTAGTGGCCCACCTCGAGGCGCAGGGGCTTTCCTGTCGCTTTATCCACAAAGACGATGGAACCGTCGTTTCCGTTGGATTTCGCCTTGTAGGTCTCGAAGGTTTCTTCTACCTTTTCATAGGTTGCGTCGGTCTTCTTTAAGGTGAATTCCGCATCGGGCAAGGATTCGCCGAGGCGGCTTCGCTTAAAGAGCTTGAGTTCCAAACCGACTTGCTCGTTGGTGATTTGCGCAAATTCGCCTTCTTTGATTTCCGTGCCTTCGTCCTCCGGTGTGGGAGGCTCTTCGGTTTTCTTGAAGGTGGCGGAAATGCTGACATTCGCTGCCGGCATCTTGAAGCTATTGTTCGTAACCTCAACGGCTTGGCCATTTGCGGTGACGCTGAGTTTGTCGAGTTTATAGCCTTCGCTCGGCGTAATGGTTAGGTTAACCGTCTCGCCTGCCGCCGCGGAACCCTTGTCTGTCGATACGGCGCCGTTTTCCATGGGCGCGATGCCGATGTTGTACTTCGTCGGCGGTTTCTGCCTAAAGGTGGCCCGCACGATGACATTGGACGCCGGCATAGTAAAGGTCTTGGCCTGCATGTCGACGGCAACGTGTTTGCCCGCGTCGTCGGTGACGGTCAATTGATCCAATTCGTAGTCGCGATCGGCGTTGATGATGAGGCTGACTTTTGTGCCCTCTGTCGCCGATGCGGGTTTCGCCGTTACGGAGCCGTTGCCGCCGCTTTGTGTCGTAATGGTGTAAAGCTTCGGTTTTTCCTTAAATTCTGCCGTCACGGTTACATCGCTCTCGGGCATGATGAATTGATTGTTACTTACGTTAACAGGTTGCCCGCCCGCGGTAACGATGTAGCGAACAAATTCCCAACCGGCATTCGCCGTTTCGCTTAATGCGATGGGTGTTCCTGCTTCCGCTTCCATCGGATCTGCCGAAACCGTGCCGCCTGTGGGCTGAGTGACTTTGACGTTGTACTTGCTTGCTTGTTTGTTGATGCTATCTTCGTTGGGATAGGAATCAGCGACCCAATACTTCGTATATTTATCATCTCTACTGGGATAATAGTCGCTTCCCAAGCCGACGCCTTTTCCGTCATCGTAACCGGTTTCTACTTCCACCAAAATGGCGCCATCATACCTTGAAGGGACAATTCCTCTGAGTCTTACCTTACCGTTATTGGTAACCTCGTTCCATGTGACTCTGGAGGTGATATCCTCCACTAGTTTCCAATTATCCAAGGTTCCTGTAATCCGATAGACCTTGATCGTTGCCGAATTCTTCGTTACATTGAACTCTTCCGGCTGACTGTGGATCTCGATGCGACGATCCCTCTTGCCGAATTCCGACTGAGCGAACCAGAAGACTTGTTTAAGTCGATTCGTGTTCTTGTTGATTTCAGTCATCTTGGTTTCGGCATACTTGTAGCTGCCGTTCGAAGCCTCCAGATCAGACGTTCTTCTGCCTTGCGAACGCGCGGGATCCACATCTTCCCAATCGCCTGCCCCACGGGCGGCGTAGAGGGGCGCTTCCGGCATGCCGAAGGCCTTATCCAGTTTATTTAAGCGATTCAGGGCGCTGATGCGGTTGGCGGCGGTTTCAAAACCGTCGACGCTGCGCACGCTGTTGGTGTTGGCGGCGTTGTTGTCTTTAATAAACACCCTGCCGTCTGCTTTCACGGTGACGGTCCAATCGGTCTTCACGTTTTCGTAACCGGGGGCCGCTTCGAATTCTTCGAGCTTGTATTTGCCCGGTACCAATCCGCTAAACTCGATGGTGCCGTCTTTTTTGGTGGTCATGTAGCGCTCGTCTTCTAAAGGTTCCGGCCCGATCAATCGGAAGACCGCGCCTTCGATGACTTCGCCCGGGTCGTTTTCTTTTACTTTTTTCAGTTTAAAGCCGTAGCGCTTCAGGTCGTTTGAAATATCCAAAGAGTCGTCGGCAATGTAGGAGCCGATAATATCTTTTCCTTCGCCGCCGGCCACAGTGGCATCGCCGACCGGAATGTTGGTGACGCTTTCGTAGTAGTCGCTCTTCCAGTAAGTCTCGTTGTTGTAGGTCAGATCCATGCCCGTACCGACGCCGCCGTTTTCGTCTTTATAGGGGATTTTTACATCCACGACGATGGGCGTATTCGTGGCGGGCAGGTCGATCTGCATACGGTCCGGTTCGCCGGGATAATCCGACTTGCGGGGGTTGAGCGTGCTCGTAATGTCGGTAATGTCGTAGCCCGCCAAGCGGATGTCTTCCACATTTGCATCGGTGATCGCTCTATCCAGTTTAAAGGCTTTGACAACTTCCCCGCCTTCGTACCAATTCATGTTTGGATAGTAGGGTTTTTCACGGTGAATTTTCGCCGTGGACGCAGGAATCGATGCGCCTTCGGGGTTTATGATGTAGCGCTGAATGACGTACTTTTCATCTTTATTGATGGCGACGATCCGCGTCCCCAGTTTATAGGGGTCGCTATGGCCGTCGGCATAACCGGATAGACGGTTGTCGTAAAGGTTCCAGCCGTTAATGGGCCGCTCCTTGACATTGACCCAGTGGGTTCCCGGATCCGCCAAAATGGATTTAATTTCTTGTTGCGTGCCGGGCTCGACGTAATTGTAGATCTTGACGCTATCGCCTTTTACGACGACAACCCATTTTTGATCCAGCTTATTGTAGCCGTTGGGCGCAGCGATCTCTTCTAAGACGTAGGTGCCGTCGGCCAAGGAATCCCTGAATTCCACGACGCCGGATCCGGTGGAGGTGGCTTCTTGGACTTCTCCGGGGGTCTTGCCATAGGGCGTGATTTTGAACTTCGCGCTGGCCAAGGGCTTGCCTTCGTTGTCTTTTTTGTAGACGCGGAATTTCTTGCCCACGGGATTGTTGGTGACCTCGAGGGTGATGTCGTTTCCGACGATGGGTCGGTCGGCTCCGCCTACGCCCAGTTCGATAATCGTCACTTTACCATTTAAGTCCACAGACACTTGCCACGTCGTGCCGGAAGAGGTGTAGCCTTCAGGGGCTTTCACTTCTTTCAGTTCGTAGTTGCCGGGGGCGATGTTATTAAAACTTAAGATGCCGTCGCCGCCGCTTTGGCGTCGATACACTTTGCCCTTGGCATCGGTGAGTTCAAAGATTGCGCCGGGCAATTTTGTATTGCGGTCCAGGCGGCTCACTTTGAGAACATTAAAATTCCCGGGGGTGTAGCGTCTGTTAATCAGCTTGGCTCTTTGTACGGTGTAGGTGGGGATTTCTTGGCCGGTTTGATCGCCCAAGGCTTCCCCGGCTCTGGCTTTGTTGGCAAAGCCGGATTCCAGTCTCGTGCCGTTGCCCATGTAGAAGACGCGCCACAAGTTTTTCCACGCGTTTTCGTCGGTGATTTTAAAAGTTTGCTTGATGACGTAGCCTTCTTTTTGCGGGGAGATGCTCGGCATCTTGATGGTGAGCGGCTTTGTCGCCTTGATCTGTGCCCGATTCATTTGTATTTTGCTCGGATCGTAGTTCAGGGTGAAGCCGTGGGACGAATCGCGCACCACGGAATCCGGGTTGATGGTGCGATTGTAGACCTCTTGATACGTGAACGGGTCTTGTTCCAGACGCACCCCGAAGGACAGGGGCATGTTGTAGTTGACCTTCTTATCAAAGGTGGTGTTTCCGCCCGGATCTTTAATCACATCCATATCGGGCAGGGTGCGATAGATCTTCACGCTGTTTAATTTAAAGGCCGGTTCGTAGCCCTTGGCATACCAGTTGACGATGTTGGCATTGCCGCCGTATTCCGTGGATGCCCAGCTGAAGCCCAAGGTGTAGCTTCCGCCGCTATAGTCGCCCATGGGATTGTAGTAAGCGATGACGTCGACGTAGCGATCGTCGCCTTTTTTGTAGACGTCGCCGAAGTAGTAGGATTGACTGACCGGGCTGCCCTTGCCTTGGTCGTATTGTTCGTAGTCGGCCCGGACGGAGATCGTCTCCGTTTGGCCGGCGCCCGGTTTATCTTCCGTTCCCGGGATGCGTTGAACGCCCGTGGTTCCGGGAGCTACCACGGTGGTGAATTCGTAGACGCCGTCGTTTTGGGCAAAGTATTTATTGGGAATGATCCCAACGATGTCGATGCTTCCCGTGAAGACCCCGTTCGTTCCGTTTTTGTTAAAGACGTAGGTGAGGCGGTTGGTTTGGAAATCCATGTAGGGATCCGCGATGACGACCCCATTCTCATTCTTAATGCTCGGTATTTCCTTCACGTATTGGGTGAAGTCCAAGTTCGGATCGAATTGAATGACGAAGCGCGTGCCCGCCGTGGTATTGCTGAGCTCGATGTCCGCATGGTAATCCAAACTTTCGTAGCGATAGGCTTCCCAAACATTGGGGCGTACCCCGATGGCGCCGTCGCCTTCTTTGATTCGCATGTGTTGGAAAACTTTGGTTACCTTACCGGCTTCCGGCGATTGCCCTGCATCTTCGTTTTCGATGATGTAGTCATGACCGGGAACGGGCGTGCCGTTGCCGTCTTTGAAACGGGCCTTGTAGGTGACTTGCCCACCTTCGGTTACGGTGACGTCGAATACGACGCCGTTGGACAGGTAGCCGTCGGGGGCGATGGTTTCTTCCACCACGTATTTGCCCGGAGGCAATTGACTGAAGTTAACGAGCCCATTTTCATCGCTTCGCTTGCTGGCGATGATTTTGTTGTTTTCGTCTTTAATGACGAAGGTGGCGCCGGGCAAGACTTCCTTTTCGGGATCCACTTTCGTAATGGATACGTCTTGTTTCGGGAAGCTTTCGTTGGTTATGGTGAGGATGGCATCGGCGTCGCCTTTGCCTTGTCGGGCGAGCACCACGTCTTTTTGAATCTTGGCATTCCCCGCCGTGTCTTGGTCGGTCAACCAATCGTAGGACAGGTTCGCCGTGTCCTTGTCGCCCACGTGGGCTTTTACTTTAATAAGGAAGCCTTGGTCGTTGTTAAACCGTTGTTTAGGGAAGAAAAGTTGATACCCGGTTTTGTTGGTGTACGGGTCGGTTATATTGGACGCGCCGGTAATGCGATCGTTATGCCAAGCATTGATGACGTTCGATCCGAGTTTCCCAATTTCCTTTTCCACCTCTTGATTTTCCATGGCGGTACGGACGCGATTTCTTGTGTCTTTTAAAACTTCGTAGGCCGTGACGTCGGTGACATCGACGCCGGGGATGCTGATGTTCAACCGCGTATCGCGATCGGTACTGCCTTCATAGGTGTTTTTTCTCGGCTTCAGGAATAGATAGAATTCGACGTCGCCATTGTCGTCGATCTTGCCGTAGTGCATGGCGTTCATGTAGTCGGGCCAGTTCGGGTAGGCATTGTGTTCTACTAATTGGGTCTTTGCCGCTTGTCCCGAAATGGTAACATTTTTACCGGAGACGGTAATTTCGCCGTCTCTTGAAATGGTGATGGTTTTGGTGTCTTGGTCCAGTTTGTAGCCTGTCGGCGCCTTTTGTTCCACTAAGGTGTAGGTGCCGGGGCGGACGTTGGCGAAGGTGGCCTTCCCGTTGGCGTCGGTTTCAATTTCTTTGGCTTCATAGCCTCCGCCTTGCAAACGGTAGCGCGCGCCTTCCAGGTATTTGGTTGTGTCGCCTTTATCCACTTTCAGAACGGTGAAGGTGGCGGGCTTTTCTTCCGTCACGTCGTTGGCCTCGCCGTGAATGTAGTGGACTTTTTTGGTGGTGTCGTAGTAGTTGAAAACTTCGTAGAATTTATAGTCGGTACCGCCGACCGTCACTTTCTCAGGATCGAAGGTTTGGACGATTTTGTGCCCTCTCGGCACGGCGGTGCCGTCATCTTCGATCTTCCAGTATTTGACGCCGGGCACGGTGACTTTCCGAATCCGCTTGCCCGCTTCGCCTTCGCCGACGGTCCATTCACCCAGGCTTTCGCCTTGGGCGTCTCGCACGTCAAAGGTTTGTGCCGGCATGTTGACGCCGGCGGGAAGCGTCCAATCCTGCTCAATATACATATCTTGGCATTGGGAAATGGTGACGCCGGAGAGGCTGTAGTCTTCACCGGCTTCCGGTTTCTTCAGATCGGTGGTGACTTCGTAGACGGCGATGGTGCCGACGCTTTGTTCACCGGCGGGATCCGTTTCCTTTGTGGGAAGATTGCCTGTGCCGTGTTCGCTTTGATCCTCGACCATTTGCCCTGTTTCGGGATCCAATTTATAGGATGCGGCTTTTGCCGTGGCCACGTCTTGGTTGCCTTTTAAGGATCTCGTTTCGAGGGGCAGACCCGAGTTGCCTTCATCGCCGGTGGAGACGGCATCGGTAATGGTCCATCTCGCCTGCTTCGCGTTGGCGAACTCGCCTAGAATGGTGGTGCGGTTGTTCATGCCCACGCGGGAAGGGGTGGCTTCGCGGATGGCTTCTTGGCTATAGCCTTGGGGAAGGACGAGGCGCACGGCGCCTACTTTTTTTCTGTCCTTCAAAGCCATGGAGAGATCGAGCATGTAGGAGGCTTGATCGTTTTTAACGGGAGTGTAGAAAGTGTAGTACAGGTCTTTTGCAGATTCGCTCAAGGTATGGTGTTTGGAATCCACGATGCCGAGGTGACCGTTAATGGGGTTCGGAGTAATGTCCGCATCGGCGGCTTTGCTATTCACCTGAATGTCTTCGAAGGCGCCGAGGCCGGATCCCTTCACGGCGGTGAAGTTGGCAGAGTAGCCGAGGGTCGTCAAGTCTACCGTAGAGGAGACGCGTACGTTCCAGCGAATGCCTGCTATCTTTCCGCCTTGAACCACGGGATCGCCGAAGGCATCGATGTTCACTTTATAGTCTTTGCCTTGATCCAGCACTTGAACCACGTCGTCGCGACCCGGTTCCAGAATGGTGGAGAGCATATTGCCGTTGGAATCCACGACCACGGGAAGAAGCTTTTTGGGCTTCACCACGCCGAGGCCGGAGATGCTATTGACTACAGTGAATGTTTTTTCACCGGCATCGATGTTCTTCGTATTGTAATCCACTTCCACTTGAATGGGCACTTGGATATTTTCGGTGATGTCTTCTGCTATTTTGTAAGTAATGGTGTTGGCAGTTGAGTTATAGACCGGCTTTTCGGTAATGGCCTTGTCATTGTAGGTGATGCGCTTTAAAGACTCAGGATCGTTTACCGTGAGCTTGTCATCTAAATGAATGACGAAGTATTGGCCTTTGCGAATGGGTCCTTGTACCGTGGAGGTATCGAAGCGGGTAAGGATGGTAAACTTTTTGTCTTTGATGCCTCCTTGGGGCGATTTGGCGCGGGCCAATTCTTTTTCTTTCGAAAATTCCAAGGCCTTTTCTTGGCGATCGGCTTCGTTTTGGGTCAAGGGCTTCGGCGCCTTTTCTTCCGATACTTCCGCATCGGTGGCTTCATTGCCCTCTTGCTGCGGCGCCGATTGTGCCGGGGCGTTTTGCGCGGGGCGCGCCGGTGTCCTTTGCGGCGGCGTGTAGTAGCCGTCGTCGTCCGGGTCGATGAAGTTTGGTAGATGGCTTCCCGCGTTTTGATCGGGGTCGATCCGATTGCCGTCGGGAGGGATAAATTCCTCGTCGCTGACGGTGGCTCGGTTTTGTCCTGCGGAGCGCGCTTCGACGACGCCGGGCGCCACCACCTCCAGAATCATGATCAGGGCCAATAACAGGCTCGCGACGCGTTTCATTGCAGTTTTCATATAGATTCCTCCCCGTTTCTAATGCTCGTTTATGTACGAATGATGTGAAATCATTTTCTTCCTGTTTGTATTACTTCTATAATAAATCATCTGCTTCTATAAAACAAGGCAAAAAATGACCAATTACATACTCTTTATGGATTTTTTAAGAAAAATTTTTTTGATGAGGCGGAAAATGAAAATTTCGCCCTGCTTTTTCTCATTTTCTTTGTGTTTTCAGGTTTTTTTGTCTTATGGTACAATAAGGGCAAAGCTTTTTTAAGCGCGCCGGCGGTGGTTCGTATGATTGTTTTTGGAATGAAAGGGGGCGATCGCGTGGCCAGGCAGTACACGAAGGAATTGATTAAGCGGGAGTTTTTGGCGCTGTTGGAGGAAAAAAGTTTTCATTCGATTACGATTGCCATGTTGGCGGAGCGTTGCGAGATCAGCCGAAACACGTTTTATTACCATTACGACGATGTGTATTCGTTGGTGAAGGAGATTTTTGCCGACGAGTTGGTGAAGGTGAATGGGGAGTCTGACGCCACGCTTTCGTGGGAAGAGATGCTGCTCTCCGGTGCGTCGTTTCTGGTGAAGAATAAGCGGGCGGCGCAGAATTTGTTTCAGTCCATCGACAAGAAGGACACGGACGCCTATCTTTTCGAGCTGTGCGAATCGGTGATGCGGCGCTATGTGGAGGCTGTGTGTGCGGAGAAGGGGATTTGTGCGCAGGAGGCGGACAAGCGGCTGGTGATTGATTTTTACCGGGCGGCCCTGGTGGGCCTTATGGACAAGTGGGTCCAGGAGGGGATGCAGACGTCGCCGGAGGCGGCGATTCTTCGCATCGGGCAGTTGTTCGACGGCAACATTGAGCGCTCGCTTAGGATCAGTGCGTCGTTAGGTGAATGATTTTGTGTACAGGGCCTTCGTTGCGAAGGTTTTGTACACTTTTTTTGTTTTGTCCTATTTTTATGCAATTTTCATGGGGTGATGGACCTTCGGACAATGGGGCCGCTTTAACCGTTGCCTGTTGTTTTTTTCCTTTATATGATGGGCCGAGAAGCCAATGGAGGGTAAAGGAGGTATTCCTATGAAGATTAAAACGGTTGACGATCGTTTGCGGCTGGGCAACGGGGATTACGACCGCCTGGTGAATTCCAGAAAGCCGGCAGGGATCGACGATAAGCGGGCTTATATTGTGGGCACGGGGATCGCGGGGCTATCTGCGGCGGGTTTTCTGATTAAGGACGCGAAGATGGATCCTTCGAGGATTGTGTTTTTGGAAAAAGATTCCGTCGCCGGCGGCGCCTTGGACGGGAAGCTGCTTTCGGATCTGGGCTATGTGGCCCGGGGCGGCCGGGAAACGGGGCATCATTTCGAGGTGCTCTGGGATTTGTTGAGCGTGATTCCTTCGCGGGAGGATCCGCGTGTGTCGATTCTGGATCATTTGTATTACACGAATTTGGACGATCCGAATTTCAGCCTCTGCCGCGTCACGAAAAATCGCGGGGAGCGCTACGACAATGGGAAGTTTAATTTGTCGAATGATGTGATTAGGGAGATTCTCCACTTGGTCATGACGCCGGATGAGTGGCTGGAGGAGGTGACGGTGGAGGAAGTGTTCAGCGACGAGTTTTTGGAAAGTGATTTCTGGACGTTTTACCGCACGATGTTTGCTTTTGAAAATTGGCATTCGGTGCTGGAGCTGAAGCTTTACATCAATCGCTTTATTCACCACGTGGGCGGTCTGCCGGATTTGTCGGCGCTGCAGTTTACCCGCCACGACCAGTATGAATCCATTGTGTTGCCCATGATGGATTGGCTGAAAGCCATGGGGGTGCACACGGAGTACAATTGCGAGGTGCTGGATGTGGAGTTCGCCCTTTCGGACACGAAGAAGACGGCGACGAGGATTGTGGCCGTGGATGCGGCGAGCGGGGCGGACCGATCGATTCCTCTTTCGGAGAATGATTTGGTCTTTATTACCACCGGGTCTTTGGTGGAATCTTCCGCTTACGGATCCAATGACGCGGCCCCGGATCTTGCCATCGACGAGGAAGGGAGCTTCCGCCTGTGGAAGCGCATTGCGAAGAAATCGCCGGAGTTCGGACGGCCCGAGGTGTTTACCTCGGATATTTCCAAGTCCAATTGGGAATCGGCCACGGTCACGGTAAAGAGCGCGGCCATCGCCGAGTACATTGAGGCGATTACCAAGCGCAGTCCCTACACGGGCAAGGTGGTGACCGGGGGGATTGTGACGGCGCTGGATTCGTCCTGGCTGATGAGCTGGACGATTAATCGCCAGGGCCAATACGCGGGCCAGCCGAAGGATGAAATCGCCGTGTGGGTCTACGGTCTGTTTACGGACAAGGAAGGCGATTATGTCAAAAAGCCCATGAAGGCCTGCACCGGGGAGGAAATCGCCAAGGAGTGGCTGTACCACATCGGGGTGCCGGAGGATGAAATCGACGATTTGGCGAAGGACACGTCCACGATTCCCGTGTTTATGCCCTACATTACGGCGCAGTTTATGCCGCGAAGCTTCGGCGACCGGCCTTATGTGGTTCCGAAGGATGCCGTGAATTTCGCCTTTTTGGGGCAGTTTGTGGAAACTTTGGACGATCCCGGACGGGACACGGTGTTTACCACGGAATATTCCGCCCGCTGCGCCATGGAGGCTGTGTATGTGCTCACGGGGGTTGAAAAATGCGTGCCGGAAGTGTTCGCTTCCCGCTACGATATGCGCTATGTCCTCGCCGGCATCAGCGCCCTGAACGACGGGGAAAAATACGAGCTGAATCTGCCCATGGAGATTATGCTCAAGATTGCGAAGAAAATCGGCGGGACGGAGATCGAGAATATGCTGAAGGAATATAATATTATATAGGAAGGAAAGAGATTGCATTGTTTCTTTTTTCTTCGCACACCTTTTTAACCAACTTTTTTATTAGCATACTTTATGTCCATGATTTCGTTCTTTTTTCATACACATCCTGTTTTCCGGGGGAGGGAAAAAGGGCGTTGCGATTCGCCCTTATCCCTCCCCCGGGCCCCTACCCTTTATCCCTAACGCTTTCTAGCAGAGCGGAACCCTAACGGGTTCCGATTCCTGTTGGGCTGTGTCGCTAACAATAGAAAGTAAGTTGGGCGACGAATTCTTATTGGCGAAAAAGTATCTTTGCTCAACTCAAAATCTTCTTTCAGCGACGCGGCCCAATACAAATCAAATGCCGTCAGGCATTTGCACTGCTAAAAGGCGTTGGGGGTCGAGTGGGATGGGGTCCAGGGGAAGGGCCAGAGTAACCCGGTCCCCAAGATTTGGACATCCCCCTACCTCAAATCGTGTATAATTCAATTAAGGAGGGAAACCATGGGACGAGGAAAACTAACCACTGAAGAACAAGCCATCTTGCGCGCCAATCCGAATGTCGAATCAGTCGATGATTATCGCGTGTTTTATACCGCCGCCTTTAAAAAACACTTTGTCGACGCCTACACT
>QWCQ01000594.1_pt1 | contig 22076 bp, 23 predicted proteins | sample 1972701 | NCBI WGS metagenome assembly QWCQ01 (sample SAMN09866704, study PRJNA288562) | Human gut metagenome isolate pre4_stool, whole genome shotgun sequencing... | reverse complement strand
TTTTAACGGTTTTCATAAATACATTGTATCAGAAAAAGACGAGGATTTCAGTTTCCTCGTCTTTTTTCTATATTAGGACTTTTGCAACAGCCCCTTTTTAAATCATATTTTCTTTTTTAAAATTCTCATTGACCAAAGGATAGCTATAATTGACACTCCAACATCTCCAAATATTGCTGCCCACATACTTGCATAGCCTAGTAGTCCTGCTATAAGGATTCCTATTTTGACTGCTAGTATGAAAGTAATATTTTGCCTTACTGTCCTGTTGGTAAGGTCTGAGATTTTCATTAGCTTGCTCATCTGGCTAAACTCTCCATTGACTACGAGTATATCGGATGATTCTATAGCAAGATCTGATGCTGTTTCTCCCATGGAGATACCTACATCTGCGTTAGCTAATACTGGGGCATCATTTATACCATCTCCTACAAAAACTGTCTTCATGTCCTTATTTTGATAAGTTTGCATTATTTCTAGTTTTTGGTCTGGCATTACTTCTGCAAAGTAGTTATCTAGGCCAAGTTCTTTGGCTGTTTCTTCTACTGCCTTCTTGCCATCACCTGATACTACAGCTATATTTTCAAAATGATTGTGTAGATTTTCTATAGTTTCGAATGATTGGTCTTTGATTTCATCTTCGATTATTACCTTTGCAGCAAGCTTGTCATCTATAGAGACATATATTGCTCTGTCATTTTCTTCTCCATGATAGCCAATAAATCTAGCAGAACCTATCTTGATTAGGTCGCCATCCTTGCTAGTAGCTCTTACACCAAGGCCCTTTTCATTGGTTACTTCTTCAAACAAGTCATGTTTTTCATCACGGTCTAGACTTTCTACTATCCCTTTTGCTATAGGATGGGTACTCATTAGCTCGATATTGTATATATAATCGAGGATTTTTTCCCTATCATGGTCAGTAAAATATTCTATATCTTTTACTTTGAAATTCCCTGTAGTGAGGGTTCCGGTTTTGTCGGATAATAGGACTTTGGCATTATTTAGTCCTTCAAAATACTGGCTTCCTTTTATAAGTATGCCATTTTCACTAGCTAGGCCAAGGCCTGACATAAAGCTTAGTGGGACTGATAATACTAGGGCACATGGGCATGATATTACTAAAAATGTAGCTGCTAAAAATATATATTCATACCAATCTCCTCCAAAAAATAGGGGAGGGATAATCGCTACTATAAGCGCAATAGCTACAACAATTGGGGTATAGACTCTGGCAAATCTTGTTACCATCTTTTCACTTTGAGACTTACTTTCTGCGGAATCTTCTATAATCTCCATAATCTTTGCTGCAACAGAATCATCAAATTCTTTTTGGGCGCGCATTTTGATAATCCCTTCAGTAAGAAGGGATGAAGATATAATCTCAGACCCTACTTCGGCTTCTACTGGCATGGATTCTCCAGTGACAGAGGATGTATCAAGGAGTCCATGACCTTCTATAACGACACCATCCACACCAATTTTCTCACCATCACGAACCAGGAGGATATCTCCTACTTCTACATCGTCAAGGTCTATTTCAGTAGTAGACCCATCTGGGTTTACCTTATTGGCAACATCCGGAACTAAATCTAACAAACCTTCAATATTTTTACGAGACTTATGAGTTGCTATATCTTCAAAAAGATTTCCAAAGTTATAAAAAAGTACAACAGCTATAGCTTCTATCTGTTCTCCCAAGAGAAAGGCTGATATGGATGCTATAGTCAAAAGGAAGTTCTCATCCATGGCCTGGCCACGGATGATTCCCTTAAACCCTTTTATCAAAACATTCCATGCGGATAGCAAGTAGGCTAATAAAAACCCACCCACAATCCATATATTTTCACCTATATTATTCTTTAATACTGCTAATACAACAGAAAAAATACCTATAGCTATAAGCTTACTCAGCTCCTTTTTGTGAGCATCTGTCATAGACTCAAACATATCCTACCTCACTAAGACAGTCCCTGGCTCAAGTTTATCAGCAAGTCTATTAGCCTCATCAAAAATGGCATCTTCATTAGCACCATCAGCTAATTCCATCTTTAGCTTCAAAGTTAGGAATGATAGGTTAGCATCATTCACTCCATCAATTTTCTTAACAGCCTCTTCAATCTTTGCTGCACAATTTGGACATAGGTTATCACTTTCTACTTTGTATTTTACTTTCATTATATTCTCCTATTCGTTTATATGTTCTAATCCTGTCTTAAAAATCGTCTTTATATGATCATCAGCAAGTGAATAATATATAGACTTGCCATTTCTTTCTGATTTTACTAAGTTGCTATTCTTTAGATATTTAAGCTGGTGGCTAATAGCTGATTGGCTCATATCAAGAGCCTCTGCTATGACTCCTACACTTATAGGTCCATTAAAAAGCTTATGGAGGATCCTAAGTCTAGTAGAATCTGCAAAAACCTTAAATAGGTCCGAAAGCTCCATTATATCTTCAAGTCTAGCATTTTTTATCGATTCATCCATGTTACCTCCTTACTAAATTTGAACATGTGTTCATATGAGTATTATATCATATATACATATAAAGTCAACTTAAAAAAGCCTAGCTAAGCTAGGCTCAGACCGAAGACAAACCCCAGCATAAACTGGAGTTTGTCTTTATTTTTATCATACTAATGCTTTATACGCAATAAAAAAGACCCTATTAGGATCCATATTCCATAGTATATTTGCTAGTTTCTTCATATTCATGCATGCAAAGGTTAGGGTGCTTTTCATTCTCATTTTTGCTAACCCTTTCATATTTGTGTATCTAAATCCATGATATTCTTTTGCTGTTCCGAAGCATCGTTCTATTGTTTCTTTTCTCTGCTTGTAATCTGATTTTCCCTCGGGTGTTCTTCTGTATTCTTCTGATATGTCTAAGAACTCTTGCCATATATGTCTAATTATTGTTTTTTGTTTTCGTTTACTTTTTGTGCATCTTTCTAAGCTAGGACAATTTTGACATAGACTTCTTTTGCTTTTATATATTCTATATCCATTTCTATCTGTTGTTGAATAAAGAATTATTTTCTTTTCTGGACATATGTAGCAATCATTATCTTCATCATATATGTAATCCTTAGGATAGAACATTTCTTTTTGATTTTTACTTCTACCTTTTGGTCTTGTGTAAGGGAAAACGGGCACTACTGAATTTTCTAGTAGTTGTTTTGATATGTATGGGGTTTTGTATCCGGCGTCTAACACTAACTTTTCTGGATTAAGGGTATGTAATTTTTCTGTGTAGAATTTCTCAAATGTTGTGCTATCGTGTAGATTTCCTGCAAATGGTTCATAGGCTAATACCCACCCATTTTTATCACAGGATGTTTGTACTGTGTAAGCAAAGACTTCTTTATGTTCTCCTTTATGGAACAATCCACTTTCTGGGTCTGTTGTGCTTTAAGTTTGCTCAGTTGTTTCTGACTCTTTGCTTCTTGTTCTTAATGGTTTCTTGTCATGTGCTTTTCTATCTTGATCTATTTCTTTATTTAGTTGGTTTTGATATTTCTTTGTGTGCTTAGATACTTCTTTTTTGATTGTCTTATGTCTATTTGCATGGGCTTTCACATGGGTTGAATCTACAAATTGTACTTTTGTATCGACCAAGCCATAATCCATTGCTTGGGTTAGGATTTCATTAAATATTTGTTCAAATATGTCGGTGTCTTTGAATCTTCTTTGGTAGTTCTTACTAAAGGTTGAGAAGTGAGGTACTTTATCATAGAAATCGAGTCCTAAGAACCATCTGTATGCTAGGTTTACTTCTACTTCTTTTATTGTCTGACGCATACTTCTTATGCCGTAAAGATATTGTATGAATGCTAACTTCATTAATACTACTGGGTCTATACTAGGTCTGCCGTTATCTAAGCAGTATTTATCTTCGACTAGGTCGTATATGAAGTCAAAGTCTATGTATGTATCTATTTTTCTAAGCAAGTGATTATTAGGTACTAAGTCATCTAGTGCTACAAACTGAACTTGCTTTTGCTTATCCTTATCATTCTTATTGAGCATAATACACCTCTTTTCTTAGTATATTAATACCCTTATGTATTGAAATCATGCTATTTAAGCATTAAAAAAGTAGGTAAGAAGTTAACTTCTTACCTACTTTGTCGACACTCTGAAACTCACAGATGTGAGTTTTTATTGTATCCTTTTTCTAAAAATCCTCATAGCCCAGACTATGGCAATTATTGATACTCCAACGTCTCCAAATATTGCTAGCCACATATTTGCATATCCTAGTAAGCCCATTACTAGGATTGTTATTTTTACTAGCATTATGAAGATGATATTTTGTCTTACAGTTTTATTAGTCAAGTTTGAAATTTCCATTAATTTGGCCATTTGGGAAAATTCGCCGTTTACTATTAATACATCTGATGATTCTATTGCTAGATCTGATGACGTTTCTCCCATAGATATACCAATATCTGCATTTGCTAAAACTGGTGCATCATTTATACCATCACCTACAAAAACTGTTTTTTGACCGTTTTTTTGATAATTTTGCATAATTTCAAGCTTTTGATCTGGCATTACTTCTGCAAAATAGTTGTCAAGATTTAATTTTTTGGAAGTTTCTTTTACTGCTTTTTCTCCGTCACCAGAAACAACAGCTATTTCTTTGAAGTGCTTTTTAAGGCTTTCTATAGTATTTTTTGAATTTTCTTTTATTTGGTCTTCTATAATAACCTTTGCTGCTAATTTATCGTTTACTGATAAATAAACGGCTCTATCATTATCCGCTTGTATGGCTACATACTTAGCTGATCCTAATTTTATTTGATCTCCATTTTGAGCAGTTGCACTAACTCCAAGTCCTTTTTCGTTTTTTATTTCTTTAAATAATTCTTGTTTTGAATTACGATTTAGGCTAATTACAATACCACGTGCAATAGGGTGGGTGGACATTAATTCTATATTATAAATATAATCTAGGATTAAGTCTTTATTAAAATTATTAAAAAATTTTATATCTTGTACTTTAAATTCGCCAGTTGTAAGAGTACCAGTCTTATCTGAAAGTAAAACTTCAGCATCATTTAGTATTTCAAAAAATTGACTTCCTTTTATTAAGATACCTTCACGACTTGCAAGACCGAGTCCTGACATAAATGATAATGGCACTGACAAAACTAAGGCACATGGGCAAGATAATACTAAAAATGTAGCAGCACGTATTAGATAATCATTCCAAGCTCCTCCAAAAAATATTGGAGGTATAATTGCTAAAAGTACTGCAATAGCAACTACGATTGGTGTATAATATCTTGCAAATCTAGTAACCATACGTTCGCTATCGGATTTGCTTGCTGCAGAATCTTCTATGAGTTCCATAATTTTTGCTGCTACAGAATCATCAAATTCTTTTTGAACGCGTATTTTAATAATACCATCTGTCATTATAGATGAAGAGATTATTTGTGAGCCTTCTTCAACTTCTACTGGCATGGACTCACCAGTAATTGACGAGGTATCTACTAATCCATGTCCTTCGACTACTACACCATCTACACCGATTTTTTCTCCATCACGAACTAGAATTATATCATCTACTTCAACTTCATCAAGATCAATTGTTGTTATTGAACCATCAGAGTTTACAAGATTTGCCTGATCTGGCACTAAATTTAAAAGGCTTTTGATATTTTCTTTTGAAGTATGAGTTGCTATTTCTTCAAAAAGTTCACCAAAACTATAAAATAGCATAACTGCAACGGCTTCAGTATATTGACCAATTGCAAAAGCGGTTATAGTTGCGATCGCCATAAGAAAATGCTCATCTAATGCCTGGCCACGTTTTATCATTTGGATAGATTTTTTTAGTACATCCCAGCCTACAAATATATAAAGGGCAGCAAAGACTAGAGCAATCCCATCAGTTGTTACATATTTATGGTTATAAATTGAAAGCACAAGAGTTAGAATTGCAACAATTACTAATTTGCGCAACTCTCTCTTGTGCTCATTTGTCATTTCTTTAAACATAACTAGATAGCAATAAAGGATGTTCCTGGTTCGATTTTGTCTGCTATTTGATTTATAAGCTTTGTAATTTGATCGATATCTGCATTATCATTTACTTCTAATTTTAGTTTTTCGGTCATAAATGATAGCCTTGCCTTATCTATACTATCTTCCTTTACTAAGGCTTCTTCTATTTTAGATGCGCAATTTGCACATAAGTTTTCGCTTTTAACTTTATATTTTAACTTCATATAAAACTCCTTATTCGTATATATGCTCGATTCCTGTCTTAAAAATTATTTTGACATGGTCATCAGCAAGCTCATAGAAAATGGACTTGCCATTTCGCTCACCTTTTACAAGATTTGCATCTTTTAAATACTTTAGTTGGTGGCTTATGGCTGACTGGCTCATATCTAAGTGTTTGGCAATTTCTCCAACACTCAAAGGGCCATTAAATAGCTCCTGCATAATCCTAAGCCTAGTCAAATCTCCAAATACTTTAAATAAATTTGATAAACTATTTAATTTTTCTAAGCTGACCTTATCTAACGAACTATCCACAAAACCCCCAAAACACATGAACAAGTATTCATATTAACATTATATCATATATATATATATGAAGTCAACTAAAAAAAGCCTAGCTAAGCTAGGTTAAGACTGATGACAAAGTAGAAAACTCCAAAATAAAGCGATTCATAGGGAAGAAATTGAGCTAAATTCAAATTGAAGAAATATGTCCAAAATCGCACTGTTTGAGCTTTAGCGAGTTTGCGATTTTAAGATTTCGAAATTATGAATTTATCAATTTCTGGACTCCGATGAGCGTTTTTGGAGTTTGTCTAAACTCTCAGCCTAGCTAAGCTAGGCTATCTTTTCTACATTTCAATAATTTGACCGATATTTTCTTTCTCTGCTGCTTCTAAGATTTTTTGACCTACAACTAGATCGAGAACTGCAGATCCTGTTGTTTCAAAAAATGTGATTTCATCAGTACTTTCACGACCAACTACTTTTTCTAAAAGTTTTTCCCCAAGTTCTCCTGTAATATCTTCGTCCGTATTAAAATTACCATTTTTAACAGGCTTTATAAAATCTCCAGACTCGCTTACTGCTCCATCAAAGGTATCTACATATATTTTATCAGCATTAGTTATTATATATTCTGGGATCTCACTCATTTCTGGAGTGTAAGAACCTACTCCATTTATGTGACAACCATTTTTAACTTTTGTGCCATCAAAAACAGGTTCTTTAGCTGTTGTTACAGTTGTGATTATATCTGCATTTTCTATTGCCTCATCTGCTGAGTCGGCTGCATTAATTTCAAAATTAAAATCGGATCCTAGTTTTTCTTTCATACGATTTACAAAATCTTTTGCACGATCTTTTGAAATATCAAAAACCCTTACTTCTTTTATATCTCTCACATTTAAAACTGCTTCAAGTTGAGTTTCTGCTTGACCGCCTGTGCCAAAAAGAGCAAATATTTTGCTATCAGGATCTGCTAGCTCGTCAGTTGCCGCTCCAGAAATTGCTCCAGTACGTAAACGAGTTAGATAAGTTCCATCTATCAAAGAATTTACTTCTCCGGTTTCACTGTTTAAGGTAACCATAGTTGCGGGTACAGATGTTAGATTTTTGGCAATATTGTCTGGATAAACAGATACTATTTTTACTCCCAACGCATTTTCATTTGGTACATAGCCATACATATATAAAGATTGTCCGTTATGCTCAGATATATCTAAATTTGCACGTAGGGGAATGTCAGCACCGCCATTTGAATAAGCTTTTAAAGCGTCCTTTGTAGCTTCTATGGCAGCCTTCATATCCATAACTTTTCTAATATCATTTTCATTTAAAACTCGAATTTGCATAATAAATCCTTTCATAAAATTTGTAATATTTTGCCTTAATTATATAAAAATATTTTGTCAAAAACAATGTACTTTGAAAAATCAGGGTAAAAAGAAAGCAAAAGGAGGCTGATATGGCTAATAATTTATTAGAAGTAGATAATTTAAAATCTCGGTATGAGACTGACAAAAATGTGTTAGATGGATGCTCTTTTTCTATTGAAGAAAATGAAATAGTAGCTCTTGTGGGAAGTAATGGGTCTGGAAAAACCACCTTGATAAAAACTATTACCGACATTCATCCCAAATTTGATGCAAATAGAATAAATTTTCGTGGAAAAAACATTGATTTTTCTAATGAAGATTTTAAACTCAATCGTATTGCAGTTTTTTCTGAAGACAATAGTTTTAAGTATTGGACTTTTCGTGAGTACAATGAATTTTTGCACAAGGTCTACGATAGAGAAATTGATGAAGGATATCAAAACTATATGATAGAAAATTTTAATTTTACCCAGTACATAAATAAACCTGTCAAAGAACTTTCTATGGGAAATAAAAAGAAATTTTTTATAATTGCAGCCCTAGGATTAAGATTGCCTTTAGTAATCCTTGATGAGCCAGTGGATGGCCTAGATTTTGAAGGCTCAGTTTTTCTTTATAAAATTATACGCGAATACAAGAAATACGGGTCAATTTTTATGGCAAGCCATATTTTAGAATCCATTACAGAATCTTGTGATACATATATTTTGCTAGACCATGGCAAACTTTCAGACAAAACTACAGTCAACAGTGACCTAACATCTAAAAAAATTCTACAAAACTTTAAGGGGTAGGCTATGACCAAAGTTTTTTTAAAGGATATGCTCGATAGAAGAACAATCTTAAAATATTTTGTAGGTCTGGTTTTAATATATGTAGGAATGGATTTTTTAATTAACAAAGACCCGAATCTATTAAGCATAAATTTTGACTTAAGATTAGTACTTTTTGTATGTTTTGCCCTTTTTACCACTATATTTTATTTTGTAAAAACTTATACCAGCACCGAAAATACCTTGCTATATTATCAACTGCCGGTAAAACGCAAAAAGATAAATTTATCATTTATTTTAAGTTTAATAATAGATTCGGTAATTAGAAAATTTTTGCCACTTGCAGTTATAGCTTATGTTTTAAAGGCGCCGATTGAATTTTATCCTATAATTTTACTAATGCTGCCAATTATTTGTATGCTTGGATCTTTACCTAGTAGTAGCAATATTAGGGGAGATAAGAAATTAATTGTATCTTTACTTTTGATTGGCTCAATTGCCTTGATATTGTTTCTATTTTATAAGACTAGTTTAAGTATAGGAATGAAAGCTTTAATATCAATCCTGGCTATTTTTATATTAGTAATAATATTGAGTAAATTTTATTTAAATCAGGCTATATTTTCCCAACAAGAGATGGGATCTAACAGAAAGTTTAGGATTTCTAATTATTTCTTAAAATTTATTCTAGCAGAAAATGTATACTTGATTAATACCGTGGGTATTATTTTAATGATAATATTCGTTTCTATTATGATACCAGGAGCAATTAAAATCCCACTTGCCCTAGCTATAGCAACAGTAAATACACCCTTGCTTACAATTTTGTCCACTGATAAGGGTCTTGCTACGTATAAAAAAATGCTGCCAAAGTCAAATAAATCTTTGGATAAGGATTATATAAAAATCCTATTTATATATTTTGCCTTGGTACATTTGATAGTTTTATTAGCAAATCAAGGTCAGATGTCAGTAAAATTTGTCATAGGGCTCATTGCTTTTACTATTTTTGATACACTTGTGGCATATTTTATGGAAAATAAATATCCGATTGTAGGCAAAAAAACCACAATGGCGGTCTGGAAGTCGCCTAGAAAGTACATATTGGGTGCAGTTGTTTTTATCTTGTCTTTTGTAATATTTGTAATAATTTAAGGAGAGAGAATAGTGAATAGAAAAGTTTTAAGAATTATCCTAGCAGTAATATGGTTTGTTGTGGCAATTTTATCTTACACAAGAAATGAGATGTCTTTTACAATTATCAGTGCAATTTTAGGTGTTCTATTTTTAGTGTTTGCTTTTAAACCGGATGAAATTAACAATACTCGTAGTAATTATTGTCTTTAAGAAAATCTCCCTTCGCAGATTTTTTTATTTTGGGTATAAATGTATTAACAATTATTTAAGAAAGGAATTAATATGGACAAAAGTAAAATAGAAAAAATTATTGGTATTATAGCAATGCTTTTCTCAGTTTACATGTTTTTTGACAAGAGAGGTGGAGTAGGCTTTCTAGTTCTTATTGTTGGAGCTATTGTTTATGGAGTTGGCAAAAAAGAGGAGAACGAAAATACTAATTATGTACCTAAATAGATAATATTATATTTTAAAATCTCCCTTATAGGGGAGATTTTTTGTACATATTTATAAAAAAGTTAGAGGATAATATGCCAAAAGTTCAATTAGAAAAAATATTTGGAATTTGCTTAATAATTATGTCAGTATTTATGTTTGCTAAAAAATATGGTGGTTTAGGATTTCTTATCTTTTTAATAGGTCTTGGATTATATATTTATAGTAGAAGAGGGACAGATTATAAATCAATGTAGCAAAAAAGGACCTTTAAAGGTCCTTAATTTTTTTAAAATTATTTATGAAGGATGTCTCCACTTTCAGCATCTAGTTCTACATCATCTCCGTCTTCAACATCGATTTTGTAGACTAATTTCCCTTCATCATTGCTTTCTATTTCGTATGATTTTACATATCCTTCGTTATTTTCTAAAGCTTTATCCATGGCTTCTTTTGGAGAAATTATACTTACAAAGTCAATTGCTACATTATCTTTAACTTCTTCATCTGTTTCTTCTTCTTGAGCTAAAACTTCTCCGCTTTCAGCATCTATTTTTGCTTCATATTCTTTGTTTTCATCAAAGCCTTGGATATCATAAACGTAGTTATCATCATCTTCATCTAATTCTACCGAAGAAACTTCTACGCCTTCTGATGGGAATGTTTCTTTAAATTTATCAACAGCATCATCAAGGCTAATATTGAATTCTTTTTCTTCTATACCTGTTTTTAGATCATCTATTTTATCTTCTACATCATCCTTTTTATCTTCTACATTATTTTTTGTTTTCTCAGCCTCTTCTGTAACTGCTGCTTCAGTATTGTTTTTAGCATCCTTTGCATTATCTTTTGCTTTTTGAGCATTTTCTCCACCGCAAGCTGTAAGAACAGTTGCTAATACGAGAGCTGAAGCTCCATATTTTAAATTTTTAAATTTCATAAAACCCTCCTTAATGAAATTTGTATTATTAATATACCACCTAAAATATATTGAACAAGATTAGATATATATTAATGAAATCACTGGCTATTGATCAAGTTTGTTTAAATTATATTTACTAATCATATTTTTTATATCGTCAAGTTCAGTATTTTCATCTATACTAACACCAATTTGTACGCTAGATTCTACAAGGGGTGATCCCGCTAGAACTACCTTTTCTTTTAAATCATCATCTAGCATTTCGTAAGCTGTTTCACAATTCATCATAGATGATCCTAAATCAAAAAATACTACTAAACCATCTTCAGCAAGCCTTGTCATTTTTTCGTTTATTTCTTCAAAATTTGAACCTAGCTCACCATCTTCTGTACCGCCAGAATATTCTATATTTACACCACCAGCCATTTGTCCTACTAATTCAGTGAGACCTTCGGCTAATTTGTGGCTGTGGCTTGCTATTAAAATATTAATCATTTATTTCTCCTAATCCTGTTTTTATCATTATATATGAACTTGCTGCACCTGGATCTATGTGGCCAATTGATCTTTCACCCACATAGGATGCTCGTCCCTTATTTGCTTTTATATCTTTTGTTTTATTCATAGCTTCTTCGGCAACTTTTATAACTTCATCATAAGTTTTGCCTTCATTTAATGCATCTGCAACTGGCTCTAAAACATCTACCATAGTTTTATCGCCAACTTCAGCTTTTCCTCTTTGTTTGACACCTTCAAGACCGCTAGCAAAAGCTTTATTTAATGTATCACGATCTAAATCACTTATATCTTTTAAGCTTGCGGCAAATTTCATAAAAAATGAACCATAAAGTGGACCGCTTGCTCCACCTACTTTTGATAACAATGTAGTAGCTACTTTGTTAAATAATGTTTTATAATCTTCAAAGTCATCCTCTATAGCTTCTTTAGTAAATTTAAAGCCCTTGGCCATATTTGAACCGTGGTCAGCATCACCTATTGATCTATCAAGCTCTGTTAGATAATCTTTATTTTCTATAATTTTGTCTGCAATTTTATTTATTATTTCTTGTACTTGTTTAATTTCCATTTTTTCACTACTTTCTAACTATATCTACTTCTTGGTCAAGTAATTTTAATCTCTCATCATCTACTTTGTAAAGAGTGATTGAAAAACCTGCCATATCCATGCTTGTCATAAAGTTTCCAATATATGTTCGGGCAACTTTTATATTTTTTTCTGCTAGGTAATCAGAAAGACAATTATTGATCACATATAGTTCCATTTCTGGAGTGGCACCCATGCCATTTACCATTACTGCATATTCACTATCGTTATCTTTTATTTCTTCTAGTAATCTATCAACCATTTCTTTTACAATTTCATTGGCTGATTTCATTTCTTCTTTTTTGATGCCTTCTTCTCCATGTATACCGATACCCATTTCTAATTCGTCATCAGAAAGCTCAAAACTTTCTTTGCCATCAGATGGGTTTGTACATGGTTTGGTTGCCATACCTATAGTTTTTATGTCTTCTATAATTTTTTGGGCTGCTTTTTTTATTTCTTTTAGACTTGCCCCGTTTTCAGCCATTGCACCTAAAGTTTTGTGAACAAAGATAGTTCCTGCAACACCACGTCGATCTTCTTTTTTATCTACAACTATATCATCGTTTACAATTATATAGTCAACGTCAATGTCTTCCATTTCAGCCATCTCTTTTGCCATTTCAAAGTTCATTACATCACCTTGGTAGTTTTTAATGATCATAAAAACTCCTTTGCCAGCATCAGCTTTTTTTATAGCTTCGAAAACTTGGTCTGGAGTAGGAGATGTGAAAACTTCGCCAGCAACAGCACAATCTAGCATGCCACGACCTACATAACCTGCGTGTGCCGGTTCATGACCTGATCCTCCGCCAGAAATAATACCAACTTTGCCATCAACTGGTGCATCTATTCTTGCAATTACATTTGTATCTGGAATCCTCTCTATTTTATTTGGATTAGCTTTAACCAAACCGTCTAGCATTTGGTCAACTAATTTTTCTGGACTGTTAATGATTTTTTTCATATTTACCTCCAAGTATAAATTCATACTAATAATTTTATACCCACAAAGCCCTGTAAAGTAAGATTGAATTTTCCGGCTAAAATAGTATACTTTATGAGAAATTAATGAAAAATTAAAGGTCAGAGTTAGTCAAAATTTGACCTGTTATATATATATTTATATTACTAAAGGCAAATGTAAATTTTAGCCTTTTTATTTAAGAAAGGATAAATCTTTGCAAAAATTCAAAATTAATTCTGATTATAAACCTAGGGGTGATCAGCCAGAAGCAATAGATGCCCTTGCAGATGGTTTAAATCAAGGTAAAAAACATCAGATACTTCGTGGTGTAACTGGTTCTGGAAAAACTTTCACCATGGCAAATATAATAGAAAAAGTTCAAAGACCAACTTTAATTTTGGCTCACAATAAAACTTTGGCTTATCAGTTATTTACTGAATTTAAGGAATTTTTCCCAGATAATGCTGTGGAATACTTCGTTTCTTACTATGATTACTACCAACCAGAAGCATATGTTGCAGCTACTGATACTTATATTGCAAAAGATTCATCAATCAATGATGAGATTGATAAGATGCGTCATTCTGCAACCATGGCTCTTTTTGAAAGACGAGATGTGATTATTGTGGCATCTGTTTCTTGTATTTATGGTTTGGGAGATCCGATAGATTATAAGGAGCTTGTAGTTTCACTAAGACCTGGTCAAGAGATTGCTCCAGAAGAAGTAATGAGAAAACTAATCGATGTTCAATATGTGAGAAATGATATTGACTTTGATAGGGGAACTTTTAGAAAACGTGGAGACATTCTAGATGTATTTCCAGCCGGTTTTGACCAAAAAGCAATTCGCTTTGAGTTTTTTGGAGATGAGATTGAAGAAATTTCCGAATTTGACTCATTAACAGGAAAAGTAACTGCAAAATTATCCCACGCCTACATTTATCCTGCCAGCCACTATGCAACAACTAGTGAAAAAACAAAAAAAGCTATTATAACAATAGAAGAAGAGTTAGAAGATCAACTAAAATATCTTAATGATAATAACAAATTGCTAGAAGCTCAAAGACTTGAACAAAGAACACGTTATGATATAGAGATGCTAAAAGAAATTGGTTTTTGTTCAGGGATAGAAAATTATTCTAGGCATTTAAGTCAAAGAGAACCAGGCAGCAGACCATATACACTTATAGATTATTTTCCAGAAGACTTTGTACTAATGGTCGATGAGTCTCACGTATCCATTCCACAAGTTGGGGGTATGTATGAAGGGGACAGGGCTCGTAAGCAAAACTTAGTTGATTATGGTTTTAGATTACCATCTGCCCTTGATAATAGACCATTAAAATTCAATGAATTTGAGTCGTTGGTAAATCAAGCTATTTACGTTTCAGCGACACCAGGTCCATATGAAATGGAAAAAACTGGTGGGGAAATGGTTGAACAAATTATCCGTCCAACAGGACTACTTGACCCATTAGTTGAGCTAAGACCAACTGAAAATCAAATAGATGACTTGATTGAAGAAATCTATAAGACAACAGAAAAAGGCGATAGGACCTTGGTTACAACTTTAACTAAAAAAATGGCAGAAGATTTGACCACATATTTAACAGAAAATGGTATCAAGGTAAAATATCTGCACTCAGATATAAAAACAATCGAAAGATCTGAAATTATCCGTGAATTGCGTTTGGGAGAATTTGATGTACTTGTCGGTATCAACCTCCTAAGAGAGGGTCTTGATATTCCAGAGGTAAGTCTAATTGCAATATTAGATGCAGATAAGGAAGGGTTTTTACGTTCAGAAACATCCCTTATCCAAACCATTGGTCGTGCAGCTAGAAATAGCGAAGGTCATGTAATTATGTATGGAGATGGCATTACCAAATCAATGCAAAAAGCCATGGATGAAACAGCCCGTCGCCGTGATATTCAAATGAAATTTAATGAAGACCATGGCATTACCCCACAAACTATTAGAAAAAATATTGGGGAAATGATACAAATTACAAAGGCAGCTGAAGAAGCTGAAATAGAAGAATTTAATAGAGAAGACGTAGACGAAATCTTAATTAATCTTGAAAGTCAAATGTATAAGGCAGCCGAAGAACTAGACTTTGAAAGAGCTGCAAATATTCGCGATCAGATTAAACAGATGAAAGAAAATTTCGTAGGAGTATGATTTGACAGAACATGACATAGTTATAAAAGGTGCTCGCACCAACAATTTAAAAAATGTTGATATAACATTGCCACGCGATGAAATGATAGTTTTTACAGGGCTTTCCGGATCAGGAAAGTCCACTTTAGCCTTTGACACTATTTATGCAGAAGGTCAAAGACGATATGTAGAAAGCTTATCATCATATGCCAGACAATTTTTGGGCAATGTTGACAAACCAGATGTAGATAGCATAGAAGGACTTTCTCCTTCTATATCAATTGACCAAAAAACAACAAATAGAAACCCGAGATCAACCGTAGCCACAGTTACAGAAATTTACGATTATTACAGACTTTTGTATGCAAGAATTGGAGATGCATATTGCCCAGTTTGTGGAAAAAAAATTGAGGCCCAATCTATCGATCAGATGGTAGATAAGATTCTAGAATTACCAGAAAAAACTAGGATTCAAATCCTTGCACCAATGATACGTGGCAAAAAAGGCCAACACAAAAAAGCTTTAGAAAATATTCGAAAACAAGGGTTTGTAAGGGTTGTGATAGACGGTGAACGCCACGACTTAGAAGAAGATATAGAACTTTCAAAAACTAAAAAACATGATATTTCAATAATTGTAGATAGAATTGTAATCAAAGAAGGTATTGAGTCAAGACTTACTGATTCTCTAGAAACGGCACTTGGACTTGCAGATGGCATTGTTTTAATAGATGTCATTGATGGAGATTCCTTTATGCTAAGCAGTAAACTTGCTTGCCCAGATGGTCACGTTTCCTTACCAGAAATAACACCAAATATGTTTTCGTTTAACGCACCACTTGGCATGTGTCCAGATTGTAACGGACTTGGTTTTCACTTACAAATTGACCCGGAATTAGTAATTCCGGATATGAATTTATCAATAAACCAAGATGCAGTAGATGCTTATAGTGGCTCTGCCAAAGATTCTTACTACTATCAAACAATAAGAGCTATAGCTGATCATTATGACTTTTCTTATGATGAGCCATTAAAAAATGCGCCGAAGGGATTAGTTGATGATATTTTGTATGGAACAAATTACGACTTATCATTTGTATTTGACTCTAGATTTTCTGGAAGGAAAAGATATAAGGGCAAATTTGAAGGAGCAGTTACAAATCTTGCTGATAGATATGAAAGGACTAATTCTGAAAGCCAAAGAAAAAGATTTAGAGAATACATGGGTGAAGAGGAGTGTAAAACTTGCCATGGAGATAGATTAAAGCCAGAAGTTTTATCAATTAAAGTTGATCAAACAAATATAGCTGATCTTACAAAATTATCTGTAGAAAACTCTGTAAAATTCTTTAAAGACTTAGAATTATCAGAAATGAAGGCAAATATTGCAGAGCTGATAATAAAAGAAATAGAATCCAGACTTAAATTTTTAAATGATGTGGGTCTTGGATATTTAACCCTTAACCGTTCTGCATCAACTCTATCTGGGGGAGAAAGTCAAAGGATAAGACTTGCAACTCAAATCGGATCAGGTTTAGTTGGAGTTTGCTATGTTCTGGATGAGCCATCAATAGGTTTGCACCAAAGAGATAATGATAGGTTGATAGCATCTCTTAGAAATTTAACTGATATAGGAAATACTCTAATAGTTGTAGAACACGATGAAGATACTATCCGCGAAGCAGATTTTATAGTAGATATTGGGCCAAAGGCTGGTGTTCACGGTGGAGAAATAGTTGCCAAGGGATCGGTAGATGATATTATAAAATCCAAAAAATCTATAACTGGAGATTATTTATCTGGCAGAAAAGTAATCCCAATCCCAGAAGAACGTAGAACAAGTGATAAATTTATAGAAATAAAAGGAGCCTGTGAAAATAACCTAAAGGGCATAGATGTAAAAATCCCTATAGGTGTTCTTACATCAGTAACAGGAGTATCTGGCTCAGGCAAATCATCACTAGTAAATGAAATATTGTATAAATCAGTTACTAAAAAATTAAATAAAACTAAAGTACACCCAGGAAAGCACGACGAAATTCTAGGACTTGATCAAATTGATAAGGTAATAGCCATTGACCAATCACCAATAGGGCGCACCCCAAGATCTAATCCAGCAACCTACACAAAAGTTTTTGACCATATACGCGACGTTTTTGCCATGACCAATGAAGCAAAAATGAAGGGATACAATAAAGGAAGATTTTCATTTAATGTAAAAGGTGGACGTTGCGAAGCTTGCAAGGGTGATGGTACTATAAAAGTGGATATGATGTTTTTACCAGATGTATACGTACCTTGTGAAGTTTGCCATGGCAAACGCTACAACAGAGAAACTTTGGAGGTAAAATACAAGGGTAAGGATATATCAGAAGTTTTAGATATGACAGTAGAAGAAGGCATAGAATTTTTTGCTAATCATCCTCCAATTGTTAGAAAACTTCAAACTTTATACGATGTAGGACTTGGCTATATAAAAATAGGCCAACCATCCACAGAATTATCTGGTGGTGAGGCCCAAAGGGTAAAACTTGCTACAGAACTTGCCAAAGTTGGTACAGGTCAAACACTTTATATTTTGGATGAGCCAACAACAGGTCTTCATATGGCAGATGTTCATAAACTAATCAATGTTTTAAATAGGTTAGTTGATCAAAATAATACTGTAGTAGTAATTGAGCATAACCTAGATGTTATAAAAGTATCAGATTATCTAGTAGACCTAGGCCCAGAAGGCGGAGATGGCGGTGGTACCCTAGTAGGCTGTGGCACTCCAGAAGAACTTGCAAAAAATAAAAAGTCCTATACAGGTAAATATATAAAAAAAATATTTGATGAAAATAAAAAATAGGAGAGGATAATGGGTTTAGAAGAAAAAAGAAATGATGAAAAAGACAATAATGTAGATACGAATAAAAATGGTAGAGCTATTAGCTTTTCAACAGGAGATGGCAATGATTTTGTAATAGATTTACCTAGCGCTATACCTGGAGAAGAGAATATAAATACAAATGATATGAATGATGAAGAAATAGAAGATTTAATTTCACAAATTGATTCAAATAATGCAGAAATTGAAGATCTATTGCACGAGATGGGAGTGAAAGATATAAATAAGCTCCTTGAAGGTGACTATTCCGATTTAGATTAATATCAATACAGTAACTGGTACAAAATTTGTGCCAGTTTTTTATTGCTATAATTCATAACTTATTAATTTATAAATATATAAAATAATTCTAGATTATGATATAATCTTATTGAAAAAAATAGAAAGGATAAGCTATGATTGAAATAAAAAATGTTTCGAAGACATTTGGTAGTATCAAAGCCTTAGATGATGTATCATTTAGGGTGGAAGATGGTGATATTTTTGGTGTGATAGGTCAAAATGGTGCCGGAAAATCTACACTTTTTAGATGTATAATGAACTTTTTTGATGACTATGATGGCTCTATTAGCTATGATGAGAAAAATATTAAGGATGTTCCTTTAGAAAAAATTGGATTTTTGCCTGAAGAAAGATCCCTTTCTCCTAAAAAAACCATAGAAGAAGAAATCAGGTATTTTGCAAAACTTAATCAAATGACACATATTCCAGATGAAGATTTACAAAGATGGTTTGATAGATTTGAAATAAAAGGAAAACTTACTGATAAGATCAAATCACTTTCAAAAGGGAATCAACAAAAGGTACAACTTTTGGCAGCGGTCATTTATAAACCAGAATTTGTAATTTTGGATGAACCACTTTCAGGTCTAGATCCATATAATATCAGACTTCTAGAAGATATTATAAAAGAATTAAACGCCATGGGCATGACAATTTTATTTTCCTCCCATAATATGGAAAATGTGGAGGCTCTTTGCAATAAGCTTGTTATGATAAAAAATGGTAGCATTGTTTTAAATGGTACACCACAAGAAATCAGAAACTCATTTCCTAGAGAAAAAGTGGTGGTTGAAACGGACAAAGACTTGCTTCCGCTAATAGAAGGTAAAGTTAAAAATTATATTAAAAAAGGAGATTTTTGGACTATTTATCTAAATAATCCTAGTGATAGTAAAGAGATTTATCAATTAATCAATGATGATATTGGTTTTGTATCACAATTTAGCCAAGCTGCTCCAAGCTTAAATGAAATCTTTGCAAAGGTGGTAGAAAGTCATGAATAGAAGAAAGATTGTTATGCTAGAAACCCTAAAAAATCACCTGAAATCAGGAAGTTTTTGGGCAATGATTTTACTTCCGGTAGTTTTTGGTATATTGGGTGGTCTAGGAGGATATTTTGCTAACAATTCAGATAATAGCAAAATGGGCATAGTAGCAAGTGAAGATTTTAAAAATTATTTTGATAATGAAGATTATAAATTTGTAAAAGAAGATGAAATTGATGATCTGATTGATAATAAAGAAATATCTTCGTATGCAAAAATAAAAGAAGAAAACGGTCAGATAATCGCAGATTTTAATGAAGCTGATGCATCAACATCCGAAACATTCAAGTTTCAAGAGATTTTAAATAATATCCAAAATACTATAAATGAAGAAAATGCAAATCTAGATCAAATTCAGCAAGAAGCTTTGGCTAAAACACCTGTTATAAATAAAATCTCAGATGAAAAGTCAGACAATAAGTTAGCAGGGCAAGTTATATACTTTGTACTGATGTTTTTAATGTATATAGTTCTAATGAGCTTTGTAAACTTAGTTTTAGCTGATATAGCTACAGAAAAAGGTACAAAGATGATAGAATTTATCTTCTCATCTGTAAAGCCTGGAGATTATTTTGCAGGCAAGATGTTTGGTAACTTTATAGCGGTTTTTGTTCAAATCATCACCTATGTGATATTTGGAATAATAGGATTTTTTATTGTAAAATCAAAAGGTTTACTAGATGAAATTGATTTATCATTTAATATTTCTGGATCTACTTATGCAATGATAGCAGAGATAGTGTTACTATTTTTACTAGGCATTTTTATATTTTTAGTAATTGCAGGTATGCTTGGTTCCTTTGCTACCAAAGTTGAAGACGCTGGAAAGATGGGAACTCCACTTATTTTTTCAACTATAATATTATTTTTCCTAGCAATGATGTTACAAGATAAAGGAGATATTTTGGCTACAAAAATTTTAAGTTTTGTACCATTAGCATCTACTTTCTTTATGCCACTTAGACTTTTAAATGGATATGCGGGTCTTACGGAAGGTATTATTTCAATAGCTATTCTAATCATTACCATATTGTTAGTTTATAGATTTGGAGAAAGAGTTTATAAGAGAAATATACTAAATTATTCTACTGATAATTGGTTTACTAGAAGAAAGAGATAGTATTAATAATATAGTGGTAAATGATACAGTATATATAAAACAAACAGAAAGACGAGTTTATGACTCGTCTTTTAGCTTATTGTTTATCAAAAAATATACTTATAGCAGCTTGAATAAATATTGCTATTACAAAAATTATCCAACTATTGTACCAATTGCCTGTTATAAAACTATATACTAGATATACTCCAACAGCGAGAACCCATAATATTGCTGATGCTTTGGATTGCTTATTATCTGCTTCTTGCATCTTAGGATTGCGATATTTTAGTAAGTCCTTATTACTAGAATATTTAACAGAGCTATAAGTAATTAATCCCATTCCTATTGCAATCAGTATTAGAAAAATAATTGTAAGTATATTGTTCTTTGTATATCTATTTTCTTCTATAGTATAGATAATAGGTGATAGTATAAAAATAGCTATAGATATTATTGTATTTCTTTTAAAAATTGGCTCATATTCAGCAATATTTTTTTCTATAACACCTTCTACTCCGTATGAAAATCCATATGCTTCTTTTTCTATAAAGTTGTATTTGTTTCCTTCAAATCCTGTATATATGCAAAGCCCTACTGCAATAGCTATAATAACAATTGTTAAAATTGTTCCTATATTATCATTTATACCATCAAGTAACATTGCCGGAATAGGAGATAGTATAAAAAGAGGAATAGCTATAGCTAGGTACTTAGCTATCTTTTGAAAGCTAGAATAATACTTATTCAAACTATCTAGATCAAAAACATGACCGGTTTGAGTTTCACTTACTTCTTCTACAACAAATTGTTCCATTCCTAAATCATCATTTAACAAAAAATCTGTACTAACACCAAAAATCCTAGAAAGTTTCATAATCTTATCCAAATCTGGCATAGACATAGATGCTTCCCATTTAGAAACTGATTGACGGCTAACTCCAATTTCGTTTGCCAAATCTTCCTGAGTCATTCCTTCTTTTTTTCTTAAGTTTATAATCTTATCAGCTAGTATCATAAGATCCTCCTTTATTTTTCTAAGTACATTTTATTAAAAAATGCTTTTACATACCAGCAAGTTCTTTTGGAAATTTGTCAACTCCTGGTTGCATTGGCTAAATATAGAGCTTTTCATTTGATAGATATTTTATTATACTATTTATATACCAAAGGTAAAAACTTTTAAAATATTGTATAATAAAATAAGGGAGACATAGTAGATGAAAAAAATTTTATATTTAATTGCTGTTATTTTTCTAGCAGCATGTGGGCAAAAAGAAATAAATGAGCCTAAAGAAGAAAAAATTCTAGCCCCCTTAGAAATAACCAAAAATGACTATGATTCATTTTTCCTAAAGGGT
>QWCQ01000593.1_pt1 | contig 22121 bp, 17 predicted proteins | sample 1972701 | NCBI WGS metagenome assembly QWCQ01 (sample SAMN09866704, study PRJNA288562) | Human gut metagenome isolate pre4_stool, whole genome shotgun sequencing... | reverse complement strand
AACTAAAAGAGGTCTCTTTCCATCTTTTTTTAATTTATTGGCAAGCTTACCACTTGTAGTAGTTTTACCTGCACCTTGAAGACCACACATCATTATAACTGTAGGTTTTTTTGAGAAGTCAATTTTGACTTCGCTAGTTCCCATTAAATTTGTGAGTTCTTCGTTAACAATTTTAATAACTTGTTGGCCTGGAGTAAGAGATTCTAAAACTTCTTTTCCCAAAGCTCTTTCTTTAACTGTCTTTACAAATTCTTTAACTACTTTAAAGTTTACATCAGCCTCAAGAAGTGCAAGTTTTACTTCACGCATAGCTGCGTCAATATCTTTTTCGGATAATTTACCTTTGCCTGTCAATTTTTGCAAAGTGTTTTGCAATTTATCGGATAAACTTTCGAATACCAAAAACCCACCTCCTAGTCAAAAAGTATTTTTCTAAGTTCTTTAATTTTCAAATTATCTTGATTTAAAGAATCTTTTTCTATACTTTCTAAAATAGTTTCAATTTTTTTTCTTTTTATTTCTCTACTCTCTTCTTCTTTTTTAGCATTTTTTATTAGTTCAAGTTTTTTTTCAAAGTCTTCTAAATTATTTTCTGCCCTTTTTAAGTTATCAAAGACTGCTTGCTTTGAGATGTTAAGTTCAGATGATATCTCATTTATTGTGCAGTCATAGACATAATACATATAGGCAGCTTTTTTTTGCTTTTCAGTGAGAAGATTTCCATAAAAATCAAGTAAGCTGTTCATCCTAAAAAATTTTTCATTCATTTTTATCACCATTTTTCTAGCGAGGTCAACCTTTTTACTTGACCTTTATTATTGTAGCTAATACTTCCCAATAAGTCAACAAAATTTTTTAATTTTTTTAATATTTTTTTGAATTTTTTAAAAGATTAGCTATATATAAAAATTTTTTTAAATAATGATTTAAGTGACTTCCTTGATTTTTTATTGATCAAAAAATTACAATAAAAAAGTAGGATCTCTCCTACTTTAGAATTTTATAAAATTTTATCCAAATATTGTCTCTAAGAAGGTGTCAATATTAAAATCTTGAAGGTCATCTATTCCTTCTCCAACTCCAATTAATTTAATAGGAATGCCAAGTTCAGATTGAAGGGCAATTACAACGCCGCCCTTTGCAGTTCCGTCAAGTTTTGTAAGGGCAATGGCAGAAATATCCGTAACTTCTTTAAAAGTTTTTGCTTGATTAATTGCATTTTGTCCAGTAGTTGAGTCAAGAACCAATAAATTTTCGCGATTAGCTTCAGGATATTTTTTGCTTATAATTCTATTTATTTTTTCAAGTTCCTTCATAAGATTTGACTTGTTGTGAAGTCTTCCTGCAGTGTCGACTATTAATACATCAGTATTTCTTGCCTTAGCTGCTTCTATGGCATCGAAAACAACTGCGGCAGGGTCAGATCCCTCGTCGTGACTAATTACATCAACATTTGCTCTAATTCCCCATTCCTTTAGTTGGTCAATGGCAGCAGCTCTAAAAGTATCTGCCGCACAAACTAAAACTGATTTGTTTTCATTTTTAAATCTTTGTGAAAGTTTACCAATAGTTGTAGTTTTTCCTACGCCATTTACTCCAACTACCAAAATAATTACTGGTGGGTCTGAATTAATTTTTGTGTTTAGTTCTGGGTTCATTAATTTTTTTGCTTCTTTTAATAGCAGAGGTTTAACTTCTTTAGGGTCATTAACTTTTTCTCTAATTATTGTTTCACGCAAATTGTCAATTAGTTTCATTGTAGTTTCCATTCCCACATCTGCAGAAACTAAAATATCTTCAAGGTCTTCTAACATCTCATCGTCAATTTTTACATAGGCGCCAAGAACAGTGTTAATTTTTATGCCCACTTCTTTTCTTGTTTTGTCGAGACCATCCATTAATCTTTGGAAAAGTGAAGCTTTTTTTGGTTCTTCTGTTACTTCTTCAACTTCTTCTTCGAGATTTTCGCCATTTTCCTCTAAATCATTTTCTTCTTTATCTTCTATCCTATTATCTAGTGCGTCTTCAATTACTTCCTTATCTTGAAATTTTTCATTAGTGTCTTCTATTTTTTCAGACGCTTCTAAATCTTCTTCTGATAAATTTCCTTCTTCTGAAACTTCTTCTAGCTTTTCATGGATTTCTTCTAAGTCTTTATCTTCTTTTTTTATTTCCTCTAAGTTGTCTTCAGTAAATTGATCTTCTTTGAATTCTTCCTTGCTGTTCTCTATTTCTTCTGTTTTCTTTTCTATTGCCTTTTCAATTACTTCCTTATCTTGAAATTTTTCATTTGTGTCTTCTATTTTTTCAGAAGCTTCTAAATCTTCTTCTGACAGATTTCCTTCTTCTGAAACTTCTTCTAACTTTTCATGAATTTCTTCAAGGTTTTCTTCTTGATTATCCTCAGAGGAGATTTCATCCTTTACTTCTTGAAGTTCTTCCTTAACTTCATCTTCTTTTTTCTTAAATTTATCTTTAAACCATTCAAACATTTTTTTCTCCTAATCCTTTAATTTTACAGAATATAACTTACTAATTCCCTTCTCTTCCATTGTAACACCATACATAGTCTTTGCAATCTCCATTGTAAGTTTTCTGTGAGTAATTATTATAAACTGAATTCCCTCTAAAGTAAGAAGGTAGTCAGCATATCTTTTAATATTTGCATCATCAAGGGCTGCATCGATTTCGTCTAAGATACAAAAAGAAGCAGACCTATATTTTAAGAGGGCAAACAAAAGTGCCACAGCAGTTAGTGATTTTTCTCCACCTGATAAAAGTGAAAGAGCTTGAAGTCTCTTGCCAGGAGGAGAAGCCTTAATCTCTATACCGGAATTTAGCAAATCTCCTTCAATGCTTATTTCTGCGCGACCACCATTAAACAAAGTCTTAAAAATTTCTGCAAAATTCTCTGAGATTTCATCCATGGCTTCTTTGAATATTTTTTTCATCTCAAGGTCTAACTTATTTAAAATTGACTTAATTTCTTCCTTTGACTTGATTAAGTCGTCTCTTTGTGAGCTGTAGAAGTCAAGTCTTTCCTTTACTAGTTTATATTCTTCAATAGAAGAAATATTTACTTCTCCATAATCTCTTACCTTTTTCTTCAACCTTTTAATTGAACTTTCCTTGATGTCTTGAAGATTTTCGTCGATGTATTTGTGAAAATCTCCGATGTTGTACTCATCATTTAGCCTAACACTTTCATTTAATATTTTATTTTTGTTCATATCAATTTTTAAATTGATTTTTTCTCTTTCTGAATTTATTATAAGTGATTTTTCCTTTAATTCACTTAACTTATCTTTGCTACTTAAGAAAACTTTATTTTTTTCTTCCAAAAGACTTTTTAGATCATTAATGGAAATTTTTAAATTTTCAATAGATAAGTTTAGGTCTTCTAATTTAATCTTATTTTCATCATTAAAACTTGTTTTATTATTAATGTTAAGACTAGTGTCCTCTAATGAAATTTTATTAACCTTCAATTTTTCTTCAATACTTTGAATTTCATTTTTTATTCTTTCACTTTCTCTATTGTTATATAGAAGTTTTTCACGATTTTCTCTCTCTAATAGCTGAATATCAATTCTTTCACTTTTTAAAGCCTCTATTGACTTTGATAATTCAGATAATTTTTCTCCGCTATCCACTTCTTTAAGTAGATCTTCTAAAAGTTTATTTTTATTTTCAATTTCCAAAGTATTTTTTTCTAAATTTGAAGAGTCAACTTTGATGTTTTCTTCTAATTCATCTCTTTCTCTTTCATATTTATTTAAGTAATTTGTATTTAAATCTCTGTCATTTTTATTTTTGTAAATATTTTTTTCAATATCAGAAATTTTCATTTTGTAAGAGTTTTGTCTTTCAGAAAAATCTCTTGAAAAATTTTCTAAATCAAAAATTTCTTTTTCTATTTTACTTTTATCCTGGCTAAGGTTTTTTATCTCAGCATTGGTTTCCTTAGCTTTAATTTGAAGTTCATTTATTTCATTTTTACGCAAAATAAAACTGCTGTTGAAATTATTTAAACTTCCGCCAGTTATGGCTCCTGAAGGATTAAATACCTCGCCCTTTAGAGTTACAACTTTTAATTTGTGCTTTTTTGATATGCGACTTGCATTTTTAAAATTATCGGCAACAATAACTCTTCCAAGTAAATTGTAAAAAATTCCAGAAAAAACTTCGTCAAATTTGATTAAATCGCAGGCTATTCCAATTACCCCATCTTCAGAATTTATTTTTACCTTACTGCCATTAACTCTATCAAGGGGCAAAAAGGTCGCTCTGCCCATTTTATGGTCTTCAAGAATTTTTAGCATGTCTGAAGTTTCTTTAGTTGAAGACACAATTATATTTTGAGCCATGGAACCGAGAGCTACTGAAATTGCCCTTTCATATTTTTTTTCTACAGAAAACTTTTCTGCTACAGGTCCAAATAAGGACTCTTTAAAGACATTATTCTTTGAAGAAAAATTCATAAAGGACTTTACAGTTCTGTTGTAGCCTTCATAATTTGACTCCATATTTTCAAGTATTTTTAATTTAGCTAAGCTTTCATTTAAAGAATTTTTCTTTGAAATCAACTTATTTTCAATATTTTTATTGTTTTCATCTAGGTTTTTTAGCTTTTCCTCAGTCTTTTGAAAGTCTAATTCCTCTTTTTTAAGTAAGTCATTTAATTTCTCTATTTCCTTTGAATCTTTATCAATAATTTTTACAAATTCAGCTTCATTATTTTTCAGATTTTCAATGCTTTTCTCTAAACTGAGCTTTCTATTATTTTTTTCTTCAATTATGTCCTTTAAGGTTTCGTTTTTAAAATTAATATTTTCTATTTCATTTTTTATTTTATTTTTATTTTCAAAATTTAAATTGCCAATTTCTTCTAATTTTTTAAATTCTTCTTCAAAATTCTCAATAATTCTATTTTTTTCTTCTAATTTTTTTAGAATTTCATCTTTTGATTCCTTAAGAATTTCCTGATCCTTGTAAAGATCTTCTAAGTTTTTATTATTTAAAAGCAGGCTTTCTTTAAGAGAAGAATTTTCAAACTCAATTCTCTCAGAATCTTTTTTTAATGAATTTATCTTTTCACTTTGAAGAGTAAGTTCTAAATTTATTTTGTCATATTCATCTTTTTGGCGATTTAAATTTTCATTGGCTTCATTGTTTTTATCAGAAATATTAGAAATTTCACCTTCTAATACTTCCAATTCCTTATATAAATTATTGCGCTCTAAAGTAATTTTATCAGAATCTATTTTTAAATTTTCTGAAGTCTCTTCTAGTTTTTTTATTTCTTCTTCTTTATTTTTTATATCTTTACAAGAAAAATTAATGTCATTAATTTTTAAAACTTCAAAATCCTTTAGGTAGGCTTCAGCTTTTTCAGCTTGAGCCTTGAGATTTTCTTCTTGAAGGACTATTTCTGATAAAATGTCTTCGATTCTAACTAAATTTTCTTCTGTCTTTAAAAGTTTATTAGTAGATTGAACTTTTTTGTACTTATATTTTGAAATCCCTGCAGCCTCTTCAAATATATTTCTCCTGTCTTCTGGCTTTGAACTTAGAACAGATTCAATTTTTCCTTGACCAATTACAGAATAACCATCTTTTCCGATTCCAGTGTCCATAAATAGTTCTTTGATGTCTTTGAGCCTGCACTTCTTATTGTTAATCAAGAATTCACTTTCAAGAGACCTATACATCCTTCTAGTGACAGAAACTTCGTTATAAGGAAGGTTTAGAGATTTGTCGCTGTTGTCAAAGACAATAGTTACTTCAGCAAGTCCAAGTGGTCTTTTGGCATCAGTTCCAGAAAAAATTACATCTTCCATCTTATTTCCACGAAGATTTTTCACTGAAGTTTCGCCAAGGACCCAGGTAATGGCATCAGTAATATTACTCTTGCCGCTACCATTTGGACCAACTATTGCCGTAGTAGTCTCGTCTAATTCAATTTTTGTTCTATTTGCAAAGGACTTAAATCCCTGCATAGTAACTGATTTTAAAAACATCTACTCACCCATAATAATCTCTTATATCAATAAGCTCACTAAATTTAGCTTGAAGCTCAACATGAAAACTTCCTAAATCTTTTTCTCTCAATTTGATTTTTGAAATACCAAGTTCTTTTACGATTTCATCTTTATTTTTTGATTTTTGTCCACTAATATTTGAAATATTTTTTCCACTGGCAAAAATTAAAATTTCTTCACTGATATTTTTTGAACTTTTAAAGTAATTTAAAAGACCTCTCTTAAAATAATAAGCCTCTACTATTTGCCTGTAGGCAGGATGAAAGGCTCCTGCAACAACATCTCCATCATAGTTTATATTTTCCGTTGGCTGGAGTCCAACTCTTATTACATTTATGTCATTTTTATAATAAATATCAAGTATGTCTGCAACAAATTTTATGGAAGGCTCTAAATCTAAGGCCTTGTACTTTCCATCTATCAAGTTTTTATAAAGATCCGTTTCCTTTATTACAAGAGTTGGATAAATCCTCACGCAATCTGGTTTTAGTTTTACAAATTCCCTTGCTGTGTAAATAGACTTGTCAATATTATCTCCTGGTAGTCCAACCATTTGTTGAAGTCCCAGTGAAAATCCATAATCTTTAATTAAATTCGATGAACTATAAACACAAGCTGCATCATGACCTCTATTGGAAAGTTTTAAAACTTCTTCATCAAGGCTTTGGACTCCCAATTCAATTATATCTACGCCATATTTTTTCAAATTATTTAATATTTCATGGTCAATTGCATCTGGTCTTGTGGACAGTCTAATGTACTTAACTAAGCCTTTTCCTTTGTATCTATGTGCAACTTCTAAAAATTCACTTTGCTTATCTATGGGTATTGCTGTGAAACTTCCGCCATAAAAGGCAACTTCAATGTTGTCCTTTCTTTTAAAATAAGAAAGATATTCCAAAATAGTATTTTCCACATCACTATTTGAAATATCTGTAGACATTCCCGTAATTTTTCTTTGGTTACAAAAAACACAATCATTGGGACAGCCATAGTGAGGGATGAAAATTGGTATGATATTTCTCTTAGACAATTTTCCCTCTCCTTTTAAAGGCATCCTTGGCAGCCTCTTGTTGAGACTCCTTTTTTGTTTTTCCCTTGCCACTTCCAACTAAAACTTCATCTAAATATAATTCAGTAAAGAAAGTCTTATCGTTGTCTGGACCTTCTTCTCTAACTAATTTATACTCAGCTTTTTTGCCAGATTTTTGCACCTTTTCTTGAAATTTAGTTTTGAAATCAATATTAAATAACTTATAGCTATCCTTTTCTAAAAAATCTTGAAATAAATCTAAAATAATTTTTTTGACATTTTCGAAGTTTGAATCTAAATAAATTGCTCCAAATAAAGCTTCAAGAGCATCAGCGGAAGTGGACTCTCTATTTTTTCCACCACTTTTTATTTCTCCCTTGCCAAATTTTAAATATTCTCCAAGCATTAATTTTTTAGAAATAAAAAACAAAACTTTCTCATTTACTGATTCAGCTCTCATCTTAGTTAGCGAACCTTCATTGTCTTCTGGAAAATTTTTATAAAAATATTCTCCAATTACAAGACCAAGAATTGCATCGCCTAGATATTCTAGCCTTTCGTTACTCTCAAAGCTCTTCATGTCATTTTCATTGATAAAAGAACTGTGAGTTAAAGCTTTTTCTAAAAGATCTCTATTTTTAAAATTATAATTTAATTTTTTTTCAAGATGTTTTAGATTATCCATAGACATGAAATCACTGTTCCAAATCTTCTACATAGTCAATAACATCGCCAACAGTTTTTAATTTTTCTAGATCTTCTTCAGAAACTTCAGTCTCAAATTCTTCTTCAATAGTCATAACTAGTTCAACAAGTTCAATTGAATCAGCGTTTAAGTCATCTTGAAAGCTCATATCTTCATCAAGTTCATTTACATCCATGTTAAATTGTTCTGCAATAATTTCTAGAATTCTTTCTTTCATTTACCTTCCACCTTATCTTTAATTTTTTTAACTACATTAGATTCTACTATACTTATAGCATATTTTGCAGCATTTTTTATTGCTCTCTCATCAGAATTTCCATGAGCCTTTATAATATTCCCGTCGATGCCCAAAAGTATTGTGCCGCCAACTTCCTTTGCATCTAAATTTTTAAATTTAGTCATTAAAAATTTACTAAATAGAGCTTTGCTTTCATCATCAAGATCAGACTTTTCCAGGCTGTGAAACACATTTTTTACAGCAAAATCAACTACACCTTCAATTGACTTTAGTAAAATATTTCCATCAAAGCCATCACAGACAAGAAGGTCAACATCGTTATTCATAATATCTCTTGCTTCAATATTTCCAACAAAATTTATATTGCTATCTTTAAGGACCTTATAGGTTTCTTTATATAAAGAGTTTCCCTTGCCTTCTTCACTACCTACATTTAATAGACCAACCCTTGGCGAATCAATTTTATAATATTCTTTAAGAAAAACTTCTCCAAGAGTTGCGAACTCTAATAGGAGTTCTGGGTTTGTGTCCATATTAGCACCAGAGTCAATTACCATAGTGTTTGATTTCATGCCAGGAATAGTTGTAGGTAGAACTGCTCTTTTTATTCCCTTAATTCTTCCAACTATAAATAAGCCACCTGCTAAAAGCGCTCCCGTACTTCCTGCAGAAATTAAGGCGTCGCCTTTCTTTTCTTTTAATAAAGTCATAGCAATGACAATTGAAGAATCCTTTTTGCGTCTAAGTGCAAAGGCAGGGTCTTCATTGTTCTCAATATTTTCCTTTGCATCAACTATTTCAACTTTGTCTTTATTGTAATCTAGTTTTTGTAGATTTTCTTTTATAAAATCTTCTCTTCCAACTAGAATAATATCTGTATCAAATTCATTAGAGGCTTCGATTGCACCCTTAATAATTTCGGATTTATTATCTCCACCATTTATATCAAAAATTAATTTCATTTTGACCTCCAGTAATAATTTTAATATTATATCAAAAGATTAAAAAAATCAATAATTAAGGCGTAAGTCTAATATCAACTTATAAAAAGTTTAACACATATAAAATAAAATTTATACAAAAACTCGCCCAAGTTTCCTTGAGCGAGTCCAAATAATTATAAAATTTATATTGAGTTAAATTAGTTATCTTATTCTTCTTCAGAAAGATTTACATAGCTTGCATATCTTTCCTTAGCATTTTCTTCTGCAACTTCGTAAAGTTTTTCAGCTCTTTCAGGGAATAACTTCTTAAGTGAAGTGTATCTAACTTCTCCATCTAGGAAGTCTCTGAAAGGTTTTGTAGGTTCTTTAGAATCTAAGATGAATGGATTCTTTCCTTCAGCCTTAAGTTCAGGGTTGAATCTGTATAGGTGCCAATAGCCAGTTTCTACAGCTTTCTTTTCTTCTTCAACTGAGAAGCCCATACCTACTCTAATGCCGTGGTTGATACATGGTGCGTAAGCAATTACTAGTGATGGTCCATCATAAGCTTCTGCTTCTTTAATAGCCTTAAATGCTTGATTCTTGTCAGCACCTAGAGCAATTTGTGCAACATATACATAACCATAAGTTGTAGCCATTAGGCCTAAGTCTTTCTTCTTAGTTAACTTACCAGCTGCTGCGAATTGTGCAATTGCTGCTGTTGGTGTTGACTTAGAAGCTTGACCACCTGTATTAGAATATACTTCAGTATCAAGAACAAGAACATTAATGTTTTCACCAGATGCAAGAACATGGTCAAGTCCACCGTATCCGATGTCGTATGCCCAACCGTCTCCACCGATGATCCATTGACTCTTCTTGATTAAGAATCTTTCAAGACCCTTTAGAGTATCAATGATTTCATCTGCTTTTTCGTTGCCGAATTTTTTGTCAAGAACTTTAAGAACTTTTGCGCTTGCAGCCTTAGATGTCTTGTAATCTTCTTTACCTTCAATCCAAGCATTAAATGCTTCATTAGCATCCTTATCTACATTAAGTTCAACAAATTCCTTCATTAGATTTTCAATTCTATTTCTAGTTTGTTCTTGAGATACTGCCATACCATAACCATATTCAGCATTATCTTCGAATAATGAGTTAGCCCATGATGGTCCATTGCCACAGTCATCAGTGCAATATGGCATAGATGGTGCAGAACCGCCCCAAATTGATGAACAACCAGTTGCGTTAGCAATACTCATTCTATCTCCAAATAATTGTGTAACAAGTTTTACATATGGAGTTTCTCCACAACCTGCACAAGCTCCAGAGAATTCAAGATATGGAGTTTGGAATTGAGAGTTCTTGAAGTTGTTTGGTTCAATGTTTTCTTCTTTAGATTTAATGTGTTCAGAAGCATATTCCCAGTTAGCAGCTTGTACATCAATTTCATTTTCAAATGGTGACATTACAAGAGCTTTTTGTTTAGCAGGACATACTTGAGCACAGTTTCCACAACCAGTACAATCTAGTGGTGAAATTTGAATTCTATATTCGTAATCTTCAAGTCCCTTGCCATTAGCTTTTTTAGTTTCAAATCCTTCAGGTGCATTTTCCTTTTCGTCTTTGTCAACTAAGAAAGGTCTGATAACAGCGTGAGGACATACTAATGAACATTGGTTACATTGGATACAGTTTTCAATCTTCCAGTGAGGAACATTTACAGCTATACCTCTCTTTTCGTAACGGCTTGTTCCAGATGGGAATGTTCCATCTGGCATATCAACGAAAGTAGAAACTGGAAGGTCGTTACCTTCTTGTCTATTCATTGGAATAAGGATGTTGTTGATAAAGTCAGGTGCTCCACTAATCTTGAAGTCCTTAGTAGTATCAGCATTTTTCCAAGATTCTTTTACTTCAACTTTTTTAAGAGCGCCAATTCCTTGATCTACAGCTGCGTAGTTCATGTTTACAATGTCGTCCCCCTTAGCGCCGTAATCTTTAACAATAGCTTCTTTTAGAAGTTTAACAGCTTCGTCAATTGGAAGTACTTGAGATAGGTTAAAGAATGCAGCTTGCATTACCATGTTAGTTCTTCCGCCAAGTCCAACTTCAGCAGCTATTTTTGTTGCATTAATTGTGTAGAATTCAATTTCATTTTCTGCAATATATTTCTTCATATAACCTGGAAGATGTTCGTCAAGGTCGTCTTCGTCCCAAATAGTATTTAGTAGGAACTTTCCGCCTTTTTTAAGTCCTCTCAATAGGTCATAAGAATATACATAAGATTGTTTTGAACAAGAAATAAAATCAGTTTCAGTTAATAGGTAAGTTGAAGTGATTTTGTTTTTTCCAAATCTCAAGTGAGACATTGTAACTCCACCAGATTTTTTGGAGTCATAGTCAAAGTATCCTTGAGCATACATGTCAGTGTTATCACCAATGATCTTAATTGCTGATTTATTTGCACCAACTGTACCATCAGATCCGAATCCCCAGAATTTACATCTAATTGTTCCTTCAGGTTCTGTTGTGATTTCTTCTTTAATTGGAAGTGATTTGTGAGTTACATCATCAACAATGCCAATTGTGAAGTCATTTTTAGGTTCAGCTTCTTTAAGATTGTCATATACAGAAAGAATGTCTGTTGGGTTAGTGTCTTTAGAGCCTAGTCCATAAATACCACCAACTATAAGTGGTCTTTTGTCTGATTCGTAGAAGGCATCTCTTACATCTAAGTAAAGAGGTTGTCCTACTGCTCCCTTTTCCTTAGTTCTATCAAGAACTGCAATTCTTTCTACAGTTTCAGGAATTGCGTCCATTAAGTGCTTAATAGAGAAAGGTCTGTATAGGTGAACTTTAACAAGTCCTGTCTTTTCTCCCTTAGCATTTAGATAATCTACAACTTCTTCGATTGTTTCTGTTACAGATCCCATAGCTACAATAATATCAGTTGCATCTTTAGCTCCATAATAGTTAAATAAGTTGTATTCTCTTCCAGTTAATTTAGAAATTTCTTTCATGTAATCTTCAGTAATACCAACGATATCTGTGTAGTATTTGTTTGAAGCTTCAATTTCTTGGAAGTAAATATCAGGGTTTTGAGCAGTACCTCTAACTTGTGGTCCATTTGGATTTAAAGCTCTTTCTTTAAAAGCTTTAATTGCATCATGATCAACAAGTTTTGCTAGGTCGTCATAATTAAGTACTTCAATTTTTTGAACTTCGTGAGATGTTCTAAAGCCATCAAAGAAGTGAACAAAAGGAACTCTACCTTTAATTGCTGATAAGTGAGCTACACCAGCTAAGTCCATTGCTTCTTGAACAGATCCAGATGCAAGAAGTGCAAATCCTGATGCTCTAGCTGCCATAACGTCTTGGTGGTCACCAAAGATTGATAGTGCATGAGATGCTAGTGCTCTAGCTGCAACATGAAATACTCCTGGAAGTAATTCCCCTGCTATCTTATACATGTTAGGTAGCATAAGTAATAAACCTTGAGATGCTGTATAAGTTGATGTAAGTGAACCAGCTTGTAGTGCACCGTGAACAGCTCCAGCAGCTCCTCCTTCTGATTGTAACTCCTTAACCAATACTTCTTGTCCGAAAATGTTTTTTCTTCCGTGAGAAGCCCAAGCATCAATGTGCTCAGCCATTGGAGATGATGGAGTTATTGGGTAAATACAAGCAACATCAGAGAACGCATAAGCGACATGAGCGGCTGCTTCATTACCATCCATTGTTTTAAATGTTTTAGCCATATTTTCCTCCTATTAATAATATAAACTAACCATACTGTTTATATTATAGAACTTAATTTAAAAAAATTCAATAATATTGTTAATAAATGACTTTAAATATTTGAAAATGGCGAAATATGAAAGATGTTTCATAATGTGGAATTATATTTTTTTTGTAAAATTTTTGTTAATCATTTATAAATATAAATAAAAGAGCACTTACTTGTGCTCCTCAAACTTTACTTTAATTTTTTTAACATTCTCTCATTAAGAGCAGTAGCTGGATTGTAGCCCAATTCCTTTTGCTTATAATTCTTTGTAGCAACTTCAATAATAAGTGCAGTATGCCTACCTGGTTTTACTGGAATGTCAAACTTAACAACATCTATTCCCAAAATGTTTTCATAATTATTGTCAAGTCCAAGTCTCTCATATTCTTTGGACTCATCCCAATCTTCTAAATTTACTACAACTTCTATTGCCTTTTCTTCCATGACAAAGCCTATGCCAAACATTTTTTGAATGTCGATTATCCCTACTCCCCTAATTTCCATAAAATATTTTGTAATATCAGGAGATTTTCCTATTAGTTTTTTGTCAATATTTTTTATGATGACTGAGTCGTCAGAGATGAGCCTTGCACCATTGGAAATTAAATCAAGGGCAGTTTCACTCTTTCCAATTCCGCTTCTTCCTGTTATTAAAACACCAATGCCAGATATATCAAGTAAAACTCCGTGCATTCTTGTAGTTGGCGCCAGTGCCTCGTCAACTAAAGAAATTATTTTGCTAAATATTTTTGAAGTTGTGTCATGACTTCTTATTATTGTGACATTGTATTTTTCTGCCAAAAATTTTGCTTGAGGAAAGATCATATTATTTCTAGAAAATACAACTACAGGTATGTTGTACTTAAATAATTTTTCCAAAGTAGAAAATTTTTCCTCATCATTCAATGAATTTATATAATGCCACTCCTGTGTGCCAATAAGCTGTATTCTATCTTTTACAAATTTTGAATAGTAGCCACAAAGTTGAAGGCCTGGTCTATTTATGTCGCTGTTTTTAATTTCAATTTCATCGTAATCAGTTGATTTGTGAATAATTTCAAAATTTAGTTCCTCTACTATATATTTTAATTTAACTCCCATTTTTTGCTCTCCTAAAATGTTCATAAAGTGATTCTGCACTTTTTTCGTTCATTGACTCAACTTCCATAAGCTCCTCTATGCTTGCTTTTTTTATTTTGTCAATGGATTTAAAGTGTTTCAACAAATTTTCCTTTCGCTTTGGCCCTATTAATTTTATATCGTCAAGCTCTGACTTAAACATTGTCTTGGACCTGAGATTTCTATGATAATTTATTGCAAACCTGTGAGCCTCTTCTTGGATCTTGTAAATCATTTTATAGGCTCTTGAGTTTAAATCCACATTAAATTCCTCATTGTTATAAATTATGCCACGAGTTCTATGAAAGTCATCTTTGACAAGTCCGCAAATTTCAATATTTAACTTTAATTTATCGAGAATTTCCTTGGCAGCACTTACTTGACCCTTGCCGCCATCCATCATTATAAGGTCTGGAAAATTTGAAAAGGAAGAATTTTTGTCCTCTTTCTTTTCTTCTACCCCTCTTCTAAATCTTCTCTCAATTACTTCTTTTAAACTTGAATAGTCATCTGGACCTATGACACTTTTTATCCTAAATTTTCTGTAGTCGCTCTTTTTTGCATCTCCATCTTCAAATACAACCATAGACCCAACAGATTCAACACCTGAAATATTTGAAATGTCATAGGCTTCAATTCGCCTTGGTCTTCGGCTTAGACCAATTAAATCTTTTATCTCTTCTAGTGCCAACCTATTTGATTCAGCACGTTTTTTGTACTTGTCTCCATACTTTTCAATCATGTCAAGGGCATTTCTCTTGACCATCCTAATTAATTCTTTTTTGTCGCCCTTTACTGGAACAGTTATGGTAACTTTATTGCCTCTCTTTTCACTTAGCCAATCTTCTAGCACCTTAATATCCATGGGCTTTTCTTCTATAATAATTTCCTTTGGAATATAGGATGCTCCAATGTAAAACTGTTTTAAAAATGAAGAAAAAATTTCCTCATAGCTGTCATTGTAATAGTCCCTTATCATGTAATGCTCTCTACCAATAATTTTTCCATTTCTGAAAAAGAAAATTTGGATAAGTACTTCGTCAATTCCCTTGGCAAGGGCGATTATGTCTTTGTCATCGCGAGCTTCAGGATCGCTTATAAGTTGTCTTTCCTTTAAGTACTCTAAATTTTTAATCCTGTCGCGAATATCAGCAGCATTTTCATAGTCAAGATTTCTTGAATAATCCATCATCTTTTCATGAAGCTTATCAATTAATTTGTTGTCTGAACTTGAAAGAAAACTTAAGACTTCCTCTACCATGACATTATAATCTTGGTCCTTTACATTTCCTATGCAGGGTCCAAGGCATTTTCCAATGTAATAATTTAAACAAGGTCTATAATTTTTTTCTTCAACATTTTCTAAATTCAAATTGCAGGTCCTTAGAGGGTAGAGTCTCTCAAAGCTTTCAATTGATTCATTTACAGCAAAGACATCGGGATAGGGTCCAAAATACTTTGCCCCATCCTTTAAAATACTTCTTGTCTTCATAACTCTAGGAAATCTCTCGTTTACCTTAACCTTGATGTAAGGATACTGCTTGTCGTCACGCAAGAGAATATTGTATTTTGGGAGATTGTCCTTAATTAAATTGGACTCAAGGACAAGGGACTCCACTTCATTTTCTACAATAATGTACTCAAAATCATGAATTTTTGAGACCATACTGGCAACTTTTTTGGAGGACTTTCCATAAGAGCCAAAGTATTGTCTCACTCTTTTTCTAAGAGACTTGGCCTTGCCAACATAAATTATCTCATCTAATTCATTTTTCATAATATAAACCCCAGGTTTATCTGGAAGTTGGTCAAGCCTTTCTCTTAAATCTAACAATTATCTACTAACCTCTTTCGTTGATTCTCTTAAATAATCTAAAACCTCTCCATGTAAATATGGACTTAACTTATCAAAAACTTCTCTGTGATAAGAATTTAAAACCTCTTTCTGCCTATCTGTAAGTAAATTTACATCAATTGCCGCAAGTTCAAAGGGACAAAAAGAAATTGTTTTAAACTTATTAAATACTGAGTCATGAGTTTCGCAGTCAAAGACTACCCTCATGATGTTTTCAATTCTTATGCCATGCTTATTTTCCTTGTAGACACCAGGCTCATTGGAGACGATCATGTTTTCCTCCATCCTGACAGCAGGGTCTCTTGGAGAAATTCTGTGTGGTCCTTCGTGAACTGAAAGGACAAAGCCAATTCCGTGACCTGTACCGCACTTGTAGTCCATCCTGTCTTGCCACAAGGCATATCTGGCAATGCCATCTAAGGCTAAATCATAAGTTCCCTTTAAAAATACAGCGTCCATTAAATCTATGTGACTCTTTAAAGTCATTGTGTAGTCGTGAATTTCTTCCTCTGTTAGGTCTCCCATGGCAATAGTTCTTGTTATATCTGTTGTCCCAGAATAGTATTGTCCACCTGAATCCACAAGGTAAAATCCCCTTGACTCAATTACAGCTTGGTCCTCTTCTCTGGCATGATAGTGCATCATGGCTGCATTTTTTCCATAGGCAGAAATCGTATCAAAGGAATTTGAAATGTAAAGTGGATCTTCTGCACGCATAGAGTCAAGCATCATAGCTGCATCATATTCGCCAATTTTATTTTTTGCATTTTCCTTTAACCAGTAGATGAACTTAAATAAAATTGCTCCATCCCTTATATAAGTATCTTCAAGATTTTTTATTTCAGTTGCATTTTTTATTGCCTTTAAATTTTCTGAAATATTATTGCCAAAAATTATTTCATTTTTTTCGCAGATGCCCTTATAAATTTTTTCGTTAATTGAGTTTGGATCTAGATATATTTTTTTATCCTCGTAATTTTTTAGATAATCATAAAATTCTGAGTAATCCCTTAATTCAACAAAATCTGCAATTTCTCTTTCAATCTTTTTAGTCTTTTCTCTATCAGTAAATAAAATTACCTTTTCAGCTTCTATAATCATAAAGGAAATTAGAACTGGCGTATCCTTTATGTCCATGCCGCGAATATTAAGAATCCAGGCGATGTCCACAAGTGAAGAAACAATTGTCATGTCAGCTTTTTTGTCCCTTAAAATTTTTCTAATTTCAGAAATTTTTTCTGTTGCAGACTTTCCTGCATACTTTTCATCAAGTAAAAAAGCTTCTTCACTTGGGAAAGGGTACCTATTTTTCCAAAGGTCAGTAATTAAATCAGCATCAACAATTTTTACATTTTTATCTTTTAATTTCTCTTCCAAAGATGAAAAACTTTGGTGAGAAAAATATTCTGCATTTAAGGCAAGGGTCATGCCTTCCTTTATATTCTCACTAATCCAATCAGAGTAGTTTAAAACTCCAACTTGACCTTCTTTTTGAAGTTCAAAGCCAAAATCTTTAATCTCTTTTGCAGCTTGTATAAAATACCTGCCATCAGTCCAAAGATATGCCTCGTCTCTTGTAATGACAGCAGTGCCCTGTGAACCAGTAAAGCCTGTCACAAATTCTCTTTCCTTGTAAAAATCTGGAAGGTATTCAGACCCATGTGGATCCTTTGAAGGAATAACATAAAAATCTATATTTTTTTCTTTCATTATATTTCTAATTTCATTTAAAATCACAAAATCACATCCTAGTCATATCTTATCACAAGGATAAATTTGAGCAAAGAAAAAAGTCCGGCGAAATAATTTTTCACTGAACTTTCTTGTCTTTATAATTTTTTTAATTTACTAAATTTTTTCGTCAATTAAATTAATAAATTTTTCATTGCCCTTAATTGGCAAATAAAATTCATCTTTTTTAAATTTTAATTGAACATATTTATTACCAAAAATATTAATATTTTTAAAATCCACAATATCCTTTATTTTATAAACTCTATTGTTAAAAATAATTTCCTCATCTTTTATTACAATTCTCTTGATTATTAAATCAAGGAAAACAAAACTACCTATTAATAAAAGGCAACTTTTCAAAAAATTTTCATATGACATTAGTAGCGCTAATAATTCGTGAGAAATATTTTCATTGTTATTTTCTGCAAATTTTAGAACTATGGATTTAATTTGTGGAAATAAAAATTTAAAAAAGCTAATTTTATAGCCAGCCCTTAAAACATCAAAAAGGCAGCCCATAAATTTTATGGCAAAGTACAGCCATATTAAAAGGCAAAATAATGCAAAAAACAAATAAAGTGGATTTAAATTATTGTAAATTTTTTCTTGATTATATTTTCTAGTTCTCTTCTTTGCTCTAAAAATTAAAAGTAAAATCATAAAACAAATATAAATAATAAATTCCATTACTTCCCCTCTACTTAAATTTATGAACTTTATTATTAAAATAAAATTTTATTTAAAATCCTTTGGATCGCCGTAAAAGGTAATTGCATTTGATTCCTTTTCAAATTTTATTACCTTATCCTCTGAAATGGCAAAATAAAAGGTCTTTCCATTTAAAAAAATATATTTATTAAAGTTATTATCTTCTAGTTTGTATATCCTCTTGTCTTCATCCTCTTTAAAATTGCCTTTCTTAATAAGACTCCCATTGCAAAAGATATAATAGACATTTTTTTCAGTATCAAAGGACATTGAATAAAAGTCTCCATTGGAATGCACATAAGTCCCTTTCAAGAGAGGAACCATTGGCTCTTGTATTAAAATAATTGTAGAACACAAGAGAATAATATTAAGAACAATTGAAATTTTAAAAAGTAAATTTTTTTTATTCATTGGAAATATCCTCCACTTTTTTTAGCAATAAGCTTATTATTCTTTTTTCAAATTATATAATTAGCCTTTTATTTATTTGATTTCTTACCTTTTTCATAATCAATCATAACAATTTTTCCAACCTTATTATATAAAAATTCTTTATCTTTGTAAATCGTTAAAAAGTCCGGCGAAATTATTTTCCACCGAACTTTCTTATTTTTCAATTTTCTTATTTATTTGATTCAGTATAAATTTGCGTAGGGCCATCGGCAGCACCGATCATTTCCAATTCGCCATCTCGAGTCATTTTATTCCACTCATCTTGTGAAATTTTTCTATTGAGTAACTTTTCCGTTTGACTTTTTGTCAAGCCTCGATTCTCTTTTGCAATTGTATTATTTACGAAAAACCCTGAAAAAAATGACAAACATATAAGAAATATAGCTAAACCTTTCTTCAAAATATCACCTCCTTTTATAGATTTCTAGCATTTGTTGTTATGATAAATCGACTGCTTTCTCCCATAATATTTTTAAAATAGAAAGTAATATACAATACCCCACCATGTGTAACTAATATATACTAAAAGGAGTAGCAGTATTATCAATATACTTTTAATTATAAAATCTTTATTATCCTTGGAATTTTTCTTACTAACATAAAAATCTATAGTTTTATATCCGCCAAATAAAATAGGAATGTTAATTATAATGCACATTAAATTTAGATAAGTATTTATAAATTTATCGGAACCTAAAAACTCAATATTATATTTTCTGCCTAAGAATTTAAGACTAACAAATAATATTAAACTTATTATTGAAATTCCATACATAATTTTTTTATTGGAGCGTCTATTTAATAAATAAACTAAAATTAAGTATATTATTATACTTATTATATATATTAAAAGCTGTTTTGTCCTCAACTTGTATCTCCTTTTAATGATTAATAAATAAGTTTACACTTTCTTACCTATTAACTTTGAAATATAATTAATACTATATTTTTTATTATTATAAGTTTTTTACTCCTCTCGCCATAAACTTATATTTATTTTATAAGTTATAGGTTTTGCTGATTCATTTAATATAGTAACTATATAATTAGATCCACGATCAACTCTAATTTTTAAATTCTTTCCCTCATTAAATCTTGATTCATATATTTTTTCGCCATTCTCTACTATAAGTACAGTATAATCTATCCCCTTTTTAGAATGCATCTCACTTGTTTTAATTGTAAATCCCTTTTGATCTTCCTCGTAAAAGGACTGGAAATTAAATTTATAATCTATATGTTCAAAGGCTGGTATTATTTCTTTTTTCTTAACATATTTTTCGCCAACATCATTTAATAATATTTCATCTAAATCTAAGTTTTCATACTCTTCATCTGTTATTTCTTCCACTTTATTTTCCACATTTACATAAACTTCCTTTATTCCCTCTGTATCTGATATAATTTCATTTTCGTCTACTTCTACAGCATTAGTAAACACTGGTATATACAAAAATAATAGAAATATTAAAGTAAAGGTCCCTGACAGAGTTTTTTTCCATTTTTTCATAGTCAGCATCCTTTCCTTAGTTGGGCTTAAATTTAAGACAAATTTATCATTTTCCCTCTGTCTTTCTACCAATTTAAGCATTGACTGGCAATAGTTTTTCCAATTTTCTAGACTATCTCCTATTTTTTCTACAACTATTTTGTCACAGTTTATCTCTATATCTTTTTCAAAATATTTTAAGCTAAGTATTAAAAATGGATTGTACCAGTAAAGACATATTATTAAATTTTTTAAGTGACTTAATAAAATATGATATCTTTCTATATGCACTAACTCGTGAATAAGTACATGGTCTAGTAAATCCCAGTCTTTTAAAATGCTTTTTTGTAAAATTATTTTGGGTCTAAATATTCCATAAGTTATAGGCGTGTCTAAGTCATCATTTATATAGATTTTTACTTCTCTTCTTATATTAAATTTTTTTAGACAATTATTTAAATGAGTCCTGTCCTTTAGTTCAAGAGAATTACTTAAGGCTTTTTTAAATTTTATAAATTGATATAGCGTATAGATAATGACTAAGCTTGATCCCACTATCCTATTAAATCGTGATATTGATGGGAACTTATCGGTTATGTAAATTGCTGCTTGATTTATCAATATTGAGGGTGCGAAAATTGTCTTTATAAATTTTGAAGCTTCATAGGTTTTTATACTAAATAAAATATCTTTTGGAAATATTAAATAGATTAAAAGAAGAGTCCACAATATGATATTAGCACCCTTAGTGCTTTTTAAGTTTAATCTCCTTCTAAAGAGTAAAATCAAAATTAATATTATAATTGACTTTAAACTTTTATAGAGGACTACTGAACTGGCTACACCTATTCTCATTTTTCTTCCTTATCAAAATCTTTAAGGAGATTTTTTATCTCTTGAACTTCTTCTTCGCTTATTTTTTTGTCCTTTAAAAAGGTCCTGCAAAAACTTATAAAGGATCCTTGAAATAATTTATCTATGGCTTCTTCTCTTTGTTTTTGCAAGGCTTCCTCTCTTGTGACTATGGGTTTTATTGTGTACTTAGGATACCTTCTTGTTATTGCTCCCTTTTCTAAGAGCCTGCCAAAAAATGTGTAGCAAGATGTTTTACCCAGATTATATTTTTCCTTTAATACTTTGGATAATTCTAGGGCTTGGATTTCTCCATTTTCATCTAGGCATTCTCCCTCCCACAAAACTTCCATTACCATAAGTTCTCCATTTGATAGTTCCATTTTCTCACCTCTTATTTTTTTATTATTGTTATTATTTATATTTTCATCTTGAGTATATATTGTCGCTTTAGCTTTGTCAAGTTAAAGAAAAAAGTCCGGTGAAATAATTTTCAACCGAACTTTCTTCTGCATTGTATTTTAAAATCCTTTTAAGCTTATTATTTTAAATACTATAGAATTTTATTTTAAAATTCTATCCTAACCTTGAATAAGTCTCCGTCAATTTCTATGTCAAAGCTTGCACCGTGAGCTCTCACAAAGGATGAGGCTATTGATAGTCCAAGGCCTGAGCCTGATGTTGTCCTCGACTTTTCTCCACGAGTAAATCTTTCCATAAGTTCTTCTGCGGAAATATTAAGTGGATACTTTGAGATATTTTTTATAGTTAACTTAACTCCGCCTTCTTCTGAAAGATCTACATAAACTCTTGAGTTTTCTAGAGCGTACTTAGAAATATTTGAGAACAAGTTATCTAAAACTCTGGAGAATTTTTGTCCATCAATGCTAAGCATTACTTTATCTTCTGGAAGATTTGAAATAATTTCTAAATTCTTTTCTGAAATTTTATCTTCCCACTCTCCTATTGACTGTTGAACAAGAGAATTAAAGTCAAGCTCTTGCCTATCTAGTTCAATATTATTTGATGTCGCCTTTGAAACTTCAAATAAGTCTTCTATTAGGACCTTTAACTTGTTGGACTTTTCATTTATTATTTTCGAATACTCCTTAACTTCATCTTCTGTATTATCATCTTTTGATAAGAGATCAGAATAATTAATTATAGATGTCAATGGAGT
>QWCQ01000592.1_pt1 | contig 22152 bp, 18 predicted proteins | sample 1972701 | NCBI WGS metagenome assembly QWCQ01 (sample SAMN09866704, study PRJNA288562) | Human gut metagenome isolate pre4_stool, whole genome shotgun sequencing... | reverse complement strand
TTAAACGAAGCCCTGCTCTCCCGCTTTGTCGTGTTGAAAATGCCCGCCATGGTCGAGAGTGATCTCAAACAATTAATCGAGGAGACCCACCCGCGTCTGAAGCCCGCCTTTGTTCGCGACCTGGCCCGCCTCGTAGCGGATATGGACAAAAAAGCCGCCGCCAACGAAATCCCCCGCCACGCCGTGGACATTCGCGGCCTCTTCGACGCCCTGGACCTCGTAAAAGAAGGTCTGGAGCTGAACGACGCCCTCGCCATGACCTTGTCAAACAAGCTCTTCGATCCCTTCGAAGAAGCACTCCTCGCCGATCTCTTCAAGGCCCGCTTCAAAGCCCCCTTGTACCTCGCCGATCTCACGGACTGACCCATGAAAAGCCACGGAAAAAACAGAATCGACAATCTCCAGTGGGCCGGGGCGGAAAACTACAACTTCTCCCCCGTTCTCTACGGGGAAGATCTGGCGGGCAATCCGGATTTCTACTTAAACCTCATCCTCGGCCTCGCCGCAAAATACTTCGGCGCCGACACACTGGAGCGCCTCTTCGCCTCTTGGTCCGGCCAAATGCAGCGGGAGAAATACGATCTCTTCGCCCTCTACCTCTTGGAAGAAGCCGTCTATCGCCGCGAAGTCGATGCGCGCCCGGTCCTGTCGGATTTAAGGCGCGACTTCGCCCACCGCTTTTTAGACGACGCCCACGACCTGCGCCGGCGCACCCTGGCCCTTCGCGTGCCCCTTTTCTACGCCATGGAAATGAAGCGCACCCACGACATCCTGGGCCGCCCCTACAAAAAGCTCAACAAAAAAGAGACGGCCATCTACGACGTGCTTCGCCTCCCCGAAGACACGACGGCAGAAAATCTCAAAGCCCATGTGCTGGATCTATTCGCCCGCTGCCTTCGCTACCGAGAACGCACCCGGCGCCTGCCGCCTTGGCTTCCCGCCATTCACCTCTTCTCCATTCCCGGTTACATCTCCATCGAGCGGTCCAATGTGCCTGGCATGTTTCACAGAGAGGGCGAAGGAGGCGACATGCCCGTCGTCTTCAATTTCCTTCGCCGCATAAAAAAAGACCGGGAAGAGGAAATCGAAAAAACCTTCGGCAGAAACCTCTTCTCCGACGAAAAGAGCCTGGCCCTGAACCGCGCCATTTGCACGGAAGGCCACAGAAAATCCCGCATCTACTTTACCCGAGGGATCGACGAGAAAGACAAAAGCCAGGATCAGGAATTAAACGCCCGCACCGTGCGCCGCCACCTCATGAAATTTCAGGAAACCAAAAACAGCTACACCCGCGCCATCAGCGACTTGACCCGGGCCTTTAAGCTGAAACTGGCCTCTGTCACCACCACGGGCGGCGAGACGGCACGCCGGGGCAAGCTCATTTCCCGCCGCGCCTTTCGCGCCGAAATCTCCAACCGCGCCGCCATCTTCGAGCGGAAAAACCTGCACCCGGCGCCGAGCTTTCGCGTGGATCTCATCCTCGACGCCTCCGCCTCCCTCCTGGCCATGGAATCGACCATCGCCATCGAGGCCTACATTCTCTCCAAATCCCTGGAAAACAACGGCATTCAAAACCGCATCCTCTGCTACCAAACGGTGGAAGACACCACCGTCATTACCATCTTGAAAGACTACGACGACGGTGCCGACATGAAAAAAATCTTCCGCTACAAATCCATGGGCTGGAATCGGGACGGCCTCTTTTTCAAGGCCTATCCCGTCCTCCTCGACGGCAAAGGGCCGCAACTTTCCATCGTGCTCACCGACGCCAATCCCTGCGACTTTCATCCCCTCATGGGAAAAGGCCTGCGCCTGAACAAATCCTATTTTGAAGAGCCGGCCCTCGACGACACCGCCCGCTACCTGGACGCCCTGGCACGAAAAAACGTGAAAATTCTCGCCCTCTTAAACAGCGACCACGTGGACAACGCGGAAAAACTGTTCCATCACCGCTTCGTGAAAATACAAAAAATCGAACAGATCGCCCACGTGGCAGGCAAATGGATCCAAAAAGAACTGGTGAAAATGAATTAGTAGCTACGCAAAAAGGCGCCGAAATCGGCGCCTTTTTCCTATGGCGAAACAACCGGGTTCACGTCTCGGCTGCCTTCTTATTCTGTTATCGGATAATTAAATTCATACAATTGATCGCAAAGAGTTTCTATGAAAATTCAATTGCTACTCCACTTCATTTTTACTTTTTACGCTCCAATAGCCGTCTTTCGCACTCCCTACATACTCAATTACATTCTCATCTGTTAATTTCTTCAGATCCCTTTTTATCGTAATTAATGAAACCGAAAACAGCTCCGACAACTCGAGAGAGGTGATTTCCGACTTATTCCTCATAATCTCAACGATTTTTTCACGCCGTACGTCGGGTTTTAAGCGTTTGCTTCTGTTTTGAGTGTCATTTTGGGTGTCATTTTGGGTGTCATTTTCGGTATCATAATTTAAATTCTTTAGGATGGTTCTAAATGAGGATTCCGTCGATCGAAATAGCGGTATAAACTTGCTTTGATAGCCCTCCTCCAATTCATAGGCCTCCACAATTTTGCGAAGACCGGAGCCCCGCCGTTCCATTAAGCCCATTCTCGAAAATAAATCCGCTAAGATTGGATTCCTTCGAATGGAAGATACATCCAAAGGGTCCAGCTCTTGAATAAAACTACCATCACACATTCCGCCCGGAGAATATATTTCTAATCTATCATCGTAAATATCCACGTGGACTTCACTTCCAACCACCGAATAATCCCTATGAATAAGGGCATTCACCAGCGCTTCTTGCACCGCTCTTTCAGGGTAATCGGGGTACTCAACACGATAAACGGGCCCCTTCTTCCACATCTTTTTTGAATTTCTTTTCACAAAATCCATCGACGCCTTTAAAAGGTAGATGATATTGCCTTCGAATTCTTCATCATCAAAAGCATCCATTCGTCCATTTGCCTTTGTAAGCCCGTTCCAACGTGTGCAAAATACCCTTGATTGATAAACTTGATATCCATCGGCAAACAACGCACCTGCGTTAGTAAGTTTGTCCTCATCATTGACTAAACCAAAAGATTTCAAATCTCTTTCGACAAGCTCCCGGTTCACCCTTTCTTTATACTCTAGAGAAAGCTCTCTAAAAGTCACATCATCTAATTTTTCTTTCGATTCTAAAGAGTCATAACTGATATGCTCGCCTTTCAACGAAAGATTAAATAAATCAATTCGATCCGCAGGGATACTTTGATTGCCCACCCTTTTGTAAGCTGTCCTCGTACCACCATCTAAAACAAAATAGGGCGTATTTTTTCCGGGAAAGATCGTTAGAACCAGAATAAATTTTCCATTTATCTCTTTTATTTCCATGTCAAAATCGGGAACAGAATCCATTTTAGTTTTAATAATCTCACTAATGTTTTCAGAGTCTTTTTTGTAGTCTTCAAGCCCGAGAACGACATTGTCTTCTTTAACTCCAAAGAATAATTTTCCTCCACGACTATTGGCGAAAGCTGATACAGATTTTAACCAAGACTTTGGTTTGTTCGTTTCCAACTTTTCTTTTTTATCATACAAATTTGTTTCTCCCGGATAATCTTTCAGATTCAAAGTAGTCCCCCTCTCAGCGATTATATTTTATTATATCATGTTCCTCGGTTTGCCATTCTCCCATAAATTCAACAAAAAAGCCCGCATCAGCGAGCTTTCGTGAGTCATTTACTTTGTGAAGAACCGCCTTCTTTAAAAAGATCCATCCCGTTCAGCACAATTGAAACTATGGTCAGAATCCACAGGGCGCGGCTCAAGGTGGGCATGGTGTCCATAAGCCCGCCCCAATCGCCACGGGCGACTCGGGCGGCGCCGTCACCGTAAAAAGCGCAGAGGGCCAGGGCCGTGAGGGACAAGCTCGCCCAACGAAAGATTTCCCGATGCTTGTCGAGCTTTACGAGATTGAATAGGGCGAACGCCGCGGCGCCGACGCCGAATACGAGCCACATCGTCTCAGTCCTTTCCTTCCGTCATCTGTTTCTGCGCCAATTCTTCCAGGGCCTTCACATCCCCTTCCCGCACCACCGTCTGCGGTATATCCATTGCGAAAAATTCATCCTTCGGCTTTTGCGCCTCGCCCTTTTCGTTCACTCTATTTTCTGAAGTCAGGTCGACGGTATAGGCAGTCACATTCAAGCCTTCTTCATCCATAATCCCCTGAGCCCGTTGCAACACGGCCATGGCCGCTTTCGCCGCAACCTCGTCCCCCACGCCCTTTATCTGCGCTTGCAGCTTAAAGGGCAAATGCTTCATGTCCACGGGCTGATCCACCGTCAAATAGTCCCTGGGATCCACCTTGTCCCAAAAAGATAAGGTAATCTGATAGGGAAAGTCGTAGGCCTTCTCCAGCCCGCGGCCGTGATCGCGAATGGCATCGTCAAAGCGCATCATCGTATTAAAAATGCGTTCGCCGTATGTATCCTCCCTAAGGCGACCGAAGGAATCGAAACACAATTCAAAGGCCGAATCCTCGCTGTTCTTGTCCTGCAAATGCACCACATACTCGGGCTGCTTAAAATTATAAAACACCTTCTCCCGAGACAAATCCAAATCGCTATACTTCGCCGCGATCACCTTGTCCGCCCCCCGCTCCGCCAAAGCCTTCGAAACAGGGTTGCCGTACAGGGCATTCAGCACGACAAGAGCGATGGCAAAGATAATGCCGAAGGCAATCTTATCAACATGTTTTTTCATCGCAGGCCTCCCAAAAAACTACCCAAAAGGGCCAAGGCGCCGTAAATCGCCACGTAAATCAAGGCCGATTCATTGTAAAAAATCCAAATCGACGGCAAGAAACACAAACACACCGCCAAAGGATAGAGCACATGAAAGCCACGCATCCTGCCGTAAGCGAAAGAAATGGCGAGGCAAAGGACGGGCATGGCAAAGAGCAAGACCATCATCGCGCCCGCCGTGTTCCTCATAAAAAGAGGCAAAAGATAAAATACCGCGACGATTCCCACAAGAAAGGGAACCATATTTTTAAAAACCTTCATAGCGCCTCCAAATACTTGCACAACGATTCTTTCCTTCATTATACCCGCCGGAGAAAATTAATGGATCGGTCTCTCGCCATTCTTAGACGAAACACCCACATTGTAAAGGAATTGTTCCCAAGGAAAAAGGCACCGCCTCCGGTGCCCTTGCCTTCATCAATTGTTCGGCGATTCGTATCTGTGCGATAAACTCTATTCTCCGCTTGCCCGCAAGCTCTTATAAATCTCGCTGAGGAAAATCCCCAGCACATCCTTCTGCACCTCGGGATGATCCAAGAGATAGCTGAAAAAGCCCTGGTTTTGTCCCAGACCCTGAATCAAAGCGTCCTCCACATTGGAGAAGTAAGAGAATTTAAAATCACTCTCCGTATTGTTCTTGGCGGAAGTTTTTAAGTCGTCGGACTTCATCATAATGTCGCGAATCTGCATTGCAGCATTTATGGCCAGATCCACATCGTAATCGGAGCCGGTCTTCGCATTAATCTCCGCAATAATTTCCGACAACAGCTCCCGCTTGTCCCCGGGAAGCACAATGGGCTCCGCCACGGGAAGAGACACGAAAGGCTCGGGCGTGATCGGTTCATTCTCCCGAGTTTCCCCTTTAATTTGTTGGATGCGATCGATCTTCACCTTCCCCCTCAAGTCGAAGCCGTCGCCGGCATCGTCGATGGAGAGAAGCTTCAAGAAGTAAGTGATGTAGATATAAAACTTGTGCACATCGGGATCTTCAAAGCAAGATACCTGAATCAAATACTCGTAGAAGCGCTTGAAATTTCGCAGCTTCGTCAAGTATTCCCGTTGCTTCTCTTCCCTTAACTCGTTGAAGCGACCGACAGAAGACATGAGGCATCGTTCCAAAGACCGCTGTTCGCCGGAGGAAAGGGTCGTTTTGCCCTTTTTAAAGATCAGTTCGTCGAAACGCTCCACATCCAAGGCATCGATGACGTAGTACCCGTCCAAACTGATTAACAGCTCCTTGATCTTGCTCGCCGACAAATCATTGGCCAGAAGCGTCGTCGTGTAATAAGGCGCAAAGGCCTTTTCCATCTCCTCGTAAGAATTGGCAAAGTCCAGAACGAATACCTTCTTGTCATGAGGCGGACACACCCGATTGAGGCGGGATAAAGTCTGTACCGCATTGACCCCTTTCAGCCGCTTCATGACGTACATAGCCGATAGCTTCTTTTGATCGAAGCCCGTTTGATACTTGTTGGCCACGATCATCACATTGTACTCACGGGAATCGAAGGCGCCGGGCACAGAATCTTCGCTCATTTGATTCATGCCCACCTCCGTGTACACCTTCTCGTCCCCGTCCAACTGCACCTTGCCGGAAAAAGCCACCAGGGCGTGAATATCATCGTAGCCCTTTTTCGCCACATAGTCCTCGAAAGCCTGCCTATACTTCACCGCCGCCTGCCGAGATGCAGTGACCACCATGGCCTTCGCCTCGCCGCCTAAACCTGCCATGACATGATTTTTAAAATGCTCAATAATAATTTCAACACGCTGAGAAATATTCGTCTCGTGAAGCTCCACAAAGCGGGCGATCTGCCGCTTCGCCGCCATGGTCTTCAGCTCCGGATCGTCTTCGATCTCTTTATTGATTTGGTAATAGGTTTTGTAAGTGGTGTAATTTTGAAGCACGTCGAGAATAAAGCCCTCTTCAATGGCCTGCTTCATGGAATACAAATGAAAGGCCTCGTAATGGCCGTCGGGATTCAGGCGACCGAACATCCTCAGCGTCGTCGCCTTCGGCGTCGCCGTAAAGGCAAACATGGACACATTCTCTTGCTTGCCGGTTTTTCTCAACTCATCCAAAATCACATCGTCGAAATCCTCAACGTCCGCCCCGTCGGAGCCCAGAGCGCGGGTCACCGCCTGCATGTTCCGCCCGGACGTAGAGGAATGGGCCTCGTCGATGATTACGGCGAAGCGCTTGTCCTTTAGATTCTTCAGCTCGCTGACAATGTAGGGAAACTTTTGTATGGTGGTGGCCACGATCTTCGTGTTTCCCTCCAGGGCATCCTTTAAATCCCGAGAGGAGCAATTCTTGTCCATGGTGCGAATCAGCCCCCGGGCGTGATCCAAACTCGTCACCGCCTTTTGCAACTGCCGATCCACCACCACACGGTCCGTGACGATAATAATCGTGTCGTAAATCACTTCGTTGGCCTCGTCGTGAAGGGAAACCAAGCGGTGGGCAAGCCAGGCGATGGAATTGGTCTTCCCCGAGCCCGCCGAGTGCTGAATCAAATAATTCAGCCGCGTCTTATTCACCGCCACATCGGCGAGAATCTTTCGGATTAAATCCAATTGATGGTAGCGGGGAAAAATCACCGTCTCCTTGATCTTCGTCTTCTCCCCCTCTTCCACCTCTTTGCGCTCGATAAAAATAAACTTCTTAATGAGCTCGAGAATGGAATCCTTCGTCAGCACCTCTTTCCACATATAGGACACCTGGTCCTCGTCTTGCAAAGGCGGATTTCCCGCCCCGGTATGGACCCCGACCCCATTGCCCTTATTAAAGGGCAAAAAGAAGGTCTTCTCGCCGTTCAGCTTCGTGGTCATCATAACATTTTGCGTGTCCATGGCGAAGCACACGAAACAGCCCGCCTTCCATAGGAATAAGCGGGATTTCGGATCCCGATCCATTCGATACTGCTTAATGGCGTTGCGGTAATTTTGCTGGGAGAACTCGCTTTTAAATTCGATGGCGATAATGGCCAGACCGTTTAAAAACAACACCGTATCCACCCGCTCGCCGGCCTTGGCGTAGACCTCTTCCATGACGGAGAAGCGATTGTTTTCGTACTTGGCTTTGAGATCCTCGTTGAAATCCGTGGCGGGCTTCGTGTACATGAGCTCCAGCTTCCGATTGGCGATCTCCACGCCGTTTTTCAACACGTCGATAAGGGAAGAGCCCTTTTTCGTAATCTCCCCGTTAATGAAATTCACCACAGTTTCCCGCAGATCCTCTTTAAACACCGATTCCAAATCCGCCATGACTTCTTCCTGAGTGGCGTAGAGAAATTCGAAGAGCATGTCCACGTCCATGGCATAGGCGGCGTTGAAATTTTGGCTTCCTCTGGCGATAAAGCCGTTCTCTTCACTTAAATGGGCGGCAAATCCTCGTTGAAATTCCCTTCGCTCATCTTTCGCTTTGGTCATGAAATCCATTTAGACCTCCCTCTTTCCCGTCACATACTCGTAAATCAGCGACTTCTTATACTCGTCGAGAACGGCTAGCTGCTTACGTTTTATGGCGATGGTATCGTCGATGGCTTGTGTTTTTTTGTCGAGATAATCAGCTATTTGTCTTTGTTCACCCAAACTTGGAACCGGCGCTTTAATAGCTCCAAATTCCGTTTCATTAAAAGAACTCCTGAGATTTTTTGACAAATGCAGCAATTCTTTGGTTTCGTCGAGCATCAAATAGAAATAATAGTAATAATCTCGTACAGCCAAGTTGTTCATTACATACTGGCTATATGCGGGACTTGATAATCCATTTTGTTCAATTTTACCTACCGTCCTTGGGGTAACATCGTAATCAAACAAACACAGTAATAAATTCCCTTCGCTTAAAATCTGATAGCCATCAAAGCTTGTCGGAAATTTTCCCCCACCTTCTAAATCTCTGACTATGACACCTTTTTTTGTCAATGATAAAATTGGTTCTCCCTCATATTTGCTCTTAATTATTTTAACCTTTTCCATCAGGTACTTATTTGGCAAAACCTTCCATTGCTCGGGGATTTCCCCGATCCAAGGGAACCCCGAGTCCTTCATTTCCGCATTTTTATCCAGCCCCTTGGTCACCGCCTCGGTAATCACCGACTTCTTGTATGCTTCCAGAACGGATAACTGATTCTCTATAATGGCTATGTCATCGTTGATAGATCCACACTTCTCGTCTAAGTGATTCGCTATTATTACTTGCTCTTGTATTGGAGGCACCGTTAAAGTTTGTTCCCTTACTTCTTGCCACGATGTTCTAGGCATTTTTACTCCATAAGTCATACTATTGACGAAATCGATAAATTTATGAGATAAAAGCAAATATTTGTAATACTTATTATACTGCTCTTCATTAAACTTTATCCTTATCAATTCGCTAGTGCAAAAACCTCTTTGTTCAGCTAAGAAACCTTTGGCTAAATAGGGTCTCAGTTTAGAAAATAAAAAGTCGCCTTTTTCAAAAATCGGTGTTTCACATTCGTCGTAATCTACGTCTTGACCTATAATGTTGCCGTTAAAAGAGTCCACGTGTTCCAGACCTATGAATCGCTCACCTTTTTTATAAATAGCGGTCTCATTTTTAGAAGCGCCTATATATTTTAATTTCTCAACTTCCCAATCCTCCGGTATTTTGCCGATCCATTCCACGCCGGAATCTTTCATTTTCCGCACCACGCTACACCTCCTCGAATAGGTCTTTCACCTTTTCGTTGACCATCTCTTCCAGTGCCAAGAATTCCTCGGCCAATTCCTCGGAGGGGCGAAGCGCTTCGTATTTATAGAAGTAGCGGGTAAAGGGGATCTCGGCGCCGCTTTTAATCCGCGGCGTCTTGGCAGTGAGATCTTCTTCGAAAAAGGCCTTGGCGTCGGGAATATGGGGCAGCACTTCCCGGGCCATGTAGTCTTCCACATCTTCCTGGATGTTGACGATCTCCGTGTCTTTCGTGTCCTCGTCGTAAAGGATATTTCCCTCCTTGTCCAATTGAATTTCCGCTTCCTTGTCCATGACGGAAAGGCCGTCGAGAATTTTCGTCAATTGCGCCTTAGGCAGGGCCACGGGCTTTAATAGATCCTGCAAGAAAGGTTCGAAAGCTTCTTTCGATAGGAATTTTTCTTCGGAGACGTGGGCCTCCAACAGGCGGAAGATTTCGTCGTAGACTTCTTTGTTTTCTTCGTATTTCTTTAAATTCTTCGCCTCGGTTTTCTTCAAGGCTTCGCCGGATTCCGACTTTTCTGCCAGCTCCTCGTGTTTCCTGGGATCGTAGAAGCTGTTTAGCGCCCCGGACGCCGCCAAGGCCTCGATCCGCTCGTCGCTTACGGCATAGGCCCGTTGCAGGGGCTGCATCACCGTGTATTCCCGGTAGATAAATTCTTCGTTGTCGTGGATTTGGCTGCGCTCGTTTTCTTCAAAGGCGGCGTAGAGCTCCGTAATGGCTTGTCGATCGGCGGCAGTAAATTCCCTCCGCTTGTTGCCCAAAGATTTTCTCAGGGGATGATAGATTTCCGTGGCGTCGATGAGTTGAATTTTGCCCCGTCGCTCCGCCCGCTTGTTCTTGGAAAGGATCCACACATAAGTAGCGATGCCCGTATTGTAAAAGAGGTCCGTAGGCATGGCGATTATGGCTTCGATGAGGTCGCCTTCCAAGAGGCGGCGGCGAATTTGGCTTTCTCCCGAGGAGACGCCGCCGTTAAAGAGGGGGGAGCCGTTGGTAATGATGGCACCGCGGCCCACAACATCGTCCATTTTGTTTAATGCCGACTGCATAAAGAGGAGCTGGGAATCGCCCCCGGCGGGAAGCCCCGCCGGCCAGCGGGATTTTTCCCCTTTGGCGTAGTCTTCCATGACGGCATCTTCCTGGCCGATTTTTGCATCGGCGCCTTTCCAGGGCGTGCCGAAGGGCGGGTTTTCCAGCACGAAGCGCATTTTCGTGTCTTTGAAGCAGTCTTCCTTAAAAGTGTCGGCGTGTTTGAAATAAGACGCGTCCTGATTTTTAATGAGCATTTCCGCCAAGCCCACGGCGTAGGATTGACCCATAAGTTCCTGGCCGAAGAGGCGTATGTCCGCCGAGGGATTCAGTTGTTTTAAGTGGCTGTAGGCGGTAGAGAGCATGCCGCCGGTCCCGCAGGCTTGATCCAGTATGGTAATGACTTTACCTTCGTCGAAGACGTCGTCGGTGCCTTCTGCCGTGAGCACGGAGACCATCATTTTTATAATGTCTCGGCCCGTGTAAAATTGCCCGGCCTCCACATTTTGGTAGAAGCGGCCGATGAGGTTTTCAAATATGTAGCCCATTTTAATGGAATCGAAGGTTTCTTCGGAAAGATCGATCTCCGAAAAAGCTTTGATCACGTTAAAGAGGCAATTCTCCTTGTCCATCTTTTCGATATGGGATGTGATCGAAAGTTCGTTGAGGATGTCCTGCACATTGGCGGAGAAGCCGTCGATGTAGGCCTTAAAGTTTGCCGCGATGTGATCCGGGTCGTTGCACAGCTCTTTCAGATTGTAGCGAGAAGTGTTGTAAAATTGCTTTCCGGCGATGCGGGCGAGGGCGCGGGCCGGGTAGGCTTTGTTTCCTTCGTAGGTTGCCACCACTTTGTCTTTCGTCGGCTCAAGCACGCATTCGAAGCGGCGGATGACGGTCATGGGAATGATGACGTCGCCGTATTTGTCGGGCATGTACGCGCCGCGAAGTTTATTGGCGATGGACCAAATAAAATTCGCTTCCTGAGTAATGTCCACGGATTCGTCTTCCATGGTGGTAAATAAATTGTCTTCCATTTCCGTCCTCCTGCTCTTGTCTTTCATCTATTTCAATGGTTGATGGCATACGATTTCATTTTAATTTTAACATAGACTTCCAGATAGAAGAACATCAAATCCGCCACGCTCTCGCCCTACAAAAAATCCACCGGGTTTCCCCGATGGATGCTTATTTCTCCCTTACCCGGTAGATGAAATCGCCGCGGTAAAAGATGTCCATATAGATTTCCAAAGCCTCGTCGCCGCGGCTCAGGAAGCCGGTGATGAAGCAGTTTTTATAGCCGTGGTAGGTGCTCATGATGTCCATGGCCTTGAATTTTGAATGGAAGGCGTCGTAAAAAGTGGTGAGGGTCATTTTTTCGCCGACGAAGCTTCCCACATTGCCCGTCAAGACGTTTTTGTATTCCATGATATAAATATAGGAATCTTCCGCCGACACGCCGGTGATGACGACCTCCCCGTCCACCATGGCATCGGCGGCGGTGTCCACGAAGCCGTATTGGGGCAGGAGGCGCAGCTCGCCGCTGTCGTAATCGTAGTCCATGGCGATGATGTGGGCGTCGTGGAGGCTAAAGCGGTCCCCTGTGTCTTTTGTTTTCTTGTAGTCGGTCATGTCGTCTCCTTTGTTACCTACACCGGTCGGGCGAATAGGCGCGTTGCGCGCACAGGCCTTGTTTGCGGCCGTTGCTTTCGCCGCCTATGTCCGTGTCTCTCTTTTTCTTTCCCCACGTAAAACAGCCACAGAGGCGTTCTCCGTGGCTGTATTCCTTACAGATCTCTGATTCCCACCAGTTCCGATTTCACCAAGAGGCGCTTGTTATTTTTCGGATAGGGGTGGCAGCTCATGAGGTAGAGCTTGGTCTTGTCCTCTTCGCGAATGAAGCGGCTCCAGTCGTCGGGCTCCACCACCTCATCGCCCATGACTTTGTAGTAGAGGACCTGTTTGCGGGTGGTGATTTTTATTTCGTCGCCGGGCTCCAGTTTGTTGATGTGCAAAAAGAAATCCAGTCCCTTGCCCGATCCCCGATGGCCGGCCAAGACGGTGATGGTGTTTTTCGACCTGCTCGGCGGATCCGTGGTTTTCACCACGCCGACGCCGAGGAGCAGATTTTTTTTGCTCGTGTTGTCGAATATGGGGAGCACCACGTCGATTTTGTCGATGCGGATCACGCCCAGGGCGTTTTCGTAGGTGATGGCGTCTTCCTGAAGGGATTTCGCCGCACCGGCATCTTTTTCGGCAGCTGCCGGCTTTTTGGCAGCGGCTTTTTTCTTGCTCGCCTCTTTCAGCATGGCTTCTTCCATGGCCAGGGCGACCTTTTTCTGCTTTTCATTTTTTAAATGCACCTTTACGGGAATCGCCGCCCCGATAAGGAGAAGGGAAATCCCCAGAAGTATCAGGAATTTCCCTTGTCTGTTTTTGTGTTTACTTGACTTCATCGACGGATTCTCTCCGTTTTTTAATGCCGATGCCGAGGATCACCGCGCCCACTGCGGCGAGGCCCACGGCGTAGAACACGGGGCTGATGCCGTCGCCGGTCTTGGGCAAACGGCCGTTGCTCGCTGCGGCGGTGGTGCCGCTCGTGCGCGTGCCCGTCGCGGAGACGGGATCGCCGTAGACGACGATTCTGCCGTCTTTTGCGGTGACGGTGTCGCCGGATTGGAGCTTGCCCAGGGTAATGCTGCCGTCGCGATTTACGGCAAAGTTAAAGTCGCGGGCCAGTTGATAGCCTTGGGGCGCCGTCTTCGTGTGGAAGCGGTAGCTGCCCGGTTGCAATTGGGTCTTGTAGCCCGTGTTGGAGGTGGTCCAGCTTTCGAGCAGTTTGCCGTTTTGGTAAATTTCCACGACAGCGCCTTCCAGGAGGGTGCCGTCTTTTTTCGCCACGTCGAATTCAACCCAGTGGTTTTTGGCTTGGGCTTTCTTGTCGGTGGTCGGTTTCTTTTGATTGTTTTGTCCCGGTTTTTCCTCGGGCTTCTTGTTGGGATCTTCCTCGAGCTTGCCGCCCGCTTCGCCGACGCAGATGTGGCCGCCTTCTTTCAGTTTCACCATTTCGCCTAATTGAATGCCGCGGAGGACGATGGAACCGTCGGCTTTCACTTCGAATTCAAAGTCTTTGGCGATTTTGTGACCCAAGACGACAGCGGCTTCGTGGTATCTGTAGACGCCGGCTTCCAGTTCCAGCTTGTGGTGGTCGGATCCGCTCTTCCAGGAGTCGATTTTGGTTCCGTCTTTGTAGATTTCGATTTCGACTCCGAGAAGGATTTTGCCGAGGGAATCGACTCTTGAGAAAGTGACGACGCGCTTGGCGCTTTTGCTGACAAGGGCCAATTCTTGATAGGAGCCTAAATTGGTCAGGCCGTAGCTGGCATCGACGATTCGTTGGTCTTCCACGGTAAAGCGAATGGGCTCTGCGGCAGAATGGCCGGTGGTTTGCGAGAATTCGTAGACGCCGTCGGCGAAATCGGAAATGTTAATTCCCTTCGCGTTCTTTTCGCTAAACCATTTGATTGTCCTGCCTGCGCTGTCTTTAATTTGCAGTTCCCGCCCGATGATGTCCTTGCCGTTGCTGTCCTTTAGTCTGAAGAAAAATTGCTTTTCAATCGGCTCCGCTTTTAGGAACAGGGTTTCGTTGCCGTCTTTGGTTTCCAGATATTCTTTATCCGCTTCGGCAGGTACGACTTTACCATCCTCTTTGATTTCAAATTTGATGGTGTCTTTTTCAAGCTTATAGCCCTCGGGCAACTTGGTAACGATCAGTTCATATTCGCCCTTATCCCGCGGCAATTCAGTAGGCTGATCCTTCGTTACAAATGTTCCATCAAACGTCTTACCGTCTTGTTTTATTATGACATTTGCTCCGGACAATTCCTTGCCGTCGATGCCGCGAAGACTGAAGAAGAGTTTGCCCGTTTCTTTTTTAGCTTCAAGAATCAAATATTGATCATTGTCGCTGTCACTGGTCTTTAATCTGTCGGACTTGGTGCTGATTTTTCCGTCTTTATCAATCGTAAATTCAATGGGATCGGCTTGCTCGTAGCCTTTAGGTGTTTCACTTTGTAAAAGAAAATAGTCTCCGGGGTCCAATATATAGACCTTAAAACCTTCGCCGCTAGGCCATTCATGTAGCGCTGCCTCTTTGCCTTTTTCCTTAATTTGCAACGTCGCGCCGGCTACTTGTTTTCCGTCCTTGTCCTCTATACCGTAGAAAGTTTTACCATCTTTTTTTGCTGCTTCTATAACCAGCATATTTTTTCCATCGAATTCTCCTAAATTCTTATCGGCACCTTCGACTTTTCCATCAGCGGTAACTGTAAAGTCTATAGGTTCGCCTGACTTGTATCCCCTGATGGGAACCTCTTGCAGGAATTTGTAATTCCCTGCCGCCAAGCTACGTTTAGTCGGTGTTCTTCCGCTCGACCATGGCTTTAGATTAGAACGATCTTTTTCATCTACGACGAGCAGTGTAGCACCGTCTAGGTAATCACCATCTTTGTTACGTACAGCAAAGTAAATATCAAACGTCTCTTTCTTTTCCGGGTCCGGCGTCTCATCCTTCCCTTTGGGTTCCGGTGCCTTCATCATCTTTCTCTTACCGGCTCCTACCCTTTCTTCGTCGGGTTTATCCTCTTTTACAGAAAACAGACTCTTTACGGCCGCTAAAGGTTTCCTACGCCGCTTCGACTTTTCCACAGAAACAGTCGCCGTCTTTTTTGGCGATGCATTCGTCTGCTTGCTCGCCGCCATTGTCGGGGCCACGGTGGCAAAAACAAAAGTCATGGCTAACAACAGAGCTGTTAATTTTCTCTTCATTTCGTCACTCCTTCTAAAACAACTAAGGCTCGAGAATGCAGGATCGAAACGGTTTCCATACGCGCAGTGCTATGTACATGCTCCGCTCCGCGATCCGTACTAATCGAAAAGGACAATCCTTCTATAATCAAATAAAGCCTTTTTCCAAATTCATCTCGGTTGCTCTTATTATATCACGATTTATTTATCTTATGTGTATAAATGCCATATTCCTTCCCTTATCCGCGTTTTCCGCTTCCGAGCGGCAATTTTTGCAATCGTCTCCCTTTTTCTTTTCGGGCATAAAAAAACGCACCCTTTCAGGTGCGCAATTTGGTGGACAGTACTGGACTTGAACCAGCGACCCCTACGATGTCAACGTAGTGCTCTACCAACTGAGCTAACTCTCCAAACCGTTTCGGTAGCTATTAGTATACCAAGCTTTTACAAAAATGGCAAGAGAATTTTACAGCGTTATTTCCCCTTAAGCAGAAGGGCCGTTTTCATTCTTCCCTCGCTTCCACAGAATGAAGGCCCTCTTTTTCAAAGTAAATCATATCTCCGGCCTTCAATACGTGTGCGGTTCCTTCGCAAACGACATTTGCCTCCCCTTCTAAGGAGACGAGCATGGCATCGCCCGGCGCTCGGTGTAGACTAAATTTTTTCCCGCCGTCAAAGGCCATCACAATTAGTTTCATGCCTCCATTATGGGCGATTTCTTTTTGAGGACGGTGTTCGCTTGGTAGTGGACGCATTCTTTTCGTGCAGCGACGTCGCCGCCGTGAAATAACATATTCATGGTTTCACCTTTTCATTTAACGCTTCTTCCACCCATGCTTTTAATACACGGGCGTGATTAATTTTTTCACTCTTGGCACCGTAAACCAAGGTGACGGACCCATGGCGCAGGCCGTCGATGACGGATTGGCGCCATGCTTTCGCCTCTTCCGATCCATTCAGTTCTTCGAGGTACTTGTCGGTAAATTCCGTAAAGCGGTCTTCCCTGTGATCAAACCATTTTCTGAGCCCCGTGGAAGGGCACACTTCCTTCGCCCAACTGTCGAGATTCGCCCGCTCTTTGCTTACCCCTCGCGGCCAATAGCGATCCACGAGAATCCGCGCCCCGTCGTCGGGATCCGCCTTTTCGTAAGCTCGTTTTATTTTTATAGGATACATTTTCATCACCAACTTCATACTAGTTCTTTTTTAAAACCTATGCCGTATCATTTGTTACACTACTTCCCGGCGGATGGCGTCAGTTCCACAAAAAAAGCCCCTACCCATAGGGTAAGAGCTTTTTGAAACGAAATGATTAGTCGATTTCTTCCTTGGCGGCTTTTGCCTTTTTGTATTGTTCGATTAATTTCGGCAATACTTTGTTCAAGTCGCCAACGATACCTAAGTCAGCTACATCAAAGATCGGTGCGCTGTCGCTCTTGTTGATGGCGATGATGAGGCCCGATTCTTCCATCCCTGCCAAGTGTTGGATGGCTCCGGAAATACCGAGTGCGAAGTAGATGTCGGGGCGAACGGTTTTACCCGTTTGACCGACTTGACGTGCTTTTTCGATCCAGCCTGCGTCGACGGAAGCACGAGAGGAGGAAATTTCACCTTCCATGGCTTCTGCCAATTCAGCCAATAAGTCGAAACCTTCCGGTCCACCGAGACCACGACCGCCGGAAACCAATACTCTGGCTTCGGTGATGTCGAGTTTCTTCTTTTCTTCTTTCGCAACTTCGATGATCTTGACGTTCATGTCGGCATCCGTTAAACCGACATCTTCCATAATGACTTCGCCCTTGCGATCGTTGTCGTTTTCCATAGGGGTCATAACGCCGGGGCGAACCGTCGCCATTTGAGGACGGAAGTTTTGGCATACGATGGTAGCCATTAAGTTACCGCCGAATGCGGGACGGGTCATGCGAAGCAATCTGGTTTCTTCGTCAATTGCAAGACCTGTACAGTCAGCCGTCAAACCGGTGTGGATACGAGCGGCCAAACGGGGTGCCAAGTCACGACCGATGGAGGTAGCGCCGAAGAGCACGATTTCCGGGTCGTATTTTTGAACGATGGCGTAAATGGACTTTGCGTAGGGCTCGGTCACATATTCCTTTAATAGGGGATGATCGACGACGATAACCTTGTCGGCACCGTGGTGGATCAAAACGTCGGCTTTTGCCTTGACGTTTTCGCCTAATAAGATGGCGTATACTTCTTGGCCAAGGTCGTCGGCTAATTCTCTGGCCTTACCAATAAGTTCCGTCGATACTTTTTGTAATTCTCCATCTCGCTGTTCAGCGATGACAAATACATTTTTACTCATTTCTTTCACGCTCCTTGTTTGGCCAATGTTAAATCAAGTACTTTTCTTCCAACTTGGAGATGATGGCGTGTGCTGCCTCTTCGGGCGAGAGATCGCGGAGAACTTCGCCAGCGCCCTTGCCTTGTTTTGCTTCGGACTTAACAACCTTCGTCGGGGAGCCCTTCAAACCTAAGTTGGACACATCTACATTGTCTTTTACATCATCTAAAGACCAAACAGTTACGTCTTTTTCGTATGCATCATAGACGCCGGAAACGGTCATGTAGCGCGGTTCGGCAAGTTCAGCCAACGCGGTGATGACGCAAGGAGTCTTGATTTCGATTAAGTGGTAGCGGTCTTCGAATTGACGTTTTACACGGATGGTGTTTTCGTCAACAACTTCTAAACCTTCGGCATAAGATACTTGAGGCAGACCCAAGTGTTCAGCCATTTGCGGACCGACTTGTGCCGTGTCGCCGTCGATTGCTTGACGTCCGGCGAGGATTAAGTCGAAGTCGCCGATGGTCTTTAAGCCGGCAGCGATGGTTTGGCTGGTAGCCCACGTATCGGCACCACCGAACGCGCGGTCGGATAAAAGGATCGCGTCATCGGCACCCATAGCTAAAGCTTCTCTTAAGAGATCTTCCGCTTGCGGGGGTCCCATGGAAAGAACCGTTACCGTGGTGCCCGGGTTTTCGTCCTTAATACGCAAAGCCATTTCGATGGCGGCCTTGTCGTCCGGGTTGATAATACTCGGAACACCGTCTCTGATCAGTGTATTCGTCTTCGGATCCAAACGGACTTCCGTTGTATCCGGTACCTGTTTTGCACAGACAATAATTTTCATGGTAAACGCCTCCTGTTATTTAACACCCATCCAGCCAGCAATAACCATACGCATAACTTCCGAAGTACCTTCGTAGATTTCGGTAATCTTCGCGTCGCGCATCATACGTTCAACCGGGTAGTCCTTAATGTAGCCGTAACCGCCGAGAAGTTGAACCGCTTTGTTGGTAACTTCCGATGCCGTTTCAGCAGCAAACAATTTTGCCATGGCTGCCATGTGGCCGTAGGGAATCTTCTTGCCTTTTGCATCGGCTGCGCGGTAAACCAAAAGTCTGGCTGCATCGGCCTTGGTTTGCATATTGGCCAAGGTGAATTGCGTGTTTTGGAATTGAGATAACCGCTTACCGAATTGCGATCTTTCCTTCGTGTATTGAACCGCTTCGTCGATGGCGCCTTGAGCGATACCTGCTGCTTGGGAAGCGATACCGATACGGCCGCCGTCTAAGGTCTTCATAGCAACGGCAAAGCCCTTGCCTTCTTTACCTAAGAGATTTTCCTTGGGAATGCGGCAATCTTCCATAATCAATTCGCAAGTGGAAGAAGCGCGGATACCCATCTTGTTTTCAGCTTCACCGACGCGGAAGCCCGGTGCGTCGCGGTCAACGATAAAGGCGGAAATGCCGTGGTTGCCCTTGCTGCGGTCGGTCATGGCGAAGACGACAAATACGTCAGCGATACCGGCGTTGGTAATAAAGATCTTGGTTCCGTTTAATACCCATTCGTCGCCGTCTAATACAGCGATGGTTTGTTGGCCCGAAGCATCGGTACCTGCGTTCGGTTCGGTCAAACCGAAAGCGCCTAATTTCTTCCCGCTCAATAAGTCGGGTAAGTATTTCATCTTTTGTTCTTCCGTACCGTTTTCGTAAATCGGTGCACAGCACAGAGAAGTATGTGCAGATACGATAACGCCCGTGCTCGCGCACTTCTTGGAAAGTTCTTCAACGAGCATGGAGTATGCGAGGTAATCGCCGCCTTGTCCGCCGTATTCCTTCGGGAACGGAACGCCGAAGAAGCCGGCCTTTGCCATCTTCTTGATGTTTTCCATGGGCGGTTCGCCGGTCTCGTCAATGTCACCGGCGATGGGTTCTACTTCTGTTTCAGCAAACTCCCGATAGAGTTGGCGCAACAGTAGATGTTGTTTGTCCATAATAAAATCCATATTCAAATCCCCCTTGTTTCGACAAGATTTGTACAAGAACATCGTACATAGGCAGTGTGTGAACCATTTCGTTTGAAAGATGTCCTCGGACACCGCTTACCTCTATTATAAACGATATTTTAACAATGTTAAGCCCTTTTTGTCAGATTTTTCACTTTTATTTTTTTCTTTCCCTTCAAAAAACCGCGCAACCCTTGCAAATACAGGCTTTCCGCCGAAAAAATAATTTAAAAAAAGATTCGAAAATTTTGCCGAAATAACCGAAAAACTGCCCCTAACCCACTTTTCACTCCCGAAGCAGCCCTCTGAAAACATTTCGATGGACAAAAATTTTTCAAATTCACGAGCGAAAATAAAAGCGTTTCCATGTGAAAAAACCATGAATACCATCCACCGAAACCAATCCCCTTTCTTCATTAATAAAAGGCCGAAAAAGGCACGGGGAAAAGAAACTTGTTTCGGCGGAAAAAACGGATCCGCCCGCGCCTCTTTTTAAAAAAATCCGCCGCAACGACATGCCCCGCAGAAAAAGCGCACAAAAAAGGAACCGAGCCTGCGCTCGATTCCTTATGCCTTCCATGGTTTCATTGGATTCTATTCATCCGCCAAACGTCGAAACAACGCTTCATAATCTCTTCGAGAATACAAGATACGGATGACCTCCACGCGTTCTCTTTTTCGCTGATACGATAAAAAATGAGATAATTTTCCACAGGGCAAAACCGAATTTCTCTACCTTTCATTGTAAAGACCTTTTTAAATCGCCCGGGAAATACCTGCAATCCCTCGACCGCGTCCTGAAATTTTTCGAGGTACAAGATCCCTGTTTGAGGCACGGATAGTTCGTCTGCCATGTAACGATACACATCGAGCATGTCCTTTTCTGCTGGGAAATAAAAACCGAATACCGCTTCATCGTTGATCAAGGAGTCGAGCGAACACCGCCGACGCCTCTTCCGACCGGCCGACGTCTAAATCCCCGATCCCTTCTCTTAAGAGATCCAAAAGCGCCTCTTTCGATAAATTGGCCACATCCGGCGAGGGCTCCGGCAATGCAACCGAAAAAGGAAGCCCGCGTTTTAAAATAATTTGTCGATAAAAAAGTTCGATGGCGGCAGAAGGCGCCAAGCCGATTTCTTTTAAAATGGCTTCCGCTTCGTTTTTTACCTCGGGCACCATGCGCACATTGACATTCGCCGATTTTGCCATAATCATCCCCCCTTATTTTCAGTATAGCCCCTGTGTATTTACAATGTCAACACAATTGTTTCTTATCCGCTCCTCTGTGCAGAAAAAAGCACACAAAAAAGGAACCGAGCCTGCGCTCGATTCCTTTTTAAATGGCCTTAGCGATTTGCTGAAGCTTGTTTCCAGGTTTGATTCAACATAACCCAAGTTTCGGGTACCTGACCTTTTTCGGTGCGGTAGAACGTGTGGGTGTTGGATGCTTCGACGATTTCGTAGTATGCCCAGTGGCTTGCATTGACATCGACAAAGGGAACGATGTTCGTCAAGACATCACGCAGACCCGTGAGGTTTACGCTACGGTCGTACAGCTTGTTAAATACCTTAACCGCTTCGGCGCGGGTAATGTGGTTGTTCGGGCGGAAGGTGCCGTCCGGATAACCGTTGATGCGTCCGTTGGCATAAGCTTGGTTGATCGCCGCTTCGGCCCAGTGGCCTTTTGCATCGGCGAAAGGTGCCATGCCGGTATTCGCCTTGTCAATGGCCTTGATCATTTGTGCAAATTCCGCACGGGTGATCTTGCCGTTGGGGCGGAAGGTACCGTCGGGATAACCCTTCATATACCCTGCGTTGACAACCGCGTTGATTGCTGCGTTGTACCAGCCGCTGCGTACGTCGATGAAGTTGGGTCTTGCACTGTTGGAAAGATCCAAACCTTGCAAACGAGCCAGCATGGCTGCCGCTTCGGCGCGGGTCATATTGCCTTCGGGCTTGAAGCTGCCATTTTCGTAGCCGTAGATATAGGCCTTGTGAATGGCGGTTTCGTGTTTTTGATCCTTCGTGTCGACCTTGTTGTCGGCGGAAGACCAACCCGGATTCACAGGAACAAACCAGTGGCTGTTGCCGGAGTTGCTTCCGTTATCGTCTCTATTCGCTTTGTGGCCGACGACGGGAACTTCAATCACTTTCCGGCCGTACGGCAGATCGGAATCCTGAATGGTCACGGTAATCGGACCGTCTACATCCTTGCCCGGTGTGACAAACACATTTCCTCTGCTGTCGATTTCTGCAGGTACATACTTACCGTCTTCATCCTTGGCGGATACCTTTGTATCCTTGTCCGGATTCGTCACGACAATGCCCGTGTCTTGGGAATCATTGGTCGGGTTGACGGGTTTGACATTAGAACTGTCGACAGAGGTCTTCTTGTCGCCGGGTTGCGGCGTACTTGATCCATCTTCGACGAGCTTATCGCCTGCGATCGTATCCTTGGATTTGTCCGGATAGGTGATGGTTGCAGTGCCGTCGTCGCCTACTGTGATGGTCGTGCCGTCC
>QWCQ01000591.1_pt1 | contig 22228 bp, 26 predicted proteins | sample 1972701 | NCBI WGS metagenome assembly QWCQ01 (sample SAMN09866704, study PRJNA288562) | Human gut metagenome isolate pre4_stool, whole genome shotgun sequencing... | reverse complement strand
TATGTTGGTATGTCTGAGAAGGATGCTATAGCAACTGCAAGAAATAATCACTTAAGAGTAAGAAATGTTGACTATCAATATTCATCAAGTATTGACAAGGGCCATGTCATTAGCCAATCAATTGGTGCAGAAACAGAGGTTACAGAAAATTCAGCAATAGATTTTGTAATAAGCCTTGGGGAAGAAGAAAAGAAATCAAGTCCTAATAGGGAAGTTGAAATTAGGTTAAATGTTGCAACTGATAAGGAAAACTTCAATGTCAAAATCTATAAGGTTGATAATAAGGGCAATAGGAGTGACCTACTTTACAATGATTACCATACAGCAAGCGACTTAAACGAGAACGGAGTCCTAGTTCTTAAATTTATGTCTATGTCTGGAACAAGCGTTGAAGTCCTAGTTGATGATGAGTCTTACGGAGTATACCAGGTTAATTAATGATTGGAAAAATAATTAAAAGTCAAAAAGAATTATATTATGTAGACACTAAGGACAATGTTTATATGGCCAAGGCCAGGGGGAATTTTAGGGTAAAGGACAAAAAGCCTTTGGTAGGAGACAATGTTGAAATAGAGGTCTTAGAAGATTCTAAGGCTTATATTACAAGATTACTTGCTAGGAAAAATGAAATCAAAAGACCCAATATAGCAAATATTGACCAGCTTTTGGTTTTTGTAACTATAAACGATCCACCCCTTAACCTTTACAATCTTGATAAGTACTTAGCCATGTGTGAATATTTAAATATTTGTGTGACTATTATGCTTACAAAAATAGACCTGGCTTCTAAAGAAAAAATAGAAGAACTGGCTAATATTTATAAAAATATTGGCTATGAAGTAATTTTAATTGATAATTACAAGGATTTTCCAAAAGAAAAAATCAGAGAAATCTTAAAGGGCAAAACTTCTGCAGTTTCAGGAGCGTCTGGTGTTGGCAAATCAACCTTTTTATCAAACTTAATTGATAAGGAAATTGAAATTGGAGATATAAGCCAAAAATCAAAGAGGGGAAAGAATACCACTCGCCACACAGAAATTTTTAAACTCGGTGAGGATACTTTTATTTTCGATACTCCGGGCTTTGATTCCTTTGACTTTGATTTTTTGGAAGATGAAAATGACCTTAAAAACACCTTTGTGGAATTAAGGGATAGGACCTGCAAATTTAAGGATTGCAACCACATCAACGAACCATCATGCAGGGAAAAGGAAGACTTAGAAGAGGGAAAAATTTCCCAGTCACGTTATAAAAATTATTTACAGTTATTTGAAGAATTAAAACAAAGCAATAGATATAAAATATACACAGAAAGAATATCAGGTACTTATTGGAATAATGCAACATTTGCTAGTGAAAAATCTTTAAAAGCACATATAAATAAGCATTTAGAAGAATTTGATAATATAAGTGAAGAAGAATATTTACAAAAAGCAAGAGACTTATTAAATGCTGAGCTATCGGATAATATTAAAGGATTTATGACTCAACAGAAAACTATTTTAAAATATAATATTGAAGATAATGAGTTTGTAGTTGGAAACCCTAAGGGGTTTATATCAACGTTCTATAAGCCATCAAGAGGTATTGACTATTGGAAAGATGAGGTAAAACGATATGAGATATTCAGAGGGAAATATGATTAAATGTCCTGTCTGTGGAAAACATGTAGGATTCTATGATATTTGTGAAAATTGCGGATATCAAAACACTGGTGAAGTAAATATTGATGGTGGTCCAAATAAAGTAACACTAAAAGAAGCAATTGAAAACTATAAAGAACTTGGTATTTCTGACCCGAATGATGATTATTGCAAAACTATTTTAGAAGAAAGAAATAAAAATGATTGAAAACTTTAAAATCATATTAAAAATTCTTACATCTTTAAACAAATCACTTGATGAAGAATACTTTGATCCAGACTTAATATCAGCTAGCACACTAGGCATTACAGAAATGAGAAGAAATAATCTTTTAGAAATGCTTTTTGATGCTGGATATATAAAGGGATTGACTATCAAGTATTATGTAGACGGAGACTTTGTAGTTACTAATTTAGATAAAACTAAAATAACTTTAAAGGGTTTAGAATATCTAGAAACTAATACAATATTTAAAAGGATTCAGAAGACAGCTAAGGGAATTAATGAAATGATTCCTGGAGTATAGGAATATTATATTAAGCACACTAGCACTTGTTAGATGTGCTTTTTTAGTACAAATTTATCTAATATTTAATTATTTTCTTGACTGATTGAATGATTGAATGTATAATTCAAACTAGGAGGTCAAGATGAAAACAATTACGATAAGGCTTGATGATGAATTGCACAAAAAATTCAAACTATATGCGTTAGAAAATAATAAAAGTATGCAAGAAATCATTGAAGAATATATAAAAAAAATTATTAAAGAAAAAAATAGGTAAAAGAAAAGACGGTATACCCACTAAAGTAATAACCGTCTTACCCAGAAACCTTGTTCATAAATTTAAATACAATGTTTCCTTATCAATATTGTACTATGAATTAGGGTTTCTTTCAATATGAAAGGACTTAAAATGAATAGTTTAGTGCAAGTAAATAACAATGAAAAGTATGGATTAGTGACTACGAGTAGAATAGTAGCAGAAGGTTTGAGTAAAGAACATAGTAAAGTTATGAGAACTTTAGAAAACTTAATTTTAGAGACGCCAAATGTGGCTTCTCTGATTATTCCAACAACTTACAAGGTAAAAGGACAAAAAAGAGAATACAAAGAATATCTACTCACAAAAGACGGGTTCACCTTATATATGTTTAACATTCAAGGATATAATGATTTTAAAATGGCATATATAAATGAGTTTAATCGTATGGAGCGAATTCTTAACGGTGAGCAACTAGAACTAGAACCTTACAAGCTAGAAAAGAAAACTTACAAGGGTAAGCCTGTTATGACTGTAAGAGATATAGTTTATTTAACTGGACAAACTAGAGATTCTTTAAACTGGGCAATTAAAAGAGATGGCTTGGGCTTGTTGCTACAAGGTAGATCACTTGAAGATCTTAGAGAAGAAAATGGTTTTGTTTTAGGAGCAACAAGAAGATTAAATATTCTCTTTAATGAAGATGTTTATAGGTTGACAAAAAATCAAAACATACCTGGAGAAAAGAGAATAAGAATTAATGAGTATTTCAATAATTCATCTATTCCTAGAGAGGAAAAGAGTATAAAAGTAAAGGATGTTGAAATATTACAAGAAGTAGAAGAGTTAAATACCTTATATTTTCTAATACAAAGATTCGGCATTGATGAAAAAATGAAAGGTGATATAACTGAAATAATTTCAGAGAAATATGTTGAACTTGGATTTCTAGACCATAAATGCAGAAGTTTAAGTATTAATAGCATTGAGGGTTGGAATTTAGGTAGTAAAATTCAAAATTATAAAAAGATGTTAGTTAACAATTAAATATTATTAAATTAGGAAGCTTTCGGGCTTCCTTTTTTTATGGGCTGATAATTTAACCAGGAAGAATAGCGGTCTCCAAAACCGCAAGTCTGGGTTCAAATCCCAGTCAGCCTGCCATGGTCAAAGCAGACCTAAAAAGCTAAGAAATTACTATCTAAAGTCATAGCGACGACTTAAAAAGCTTAGGATAAGGAGAAATTATGAAGACAGAAGAACTCAAAGAAATAGGACTAAATGATGAGCAAATAGCTGCGGTTTTCAAGCTAAGAGGTCAAGAAGTAGAAAATTATAACAACTTAAAAAATCAATATGAGACCTTAAAGACTGAAAATGAAAACTACAAGTCCCAAGTAGCAAGTGCAAATGAGCAAATAGAAGCATTTAAGGATATGGATATCGATTCTATCAAGGCAAGTGCGGAAGAATACAAAAATAAGTATGAAGAAGCACAAATCAAAGCCAAAGAAGATATAGACAGAATCAACCTAAATAATGCTATTGATCTTGGCTTAGTTAATGCTGGTAGTAGAAACTTAAAGGCAGCTAAGGCTTTACTAGATATTGATAGCTTAAAGGATTCTAAGAACTTAAACGACGACTTAAAAGCACAAATCGAGGGGCTAAAAGAAAGTGACTCATACCTATTTAAAGTTGAGGAAGAACAAAAACAAAGAAGCATGGGTAGGTCTCAAAGCCTAGGAGATAAGGAGCTTAAGGATATGACCTATGAGGAAATGCTTAAAGCTAACAAGAAAGGTATTTTATAGGAGGTTTTAAATGCCTAAATTATTTGATAAGACATATTTTAATGCGGAAGTATTTGAAAAATACGTTGATACAATCGAAAGAGAAAGAACAAATGAGCTATTAAATTCTACTGCTATTGTAGAAAGACCAGACCTTAAAACTAGAATGGACGAGCAAGTAGGCGGAAATATCATTGTAACCCCAATTGCAGGAATTCTATCAGGAGACGCTGATAATTATGACGGACAAACAGATATCACATCAGATTCAACTAATACTTTCTACCAAAAAAGAGTAGTTATTGGTAGAGCTCATGCGTGGACTGAGAAAGACTTTGTATTTGATATTACAGGCGGACACGACCCAATGAGAACCGTTGCTAATCAACTTCTAGATTGGTGGGCAGATTTAAAACAAGATTCACTACTAGCAATCCTTGAAGGTATTTTCTCAATGTCTAAGGCAGAGGACAAGAAGTTCGTAGACGGACACACCTATAAGGATGATGTATTCGGTCAAGTCACATTAAACAACGCTTTACAACAAGCCTTTGGAGCTAGAAAGAAAAACTTTGCAGCTGCTATAATGAATTCTGCTGTTGCAACTCAATTAGAGAACTTAAACCTAATTCAATATGCAAAATACACCGACGCTAGAGGAATAGAAAGACCACTTGCCTTGGCAAACCTTAATGGTAGACCAATCATTATTGATGACTCCCTACCAGTAAGCAAAGAAGGTGAGTACACAACCTATATCTTTGGTCAAGGTGCTTTTGAATACACTAAAGCAGGTGCTAAAGTTCCTTATGAAACTGATAGAAACCCAATGAAGAACGGTGGAGAAGATACCCTATACACTAGAGATAGATTCTGTTTTGTACCAAGAGGTATTTCTTTTACTGAGGCTTCTATGGCTTCTCTATCACCAACTGAAGCAGAGCTTAAGAAGGGTACTAACTGGGAAGTAGTTAAGGATGCAGACGGAACAACTTTCCCACTTAACCAAATTCCAATAGCAAGAGTTCTAACTAAGCTTGAAGCTAAAAAACCAGCTGATGGAGAGCCATCTAGCCCAGCAGCTTAATAGAAAGGGGTTAATTAATGTTAACCTATCAAGAATTTAAAAAGATGAGTCCTGATGTAGATATTACTGAAGGACTTTTCTTATCCTTACAAAGGCGAATTAAAAGGCGTATAGACTTTCTTACTTTCGAAAGAATTAATGATGACGATATAGACCTACAGAAAAGGATTGATGAAGTAACAGAAGATATCATTCTAGGACTTTATTTTAAGGATAGAGAGCTTTTAAATGATTCAGAGGGTAATTCATCAGGAAATATTAAATCGGAGTCTGTAGGTGAATATAAAGTCGAGTACGCACAAGCTAACACCTTGTCAGTAGATAAAAAAGATGGAATAGTGGCAGGCTTTATAGATCAAATGATTAGAGAAGCTTTTATCCATACAGGGCTTATGTATAGGGGAATTTATGAAAACGAACGCTAAAGTAACTATAATTAAGCGAAATGTTATAGATAGAGAAAATGTATATGAAACCCTAGGAACTTATCCTTGCCACTGGGAGGAAACTAGAGGAATAAACACTAATCGTACTGGTAGAAATAGAGATGATATAGACAAGATAACTTGCTTTATACCTGAAAAGCTTCTTAGAGAAGTGGATGTTGAGGATTTATTAATCAGAAATGACGAAGAAAGAGAAATAGAGCAGTTAAAGACTGCTAAAGAATACGCAATAAAGTATAAGGCTAAGATTGTTACTGTTTCCGACGTCTACGATTTTGGATCTAAGAGAATGCAACACACCAGGATAGGAGCGAACTAGTGATATTATTTGATAAGTTTGACTTTGATAATGTTAAAGCTCTAAGGAAAAGAGACCTAGAAACAGGGGGAGAGGTTCAGAAGTTTATAGATAGCGAGTGCATAAGAAGAATGGATCCCTATACCCCGAAAGATGTTGGGACTCTTATAGGGGCGGCTGCCACTCAAACAAGCATAGGAAGCGGAAGAATAGTCCAACAAACACCTTATGCTAAAAGGTGGTACTATGAGCCAGCTAACTTCCAAGGAGCACCCATGAGAGGAAATAGGTGGTTTGAAAGAATGAAGTCAAGCCATAAGGATTCTATCCTTAGAGGTGCAGCAAGTATAGCAGGAGCTAAATCAAAATGAAGTCAATTATAGAAAGTATAAGGGAATATTTCTTAGATTGCCCTTATTTAGAAGATGATGTAAGGCTTAGTGTTGATTTTCTAGGGGACCAGCCCTTAGAGTACGGAATCTATTCAGAGCCTATTAGTCCAACAATTAAAAAATATGTAGATGGAGACGAACTTAAGCAGTTTGGATTTATCTTTACTACAAGAAATCACATGAGCGGAGATCTAGTTACGCAGCTAGAAAACTCTGCTTTTTTTGATGATTTGATTGAGTGGATACAAGAACAGAACTACAAAGAAATTTATCCAGACTTAGAGGGGGAGAGATACCCAACCAAGCTGGAAATAGTAACAAACGGATATTTGTCTAGTGCTGAGACCGGCTCTAGTCAGTATCAAATACAAATGAGATTAGTTTATATGGAGGTAAACAATGGCTGATGGAAAAACAATACAAAATTTAAAAGAGTTTAAGGGTCTAGTTTTAAGAGCTGATGTAGTTTCTTTTATGGAAGTTAATGGAAAATATTACAGAATGAAAGGTTTTACAGACCTACCAACTTCTAAAGAAACTGAAGAATATTCAAGAAAATATGTTGATGAAAAGTCAGAAAGAACTGCTGTAACTGGTATGACTTCAACAACTGACTTCACTCTTGATAGATACAAGGATAACCCAGTACATGGAAGAATCCAAGAGGTCTTTGATAAAGAGCAACTAGCAGATGACGCTACAGTTAATATTGTAGTTGTTGACTTTGCACAAGAAATCGAAGGACAAGATGGTAAATACTTTGCTATTAAGAGAAATCACACTATAGTACCTGATTCTGCAGGTGATGGAACAGATGCATACCAATATTCAGGAAGCTTTAAGGCTAATGGTGCACCAATTGAGGGATATGCAGAGTTAGGCGACGGGGATACTGAATGGCTTACAATTAAATTTACTGAGGGTAAGGCAGAAGGAGAGCCAGCACACGCAGAAACAATGTAGAACTTAGGGGAGCGATAAGCTCCCTTTTTATTTTCAAAACTTACAAATAATTATATAAAAAGGAGAATTTTATGGCATTTAAAAGACAAAAAAGACACTTAATTAACTTTGAATTCGAATATCAAGACACTAATGGAAATGAGCAATTTCTAAGATATGAAGTTGAACATGATACAGACCTCGCTAAAAAGCTTACAGATATGGGAAAGCTAGACTTCAATACAATGTCTTCTGCTGAGGCTAAACAAGCCCTTAGAAAGGTTTATGATACAATCCTAGGCTTTGGGGCTATGGATAAGATTCAAGAAAAAGTATTCGGAGGAGATGAACTATTAATTACTGATTATTTAGGTATTGGGAATTACCTGTTAGAGGAAGTAGACAAGGCAAATAAGGAGCTTGATAAGCTAACAAAATCATTTACTTTTGCTAAGCATACGCAAGCAGTAGACGGAATTATAGTTGATGAGAAGTGAATAAGTTAATAGAAGGACTACCAAGCTCTATAGATGTTAATGGCAGAAAGATAGCTATAAACACCGACTTTAGGGTTTGGATTAAGTATGAAGAGCTTATGCTAGATGAAGATATGAAAGCAGATAAGCAAATTATGGAGGTCTTAGATATTTGTTTAGTAGATGACTTTACCATTACAAGTCTAGACGATTTGGAAAAATTATTCGATGGATTATTAAGTTTTTATGGACTAGGTCAAAAGATAGAAAATAGCAAAGAAGAGAAAGAGAGCGAGGAGGATGATTCAGACTTCAGTAACCCTAGTAAGGTTTATTCATATGAACACGACTGGTCTTATATCTACTCAGCTTATATGGAGTGCTACAATATCAATCTTTTTACCGCTAATCTTCACTGGTGGGAATTTAAGGCTCTTTTTAATAGTCTTAATGACAAGTGTCTTTTCTCAAAAATAATGTCTTTTAGATCCATGAAAATTACATCTAAGATGAGCAAGGATGAAAAGAAATACTATAGACAAATGAAAAAGCTTTATGCTTTGCCAGATGAAAGGTCAGAAGAGGAAAAAGAAAGGTCCTTTGCAAGGTCTATGATGGCAAGCATGCAAATATAAAGAAAGTGAGGTGACTTATGGCAAGTGATGGTAAACTGCTATTTGATACCAAGCTAGACACCTCAGGATTTAAAAGTGGACTAACTTCCCTTGCCTCTATGGCAAATGCCGCAGGTAACAGCATAAAAAGCGTTGCAGATAAGGCGGTAAGTGGAATTAAGACAGGCTTTAAGGCTGCAGGAGTGGCAGCTGCAGGTTTTGGAGCTTACTCAGTAAAAGCAGGGGCAGACTTTGACGCTGCTATGAGTGAAGTTGAAGCGATATCAGGTGCCTCAGGCAAAGAGCTAGAAGCCTTAAGAAGCAAAGCCAAAGAGATGGGAGCTACAACAAAGTTCTCTGCCACTCAGTCAGCCGAAGCCTTAAAATACATGGGTATGGCTGGTTGGAAGAGTCAAGAAATGATTGATGGTTTGCCCGGAATTATGAACCTAGCTGCTGCTTCTGGTGAGGATTTAGGGCGTACTTCTGATATAGTAACGGACGCTTTAACCGCATTTGGTCTAAGTGCTAAGGATACGAGCGAGTTTGTTGATGTATTAGCAGCTACTTCTACAAATTCAAATACTAATGTTTCTATGTTAGGCGAATCCTTTAAGTATGTAGCTCCTGTAGCTGGTGCTTTAGGATATAGTGTACAAGACGTATCTGTAGCTTTAGGACTAATGGCCAATCAAGGTATCAAAGGGTCACAAGCAGGTACTGCATTAAAAACATCTCTAGCTAGATTGTCAAGTCCTACAGGCAAGGTTAAGTCGGAGATGGAAGCCTTAGGTATATCTATAACTGATTCTAGTGGACAGATGAAACCATTTAATCAGCTTATGGTCGAGATGAGGCAGTCCTTTAAGGGATTAAGTGAGTCTCAAAAAGTCCAAGCGGCGTCTACGCTATTTGGTAAAGAAGCGATGGCAGGTATGCTTGCAATTTTAAATGCAAGCGATGAAGATTTTAATAAACTAACAAACTCTATCAATAACTCCACAGGTGCTGCAGAAAAAATGGCTAAGACCATGAATGATAACCTTAAGGGCGATTTAACTATATTAAAGTCTGCCTTAGAGGGGCTAGGAATAGCCTTATTCGAGCATGTCGATAATCCTTTTAGGGAAGTTGTGCAATCAGTAACTAAGCAGGTTGATAGACTCAACAAGGTTGTTACAAGTGATATAGGACAGCTTCCAAAAGTTTTGGGTGATATGATAGCGGAAGGAGCTGTGGCGATAGCTGGAAAGGCTCCTAAGTTTATCGAAGCAGGTAAGACTATAATCTTAAGCTTGCTTGATGGATTGCAAAAAAACTCAGATAGGCTAGCAAGTAGTGCCGCCGAGATTATAACTTCCCTAGTAACTGCCTTTATGGAGGTGGGAGCTAAGCTATTTGATGTAGGCGGAGATATTTTAGTTAAACTTGCAGAAGGCTTAACCGCAAATGCTCATATCTTAGTACCTAAAGCTATAGAGATTATTGGAAAACTAGCTGAAAGCTTTAACAGAAATGCTGTAAAACTTTTAAAAGTTGGGCTTGACCTACTTAAAGCCATAGCTAGAGGGATAGCAGAAAATCCTGACGTCGTTGTGAAAGCCGTGCCACAAATATTAATGGCTTTATCCATAGCTTTTGCAGCCTTTAAAGGGCCAGCGGTTGCTAAGAAAATGATGGCGTCATTAGCTAAAGGAATACTTGGAGAGAAAGTAGCGGTAAGTAAGTCTGCAGATGGTGTAATTAGCAATTTAATACAGTCTTTTAATGATAAAGGATTGAAGCTAAATACTGCAGGTGGAAAGCTTGTAGACAGTATAGCTAAAGGTATATCCGGAAAAGCCTCATCTATGAAAAAGGCAGGCCTTGAAACTATAACACCTTTAATAGAGGGCATAAAGACAGGCTCTGGAAAGCTATCTAGTATTGGGAAAAATATAGTAACTACCCTATCTACTGGAATTAATAAAGCTGGAGGAAGTAAGCTTGCAACGGCTGGAAGTGGCCTTATGAAATCTTTAGGAAGCGGTATTTCTAAAGGATTTGCTCTTATTTCAGGTTTAGCAGCTAAAATAATACCTTTAATAGCTGGAATTTTATCAAATCCTATAGGACTTATAGCGGTAGGTGGCGTATTAGTTGCCTTTATAATCAAAGGTTTTAATCTTGATATACCTAAAATTGCCAACTCTGCTGGTAAAATCGTAGGATCTATTGCCAATAAAATAAAACAAGGAGCTTCTGCCCTTGTAAATGTTGGGAAATCCTTAGTTAATAAGATTGGAGACGGTATAGATTCGGCTAAAGGATTTTTTGCAGACGTCCACGCTAAGGGACTGATATCAGTACTAGGCAGCAAGCTTAAAGCTGGTGTAGGCAAGCTTAAAGACATAGGAAAATCCTTTATAGATGGTATCAAGCAAGGTTGGGACGAAAACGAAAATAAAGTATCTGACAAGGCTAAAGATCTACCTAAAAAGGTAAACGACTCAGTAGATGGAGCAGAAACAAAGCCTACTGGCGAGAATATGGTTAAAGGTGTTGTTGATGGTCTAAAAGACGGAACTACAGATATATCAACAGCCTACAAAGACCTAATCCAAGGCGGAGTATCAGACTCAGACGCTAGAGCTATTATTAGGCAAGAAGGTAAGGCAAGTGTAGAAGAATACGCCCAAGCTATATACGAAGGTTCAGAGAATGTAAGAAGTGCTTACACAGCTATTAGAACATCTGGCTTTGATACCATGGAGGCGGCGGAGAAATTCTTCGAGATTGCAGGCTTAAATATAGACGGATACGTCAATGGTACAGAAGAAGGCGGACAAACTTACCGAGAAATGCTCCAACAGCTTATGGAGGATGGCTATACCGAAATAGAAGCGGTAGAGAAGCTAACCGAGATAGGTCGAAATAATATGGAGGGCTTAAAGGTCGGCACGGAAGAAGGCAAAGAAAGTGTAGTCAATGAATTTAAGACCATGATGGATATGGGTCTTGATGAAGTAGAAGCCTTTGATGAAATGTTTAGTAAGGGTCAGATAAACGTAGACGCCTTTGCCCAAGGTTCAGGTTCAGCAAGTGAAGCTGCTCTAGGGGTTTACAGACAACTGATTGACTCTGGTCTTACATCTCTACAAGCTGTAGAAGCAATGAATCAAGCTGGACTTTTAAATATGGAAGGCTTTGGTGCAGGCACTAACGCTGGTAAAGCTACGGCAGAAGAAGCCTATAGATCCCTTAAACAGATGGGATTAAGTGAATCTAATATTGCAGAAGCCTTAAGGATTACAGGGCTTAATAATGCTAATGCCTATGGCGAAGGTGTATCAAGCGGAGAATTTAATGTTTCTAGTGCTTATCAAAATACTTTTGCTAATCCTCTTGAAGCTAGGTCGTCTATACTCTTTAATGACGCCAACCAAAAGGGCCTGAATACTGGTACCAACTTCGCAGATGGTATCGAAAGTTCAACCATGGACGTAACCATGAGATCCCAAATGTTGGGTCAAAGTGCGACCGAAAAATTAGATGCTAGTAGTCAAGAAGCACAAACCAAAGGTAATGAGCTAGGCAATCAATTTGCAGGCGGTATAGACCTATCTAAGCCTAAGGTAGATGCTTCAACCGAAGCGGTTGGCCAAGGTGCGGTAAGCTCTTTAGATAGTAAGATTCCTGGATTTGAAAATGCAGGTCGTACAGCTATGAACGGCTACACTACTGCTATAAGCTCTGGAGCTAACAAGGTTGTAGCTGATGTAAACTCTATGGGTAATCAAATCCAATCAAGCCTCAATGCAACCTCTAGCCGAGCAAGTGCAAGTGCTAACGCTATGATGAACAACATAACATCTAGTGTAAATAGCGGAGCTAATAGGGTACAGAGTGCTTTTACAGGATTGCAAGCTAGAATAAACTCAACTTTTAGTAATCTAAGCTCAAATGTATCAAATCAATCTAGAAGCATGATGAATAACTTTGCCTCTGTTGTTACGAGTGGATCTAATAAGGTTAAAAACCAATTTAATAATATGAGTAACAGCATAAATTCAAAGATGAGAAACACATCAAGCCAAGTAAAGTCAAATGCTAACTCAATGATGAATGGTCTTGTATCCGCTATAAGTAGTGGAGCAAGTAGAGCTAAGTCAACTGTATCTTCCATGTGCTCTAGTATGGTTGGTACTGTAAATGGCTATCGAGGTTCTTTCTCTTCTGCTGGATACAACCTAATGTCTGGACTAGCTGGCGGTATATATGGCGGTAGGTCTGGTGTAATATCAGCTGCCGTTTCAGTTATGCAATCAGCAGTATGGGCAGCTAAAAGAGCGGCCGCTATCCACTCACCTTCAAGAGTGATGAGGGATGAAGTCGGTCGAATGCTTACTAAAGGTCTAGGAATAGGTATCGAAGATGAAGAAGGCTTTGCAGTTAAAAAGATACGAAATACCATGGAAGCTATTAGAGATAGGGCTAAGAAAACAGTCCTACTAAATAATAGCAAACTAGGCACAGACTTAGCTTATAGCCTTGCAGGTGGAACAATCCAAAGTAAGCAAGATGTAAAAGTTGAGATTGAGAACGGGGCAGTTCCTTGTGTAATTAATCTTGACTCTAGAGAGATAGGAAAGGCAGTAGCACCGATAGTTAGCCAAGAAATATCAAAAGAAAAGAGGCGTAGAGGGTGATAGCTTTTAATTTAATTAAAGATTTAAGACCATATAATGCTCATGGTTTAGCTTATCCTGAAATCGGGAATACCGAAGTCGTAAGAGATGAGTTTAAGACTGATAGTGGTCTAGTTTTTTATAGTAAAAAGAGGACAGCTTTCGCCCCTGTCTCTTTTACTATAGAATTTAAAGGAACTAAAGAAGAAATAAGAAAAAACAGAAATAAAGTATCTAACATTTTAGAATATGCTAAAATCACTTTTGATAATGAGGTGTTTTATAGAGGAAGATTCTTAGAAGAAAGCGTAGAAACTAGATATTTCTATCAGAATGTTACTTTTAAGGGTAAAGCAATAGCCATGCTTAATACGCAGGTTAACGAAATCCCAATAGGCGAAACAGTAAGGATTTATAATAACGGAAACCTTCCTACACCTTGCAGAATAAGGTTAGAGGGTAAAACGCCGTATGAAGTGAGAATCAAGGGATTTGATGATGATATAAGTGTCCATGGATTAGATGGAGAAGCGATTATAGATTCTGAAAAGGGGCTACATATAGCAAATATGGAAGACCAATTTAATATAATAAGCTTTCCATATATCACCGATTATGTCGATATATTGGTAGAAGGTAAAGAAGGCTTTAGGTGCTTCTTAGAATTTGAAGGGAGGGTCTTATGCTAGTTTATAAAAATGATGTAGACGAGCAGTTTGTTTTCTCTTACTATAGAAATCTATATTTTGATGTAGGGATAAACGAACTAATAAGCCCAGTCTTTGAAATCCCTAAGGAATACAGACATCTTTTTGAGGTAGAAAGCCAAATAATCGAAGATGGACAGCTATATGATATAAAGAATATAGAGCCCTTTTATGGCGGTTATAAGGTGGAATGTAGGCAAGCAGTCTACACTTTACAAGCCCAATTTAATAAGAGCCTAAACTTTCCGCATCAGACTTTTGAAAATATTTTAAAAGGTATTTTGCCACAAGGTTGGTCTTATAAGATTGTCGGAAATCTCAAAGAGAGAAGGACAATTACAGCAGATCACAAAGATAGTTGGCAGGTCTTTACCGAGGCTATAAAGAAGTTTAACTATGAGTACAAAATCAATTCAAGCAAACAAGAAATCATAGTAGGAAAAGAGTTAGGCACCGACAGAGGGGCTTACTTTATGGATGACTTTAATATTGATGATAAAGATATCACGGAAGAATCTTTTGAGTTTGCAACACGAATCATCCCTGAAGGTATGAACGGCCTTAAAATTAATCAGATAAACAATGGCAAAGATTACCTAGAGGACAAATCCTATTCATGGAAAACTATAACCTATCACTGGAAAGATGAAAGATATACCAATATCGAGAACCTCAAAGAAGCGGCAGCAGAAAAGCTTAAGGTACTTTCAAGGCCAAGGATAACAATAAAGCTTAAAGTTAAAGATTTATCTGAGGCTGTAGGTGTTTATGCCCAAAAATACGAGGTTGGAGACTATGTATATCTTATAGACAAAGATAGGAAGACCAAGGAAAGGTTTAGGATAACAGGAGGAAGATTTTATCCATACAAGCCTTTTGAAAATGAGTTGACTCTGGCTAATAGGCCTGTAGATATAGTTGATGATGTAAAAGAGACTATCGAGCTTACAAAAGAAATGTGGGAAGAGACCAGGGTAAGGTTTGAAACTACCGAAGAAGCCATAAAAGGGTCAGTAGCAACCGCTAAAAGATACACTGATGATAGCTTTAAGACTTACAAGACTGAAAGAGAACAAACTGATAGCAGGATATATGAATCCATAACAGAGTCAACAACTTATGTAGACCCCAAGACGGGACAAACTAAGCCCATTATAGATAAGCAATTAGAGATTGACAAGACTATAGATGGTATAAATGTATCGCTAAAGGATCAGCTTATAGCTAATAAAGATTTTGCTGATAGCTTAGAAGGAATTAAGAAAAATATAAGTGAAAATAATATAAATATCAACGATAAAATTGATAAAGACTTAGCCAAGGTCAAGAAAGAATTAGGGGAAAGCATTGACTATACTAAGGTCGATTTTAAGAGAAGGCATGACCTACTAGCCCTAGAACTTGAAAGTGCAAGTAAGAGCATAAGTGAAGCTAAAGGGGAACTAGGGGAATTATATAATAAATTTGATGATTTTAACACCACCGCCGAAAATAAGTATCAAATTATCGACAAAGAAATACTGGGTATAAAAAGCAACTTTAAAGTCGCTAGAGAAGAAATTACAGCGGAAATCACTAGTGCAAGCAAGACCCAAGAGCAAGCGATTAAGGAAATGGGCGATAATACAGAAAGTAAGATTAAAACATTTCTTAATCTTAACTACTCCACCAATACCCAAACAGACGAGAAGATAAGTAAAGAAGTTGGGAGCTTAAAGACCTTAGTCAATAAGGATATAGGAGACCTATCCAAGGAGATAAGCCAAGCTAAGTCAAAGATAGAGCAGACAGACAACCGCATAACTTCTAGTGTAGAAACAATCACTAAAGGTATAGACGCCAGAATCGGGGCTAGTATAGAGCACACCAACAACGAAGTCAATAGCTTAAGAGATTATGTGAGTAAAAATTATAGTACCATAACCCAGACGGATAGTGCTATAAGGGCTCAAGTAAGGACGGTTGAGAGAGATATAAAGTCCTTAACTACAGATGTTAAGCTAACTCAATATGGACTAGAAAGTAAAGTATCGGAAAATGAAATTATATCCAAAATCAACCAATCCCCCGAAGCGGTCAAGATACAAGCGAGGAACATTGACCTTACTGGTAATGTTAGCGTAAGAGGGGACTTCACAACCTTAAATGGCTATGGGGAGCCTGGTATACACATATCTAACAATAAAGTTACGTGGAGCGATGACAGATGGACTGGGAAGCGATTTGGTGAAATAAATGTTACAACAAATACCTATGATAGCAATCAATACTCCCTGAATATAGGACACTACCCTACAGGCCAAACAATATTCACTTACTATGATAATGACTCCAGAAACTGGATAAGATATATGACACTTGATAGGTTTAACTACACAGGTGATGGTGGAGCGGCCCACCCAATAATTATGGATAAAGGTGTGAGATTCAAAGGAGAATCTAAGTTTGAAAATATCATACACTTTAAGAAAATGCGATTAAGGGAATACACCAATGGTATAGCATTAGAAAATTATAGTGGCAATGGAATTTTTATCAATACAGATGGAGTTGTAAAAGTAAGCGTAGGCGGAAGCTTACGAGAAGTAGCTACTAAATAATGTAGGAGGCATTATGGAACCAATTGTGCAAGTATATGCAGACAAATTAAAAGCAAGAGATTATGAGTACGCCTTATGTATAGTTGAAATAGCAAAATTGCAAAAAGAAAACGACAAATTAAGAAAAGAACTAAAAGAACTTAAGGAAGAGAAATCAGATAATAAAGAAGACGATGAAGACGAAAAAGAAGGTGATTAAATGGATACTACCAACTTAAGGCAGGTTGAAGGCGGTACTGTCATCAAGCAGGCTGATAGGTCCTCTGTCCTATCCTTTATCCTTCAAGATGCCAAAGGGAGGGAGAAAAAGCTTGATGGCCAGTCGGCACAGGTAGCCTTATATACAAATCATGGAAAATATTGGGAGACGACCACCAAGGTAAAAGGTGCGGAAGTCTCTTTTTCTTTGCCAGGAAATTTGGCGGTAGATGACTACCTCCTTGATATAAGTGTAGCAGGTTATGTCTTTCCAAGTGATAGAGACTTGATTATAAGAGTAACCCAGGGCTTTCTTAATCTTCCGGATAAAGAAACAGCCGAGCGAGCTAAGCAGACTCTGGAGGAAATCACAGCCGACGTCCAAAAGCAAGCAGATGAAAAGCTCAATCAGACTATAACTATTATCACAAAGAAAAAGGACGAGTTTACTTCATATGTCGACACAAAGGCGGTTGAAGTATCGACTACAGGGGATAAGTACCTAAAGGATATAGAAGCCACTAAAAGCCAAAGTATAAGCGATATAAGGCAAGTATCTAAGACAGAAGCTGATAAGATAAAAACAAGTAGTACCGAAGCCATAAGCCTTATAGGAAGTAAGAAAAACCAAGCCCTCAAGGAGATAGACTCTAAGGCTAAGACCATAGCTGATACAGTAAAGGCGGACGTGGCAGGCTTACTAAATGACAAGGTAGACAAAGAGCCTGGCAAGGGACTTAGTGATAATAACTTTACTAATGTGTACAAGTCAAAGCTTGATAATCTTGAGAAGGATATAGATAAACAGCTAGAACCTAAAGCAGATAAGTCCAAGGTAGACGAAGAGGTCCAAAATCTTAAAGATCTCATTTTTGATAGTGAAACCAAGTACCAAGATGATATGGTATACGTCCTAGATCCATACATTGAGGACGGACAGGTAAAATTCAAACCTAAAGAAATAGGCAAGCTAGTAGCCAACGACTTCTTAAGGGTCAATATCGACTCAGACAAGTATAGGTTCAGAATAAAGTCTACAAGCCAAGGAGTTATCCTTTTTTACTCTATGACAGACGAGGACTTAAGATATGCTATACACGTCTACCCTCAGATAAAGGACTATGAAATTGACTTTGGAAAAAAAGTTACAGGGGAGATGATTTTTACGAGCGTAACTATGCCAGAGGATAAGGTAAGTGTGATTAGAGAGGAGGGGCTATGATAGTTAATGAGAATCTAAGCATGCAAGATAAAATTATTTTAACCGCTAAAGACGTTGATGCAAGGTTTGCTTCAGTGTTTATAGATAATTTAGGTCTAGTTGATGGAGAAACCTATAATTTTTCAGCAAACTTGAATTTAAGCGAAGGAGAAACATCGAGCGTAATTCTTTATGATATCAACTATAAGGTACAAAGCGGAATTTCAACATTTTCTACAAAAGAACGTAGCAGTTTTTCATTTACCTATAAAGACGGTGTAACTAGTAGGATAGCTTGCTATGCAGGTGTACATGGTAGTACTAGTGGGATAAGTGCTGACTATACTAAAATAAAAATCGAAAAGGGAGACCAAATGACACCTTACTTACCTCATAAAAGTAACGTGAAAGCTGAAAATCAAGCCATTTTCCTAGCGGGGGGGGGTATTCCAAGAAGTATATCCAAGATAGAGCAAAAGGGGGTGCTTTATGTTAGTTAAGCACAACCTATTATTAAATGGCGGTAAATTACAAAGCCCTGAATATATGTATATGAGGTCAAACGAGGATATCTTTATTAAAGATAATAAAGTTTATGTAAATAATCTAAAAACATCAGCGGCTGGATTTACAAATATAGGAATGCATGAAAAGAATATGTCATTAGATAATAATAAAACATATTATCCTGGATTTTTTGGAAGTATTGATGGCGATGTTGATATTTATAAAGGTATTTACAAACCATATAAAAGTAAGGGAAATTTTAATTATATAGAGCTGAAAGGTGGCGAAGTAAAAGGACCTATACACATTAGGTCATATAATGGGGCTAATGTAATCTTAGAAAGATTATGCTTGTTTGAAGGAGAAATAGGAGATATCTTTATACCTTGTATAAAAGATTTGCCAACGGACAAACAAGCCCTACTACCACCCGAGGGAGAATACAAAGAAATACAACCACAGTAATTAAGAGAGGTTATCCTCTCTTTTTTATATAAAAAATTAAGGAGGTACGAATATGTACAAAATACAAAAAGCGTATTACACAGGAACAGATGAGACAAAGGTAAGACTCACACTACAAGAACCTTATAGAGACTTTGTCGTATCTTTTAAAGGTGATATGACAGCAGTAGATGATGAAATCCTGGAACAAAGGGCAATTGCAAAGCTTGCTAGAGAGTTTAGCCCATCAAAGGCACTTGAAGACCTAGCCCAAAGACAGGAAGAGCAAGAACAATCAATCAAATCTATTCTTAAGACCATAACCCTTGCTAAAGACTTGTCGAAAGACCAAAAAGAAGAAATCCTATCTAGATACGAAGAGTACAAAGAAGATAAAGAGTACAAAGAAGGCGACAAGTTTACCTTTGAGGGAAAAATATATGAAGTTATCCAAGAGCATAGAAGCCAAAGGACCTGGATTCCATCATCAACACCAGCCCTATATAAAGAGTTTTTAAATGTAAAAATCACAAATCAAGCTGGAGAAGAGACAGAGGTGGTAGCTGAATTTAAAAAGCCTACAGGAGCTCATGATGCCTACCAGAAAGGGGATAAGGTAAGCTTTGAAGGGGCAATATACGAGTCAACTATAGATGCGAATGTATTTAGTCCTACCGAGTTTGCCGACGGTTGGAAGAAGATAGAAGCGTAAAGAAAGGGGGCTTTATATGGATAAAGCAACCACAATCAAGGAAGTGAACCAGGTCTTTATCGACCAAGGGACAGCAGTAGCTATCATAGTGATAGTAGTAAGCCTACTGGCAACCTACTTTGGTGTTAAAATCTGGATGCAAAAGAAAGAAGCAGCTCAAAAGCAAAAATGGAAAGATGAAGACCGAGCCTATGATAGGCAAATTAAAGAGGAAGAAAGAAAGGCCAAGCTCGAAAGAGATAAGAAAATAGCAGAATCTCAAGAAAGAAATACGGAAGCTTTAAAGGACCTTATCAAGGAAGTTACAAAGGCTGTAGAATCTTGCAACTACAGTATACAAAGATTTGAGGATCAGCTACAAATCCACACAGACAACGCCAACGTCAACCTAGTCCAGGTCAACGGAAGTATAAAAAAGCTTACCGATATGATGGAAAAGGCTTTGGCCACACAAGATGACCTGGCAAAAAAAGAAATGCTTATCGAACTAAACGAAAAAATTGAAAGGTACTATGAAGCATTAAAAAAAGAGTAGAGGGCTAGCACAGACTAGTCCTTTGCTTTACACACTAGTTCACAAAGAAAAGAAAGAATGTTGAAATTTAGAGAAAAACTCATCACAAGCATAATCACAAGGAGGAATTTATGGGAAGTGTAAAAGCAATGATAGACTACGCAAAGAGTAGATGGCATGTACCTGAGTACGTAATGGGCGGAGGAAGAATAGGAAAAGAAGCAAGCTATAATAGCGATACGGACGATTGTTCATCTTTTCAATATAAGTGCCTTAAGAAGGGTGGATTTATCCCAGAGACAATGTGGAATGGATCAACAGAAGACCTTTTTAGACTAGCAAGAGAAGGTAAGTATCTTAAAGAAATATCTTACGATGAAGTAAGAGAAGGAGATATCTTCATAAAAGGTGTAGAAGGCGGAAGTGGTGGAGAGTATGGCCATACTGGAATCTTTTTAAGAAAGGGAGAGATTATCCACTGTAATGCAGGCCTTAACTGGACAGTAACAACAAATAATGAGAATGAAGGATACTGGTACTATCTAGATGATACTTACTATCCTGTTAGATTTTTTAGACCTATAGGAGCAGTAGAAGAATCTAAGCCTAAAAAGAAGACTACTTCATCTACTAAATGGCACAAGGTTAAAGATGAGGATTGGCACGGATTGACTACTACTGTATGTAATGTAAGGGCTTATCCAAGTACGGATGCACCAATAGTGGCACAATACGGAGCTTGGGAGAATATTTACTATGATTCAGTTTATGAAGAAAACGGATATCGATGGATTTCATATATAGGAGATGAATCAGGAGAAAGACGATATGTGGCATATAGATATACTAGTGGAGATACTACTCCATGGATACTTTTTTAGGAGGAAAGAATGAACGATATTTTAACAAATGTAATCTTAACAATACTAACGGCAGCCCTTTTTGCAGGGCTTAAATACCTAACCGAATATGTAAATGAAAACAAAGCTAAAATCAAGGACGAAAGAGTAAGAGGAGCTATTGACAAAGCTCTAAAAATTGTTACACTTGCAGTTAATATAACAAATCAAAACTTTGTACAGGATCTAAAAGACAAAGGAGGATTTGGAAAGGCGGAAGCAGAGGAAGCTTTTAATGCGACCAAAGTAAAAGTTATAGATATGCTCGACGACGAGACAAAGAAAATTCTCGAACAAGAATTCGAAAATTCTAACAAGTTCTTAAACAACGCCATCGAGGCTAAAGTTTGGGAAAACAAAAATAAAAAATAGTATAATCTAGTAGATTAAAGTATAATGCAAATAAGAAAGGCAAGTAAAAAAACATCACTATAATTATGAAGGGATAAAAAATCCTTCGAAGTCTCTTGCCTGCCCCGTCCCGATGTTGGCGGGGCTTTTTTTGTTTATATTTACTTGTAAAGCGTATAAAGGGGCGTATAGTATATATAGGAAAGGAGGATAACCCATTTGAAACAAAAAGATCTGGTAAGATTCATCGAAAGTCATGGGGCAGAGTTTAAAAGACATGGAAGCAATCATGACATCTATGTTTTAGGTGAAAAAAGAACTGCGGTTCCACGACACAAGGAAGTAGATGAAAATACTGCCAAAGGAATTTTCAAGCAATTAGGCATAAAGGTCTAATTGCTCCCCTGCAAGGGGAATGGGCAAAAAAGTGAATATGGAGAGAGTGAAGGCATATCCAGTATATTTTATTAAAAATAGTAGTGGTGGATATACAGTTTTTAATAATGCTATTGGTATGGTTAGTGAGGGGAAAGATTTAGAAGAAGCAATTTCTATGTCTAAAGATGCAATAGAACTTTTGGCGTACGATTTTTTGCTTGATGGTGAAGATTTTCCACTACCAGAAGATAGTTATGGAACAGATGAAAAATATGATTTTGTAAATTATATTGTATGTGATTTAAATAGGTATTTTAGACTAGATTCTAAAAACAAAGTTAAAAAGAATTGCACAATTCCTGAAAGTTTAGCAAGAGCAGGAGAAAGCAAGGGACTTAATTTTTCTAAGGTATTGACATACGCACTTGAAAAAGAACTAATTAAAGAATAAAATGATATAAATGGGTTATCCTAGACCGTCTATTGAAGGCGGTCTTTTTAGTACCATAAATAGTGTAAGAAAGAAAGTAATTTCTATCTTGCACTATTTTTGTATAATGAAGATGTAGTATGACGAGGGGGTTTTAGGGTTAG
>QWCQ01000587.1_pt1 | contig 22398 bp, 23 predicted proteins | sample 1972701 | NCBI WGS metagenome assembly QWCQ01 (sample SAMN09866704, study PRJNA288562) | Human gut metagenome isolate pre4_stool, whole genome shotgun sequencing... | reverse complement strand
AGCTCAAAGATACGGCTCATGGGAAAATGCCCAAGCTTTCTGGCAAAGAAACGGTTGGTATTAAGAAATACAAGCTCAGAAATTCTGAGCTTTTTTTGTTGGCAAAATTTATAATAATTTGTGAAAAAATATCGAAGATAGGAATTTTTGAGAAAATTTTATCAAAAAGAAGGGAAAACCTTCCTTTATTCTATTAATATAATAAATTGGTGGTACAATAATCATGGAGGATTTTATGAAAGCAATACTTACAATTATAGGAAATGATAGACCGGGAATAATTTACCAAGTGACAGAAGTTTTATATAAGTACAATATCAATATTTTAGACATGAGCCAAACCATTATGGAAGATAAATTTGTGGCTATGATCAATATTGATTTGACCAAGGCAAATGCTGATTTTAGCGAAATTACTAAAAGTTTTAATGCCTTGTCTGAGGAAACTAAGCTTGAAATTAGGATTCAAAACGAAGAAGTTTTTGACGTGATGCATAGGATTTAAGATGGATAAGGCAAATATTTTAGAAACTATAAAAATGTTAGATGAGGAAAATCTCGATATCAGGACCCTAACCATGGGAATTAGTCTTCTTGACTGTATCGACCCTGATTACAAAAAGGCTTGCGATAAGATTTATGACAAGCTTATTAGGGAGAGCAAGGATTTTCTGAAAGTATCAGGGGAAATTTCTCAGATTTACGGGGTTCCGATTGTAAATAATAGGATATCAGTCACTCCGATTTCCCTAATCGCAGCGGCGACTGATCTTGATGATTACACACCTTTTGCCAAAACACTCGATAGGGCAGCAAAGGATATAGGAATTGACTTTATAGGCGGTTTTTCTGCCCTAGTTGAAAAGGGAATGACCCCTGCTGATGAGATTTTAATTAGGTCCATACCTAGAGCCTTGGCGGAGACAGACCTTGTTTGTGCTTCGATAAATATTGGGTCAACCAAGACGGGAATCAATATGGACGCAGCCGACCTTTGTGGGAAAACTATAAAAGAATTGGCAGCTAATACCGACAATGCCTTTGGATGTGCAAAACTCGTTGTTTTTGCCAATGCTGTTGAGGACAATCCTTTTATGGCTGGCGCCTTCCACGGAGTTGGCGAGGCTGACACAGTAATTAGCGTTGGTATTTCAGGACCTGGAGTAGTGAAGGCTGCTATTTCTAATAAGGAAGATTTAAAAATCAATGAAATTTATGAAATAATCAAGAAAACCGCCTTTAAAATCACAAGGATGGGTGAATTAGTTTGCCAAGAAGTTTGTAAAAAGCTTAATAAAAACTTTGGTATAGTTGACCTTTCCCTTGCACCAACACCTGCCATTGGCGATTCTGTTGGAAGGATTTTGCAAGAAATCGGCATTGACAAGGTCGGTGGCCACGGCACAATTGCTGCCCTTGCCATGCTAAATGATGCGGTTAAAAAAGGTGGAATCATGGCAAGCTCTAGGGTTGGAGGACTTTCTGGTGCCTTCATTCCTGTTAGCGAAGACGAGGCTATGATTGAAGCCGCCGGCAAGGGTTGGATAAGCTTTGATAAGCTAGAAGCCATGACCTGTGTATGTTCGGTTGGCCTTGATATGATTGCCATTCCAGGAAAGACAACTGCAGCAAGCATTTCAGCCATGATTGCCGATGAAGCTGCTCTAGGAGTTATCAATAACAAAACAACAGCAGTGAGGATTATCCCTGTTCCAGGCAAGGACGTCGGTGACCAGGTTGAATTTGGCGGTCTTCTTGGATATGCTCCTATAATAGATGTAGGCGAGTCAGATTCGAGTATTATGATTAATAGGGGAGGATTTATCCCAGCCCCTGTACATTCATTTAAAAACTAGGAGGAAGTATGACAGATAAAAATCCAATAGTAACCTTTATGATGGAAAATGGAGATAAGATAAAGGCTGAACTCTATCCAGATATAGCTCCAAATACTGTAAATAACTTTATTTCTTTAATAAACAAGGGCTTTTATGACGGCCTAATCTTTCATAGGGTAATAAAAAACTTTATGATCCAAGGTGGCGATCCAGAAGGCACAGGCATGGGTGGTCCAGGCTATGCTATAAAGGGAGAATTTATCCAAAATGGTTTTGAAAATAATTTGAAACACGAAAGGGGAGTCCTTTCTATGGCTAGATCTTTCATGCCAGATTCAGCCGGCAGCCAATTTTTTATAATGCACCAAGATAGCCCACACCTAGACGGCCAATATGCTGGTTTTGGCAAGGTAATCGAGGGCATGGATGTTGTTGATAAGATAGCAGAGAGTAAAACCAACAGACAAGATAGGCCAAAAGAAGACGTAAAAATAGAAAAAGCAAGCGTCGAAACCTTTGGCAAAGACTATCCAGAAGTAGTGAAAATGTAAAAAAGACCAGGAGAAATCCTGGTTTTTTGTTGGAATTTTTTGAGAAAATTAAATTTAAAATAAAAGTCTGGTAAAAAATGAAATAGTGTTTTAATTCAAAAAGAAAAGCAAGGTAAAAGTACAAGGCAAGGCCTAAAAAATATAGGCAACTGGGAAATAAAAAAGAAATTAAATAGAAAACAAAATGAGAATTCATAAGATAAAAGGCAAAGTAAAAGACCCCAGTTGGGGTCTTTTATTTATATGCCATCTCTTTCGATATCTTCATCTTCTGCTGGATTTGGATCAAAGGCTATAAGCGCTTCTTTTGCGGTTTGGATTATATCTGCTAGTGTAGCGTCTATATCATCGCCGTCTGAGTTGATGGCTTCATAGAGTGCCGCAAAGTTTAATCCACCCATTACCCTGACATTGTCCTTATCTCCTAGGGTCATTACTGCCCTGTTGAAAGGAGTTCCGCCAGCAAGGTCTGCTAGGATAAAGATATTTTCATACTTGCCTGATAATTCTTCATAATCAATTAGAAGTTTTTTATCAAAGGCTTCTAGGCTGTCGTTGTCTTTAAATTCTTCTATTCTAACATTGTCAAACTCGCCTGCTATCATCTTGATTGCGGAATAAACTCCACTTGCAAGGCTAGCGTGACTTACGGCTATTACTGCATTTGCCATTAGAATAATCCTATATAAGCGCCAAGTACGCCCATTACTAGAAGAAGCATGATACAGAAAATTGGTGTCCATTTCTTCTTAGCTAATAGCCAGTAGAGAAGAAGGGTAATTGCTAGTGGTACTAAGTCTGGAATGATACCATCTAGGACCTTTTGGATGTCGATTTGAACTGGTTGTTCTTCATAAGTTGTAAAGGAAATTTGGCTCTTTCCATTACCTAGGTCTTTTACAGTTGCACCATCAGCTATTTGGTCTTTGTTGCCGTCTACATATAGGTATTGGGCATAATCAGGAAGCTCTGCATTGTCTACTACGGTTTGAATTGGAATTGGAGCCTGGGTTGTACCGTTGTTAACCTTTAGGGCAATTTCTGTTGAACCATATACAGATACTAAAGCACCTACTACAATAACACCAAGAATTGATGCTGCTCTTGTAAATTCACGAGCATTGGCTGTAAGCATGTCTATAGCAGATTCTCCCATTTTGTAAGACCAATTCATTAGCCAGAAACGGATGATAAATTGGAAGAGGTTAAATACTACTAAAAATAGGATTGGACCTGCAAAGTTACCTTGAAGGGCCATGTTTGAAGAAATACCTGCAACAATTGGTACTAGTGTGAACCAGAAGAGGGCATCACCGATACCTCCAAGAGGTCCCATTGCGGCTACTCTGACCGCTCTGATTGTTGGTATTTCAACTTTGTTTTGTTCAAGTGATAGGATAATACCCATTACGAAGTTGATTAGGAATGGGTGAGTGTTGAAGAATTCAAGGTTGTGTTCCATTGATTTGGCTAAGTCTTCCTTGTCAGTATGGATTTTTTCAAGACCTGGAAGGATTGAATATAGCCAACCTGCAGCCTGCATTCTTTCGTAGTTGAATGATGCTTGAAGGAATAATGACCTCCAAACCATCTTGTTTAAAGTTTTTTGATCTAATTGAGGACTTGGATTTAGATCTTTATATTGCATATCATTATATTCCATCTTCGTCTCCTCCGTCTACTACAACTGTATTTTTCATCTTGGTATTGATTTGGTAGTCCCAGAAAGCAATGGCAAAGCCGATTATTGCGATTAATAGAAGGGCTGCACCTGATAGGGCTGAGTTAGCCATTACTATAACTGCAAGGGCAAAACCTACAAAGAAGAATCCCCATAGGTCACGAGATACCATTAGTCTTAATAGAACTGCAAAACCTACATATTTCATCATGCCACCGGCAACGTTAAGGCCGTGCATAAAGGTTTCTGGAATTTTTGCTGCAAGGTCAGAACCGAAGGTTGAACCTGCGATAAAGAAAAATACTACGATTAGACCAAAAATTGTACCAAGGGCAATCATTGATAGGTAGTTGATTTTTTCAATTCCTTTAGGATTAGCTTCCTTAGCATATTGGTCAGCCTTAGCCATTACTGGTGCCATAAGGGTGAAGATTAATGTTACACCGTATTGGCCGAGTAGGGCAAATGGGATAGCTGCTGCTACTGCCGCATTTGGTTCAAGTTTTGAAGTGATAGCAAAGATTACTGCTACGATTCCGCCTACTACAGCATTTGGTGGTTGGGCACCACCTACTGGCATGTTACCTATTGTCATTAATTGGTAGCTTGCACCAACAATTAGGCCTGTGTGAGCATCACCTAGAATCCAACCTATGATAGGTCCAGTTACGATTGGTTGGTAAAGGGATTCTAGGAATGAAAATTGATCTATAGCTGCTACGAAAGTAACTATAAATATTAGAATTACTTGTAAAATATTAAAATCCATTTTTTCCTCCTAGGATTTATGAGAATAATTTATCAATATCCTCGGCGCTTTCTGTAGGAACCTTTCTGATTTCAAGCTTAACACCTAAGTCTTTAAGCTTTTTGAAAGCATCTACATCCTTATCATCAACAGCGACTACACCTGCAACCTGTCTTTTGCCCTCGGCCATGTGCATATTTCCAATATTTACTTCTTTAATAGGAACACCGCCTTCAACAAGGGTTAGGACATCTTCAGGACTTTCACAAATGATGAATATTTTTTGCCTGTCAGCTGCCTTGTGGATGGTATCGATGGTCTTTTGCAAGGTCCAATACCTAGTAGCAACACCTGTAGGAGCTGCCATATCCATAAGGTTTTGCCTCATCTTTTTGCCCGCAACATCGTCATTTGCTACAAGGATAAGATTGGCGCCAATGTGTTTAGTCCATTGGGTGGCAACCTGTCCGTGGAGCAACCTGTTGTCAATTCTTGTGAGTACTATATTTGGCATAAAACCTCCTTAATTTACTATCTCACTTATAGAGTAGCGACTTACCTTAATGTTAACATCCTTGGCTACATTTATAATTGCTGTATCCTCTTTTAGGCTAACAATTTTTCCGTAAATACCGCCAGTTAACATAACTTCCTTACCAGGTTTTAGATCCTTGTGGAGCTTTTCAAAATACTCTTTTTTCTTTTTGAGATTTCTGTGAGAGAGTATCTGACTTATAACCCCAAAGATAGCAATAAAGGCTAATAAGACCAAGGATGTTCTTGCAATTTCAGCTGGCATAAAACCTCCTTTCTTAATACGACTAGAAAGTTAAGGAAAAACATTTTCCTAAAAGAAAATAGCATTTATAATTACAAATATAATACTAGGGCTAAACTTATTTTCCGCTTCTTTTAGAAAAGTTTTTGTTAATTTTCTTAAAGTCCTATCTGGTAATTACCATTATTATAAATCATAAAGCTCATTATGTCAATACTTATTGAGAATAAATTTTAAAAACTGGTATCTAAAGATAGGTATCAATTGAGAAAAATTTTACTTGACTCATATAAAAATATCTTATATACTAATAAGAAAGAATGGTAATTACCATATTATCAATGAAAAGCTTTTTCTTTCAAAAATAAATTTAATTTTTGATTGATTTGGTGGGAGAAAATGTTTTTTTTATTGAATAAAATATTTTTACTCATATAATATTAGAAATGGTAATTACCACTTATAAAAAATCGGTAAATTAGGAGGATCATATGTTATTAGATGTAAATAAATTAGAAGAAAGAGATTTTAAGAATACTTATACTGAGATTTTTGCTCAAGCTGATACTTGGGAGGAAGTTTACGGACTTTATGAAGAAAGAAAGGCTGATATTGAAAAGTTCTTGGCTAATTTTGATAAGGATACCAAGGTTATTTTCACTGGGGCTGGTACAAGCGAATATGTAGGCAATATCGCCCAAGATTATTTAAAAACTCATGGAGATTTTGATTTTGAATCAATTGCTACAACAGATTTAGTTTCAGCTCCTTACCTACATTTCAAAAAAGATCAAAAGACTCTTTTGGTTTCTTTTGCAAGAAGCGGCAATTCTCCAGAAAGTTTAGCTGCAGTTAAGCTTGGCGAGCAAATCGTAGATGATTTTTACAATCTACCAATCACCTGTGCCCACGACGGTAAACTTGCAGTAAACCTTAAAGATGACCCAAATTCTTATGTATTTTTAAATCCAGCAATCACCAATGACAAGGGCTTTGCAATGACAAATTCCTTCTCATCAATGCTTTTAGCAAGCCTTTTGATTTTTGATACAAGCCTTGAAAACAAAAAAGACCTAGTAGAAAAATTAGCTAGCATTGCTAGAGAAACCTACGCTAGGGTAGAAGAAATTGAAAAATTAATTGACTTTGACTTTGACAGAGTTGCCTATCTTGGTTCAGGTCCACTTGGCAAGCTTACTAAGGAAGCAAGGCTTAAAATCTTAGAGCTAACTGCAGGTGAAGTTGTAACAATTTTTGATTCTTCTATGGGCTTTAGACACGGTCCAAAATCATTTATTAATGACAAGACTCTAGTAGTTTCCTTTGTATCAGGCAATGATTACACAAGACAATACGACCTAGACATCCTTGATGAAATCAAGGCTGACGGTATTGCTCCAAAAATTATCGCAGTTACAAATGAAGATGTGGACAGAGACTACCAATTTATCTTGAAATCTGAAGGTGTCAGAGATGCTTATTTAGCAGTTGCTTATATAGTAATAGCCCAATTAATTTCTCTAATCACAAGCCTAAGAGTAGGCAATACTCCAGATAATCCAAGCAAATCTCACACTGTAAACAGGGTTGTAAAGGGCGTTACAATCCACGAATATAAATAATGGCAAGCCTATATTCAGATTTGATAGATAAGCTCTTAGAGCAAATATCAACCATGGAAAAGGGGGCCAGGCTCCCTTCTGAAAGGCAACTTTGCATGGATTACGGTGTTTCAAGGACAACTGTCAGGAATGCCCTGGGGTCCCTTGTAAATTCAGGAGTTCTCTATCAAATCCAAGGTAAGGGGACCTTTGTCAGGGAAAGATCTAGGGAAAACTTATCGAATTATTACTCTTTTACCGAGCAAACAAAAAGAAAGGGCAAGGTTCCAAAGTCATTAGTTACAGATTTCAAGGTCAGGGCCTTAAATGATAAGGAAAGACAAGTCTTTGATGACCCTAGCATAGAAAAAGTCATTGTCTTTGACAGGCTAAGGTTGGCTGACGATATGCCAATGATGTACGAAAAGACAGTAATTCCCTATGAAAGATTTGATAAAATCACCAAAGACCTACTAGAAAAAGACGCCCTTTACGAAATATTTTCCAATAATTTTGATACAAAAATCGACAACGTCAGGGAAAGGTTCCAAGTGTCATCCCTTACAAAAAAGGTAGCAGAAGCCCTAAATCTAAAAGATGGATCAGCTGCATTGAAGATAACAAGATTTTCCTATGACAAGGAAGATAAGTTAATAGAATACACAACCTCCTACGCTAGGGGAGATATGTTCTACTACGAGACTTCCTATAGTCCGAATTAAAAAGGAGTTGAAATGCTATATCCAATAGAAAGTAAATCTAGGAGCCTAAGTTTTTTAGATGGGTCATGGGATTTTGTCAAAGGTGGCAAAAACCTAGATCTAGATATAATAAAAAATGAATTTCATGATGCTAGACCTATGCCAGTGCCTTCGTCTTATAATGATATTTACAAGGATTTGAGAGATCATTTTGGTTGGGTTTATTACAGAAGAGAATTTTATTTCCACAAGGGTAAGGAAGACGAGAGGATTTTCCTAAGGTTTGACGGGGTCAATCAAAGTGCTAAAGTTTACTTGAATGGTGAATTTATAACAGAACACGAGGGTGGCTTCCTTCCATTTGAAATAGAAATAAGTGATAAAATCCAGGAAGAAAACGTGCTTACTCTTGCAGTATCAAATGTAATAAACAATTCAACCCTACCTGTCGGCATAATAAAGGGAAGAGAAGAAGACCAAGATAAAAATGAACCCAACTTTGACTTCTTTAACTACGCTGGCATCCACAGACATGTGAGGATTTATACCACACCAAGGTCCTATATTGAAGATATTAGCCTTACCAATGAAATTTATGATGCAAAGGCTGTGATTAATTATGACCTAAAAGTTCAAGGCGTAGAAGAAGATATACTTATAGAGGTTTTTGATAAGGACAATAAGCTAGTGGCAACTAGCAAAAAGGCTAAGGCTAGCTTGGATATTAAAAATCCAAACTTGTGGGATGTAAAAAATCCTTACCTGTACAAAATCAAAATCACTTACAAGGAAGATACCTATTACTTAGACTACGGAATAAGAAGTGTAGAAGTAAAAGGAAACCAATTCCTCCTTAACGGCAAGCCATTTTATTTCAAGGGCTTTGGCAAACACGAGGATTCTATCCTAAATGGCAGGGGCTTTAATGAAGTTATAAGCCACAAAGACTTTGCCCTCATGAAGGAAATGGGAGCTAACTCCTTCAGAACAGCCCATTATCCTTACGCAGAAGAAACCTTAAGACTTGCTGACAAGCTAGGTTTTATAGTCATAGATGAAACCACAGCCGTAGGTCTAAATGGTAAATTTGGTGGTGGGGCCAATTTTAAAAGCGATGATGTAAATATTTTTGATAATGAAGAGGGTATGGCAAAAAGAGTTTTTGGCCACCACAAAGATGTAATAAGAGACCTAATAGCTAGGGATAAAAACTACGCTTGTGTTGTAATGTGGTCTATAGCCAATGAGCCGGATTCTTACTCTGAAGGTGCCTATGATTATTTCAAACCTCTTTTCGACTTGGCCAAAAAGGAAGATCCGCAAAAAAGACCAACTTGCCTAATAAGTGTATTGGCTGGGGATATAAATTTAGACTTGACCAGGAAACTTTCAGATGTAATCTGCCTTAACAGGTACTATGGCTGGTACAACGATGGACCTTACCTAGATAAGGCAATGGCTGCCTTTAGGAAGGAATTAGATAATTGGGAAGAACTAGGAAAGCCAATTATAATTAGCGAATACGGTGCCGATGCCATCCTAGGTATGAGAGATTATGATGATTTTCCAGCTATGTTTAGCGAAGATTTTCAAGTTCTTTATTACAGAGAAAACAACAAGGTCATAGACCAATATCCATCAGTAGTAGGGGAGCATCCTTGGAACTTTGCCGATTTTAATACTGCTCAAAGCATAAAAAGAGTAAATGGTAATAAAAAAGGTCTATTCTCCAGAGATAGGCAACCAAAACTTGCGGTAGGCTTATTTAAGGAAAGATGGATTAAGATGGATGATTATAGAGATAAGAATAAGAAATAAAACTGGGATATAATTCGCCCTTCAATCTGAAAATAAGATTGAGGGGTTTTTTGTAAAATAAAAGTGGGAGGCGATTAGATTAGCCTTCCACTTTTATATTTTTTATTTTGGATAGGAGAAATTAATTGTTAATTTTATTTTTCTTTTTTCTTTAAGAGGGCAAGGGCGCTTGCAGTAAGTAGACCGATATAGCCTAGGCTTGAAGAAACACCTGTTTTTGGACTTGCATTTGATTTTGTATTTTTAGCAGGTTTTTCTTGTAAAATCTTTTCATCTGTCTTTATAGATCCTGATTTTTCGTCAGCTTTATTGTCTTCAGACTTGTCCTTCTCAGCTATATTATCTTCAGATTTTTTACCGTCTTCTTTTCCGTCGGTTTTATTATCTTCGGTTTTCTCACCGTCTTCTTTTCCGTCGGTTTTATTATCTTCGGATTTTTCTCCGTCTACTTTTCCATCAGTTTTATTATCTTCAGTCATTTCGCCTTCAGGTTTTTTATCTTCTGGTTTTTCAACTCTATCATCTGGTAGGTCTAGACCAGGTTTTTTGTTATTATTATCTTTGGAATCTGCTTTTTTAGGGACAAATTCATAGAGGTAGTAGTCCTTGGCGTGGTTTGGTTTTTTTATTGTTTGGCCATCTTTAACTACTAATAGGTCTTCGCCTGTGTGGGTCTTTGATGGGTCGAAGTAGGAAATTACATACTTATCTCCATCTTTCTTAATTGTGTAAAGCCCCTTTTTATCTAGGCTAAGCTCATCATTTACCTTAAATTCCCCATCTTCAAAGAGAGAAATCCCCCAAATATTATTTGTCTCGTCAAAGACTGCTTGGACCTTATTTGTATTTGCTAGGATTTTGATGTCATCAATATTTTCCTTATCAAATTCATCCTTGCTAGTTGCAGGGACCATGACATAGGCATAGCCTGTGTTGTCTTTGTGGTCTTGGCTTATTTTGATAAAGACGTTTTCTTTTTTATCCTTGCTGCCGTCCTTGTTGACTTCAGACCAGCTTCCTTGTCTGTGTTCTTTTTCTACTATAAGGTTTTTATTATTTAGGAAATAATAGCCAATATTTTCATTTGCTCCATTTTTGCTTTCTAGGAAGACTTTGGAAATGCCCTCCTCATTTGTTTTTTCATCTTCTAGAATCTTTTCATTTACATAAATCTTATATTGGTCAGCCTCTTTTAATTTCCTATTTTCAATGCTTGTGTATACTACTTTGCTATTTGGATTTTCCATATCGCTGCCTAAAAATACGACCCTGTCACCAAGGATAAACCAAGATTTTTTAAGTCTAATATCGTCATTCCAGTTGTTAAAGTCCATGGCAAGGCTGGCGTTTTTCTCATCTAGCTTGGTTGCTCCAACAAAACTACTCTTAAGAAGTCTTTCAGTCTTGTCATTTTTCTTATCAGTAGACGAATCCCTATTTTCCTTAATTTCAGTTATAGAAGGAAGGGCGCTATGGTCTACAGTTGCCCAGTAGTTGTCACTGTAGTGGGAAAGGTCTTGGTTGTAGAGGTAAACTACACCATCAGAGGTGTACCAACCCTTTGAGTTTTCACCGTTCATGTATTCAAAGTTTTTAATTCTGGATGAGTGCATAGAAAAGCCTAGGGCATAGTTCTTGTCAGCGTTATTATAAACAAGTTTATCCATATTGTTAAAGATATGGATTTTATTTTCTTTTTTGACTGGTTCTAATTTTTGGTCTTTGATCTTGTTGTAAAGGAAGATGTCCCTAAAGTTATTTAGGTTTTTAGAAAAATCAAAGTAGTCATTATTGGTTGTGATATCTTTTATAATGCTATTGTACTTAGTCTTCCTTGCCTCATCAGAAGCATCAGCAATCCTCATTATAGAGCGGATAACTTCTGCTCCAGAATTATGTGGTTGGAGTTTTTCCCTACTTATAGACCTACCCCTAACCATATCCATCATTTGAGTCCTATAAAGGAATGGAAGGAAAGACTTATCGATTATATCGTGGATTTTATCAACTTCATTTGTGTCAAAACTTGTATTATTTATGAGGGCAGGGAGAAGTTGGGAGAAACCATCGAGCATAACATTGCCGTAGGCACCATTGTAGGCCACATTTGTATGATCAACATAAGACCCATCTACATAGTAACCATCATTGCCACCTTCTTCGGTGCTGCCTATATTCTCATCCCTTATTTCATAAATTTGCTTAAGGGCCTTTATAGTCCCGTCTACCATTTCAGAATCATTTTGTAAAAATCCTGCAATAATTCTTACACGTCCCATATCTATGAGGTTGCCACCCTTTGCATTAAATGGATTTCCAGTTGTAACCCTAAACCTATATGGGTCTGGGACAAAGTGGTTGATTGGCTTGGTATATTTATTTATTGTTTCCTGGTCAAGGTCGTCATAGATGAGGGATAGGGTGTTGTTGATGGCCCTAGGAGTACCGATTTCATAATCCCACCAGTTTCCATTTATAGATAAATTTTCGTTGTAGTTTTTATTGTATTCCCATTCTAGGGCATCCATTATTACCTTTTTTACTTTTTCATCTTTATAATATTTTGAACCAGGGTTGGCGTATTGTTTGGCAAGGGTCTCAATCTTTCTGTAAGATTGTGTTATGAATTTAGACTGGTCATATTTTTCTATATCTGTCCAAAAATTATTTTCATTTTTTTCTGCTACTAGTTTCAAAGTGTTTTCGATATTGGTATCCATCTTTTCATTTAGCTGGGCCATTTTTTCATCATCTTTGTCGTAGTAGGAATTACCAGCAAAGGAATTTGCCCAGGCCTTTATGTTTTCCTTATATTTTTGTTCTGCCTTAGCTTCTTCCTTGCCTTCTTCTTGTGGGTCTAGGGAGACTTTTTCCATTTCTGCTGGAGTCCCTTCACTTCCTTCAAGGTCTGCCTTAGAATCTTTTTCTAGATTTTCGTCAGTGGATGTATCTTCTTTTTCTGCATCGTTTTTTAATTCTGGCTCTACAATTTTTGTGCCCTCATTTAAAATAGCGTTTTCTTCATTCGCATAAGCTGTAGAAGAAATTAGGACTGTGTTAATTAGGATTGAGCCTATAACTAGCTTTTTATAGGTATTGTTCTTAAAAATCATCTTTACCTCCATGATCTAATTTACCTATAATATAACACAGGGATAAAATAAAAACGATATCATAACTTGTTAAATAATTTACATTTTTTGTGCAAACTTAATTTCTACCTATAAATATTTCTTGATGAAAGGGATTTTTTATGGGTTTTTGTAGGCCCTTCTGTACCTGGTTGGGGTTGTATTTTCATATTTTTTGAACATCCTTACAAAAAGACTTTCAGAATTATAACCTATTTCAGCTGATATTTCTGCAATGGTTAGATTTGAATTGACAAGGAGGTCCTTGGCCCTAGATAGCCTTACTAAAATGAGATAGGTTTTAAAATTATAACCTGTAATTTTTTTGAAATTCCTACTTACCTCATACTTGTTTATGTAAAACTTGTTTTCGATTAGGTCGAGATTTATATCTTTTATATAATTTTCATTTATATAGTCCTGGATCTTGTAGATTGTATTTTCGAAATCTGTTTTTGTATTTTTAAAAAAGTCAGGATTTGACCTGTAAACCATGATTAAAAGTTGGTTTATAAGTAGACTTTCATAATGGTCTGAAAATTCTTCTGTGCTTTTTTCCTTTAATAACAAATTTAAAATCTGACTAATTACTTGAGCAACCTCGTCATCGAATTTAAAAATATAGGGGAAATTTTTGGGTCTGTTTTGCAGGGTTTTTGTATAGATTTCTGAGGGCAAAAGATTGATTTTAAGGAAATTATCAAGGCTTATCACATATCTTTCATAGGGGGTCTCGTCTATGGTCATTGAATGGTTTTCTAAATTTGATATAAGAACGAGGCTATTTTTTTGTGTTTTAATTTTTCTATTTTCTATCAAAAAAGTGCTAGTACCCTTAGTTATGAAAATTATTTCAAAATTATTATGGTAGTGGGTAGTTTCGATGTTTATATTATCGGCCTTAAATTCTATGTCTATATTTTTTTCCAAATTATCCTCCAAAATACAAGAAATGTAAATAGAATTACAAAAATTACTATCTTTATATCTACTTTACAATGTTATAATAATAATTAAAGAAGAGGAGGTAATATGGATTTAGATTTGAGGAAGTTTGAATTTACAAATCTTGATGACTTAAATACAGAGTTAGAAAAACATGGTATCCATGCTGCAAACGATATAGTGGATTTAACTTCACCAATTATGTTAAATGATTTTAAGCTTGTAAATAGGCTGGTTGCTCTTCCTATGGAAGGTGTAGATGGCAAAGACGGCAGGCCAACTGATCTTACCAAGAAAAAATACATAGATGTAGCCAAGGGTGGCTATGGATTAATTTGGCTTGAGGCCACTTCCGTTAATAAGGAAGGTATGAGTAATGACAATCAACTCTTTATTAATGATGATACTGTAAACGATTTTCAAAACTTAAATACTGAAATAAAGGAAGCTTCAAAAGAATCCGCCTATGGTGGCGAAGCTTATACAGTTTTGCAATTAAACCATTCTGGTAGGTATGCAAATATTGGCAAGGATGAAAATGCTCAAATAGCGACTCATAGGGAAAAACTGGATGCCAAAAGAGGAATAGAGAAAGATAGGGAACTTGTAAGTGACTCCTACCTTGATGGGCTTAAAAATGATTACCTAAAAGCAGCTAGGCTTGCTAAAAAAGCGGGCTTTGATGCTGTAGATATCAAGGCTTGCCATGGCTACCTCTTATCAGAGCTTCTTTCAGCTACAGATAGGAAGGGTACCTATGGTGGAAGTTTTGAAAACAGGACTAGATTCCTCCTTGAAACAATTGATCTAATTAGAAAAGATGAGGAGTGTAAAGGTCTTGATATAGCTGTTAGACTTAATATGGCGGATATGACTGAACATGGTTTTGCAACCACAGCCGACCTTGACTATGACCTTACAGAAACAATAAAGCTTATTGAACAATTACAGGCTATGGGTGTAAAACTCATTTCCCTAACCCTTGGAAATCCTTATTTTATTTCATATATAAGCAAGCCTTCAGATTTAAAAAAGGATGAAACAATTGAAAGTCCATTTACTTCTTCATTTAGGATTTTTGAAATGTGTGGAAAACTCCAAAAGCTCTTTCCAGAAATGATCTTTGTGGGGGTAGGCTATACATTCTTCAGAGAATTTGGGGCAAATGTTGCGGAAGGACTTATTCGAGATGGAAAGATAAGCCTAGCTGGTTTCGGTAGAGACATGCTAGCCTACCCAGAATTAGGAAATGACCTTCTAAAAAATGGAAAAATGGACAAAAATAAGGTATGCATAACCTGCAATCTTTGCTCAAAGCTTAAGGCAAACTTTTTGCCAGCAGGTTGCGTGGTTAGAAATAGGCAAACCTATGCTAAGTATGTAAAGGAATTAAATAAATGAGTGAAAGAGTAGCTATTATAACTGGAGCCACTAGGGGAATAGGACTTGGTATTACCAAGCAACTTCTAAAAGATGGTTACAAAATTTGCGCCTTTGGGACAAGAAATATTGAAGACTACGACGAATTTAGCAAAATCTACGATGAAGAAAAAATCTTCTATTATAAGGGCAATATCGCCGATAAAGAAGACAGGAAAAAGTTCGTAGAAAAAGCCTATGACAGATTTGGTTCAATTAATATTCTGGTAAACAACGCTGGAGTTGCGCCAAAAGTTAGAGAAGATATATTGAATGTTTCAGAAGAAAGTATAGACAGACTTTTTGAAATTAACACAAAATCAATGTTCTTTTTAAGCCAAGACGTGGCAAGAAGGATGATTGAAGATAATTCAACAGAAGATAAGTGCATTATAAATATTTCTTCAGTGTCTTCATCAGTTGTGAGTACTGACAGGGCTGACTACTGCATATCAAAGGCTGCTATATCAATGATTACAAAACTTTTTGCTTCAAAGCTTGGAGAATATGGGATAAATGTTTATGAAATCCAACCAGGCATAATAAAGACAGACATGACCAAGGTTGCTGAATCAAAATATGACAAGCTTTTTGCAGAGGGAATTACTCCTATTAAAAGATGGGGTTATCCTGAAGACATAGCCCTAGCAGTAAGTGCCCTTGCTGAGTTTAAGTTTAAATATACAACAGGACAGGTGATAAGAGTTGACGGCGGCTACACATTACAAACTTTATAAAGAAAAATACGATGCAATAGTAGTTGGATCTGGAGCAGCGGGCTTTAATGCTGCTAATAGGCTATTTGAAAACGATATTAAGAACATAGCCATTATTACCGAAGATGTTAACTTAGGTACAAGTAGAAATGCTGGTTCGGATAAGCAAACTTATTACAAATTGGCCTTAGAATCGTCAGATGATGATTCTGTTGACAAGATGGCGGCGGTTTACTATGATGGAATGCACATTCATGGTGATATAGCCAAGGTAGAAGCTGGCGAATCAGTCAGAGCCTTTATGAACCTAGTAGAACTTGGTGTTGAATTTCCCTTTAATGAATATGGGGAATATATAGGCTATAAAACAGACCATGACCCAAACAAAAGAGCTACATCTGCAGGACCTTATACATCTAAACAAATGACAGAAAAGCTTGAAAAAAGGGCTAGGTCTTATGGGATAAAAATTCTTAACCATTACAAGGTTGTAAAAATATTTACATCTAAGGATGAATTTGATGGAATCTTGTGTTTAAACAAGGGAGATTTTTATCTTATAGAAGCAAAAAATATAATTTATGCAACAGGAGGACCAGCAAATCTCTACTCCAACACTGTATATCCAAAGGGACAAAAAGGGTCAACTGGCCTTGCCCTAGATGCAGGTGTAAAGGGCATGAACCTAACTCATTTCCAATATGGCATGTCATCAATAAAGCCAAAGTGGAATGTGTCAGGGACTTATATGCAGGTAATGCCAAGGTTTTATTCCCTAGATGTAGATGGGAATGAATATGATTTTCTTGCTGAATATTACGATGACTTTAAAGTCTTACTTAAAAATGTCTTCTTAAAAGGTTACCAATGGCCGTTTGATGTTAAAAAAATTGAGGGTTCCTCTATGGTAGACTATCTTGTATACAAAGAAGAAGTTTACAAAAATAGGAGGGTCTTCCTAGATTTCAGGGACAACCCATCCTTCAAAGATATTCCCTTTGATGACTTAGATAAGGAAGTAAAAGATTATATCTTATCTAATGATGCAAGACTTGAAAAGCCAATTGATAGGCTCCTTAAGATGAACAAAAAGGCCTACGATTTCTATATTGACCATGGAGTAGACCTTAAAAAAGAGCCATTAGAAATATCTCTTTGTGCCCAACACAATAACGGCGGTCTTTATATAGATAAGGACTACCAAACCAATATCAAGGGCTTTTATGCAGCAGGTGAAGTTGCAGGAAGTCACGGCATCTATAGGCCAGGCGGATCAGCCTTAAATGCAGGCCAAGTTGGGTCAAAAAGAGCTAGCGAAAACATAAAGCTTGCAAAGAAAGATTTTTCAAATAGGGACTGCGAAAAAGAAGCCATGGATTTTATAGAAAAATTCCTTAAACTAGTCGGAGAAGAATCAAATATTAACGATTTGATAGAAAACTACCAAGAAGAGATGACATCTTTTGCAGCAGCCTTTAGGAATATAAAGGAAATTGAAATCCTAATTAAAAAAAGAAGAGAGACCTACAAAAATTTCTTTGACCTAGTTAAGGCAAAGAGCCACCAGCTAATCAAGGTCTTTGAGTTTTATGACATAGTAGTTGGCCAGTTGGTTTATCTTGAAGCTATGAAAGATTATTACGACCATATCAAAGCGAAAATTGGCGGTAGCATCTATTTTGAAGATGAAATTGATTTTGCAAGTGATGGAGAATTTGTAAACCAGGTTCAAGTTACAGAATTTAAGGATGGAAAATCTTCCTTTGAGTGGGAAGAAGCAAGGCCAATCCCATCTGTCAATCAACCTTTTGAACTCCAATGGAATAAGTATATCAATAGGAAGTCAGGCGATTAAAATGAAAGCAGTTTTCTTACTTGATGAAGATAATTACAATATTATCTACTCAGAAGAATGTATAAAAAAAATAAGCGAAAAAGTAGAAATCCTTGGAAGGTACGATAGTATTGATGAAGCTTGTGACCTTTCGGATGTGGACTTTGTATTTTCTGGTTGGGGTGCTGTCCCAATGGATAAAAAGGCCTTACAAGCCATGCCAAAATTAAAGGTGGTTTTCTACGGGGCGGGATCCATAAAAAAAGTCCAGACAGAAGAAATGTGGAATAAACCAGTAAGGATAACATCAGCTAGTACAGCCAACGCTATACCAGTTGCCCAATACACAACCAGCCTAATCCAACTATTGCTTAAAGATTTCTTCACACTTACAAGAAAAGTGAAAGAAAACAGGCAAAACAAAATGGACGTATATAGGCTAACAGATGGGTTTTATAAGAGAAAGATAGGGATAATTTCTTATAGTAAGATAGGAAAGGAAGTTATAAAAAACCTCCAATACTTATCTGAAAACGAAATTTATGTTTACGATCCATTCTATGATGAAAATTTCTTTAAAGAAAGAAATCTTATAAAATCAAGCCTAGAGGAAATCTTTGAAAAGTGTGATGTAGTAAGCCTACATTCGCCCCTACTTAAGGAAACAGAAGGCATGATAAAATACCAACATTTTTCAAAAATGAAGAAAAATGCTGCCTTTATAAATACAGCTAGGGGCAAGATAATAAACACAGATGATTTGATCAAGGCGCTAAATGAAAGAACTGATCTTACAGCTATATTAGACGTATCAGACCCAGAACCTCTAGAAAAAGACTCAGCCCTATACGATATGGACAATGTAATCCTATCCCCACACATAGCAGGGTCCCTAGGTAATGAAACCTTGCTAATGGGAGAGTTAATGTATGAGGAACTTGAAAGGTATATAGAAAGTGGAGATTTAAAATATGAAATAAGTCGTGAAGCTTTCTTGAGGATGGCGTGATGAAAAAAATCGGCCTATGCTCAGTAACCTTTAGGGATAAAAGTGTTGATGAAATTGTAGACTTAGCCTTAGAAAATGGCCTAAATTTCATTGAATGGGGAGGGGACATCCACCTAAAACCGGGCGACTTTGATGAAGCCAGGAGGATAAAAGCTCTCTGTGATAAAAATAATATCTTGTATTCCTACGGTTCTTATTATAAATACAAAGATACAGATGATTTTGACCTAATCCTAGAAACTGCGGCAGCCCTTACTGCCAAAGATATTAGGATTTGGGCAAAGAGAATAAGTTCAGCTGATATAAGCGAAGAAGACTATAAAATTTTTATTAAACAAAGTCAAGCAATGGCTGATAAGGCCAAAGAGAAAAATATAAGGCTAAACTTTGAAAACCATAGGGTGACCCTTACAGATACAACAAAATCTGCAAGAAAAATGCTTGATGATATAGGTAGAGACAATGTCTATATCTACTGGCAACCCCAGGCAGATGATAGCGAAGAAGAAAGAATCCAAGCTATTAAAACCCTACATGATAAAATCACAAACATCCACGTTTTTAACTGGGATGAAAACTTTAATAGGTATCCATTAATCCAAGCTAAGGCAGAATGGGAATCATATATAAAAAATTTAGGAGGTGATAGGGCTTATCTATTGGAATTTGTGAAAGATGATAGTATCGAACAATTTAAAGAAGATGCCAAAGTGCTAAAAAATATGTTAGGAGGCTAAAATGGCAGCAGAAATTTTACTTTTCAGAATTGATGAGAGACTACTTCATGGTCAAGGTCAAATCTGGATAAGACATTGTGGTGCAAACTCAGTTATCTGTGTAAATGATAAGGCAGCAAATGACCCAATCCAACAAAACCTAATGAAGACTATGATAGATAAGTCAATAGCAGTAAGTTTTTATGAAGTAGACAAGTTTATAAGTATCTTTGATAAGGCAAGTCCACTTCAAAAATTCTTCATAGTTGTAGGAAACACAGACGATGCCCTTAAGATTATCAGTGCTGGTATACCTGTAAAAGAAGTAAATATAGGTAATATCCACAATGGTGAGGGCAAGGAAAAGGTAACAAGAGCCATCTATTTGAGCGAAAAAGATAAGGAAAATCTAAGAAAGATAAGAGATGAATACAAGCTTAACTTCAATACTAGATCTACTCCTTCAGGCTCAGATGGTTCCGTAGAAGTAGATATAAACGATTATTTATAATAGGAGAAAAATATGGAAATTACATTAGTACAAGCATTATTAATTGCATTGTGGACAGGTTTCGCCCTTTCAGGTTCCCTATTAGGAATTTATTCTAATAGATCACTTGTCCTATCCTTTGGTGTTGGTCTAATTTTAGGAGACCTACCAAAAGCATTGACAGTAGGAGCTATTGGTGAGCTTGCCTTCATGGGCTTCGGTGTATCACCAGGTGGAACAATTCCTCCATCACCACTAGGACCTGGTATCTTTGGTGCCCTACTAGCAATAACAAACCCAAATATTGACGGACAAACAGCATTTTCTTTATCAATCCCATTTGCGATAGCAATTCAATTTGCAATTACAACAATAAACACATTAATGAGTTTTTCACCAGCTTTGGCTAAAAAAGCTATCGTAGAAGATAATGATAAGAAATTCACCCTTTACGCAAACCTATCTTATATCCTACAATTTGCAGTAGGTGCCCTAATAGGTCTTGTAGCTGCCTTATCTACATCAACAATCAACCAACTTGTAGACATGATTCCAGAATTTATTACAAACGGTCTATCAATGGCAGGTGCAATGATCCCAGCAGTAGGTTTTGCTATGATCCTATCTAACATGATCAGAAAAGAAAATGTCGCTTTTGTTTTACTAGGTTACATCCTATCTGCTTACCTAGGCATGCCTCTAATGGGTGTAGCAGCCTTTGCTACCTTCTTTGCTATATATGAATACCAAAGAAGAGGCGACGCTAAAGCAGCAGATTCAACAGGTACAGAAGAAAGAATGGAGTTTACAGATGGCATCTAATCAAGTTAATAAAAAATTATCAAGCTCAGATTACACAAAAGCTAGTTTAAGAGCTTATATACTTCAAAACGGTTTTAACTATTCAAACTACCAAGGTATTGGTTATGCAAACGTCCTAAGACCAGGACTTAAGAAAATCCACGCAGGCGACAAGGAAGCTTACAAGGCATCAATGCTAGCAAACCTTGAATTTTATAACACCAACCCACAATTAGTACCATTCGTATCAAGCGTTCAGCTTGCTATGGAAGATGGTGGGGTTGAGCAAGATTCTATCCAAGATATGAAAATGGCTTTGATGGGACCTCTAGCAGGTATTGGTGACTCTATATCACAATTCCTTCTAGCTCCACTCTTATCAACTATTTTCGCATCAATGGCAGCAGCTGGTAATAACTTAGCTCCAGTCCTATTTTTTATTACAATCAACGTTATCCTTCTAGCTCTTAAGTTAGGTATGGGTAAGGCAGGTTATAAGGTAGGTATATCAGTTGTAAGTGACTTCTCAGAAAAAATGGAAAAAATCACTTCAGCTGCATCTATAGTTGGTGTTGCAGTAATTTCTGCCCTTGTAACACAATTTGTTAAAATTTCTATTCCAATAACTTATGTAAAAGAAATTGGTGAACAAACCCAACATGTAGCTATCCAATCAATGATTGATGGTATGGCTCCAAAATTACTACCAGTTTTATGGACAGGTTTTGTTTACTGGTTAGTAAAGAAAAAAGGTTGGACAACCTATAAGGTAATCATCCTTACAGTTATAGTTGCTATAATTGGTTCAAGCCTAGGACTAATTTCACCTAAACCACCAGTTCTAGAATAAGATGACAAAAAAAGAATGGCTTATCATTCTAGTGATGTATTTTAGTTTTTGGGCTTATCTTGCAATTGATAAGTACAAGCAAAAGAAAATGCTTGAAGAAGCAATAAAAAGTCAAGATGAGCTTCCAAAACTATCAAAGGGTGACAGAGTAATCACTGTTGCCGGTATTTACGGCAGGGTAGATGAGATCAAAGGCCAAACAATCATCCTAGAAATTGATAAGGAAGCTAAGATGGAAGTAAGCAAAAATTCTATATTAAATAAGGTTGTATAATGAATGATTTATATAAGGCGAATTTAATACTAGATGATATATTCGTTTTTGATGAAAATGGAGATATGGAGAAGTCCCATCTAGAGGTGAAAAATACGCCTCTAGATTGGGATTTTTGTCCTAATGGGGACCAGGAATGGACCTTCATGCTTAACCGTTTTACCTACCTAGATGTCCTAACTAGGGCCTATAGGGAAAGTTCGGATCCGGTTTATATCAACAAAGGCCTAGCCTTAATTGAAGATTGGATCGATAAGGTTAAGCTTATTCCTTCAAAGAAAACCAGGACTCTAGATACAGGAATGAGGATATATCACTTTATTAAATTCCTTACAGACAATAAGATTGATGATAAAAGTTTATTAAATAAAATTAACCAAAGTATAAAAGACCAAATATTTTATCTAAAAGACCAATACATAGAAAAATATGACTTGAGCAATTGGGGCCTTGTCCAGGTTATAGCAATAGCTATAGCTGGTCTTTACTTTAAGAAT
>QWCQ01000586.1_pt1 | contig 22477 bp, 28 predicted proteins | sample 1972701 | NCBI WGS metagenome assembly QWCQ01 (sample SAMN09866704, study PRJNA288562) | Human gut metagenome isolate pre4_stool, whole genome shotgun sequencing... | reverse complement strand
GGAATTTCTTTTTAATATTTTCCTTTACTGCTTCTGGGTTTTCTCTTACAAATTTAATGTCTAACATAAATCCTCCCTTAAATTAAAAAAAGCCCCTCATCCCTAAAGGGACGAGAGACCCGCGTTGCCACCCTAATTAACCAAATGGTTCACTTAAAAATACATAGACTATGAGGTGGATTCATTTTATGAGTTTACAGATTTGCACCAGCCACCTGCTCTCTAAAAAACTTTCTAAAATTACTATTCTCAATTATCGCCTTTTTTAGTTTTTTTTATTATACCATAAGGAAAAATAAGTTCAAGCTTTTTGAGTTTATTAATTATCTCATTGATGAGGTTATATAAAATATGTATAATGTAATTGAGGACATACATCGGTGGTTGCCCAATTTAAATATTGGGAGGTGCAACATGAGTGATTATGAATTGATATCCATAGTGATAAAAATCCTAACACTTATCGTTGGCATCCTAACACTTTATAAAAAAGATTAGGACATAAAAATACCACCTGTATCGACTTAGGTGGTATTTCTTTAATATTAAACCTAAGGGCGACCATCTTTATGGTGTCCTCCTTATCTATATTATACCATATCCTTTTTATTTTTAAACCCTTCCTGGGTTTTATTTTTTTAAGTATTTTATAAGGGCAAGGATTAAAACTATTATAAGAATAAAAATTGCCAATCTAAATAGCACTGAGAATGTAAGAACTAAATACATAAAGCCTGCAAATTCTTTATTCATGAATTTACCTCCTTAAGCAAAAACTATTTTTTTAAGTATTTTATAAGGGCAAGGATTGCCAAAATTATAAGTACAAAAATTCCTACATAGACCCCAAAACCTAAAATTAAAGCAATAAGTGATTTAGATGTAAAAGCCATAAGTATTCTCCTTCCTTCTTTATTACATTATAACAATAACATCTTCCTTTTACAAAATTTATTGTCCACACAGAATTTTTCTTTTTGTTATAATACATTTGAGGTGATGAAATGAGAGAGTTTTTACTTTCACAAGGCGTTTCAGAAGATCTACTTAAGGGAGTAGACGAATTTATAGAAAAACATGATTTAAATAAAGAATATGAATATAGAATTCCAAATATAAAATACAAATATTATGGCAAAAAAACTTGGGAGAAGGCCATCGCTGCAATTTTATCTGGCGACAACATCCTCCTCTCTGGACCAAAGGCAACGGGCAAAAATGTTTTGGCAGAAAATCTTGCCTATCTCTTTAAGAGACCACTTTGGACAGTTTCTCTTAACATTGCATCAGACCCATCAAGCTTAATTGGATCTGATACCTTTAAGAACAACGAGGTAACTCTTAAGAAGGGACCAGTTTATGAAGCAGCAGAGCAAGGTGGCTTTGCAGTTTTTGACGAAATCAATATGGCAAAAAACGAAGCCCTTTCTGTTGTCCATTCAACTCTTGATTACAGAAGAGTCCTAGATATTTCTGGCTATGACAGACTAAATCTTCACGATGCAACGAGATTTATTGCCACAATGAACTACGGCTACATTGGCACTCGTGACCTTAACGAGGCTCTTGTCTCAAGATTTTTAGTAATCGACATGCCAACAATTGCAGAAAGTGACTTGGCAAAATTGTTTAAAGAAAATACAAATTTAAAGGATAGCGCCATAAAAATTTTCACAAAATTATTTTTAGACTTGCAAGAAAAATCTCTAAATTCAGAAATTTCTTCCAAGGCAATTGACCTTCGTGGACTTCTTTCTTCTATTGAGCTCATGAATAGGGGCCTTGACATAAGAGATTCCCTTGAGCTTGGCATTGTGGATAAGACTTTTGACTCCTATGAGAGAGAAATTGTCACAGATGTAATTGACACCCTCTTTGCAAGGGACACTAAGAGAGCTGATTTATTTGAGGGATGAAAATAGACTAAAAAATATTTTTTGGACTCTTTCAGATTTTTACGATTTTGATATTTTTAATTTTTCCCTAAAACCAGTGGATGCCTACGAATCTTCCATACTTGGCTATGCATCAAGGCACTTTGATTTTTATCTTATTGATGATTTTTTCAAAAAATATGTAAATAATTTAAACAACAAAAAAGACCTGTGGGAAATTTCAAAACTCATTTTGGAAAATATTTTTTCTCAAGAAATGATTTTGGAAAGACCTGGCACCCTTGATTTTAAAAAGTCCCATGACGAAGAAATTTTAAAAAATTTAAATAAACGAGAAATTATTTTGACAGTGGAGCTTAAAATTGGCTACATCAGAAAAGAAAGAGGCAATTATCCAAAAGTCCAAAGAGTTTTAGAAGAGATGCTAGATGAAATTTATAATTTTAAGGATAAGGACACCTTTATGTACCTCGATTTCTTAAAATATCTTTTCAAAAAATATTTTCACATAAATAAAGATCTTCCCAAGGACCTTGACGAGACCTATGAGGAATTTAAAAAAGAAGCCAAGTCCAATTCATCTTCCAAAAAAAGTGCCCCCTACAAGAGAAAAAAGTTTGTAGACAATACCTTCCTCGAAAGGTACAACATTGAATCTGCAGAGTTCACTTTTTTTAACGACGATTATAGGGACATAAATGTAAGGGAAGATGGCTTAAAAAATAATTTTGGAGACCAAAATATTTATGAAGCCCTGGAAAAGCACTATGGCGTAGAAAAGGTAAAGAGATATGTGTCTGATAAAATTTCTGAGGAAATTTCCACAGGCATACACAGAGACATCAAACTTTATTTCCCTAGCGGCCAATTTAAAAATAAAAATTCCTACTTTGCCCAGGAAGAAAAAAATAATTATGAGGATAACCTAAAATTTTACCAGGACAACAAGCTTCAAAATCAGCGAGCCATTCGTGAGCTTGCCGGCGTCATAAAAAATTCCCTCTTAAAGGAATCTGAAGACGAAATTGTAAAATCAAATTCAGGAAAAATTATTCCATCAGAAATTTGGAAGTCAAAGGAATTAAATGAAGACAGAATTTTTAGAAAAATAAATAGAAAGGACTCCAACGAAATTTTCGTGGACATCCTCCTTGACTCCTCTGCATCGCAAAATGACAGAAAGGAAATTGTGGCAACAGAAAGCTACATCATAGCAGAGGCTCTCACAAGTCTTAATATAAAAACTAGAATTTTTTCCTACAATAATTTTTACAATTATCTGGTCATAAAAAAATACAGAGACTACAAGGACCCATCTTCCAAGAACAAAGACATCTTCAAGTATTCCCCAAGCGGGTCTAATAGAGATGGTCTTGCCATAAAATTTATGCGCCACTTGATCTCTAAAAATCAGGACGCAAGAAGATTTTTAATAGTTTTAACTGATGGACTTCCCTTTGACGAAATCGACATTGGCATAGTGGGCGCCTCAAAAATTCCTGGAGAAAATTATAAGGAGGATGAGGCTGTAATGGACACATCAAAGGAAGTCCTCCTCACGAGACTCAAGGGCATCAACAGCTTTGGAGTCTTCACTGGCGAAGAATCAGAAAGTACAAACATCAAAAAGATTTATGGCAACGACTATGCCTATATAACTGACATGGCAAGATTTCACAAAGTCGTTGGCATATTTTTAAAAACTTATGCAAATAAAATAGAGTAGGCTCTTTTTGAACCTACTCATTTTTTAATGTTTTTGTTATATTAAATCCTGCCTTAACTAATGCCACAGAATAAATTAATCTTAAAATCAAATCGCCACTTTTTTCAGTCCGTGAGAGTAAAATTGACGCCGCTGCAAAAATAAGAATATTTAAAAATATTATTAAAAATTTTCTCATTCTCAAAAATATTATTTATTAATGAAGTGCTTGCAGGCTTTTTCCACCCTATTTAGACCTTCAACAATGTCTTCATAGGAAGATGCGTAAGAAAATCTTACAAAGCCTTCTCCTGCACTTCCAAAAACAGTGCCTGGAACAATGGCAACGCACTCTTCGTCGAGAAGATACTGGCAAAACTCTTCTGAAGAAACTCCAAGGTCCTTGATGTTAATAAAGGCATAAAAAGCACCGTCAGGAGCATTTAGGCTAAGTCCCTCAATAGAATTTACTCTTTCTACAATGTAGTCGCGTCTTCTCTTGTATTCCTTAACCATTTCTTCTGCGCCTTCTCTTCCTTCTTTTAAGGCAGTAATGCCTGCATGTTGAACAAAGGAAGTTGCACAAGAAGTGTTGTGTTGGTGGACAATATTTAAAACTCTAATAAATTCTTCTGGCGCTGCTATATAAGCAAGTCTAAAGCCAGTCATGGAATAAGTTTTTGAAAAACCATTAATAGTAATAGTTCTCTCCTTCATTCCATCAATTGAAGCCATAGAGATATGTTCCTTGTTTCCATATACAATTTGTTCATAAATTTCATCGGCAATTATAAGTAGGTCCTTTTTCTTGGCAAAGTCAGATAGTTTTTCAAGAGTTTCTTCAGAAAGCATTGAACCAATTGGGTTTGATGGAGTGATAATTACCATAGCCTTAGTTTTTTCCGTGACAAGTTTTTCTAGATCATCAAAGTCAATTTGAAAATCATTTTCTTCTGCTAAGCTGTATCTAATAGGATTTGCCTTCATAATGTGGGCAATGTTGACATAATTTGGCCAGCATGGATTTGGAAGAAGGATCTCGTCGCCTTCTTCTAAAATTACAGAATAAGTATCGTAAATTGCCTCGCTTGCCCCTGCAGTTATTAAAATTTCTTTGGCAGAATAGTCTAAATTATTTTCATCTCTAAGTTTTTCAGCCACAGCCTCTCTTAGTGGCATAATGCCAAAGTTTGAAGTGTAAAAAACATCTCCTGCTTCAATGCTTTTTATAGTTGCATCCTTAATCACCTTTGGAGTATCAAAATCAGGTCTGCCAACTTCAAAATGGTAAATTTTCTTGCCAGCTCTTTCCATTTCAATAGTTTTTTCGTTGATCTTTCTTATACCTGATGGTGCTACCTTATTAAATTTACTACAAATAAAATCCCTCATAGCTTCCTCCCTTATGAATTAATTATTTTTTCAATTGAGCTGGCTTCCACATTGCCCCCTGTGATGATTAGAACCAGCTTGTCCCTGTCATCATATTTTATTTTGCCCTCAAGGATTGCTCCAAGACCAATAGCAGAAGATGGCTCAACAATTAATTTCTCTTTATTATACAACAAATCCAAGGCTTTTTTAATATATTTATCTTGGCAAGTTACCACATGATCAACAAGATCTCTTACAATTGGAAATACATGATCACCAGGCTTAACAGAAAGAAGTCCATCAGCAAGAGTTTCTCCTCTTTCGACATCAATTGGTCTTCCTTCCTTTAAAGAAGCAGTGAATCTTGCCACATTTTCTGGCTCAACACCAATTACCTCTGCCCATCTAGTTACACCCTTAGTGTACATGGCAATGCCAGAAATAAGTCCGCCGCCACCAATGGGCACAATCATCTTCAAGTGATCCATCTTATTTAAAATTTCAACAGCTATAGTGCCTTGACCTTCAGACACATCTAAATCGTCAAAGGGATGAATAAAAGTCATGCCTTCCTTCTCAGAAATTTCTTTTGCAACTTCAAATCTTTTTTCCACTGTTGTAATTACAACTTCAGCGCCAAGATCCCTTATCATCTGCCTCTTTAATTCAGTAGAAGTATCTGACAAGACAATCTTTGCGGGAATTCCAAGCATCTTAGCACAAGTAGCAATTGCCTTGCCGTGATTGCCAGAAGAAGCAGTTACGACACCCTTTTCTAGCTCTTCAGGGGAAAGCTTTCTAACCTTATTTAGGGCTCCCCTAATTTTAAAAGAATTTGTCCTTTGCATATTTTCCATTTTGGCGTAGACAGAAGTACCTAAGGCTTCGGAAATATAGTCAAGCCTAATAAGAGGTGTGTCATAAACATAATCCCTAATTCTCTCTCTCGCCTTTATTGTGTCCTTGTATCCATTTCTATAATCCATTTATTTCTCCTTAAAAATTCACTAAATTAAATACTAATTATTAAGATTATAATATGCTAAAGTGGATTTGTAAAATATATTTGCCCCTTCTTATTAAAAAGCTATCCAAGCTTTAAGTTTTAAGTTTTAATTTTTTATTTCACATCAATCCTATAAATATTTTCGAGAAAAATTGGAGCAGAATTTTCCGGCTCAGTATTTTTAATTTCTCCGCCAAAATAAACTTCAACAGTTTTACCCTCAAGACCTTCTGTAGTAACTTTTCCATCTTTAGAATTATCTAAATTTTCTATTGAAAGAGAGATGGGCTTTGTCATTATTTCTTTAAAATAAAATCTATCGTCAATGTCAGTCGCTTCAACCATAAGAGAATCACTTTCTGCCTTTATTACCTTGCCTGTAAAATGAGCAACCCACTCAGGAATTTCTCTGCTTTCAACTTTTAGGTCAAGGTCCCTAAATAAAATCCGTCTATTGTCAATTTGAACATTTATATAGCCCTTCTCCCAAACTTGGTAGTCATAGCCCTTGCCAAAATTAGATTCATCGTCCTTACTAGGCATCTCTCTCCCATCAACAGTAGTTTTTATTTGACCATCTGCAGTGCCACATGTGACCATGGCATTTTCGTAGCCTGTGTCCACATAGATTGTGCCCTTAACTTTAACCATGGGTGGATAATTGCTTTCAACCTTATTTTCACTTGAAGCTGTCTTATTGCAAGCAGCAAGTAAAAACATTAGGCATGCCACTAAAATTAAAAAATATTTTTTCATAGGTTCCCCCTTTTTTATGTAGTTTGCAAAAATTTACAAATAAATTTTTACGAATAAAAATATTTCGTAAATTATTATATCAACAAAATTTTCCGCAAATCATTATATCTATAAAGATATTATATAATATTTTTCAAATTTCGAGGCAAATAAAAATCGGCACAAAGATTACTTCATGCCGAATAATTTTAAGATATTTAATCTACATCAAAAAATCTCGACAGCAGCCGAGATTTTTCTATTCTTATTTATTTTTTAATTTTAGAAAATTATTTGCTTTTTAGTCTTTCTATTTCCTTATTTAGGCTATCGATTTTATTTGACATCTTTAAAATCTCTGCGTTAAGATCCTTTACATCTTCCTTGCTTGATGGCTCTACAAAATTCATGTAGTCCATGTTTAGTTTAAATAATTCTTCTCTCAAAGACTTAGTTTCTTCTTCTGCCTTCTTGTAAATTTCCTTAAATTTGTCTACATCAAATAATTTTTTATATTGTTCCTTAGTTTTTTCTTCAAAGAATTCATAAACCTCTTGTGGGTCTTTCTTCTTTGCTAATTCTTCTAAGTCAGTCCTGTACTTTTCAAAGGTAAACTCAGAAATTTTTGCAATTTCACCATAAATTTCCTTGTAATAGTTTACATAAACTTCAAAATACTTCATTGATTTTTCAATAAAAGTTTTTTGGAATTTTAGAACCTTTGAAGTGCTGGCAAAGTATTCATTTCCACCAAATAATTTTTCGTATTCTTCTAAGTTACTTAGCATTTGATGTGAAAATTTTTCCATGTTTTTGAAATAATCCATTTTGCCAAAGAAATTATCTGTCATAAAAGGCATATTTCCAAAATTAGGAATCATGAAGTTAAAATTGCCAAAAACTTTTTGATTAAAGTCTAAAATTTCCTTTGCCTTGTCTCTCACTTGTTCTGGCATAAAAATATTCATGTAGTTTTCTTGATATTTTTTGTAAGAATTAAAGAGATCTCTGGCAGCAGTGCTGTAATCTTCTACAAACTTTCCATTGGCACTTAGCATTGGAAAATAATTTTTAAAATTATTCATGAAGTCGCCATAAACTTTATTTGGCTCCTTTAAATTGTCGGCAAAAAACTTTTGAAAATTCATAAAATTTTCAAAGTAAGGGTTTACTTCAAAGAGTCCCTTCATTTTTTCGCCATAATCCCCTTGGAAAGGAGAGTATTTACTCATTGTATCCATATAATTTTTTGGCATTTCATAAATATTTTCCACCATTTTTTCATTTATTCTTGCCATTTCTCTGAAATAATCTTCCAAGCTTAATTTTTCTTTTTCATTCTTTTCTGTTCCCTGATTAAAAGACTTTAGTAAATTCATTTGGGCATCGTATATATCCTTGTATAGGTCAAACATATTGGTACCTCCTTTTAGTGTACTAAATTATTACCACAAAAAAAGACTTTCTAAACGCTAGAAAGTCTTAAATATTTTATACTAATTTTTTAATATAGTCCTTTATATTTTTATTCTTCTCTTCTAAATATTTTTCAAGGTCAGAGATGATTTCTGCACCGGCATTGGGATTCATAAAGTTATAAGTTCCTACTTCAACTGCAGTGGCACCTGCCATTAAAAATTCAAGAACATCTTTATAAGAGGTGATGCCACCCATGCCGATTATTGGTATGTCAACTGCTCTTGCCACTTGATGGAGAATCCTTAGAGCAATTGGCTTTACTGCTGGTCCAGAAAGTCCTGCGTAGGTGTTATTAAAGACAATTTCTTCTCTGTCAAAGTCAATTGCCATGCCGAGAATTGTGTTTATTAGTGAAAGTCCTGTGGCGCCTTCTGCTTCAACTGCCTTGGCTATGCCCACAATATCCCCTGCGTTGGGAGAAAGCTTGACAAAAACTTTTTTGTTTGTAACTTTCATGACCTCACGGACAACTCTTGCTGCAGAATCCTTATCCATGCCAAAGGCCATGCCGCCTTCTTTTACATTGGGGCAGGATATATTTAATTCAATGGCTGCAAAGTCATAGTCATTTAAAATTTTTGTGGATTCAACATATTCTTCAATGGTATTGCCGCCAAGATTTACAAAAATTTCTGTGCCAAGGCCTTGCATTGAAAAGATTTTTTCTTTAACAAATTCTTCCACGCCTGGATTTTCAAGTCCAATAGAGTTTAAAATTCCTGATGGCGTCTCCCAAATTCTTATGCCTTCATTTCCCTTTTTTGGATGCCTAGTAATTCCCTTGGAAGAAATTCCCCCGAGAATCTTTGGGTCATAGAAATTTTTAAATTCTTCGCCATAGCCATAGGTTCCACTTGCCATTATTATTGGATTTTTTAATTTTATACCTGCTAAATCTATTTCAGTCCTAGAAGTCAATTAAATCACTCCCCTTAAAAATTGGTCCTTCCTTGCAAGATCTCTTTCTGCCGCCCCTTGTATCGCAGGAGCAAGATAGACAAGCTCCAACTCCGCAGCCCATTCTCTTTTCAAGAGACACATAGGTTTTTATGTCAAGAGCCTTTGCAAGTTCCACAACTTTTTTCATCATAATTTCTGGTCCACAGGCATATATTAATTCATGCTTTTCAAAATCAATTATGTCTGTTATAAAGCCGCCCTTTTTTATTTTTATGTCACAGGACACATCTTTAAAGGACTTTTCAAGTTCAAGCTCTTCCCTCTCCCCAATGTAGAGGGTGATTTTTGACTCAGGCTTTAACTTTTGGATTTCCTTAATTAAATAGTGGAAGGGTGCCACACCAACTCCTCCCCCAACTAGGGCAACTTCGTCTACATTGGAGTAAAAAGTATTTCCAAAGGGACCATAAAGTTTTATGTCATCGCCAGCTTCTAATTTTTCAAGTATTTCTGTTCCTATTCCTCTTTTTTCTACTAAGAAGTCCACACCTTCTGTTACATCATAAACTGAAATTGGTCTTGAAAGTGTTGGATAATTTTCCCAAGCTCTTAGCATAAAAAATTGCCCTGGATAAATCTTTGTCTTAAAATCTGTTCTAAGTATAAAATAATCTTTGCATACATCAATATTTTCTAAAATCTTTGCCATTTTACTCTCCATAAGTGGTAACTGTGTCGCAGTATTCGCACTTGTATTCCTTTTTGTCTCTGTCATAGAGATAAAATTTATGACCTGAAATTTCCCTTTCGCTATTTGTTATGCACCTAGGGTTCTTGCACTTAAAAACACCTTCAACTACTTCAGGAAGTTCCATGCGAATTTTTTTCACTCTCTCCCCATCTTCAATAAAGTTCACTGTTGTATGTGGAGCAATTAGTCCCAAGACTGTGAAGTCCAAGTTGTAGTCTGTTTCTATTTTTATTAAATCCTTTTTGCCCATGGAAGTAGAAAAAATATTTTGCATAAGAACAACTGCGTCAGTAACTTTTTCCAGCTCCAGTGCCTTATAAAGGACATGAGCACGACCTGCCTCGATGTGGTCTAGGACAATTCCCTTTTTTATTTTTGAAACATTTATCATTTGTTAGCCTCCAAAAGTTTTATAATAAGTGCCATTCTGCCATACATGCCAAACTTTGTCTGTTCAAAATAAACTGCACGAGGGTCCTTGTCCACTTCTGGTGCAATTTCGTTTACTCTTGGAAGTGGATGGAGGATGTACATGTCATCCTTGGCCGCCTTTAACTTTTCTTCTGTTAAGATGTAGTAGTCCTTTAATCTTTCGTACTCGTCAGATGATACAAATCTTTCCTTTTGCACTCTTGACATATAAAGTATGTCTAAGTCACTTATGGCGCTCATGAGGTCTCTGGTCTCAGTGTAATTTTCCTTGTCAATGAAGTTTTTAAAGGGCTCTGGCATCTTTAATTCTTCAGGTGAAATAAATACAAATTTAACATTTTCGTAGCGGTTTAGGGCTCTCACTATGGAGTGAATAGTCCTGCCAAATTTTAAGTCTCCGCAAAGCCCAACTGTCAAGTTGTCAAAGGATTTTTTGTAGTGCCTAATTGTTATTAAGTCGGCAAGAGTTTGCGTTGGGTGAAAGTGTCCTCCGTCTCCTGCATTTATTATTGGCATCTTGGTAACTACCTTTGATGCAAGAAGGGCTGCCCCTTCCTTGGGGTGACGCATGGCACAAATGTCTGCATAGTTTTCTATTACTCTAATTGTATCTAAAAGAGTCTCGCCCTTTGTTGAGGAGCTAACTCCTGCATCAGAAAAACCAATTACTCGTCCTCCAAGTCTTAACATAGCTGTTTCAAAGGATAATCTCGTTCTCGTTGATGGTTCAAAAAAAAGACTGGCCAATAACTTATTGTCGCAAAAATGAGAATAGTGAATAGGATTTGCGATAATGTCATCAACCAGACTAAAAATTTCTTCGTATTCTTCAGTTGTAAAATCTAGTGGCTCTATTAAATGTTTCATCTTGACCTCCATCTAATATTTTATCTTTTTTATATTACTTCAAAAATTTTAATTTGTAAAGTTATTTGATAAATGTGTTATACTTGTAATAATAAATTTAAAGGAGAGGCTATGATTTACTTAATACTTGGACACTCTGGCTCTGGCAAGAGCACACTTAGGGATGAACTTGCAAAAGAGGGTTTAAATAAAATAATAACTTACACAACAAGACCTCCTCGTCCCAAGGAAGTTGACGGTCTTGATTACAATTTTATAAATATTTCTGACTTTAAAAAAATGGAAGAGGAAAATTTATTTATTGGCTCCACTTGCTATGCAGGAAATTATTATTCAACTTTAAAAGAAGATCTTGAATTAAATAATAATGACAAAAGAGACTGCGTAATTATAGTGGATAAAGAGGGCGTCCTTGCCATAAAAAAGGAATTTAAAAATGCCCTCTCAATTTATTTAAAATGCTCCAAGGAAGTTTTAAAAAAGAGAATGATAAAGAGAGCTGAGGATGAAAGCGTCATAGAAAAAAGACTTTCTGTCCTAGAAAATTTAGACTCTTATGCAGATTATATCATCGACAGCGACAGAGAAATGGACCAAGTCTTAAGTGATGTCCTAAAAATTATTAAGAGCCACAAGTCAGGAAAATGATTTTTCTTTTCTTGACAATTTATAATCTAGTGATATCATAAACTTATAAGTAAATAAAATTCTTCAGGGCGAGGTGCAATTCCTCACCGGCGGTAAAGTCCGCGAGCGCAAGCTGAATTGGTGCAATTCCAATACCGACAGTAAAGTCTGGATGAAAGAAGATAAATTTAAATTTTTGAGCCCTGCCTGGGCTCTTTTTTTATAGGTGATTTAATGTATGTAGAAAATTTTAACGACAGCTTTTATATGCTTCGTGCCCTAGAACTTGCAGAAAAGGGCATTGGTCACACAAAGACTAATCCCCTTGTGGGCTGCGTAATTGTAAAAGATGAAGAAATAATTGGAGAAGGCGCCCACTTAAAGTTTGGCGAAAACCACGCAGAGGTAAATGCCATTGAAGATGCAAAAAGTCGCGGCAAGGACCTTAAGGGTGCAACGCTTTATGTAAACTTGGAGCCTTGCTCTCACTATGGCAAGACTCCTCCCTGCGCCAATAGAATTGTGGAAGAGGGCATAACAAGAGTTGTAATTGGAACCACTGACCCCTTCCCTAAGGTTGCTGGCGGCGGCATAAAAATTTTGGAAGATGCTGGGATTTCTATAACAGAAGGTGTCTGCCAAGAAGAATGTTTGAACTTAAACGAGAGATTTTTTACCTATGTGAAAAACAATAGACCCTTCCTTGTCCTAAAGGCTGGCATGTCCCTTGACGGCAAAATTGCAACAGAAAGTGGCGAGTCTAAATGGATAACATCAGAATTTTCTAGGGCTTATTCTCACGAGCTCCGCGGCAAACTTGACGCCATAATGGTTGGCATAGGAACAGTTCTTCCTGATAATCCAACTTTAAATGTTCGTCACGGCAAATACAGGGTCAATCCCATAAGAATTGTAACAGATTCAAGGCTTAGAATTCCCCTTAATGCAAAACTTCTTGCAGAGGATTTAGAAAGTATTGCAATAATTGCCACTACAAAAAATTGTGACAAGGAAAAACTTGAAAAGCTAAAAGAGATGAAAAATGTTGAAGTTTTAATATGTGGCGAAAAAAATGGCAAGGTTGATTTAAAGGACTTAATGGATAAATTAAAGGACTACGACATTTCCTCCATCCTACTTGAAGGTGGAAGAACCTTAAATGCAGAAATGCTAAAAAATAATTTAGTGGACAAGTTTTATTTTTTCATGGCGCCGATCTTGCTTGGCTCAAAGGGCATTCCTGCCCTTGGCGATTTAGAAATCCATGAATTAAAAGATGCCATAAAAATAAAGGACATGAAATGCGAAAAATTATTTGACGACATACTTGTCACTGGAAGGTGTGATTGAAATTTTTACGGGAATAATAGAAGAAATTGGAAGACTTGCTGACATAAAAAAGGAAAAGGACCTCTACACCCTAAAAATTTCCTGCAAAAAAGTTTTGGAAGGCACAAAGAGAGGTGACTCCATTGCCACAAATGGCGTCTGCCTAACTGTGACAGAGCTTAGCGATGAATATTACAAGGCAGAAGTCATGGTTGAAACTATAAATTCAACTAACTTTAAGACTTTAAGCCTAGGCGAGCCCTTAAACCTAGAACGAGCCCTTAGCCCATCCAAAAGACTTGACGGTCACATAGTCCAAGGCCATGTTGATGGAGTTGGCGAAATCGTAAATATTTTAAAGCGGGGTCACGAAATTGTCTACAGGATAAAATTTGACTCAGATAATTTTAAATACATTGCCGAAAAGGGGTCTATTGCCCTTGATGGCATTAGCCTTACTGTATCAAAGGTGGGCGAAAATTATTTTGAAGTCTCAATAATTCCAACGACAATAGCTGACACCAATCTAGCAAGTAAAAATCTTGGAGAAAAAATAAACATTGAGACAGATATTATTGGCCGCTATGTCTACAATTTTGTCAATACAAAAGAAGCAAGCAAAATAACAAAGAATTTTTTATTAGAAAATGGATTTTAAATAAATTTATAAAATCGAGAGGAGAAGACATGAAAGTTAACACAATCGAAGAAGTTGTTGAAGCCTTAAAAAAAGGCGAAATTATAATAGTAACAGATGAACCTGACAGAGAAAATGAAGGCGACATGATTCAAGCTGCAGAATTTGCCACTGGTGAAAGTTTAAATACCATGGCATCTCTTGCCAAGGGACTTATTTGCATGCCCATGTCAAAGTCTTACGCAGAAAAACTAAAGCTAGATCAAATGGTTGCCGACAACACTGACAACCACGAAACTGCTTTTACAGTTTCTGTTGACCATGTTGACACAACTACAGGAATTTCTGCTTGGGAAAGAGCCTTAACTGCAAATAAACTTGCAGAAGATGATGCAAAGCCAGAGGACTTTAGAAGACCTGGTCACATGTTTCCTCTAGTTGCAAAAAAAGATGGAATTTTTGTAAGACGAGGACACACTGAAGCAACAGTTGATTTACTAAAAATTGCTGGACTTAAAGAAGTTGGACTCTGCTGCGAAATTATGCAAGATGATGGACACATGATGCGTGGCGAAGATTTATTTAAGCTTGCAAAAAAATTAGACATGAAAATCACTACAACTGAAGAACTTCTGCTTTACAGAAAGAGACATGAAAAAATTATAGAAAAAGTTGCAGAGGCAAAACTTCCAACAAAGTTTGGCGACTTTAGGGCTCATGCCTACATCGACAAGGTTACGGGCGAACACCACATTGCCCTTGTTAAAGGCGAAATTGGCGACGGCATGGATGTCCTCACAAGAGTTCACTCTGAATGTTTAACTGGCGACTGCTTTGGCTCATCAAGATGCGACTGTGGCAACCAACTTCACCTTGCTATGAAAAAAATTGACGAGGAAGGCAGAGGAATTTTGCTTTACATGCGTCAAGAAGGTCGTGGCATCGGCCTTGTCAATAAAATTCGCGCCTATGCTCTACAAGACCAGGGCATGGATACAGTTGAGGCAAACTTGGCTCTTGGCTTTCCTGAAGATGCCAGAGACTATTCCACTGGTGCACAAATCTTGCAAGATTTGGGAGTAAAGGAACTTCGCCTTCTTACAAATAACCCAGACAAGGTCTACTCTCTTCAAGAATTTGGCATGATCATAAAAGAAAGAGTGCCAATTGAAATTCACTCAACTAAACACGACGAATTTTATTTGAGGACTAAGGCAGAAAAGATGAACCACATCTTGTCTGAATTTAGCAAATAATTTTAAAATCATTAAGAAAAAAATTAAGAAAAAAATAAATGGAGGAATTATGAAAATTTACAGTGCAAATTTAAAATCTGAAGGAAAAAAATACGCCATAGTTTTGGCAAGATTTAACGAGTTTATAGTTTCAAAACTCCTAGATGGCTGCATAGACGGACTAAAAAGACATGGAGTTAAGGACGAGGAGCTCGAAGTGATTTGGGTTCCAGGGTCTTTTGAAATACCCCTAGCAGCAAAATCTCTTGCCATGACAAAAAGATATGACGCAGTAATTGCCCTTGGAGCAGTTATTCGTGGCGCAACTACTCACTACGAACTTGTATCAGCAGAAGTTGCCAAGGGAATTGCATCTTCATCTCTTGAAACTGGCGTGCCAATAATTTTCGGTGTAATCACAACAGAAAATATTGAACAGGCAATTGAAAGAGCAGGCACAAAGGCTGGCAACAAGGGCTTTGATGCTGCCACAGCTGCAATTGAAATGGCAAACCTATTAGGTGAAATTCGTGGCTAAGCTTAATAAAGAAAATTTGAAGTACAAAAATGATGAGCTAAAAAATGTGAAGTCCATAATTTTTGATTTTGACGTCACCCTTCACAACACCATTAAAATTTACTATCCTGCCTTTTCATCTGGAGTAGAATTTTTAAGAAATCATGGCTTTGCAAAAGATTTTGAATTAAATGAAAAAAATGTGTCAAAATTTTTAGGCGAAAAACCAAATTTTGCCTACGACCTAATTGCAAAGGGAGCAGATGAAAATTTGAAAAAAGAAGTTATGGCTCTCGTAGGTAAAAATATGGATGAAAACATAAAAAATGGGCTTGGAGAACTTTATGAAGGCACTATAAAAGTTTTAGAAGAGCTTTTCAAGAATTATGACCTCTACATTCTCTCCAACTGCCGAGAATCTTACCTGGACACTGCCCTTGATGTCTACGGCATAAAAAAATACTTCAAAAAATATTTTGCCGCAGAAACTTATGACTTCCTTCCAAAGGAGGACATTATAAAAAAAGAAAGACAGAATATAAAGGAAGAGATCATCTTTGTTGGCGACAGGCACCATGACATGGAAGCAGCAAGAATTAATAATTTAAAGAGCATTTTTTGCAGCTACGGCTTTGGCAGTGAGGAAGAAGGAAAAGATGCAAATTACAAAATTTCTTCCCTTGGAGAACTTTTAGAGCTCTTATTATAAATAATTTGAAACAAAATTTTAAATCATTTAAAAATTTAAGCGAAAAATTTTATAAGAAAAACCCTAACAAAAAGGAGGACTCAGCGTCCTCCAATTTTGTTATCTTTATTTAGCTTTATGCTTCTTCTCTCTTCTTTATGCTTCTTCTCTCTTCTTTCTGCTTTCATCCCAAAGTTCATTTGCCTTTTTATTCCAAGCCATTGCATAAGGTGTTGTCTTAACTTGCAACTCTTCTGCACTTTCAGGAGCAATCATATCAGTGTTTCTTGCACCAGAATCATTTACAATTTTAGTAAGCCTTCCTGGGTTTTCCAACATTGGACATGGCTTTAACAAGTTTTTGTTAAAAGGTTGGTTGTCGTGGAAGCCCATAAATAGTGGACTCATTAGACATTCCTTAATAGTGTTTTCTCTAATATTTGAATCAGAATAGTGAATGAATACACATGGTTCCATGTCGCCAAGAGAATTGATGTGGAAATAATTCTTGCCGCCAGCTATGCAACCATTAATAAATTCACCATCATTTTGAAAATCAATTGTAAAAATATTTTGAGGATATTCAGCAGATCTTATCTCCCTAACCTTGTGGTAAACGTGCTCTCTTTCTTCTGGAGAAAGAAGTAGGCTTACATCTGCATCCTTTCCAACTGGCATGTAGTGGAAGAACCAAGCAAGCTTGCATCCATGGTCTACCAGCATTTTTATGAAATCATCGTCAGTTACATATTTATAATTTTGGCTTGTGTAGCAAATAGAAGCTCCGTATAGAAGTTTGTGCTCTTTCATTAAGTCCATTGCCTTCATAACCTTTTGGAAAACTCCGTCGCCTCTTCTAAGGTCAGTGGATTCTTCTGTACCTTCAATACTTAGGGCAAAGGAAATATTTCCAGCTTCAACAACTTCTTCGCAGAATTCATCGTCGATTAAAGTTCCATTAGTAAAGACATGGAAGGCAGAGTCATTAAATTCCTTTGCAAGTCTAATGACATCATCCTTTCTAACAAGTGGTTCTCCACCAGTTAAAATGAAGAAATAAGTTCCAAGTTCATTGCCTTGTCTGACAATGCTTGCCATTTCATCGTAAGTTAAATTATTTTTGTGGCCATATTCGGCAGCCCAGCAGCCAGTGCACTTTAAGTTGCAGGCAGATGTTGGGTCAAATAAAATTACCCAAGGAATGTTGCAATTATATTCCTTTTGCAATTTATTTCTAAGGGCATTTCCCTTATAGGCAGCGTTGTAGCCAATAGTTTTGACAGAAGTCTTGACAATATTTTCGTCGATTCCATTAACAATGTCAGTACCAAAGGATACCCACTTAGAGTTAGGGTCGTTAAGCTCGTTTCTAACTCTCTCTAAGCCATTTTTCGCAGTGTTAACTTCACTTGATTCAGGCATCAAATATTCATCGAAGACATCAACTATCTCCATCATTCCCTTTTGAGGGTCCTTCTTTAATCTCTTGTAGGCTAGATTTACAGCCGTTTCGAAAACTTTTTCTTTTGTTTTGTCTTTAATTGCAGTATTCATCTAAAAACCTCCCGTATATTTATAAAGTGATAATCTTAATTAATAAAATACATTAAAATATTTTATCTGAACATTGTTCATTTTCTTGTTTATATTTTACTACATTTCAAATAAATTTAAAAGTCTTTTTTTTAAATAATTTAAAATTTAAATATGTTCATTAGATTAATTATAGATAGTAGATAAAGAATGGCTTGTTTTAAAGAAAAATTGTCTGAAATTTATGTGGGCCTTTTAATAAAAATTAAAAAAAGCACCTAAATTAATAGGCGCAAAGTGATAAATTATACAAATTTTTATTTACTTTTAGACAAATCTTTAGATTTTACTAAGGGATAATGCTTTGCAAGCCTATCCTCTAAAATTATTATTTATATTAGTGATTTCAAAAAAACTAAGGGCTCCCTCTTGGTAGTCATTTATACTTTTATTTACCTGGCTGAAAATAAAAATATTTATAAAGAAGAGGGCTGCCAATAAAAAGTAAAGTGGAAGCTTTAACTTTCCTGATTCTTTCTTTAAATAAAAATATAATAGAGCCAGAGAAGGAATTATTAATAGATTTAAAGCATAGAGAAAGTTGTAGTCGTAAATTGAGTAGTCTCTTAAATATCCATTTAAGTAAAAATTAAAGGCAATTAGTAAAAGCAAAAGCCCATAGGCTGATGATAAGACGATTTTATTTATTTTAGTTTTATTCATATTTCCTCCCATATCTAACTTTTAATATCAAAATATTTTAAGGCTTCTTTGCCTTAATTATATAAGTAATAAGAATAATGTCAATTAACTTTTGTGCAAAATTTAAGTCAAGCTATTATCCTATCCTTACATCAAAAATTTTTTAAAAGGAATCAATTATTCCAAGATCCATAGCTTTTTTCATAAGTTCTTGGTAGTTGTTGATGTAAAGCTTTTGATAAATTCGATTTAACATAACTGCAAGGGACCTCTCGGAAATAAAAAGTTCCTTGGCAACCTGGCTCCTCTTTAAGCCTGAGCAATAGAGCTTTACTATTTCTATTTCCTTTTCTGTCAAATTTTCTATAATTTCCTTTTCCTTAAAAAATTTTTTATCATGAAGGTAGACTTCTCTTAATTTATTTCTAAGACTTTCCATGTCCTCTTCCTTGGAGATGAAGGCATAGGCCCCAAGGCTTTTTGCTCTTTCGCCATAAAAAAATAAATCATAGCCAGATAAAATCACTATTTTTATATTTTTATCTTTATTTAAAATTTTTTCTGCCAAGTCCAAGCCGTTTAAAGATTCTTCAAAGCCTCTTAAGTTTATGTCCACAAGCAAAATATCATAGGAGCTTAAAAAGTTTATGTCTTCTAAATTTTTCAAATCCTCTAATAAATCAATTTCAAAAAAATCATCTTTTTCCAAAAATTCCTTTAAAGAACTTGCCATCATCTTATGATCTTCTATTAATAAAATTTTCATTTACAATCTCCTCTTGAATTGGCAGCTTGATAATAAATTCCACATAGGCTTGGTCTTTTAAATCTTTTTCTATCTTATCTTTAAGTATTAAGTCTCCACCATAAATATTTAAGGTCTCCTCCATAAAAGTGATGCCAGAGTGATTAATCTTATTAAATTCTTCATCAAGGTAATCCTCAAAGTTTTTAATAGTCAAAAATATTATTTCATCCTCAATTTTTAGCCTTAATTCAGAAAAATAGCCCTGGGAATGTTTGTAAAAGTTGGTGACCAGCTCATGAATAAACTTATAAATTACCTTGTCATAGGGACTGGGCAGAAAAATATTTTTGTCGCAGTAAAATTCAAGGAGTTTGTCATCTTGATACATTTCCTTTAAAGAATTTATGAGGTCTCTATAAATTTCGTAGTGACTTATTCCCTCTCTAAAGGCTGGCTCTATTAAATTTATTTTAAGCCTAATCTTTTTAATGAGACCCTTGTGAATTTCTAGGGACTTGCTCATATTTTTTTCATCTTCTAAAAACTTTTTCGACAAAATTATATCTTGCAAAATGTCATCGTGGAGAAAGCTCAGGCTTCTTCTCTCAAAATTTTCTGACAAATTTTTTGCCAATTTATTATTGTATAAAAATTTTTCGTAGGCTGACTTATTATTTGTTATCTTCCTAAATTTCATTATCAGCTTAACATTTGCCATATTTAAGAAAAAAATCATGGCAAAAATCAAGGCTAACCTATAATTTTTGACAAAGCTTTCAAAAAATAGTGTGAAAATAAGAATGAATATAAAATTTATGGGATTCCTATAAAAATCAAAAATTACTTTTTTCAAATTTTTGTCCATGGAAACTATAAAGATTAAAATTGAAAGTTCCGCCACAAATAAAATTATAAATTCCCTAAGGTAAACATAAGTAAAGACCTTTAAGAAGTTCATTAATATAAATAAAAATAAGTAAATAAGGCTTATAAGCCAGACATTTGAAAGCAACTTGTGACTGTATTTTTTTATTTCTTTTCTATATGTAAGAACAAGAATAAGAGGAAAAACTGCAATAAAAAACCTAGAAAATTTTACTAAGTCCATGTAAAAAGTACTGTTAAAATAATTAGAAATAAAGATCAATAAAAAAATAATAAGGGCAAAATAATTAAAATATTTCCACTTAAGCTCCTTCACTCTGCTTAAAAATATATAAAAATTATAAAAAATTAAAAGATAAATAAAGGACAGGCTGACTTCAGAAGTATATTTAAAATTTATTTTGTATCTATAGAGAAAAATATAGTCAAGCATTATCCACAGAGAAAATAAAACCACTAGAGAGCTGTGGTCCAGGAAAATTTTTCTGTCATCAGCTAATAAAAAAGTTAAAAGAGAAATGTTATTTAAAAGGCTTAGGGAAAATAAAAAATACATACCACTAAAATCTCTAAGCTTATAAATTTTTGCAGAATAAAATAATATGTAAAGCCCTATAAAAACATAAGCTATTAAAATACTTGCCCTCAAAAATTTTTTGTCCCTAGTCATATTTCCCTCCTTCTCCAATTTTATTTAAGCCTGATTTTATTATATATTATTTTTAAATTTAAAAGGTCCTAAATTAATAGAACCTTTTAAAAAATTAATTATTTGAAAAAAGTGTATCCATCTTTTTTTACTGTGCCAAAATATTCTCCGTAATAAATATTTTTATCCATTTTAACTGAGTCTGGATTGAATTTTAAGTCTCCCCTGTATTTAACAAAGCCCTTATTTGTCGTGTAAGTTATGTATTCAGGAAAGCTGTAGGCATCGTATCTCCTCTTTACACTTGTAATTTCCATTTCACTTTTAAAGCCGTTAAATAAAAATAATAGGGCTAAAAGAAGTAGACCTCCTAAAATTATCTTTGCACTTTTACTTTTTAATTTAGAAATCATAGTAACCTCCCAAATAATTTTATCTTTACCTTCATTATATTATTTCAAATTATTTTGTCAGTTAACTTTTGTGCAAATTTATTTGAAGCTAAAGGCTTCTGGTCTAATTGTGCCCCTGTATTCTGCGTAATACTTTTCAGAGTTGGGATCTTTTTTTATTTTATTTTCATTTAATTTTAAATCAACCCTATATTGGATTAAACCCTTTTTATCTTTATAGCTAATATATTCTGGGAAAATTCTTCCATAGCCACTTTTAACTTTTGTTATAGACTCCTCTCTTGGCAGTCCAAAAAATAAAAATAAAGTTAAGGTGGATAAAATTAAAATTGAAAGAAAAATATTTTTTATTTTAGCCTTTGTCATGTCATCACCTATAAAAAAAGAGAAGGCAATGCCTTCCCTTAATCTCTTTAAAATTAATATTTGTAAAATCCTTCGCCTGTTTTTCTTCCAAGAAGTCCTGCTCTAACCATTTTCTTAAGAAGTGGATGAGGTCTGTATTTAGGGTCGGCAAATTCTGTATTAAGAACTTCCATAATTGCAAGAACTACATCAAGTCCTACTAAATCTCCAAGAGCTAGAGGTCCCATTGGGTGGTTTGCGCCAAGTTTCATTGCTGTGTCAATATCTTCTACTGATGCAATGCCTTCAGCGTAAATTCCAATTGCTTCGTTGATCATAGGAATTAAAATTCTATTTACTACGAAACCAGGAGCTTCGTCAACTTCTACTGGAGTTTTGCCAATTTCTTTAGAAAGTTCGATAATCATATCTTTAACCTTTGGATCAGTTTTCTTTCCTGAAATAACTTCAACTAGTTTCATAGCTGGAACTGGGTTAAAGAAGTGCATGCCAATTACTTTTTCAGGCCTTTTTGTTGCTGCGCCAATGTCAGTTATTGAAAGAGATGAAGTGTTTGATGCAAGAACTGTCTTTTCTTCACAAGTTTCGCAAAGTTCTGTGAAAATTGCTTTTTTAATCTTAGGGTTTTCTGTTGCTGCTTCTATAATAAGATCGCAATCTGCTACATCTTTGATGTCAGCTGATGTTGACAAGTTAGAAAGAGCTGTTTCCATTTCTTCCTTAGTCATTCTTTCCTTAGCAAGGTTTTTTTCATAACCTTTTTTGATTTTTTCCATAGCTTTTTCAAGAGCTTCTGGTGCTATATCTCTTACAATTACCTTGTGATATGGTGCAAGTACTTGAGCAATTCCTGCTCCCATAGTACCTGATCCTACTACTGCTATTTTCATTTTATTCACTTATTCTCCTTTAAATTCAGTTTTTCCCTTATTTAAAAATGCCTTCATGCCTTCTTTTTGGTCATTTGTTGCAAAACATAGGCCAAAGTGAGTTTTTTCGATTTG
>QWCQ01000682.1_pt1 | contig 22580 bp, 20 predicted proteins | sample 1972701 | NCBI WGS metagenome assembly QWCQ01 (sample SAMN09866704, study PRJNA288562) | Human gut metagenome isolate pre4_stool, whole genome shotgun sequencing... | reverse complement strand
TTGAAGCCTATTTGCGGAGAGAGAGGGATTCGAACCCCCGGCACCTCTCAGTGCGACGGTTTTCAAGACCGTTGTAATCGACCACTCTACCATCTCTCCTTGATTATCATCTGTGATGAGGTATCAGCCGAAAAGCGAGTGCAAAGGTAAGGGATTTCATAGAAACAAAAGAATAAAAACAAAAAAGAATGATGTAATTAAAATTTGTTAACAATTATTGGGTATCATGCACCTAACGCTGGATAGTTACAGGGGGTGTCAGGCGGATTCCGAGGGAATCCATCAGCAAATGGAAAGTTTTCCTATTTTTGGGCGACTTCCATGCTCTGCTTACATGGCGAAGCTCTGATCATAATGGGAAATATCACTTGTCGTACGCACCGTAGCCCAAGTCGGCTGCTCCTCCCCTTCCGATTTCCGACGTGCCACTGTTGGTGCGCAGGCGATGTCAGCAGAAAGCCAAGTCCCAATCGGTACGACGGTACTGTTCGCCCTCGCTATCTTGGTTGGGTGCGGTGCGGTTGAACATCTGTGTTGTATGACAGGCAACAAACAACACTCACCTAACCATCTGATTCATAACAACATATAAGTAGGTTCAAACTCTTTGACTTTGGCCTTCAAAGTCCATCAGTTTGGCCTCCAATTGCAAATCATTAACAGGCCAAATGCAAAGATGTTGTTTCAGTCATCCAATTTGTTGTTAAAACAAAGAAAAATAATAGCTTTTGGTAACAAGCAACCTCTAAAAATAAAACAATCGTGACAGTCTCTCCATATTTCTTCCACAAAACTTGTCTGTTTTATGAATAATTGCTATTTTTGCATTAACAACTACAGAAAAATGTAGATTATCACACTTTTCTGCACTTAAAAATGTAAACGCATGGAAATACGAAGAGACATCATAGACACCTTGAGGAGGTGGAAGGAAGAAACGGACAGGAAGCCCATTCTATTAAAAGGAGCAAGACAGATAGGCAAGACATGGGCAATGGAAATGTTTGGCAAGGAGGAATTTGACTATTGCGCCAAGTTCGATTTTGACCGTCAGCCAGAGTTAAGGTCTGTCTTTCAAACGTCCAAAAGTCCGGAGAGAATCCTGAAAGAGCTTTCGCTGTATACGGAGGTTCCCATTGTGGCAGGTAAGACGCTGATAATCTTCGATGAGATTCAGGAGTGCGAGGAAGCATTGAACAGCCTAAAATACTTCTATGAAGATGCACCAGCGTACCATGTCATTGCCGCTGGCAGTCTGCTTGGCGTAGCGGTGAAGAGGCGCAGCATGACGGTGCCGGTGGGCAAGGTGAGCATCATGCGTATGTACCCCATCACGTTCCGAGAGTTCCTGCGTGCTGCCGATGAGAAAACGTTTAGCTATGTGGAAAATCTGCATGATGCCAGTCACCTGCCTGAAATTGTCCTCAACAAACTGAAAACAGAGTACAGGCGTTACCTCGTGTGCGGCGGCATGCCCGAGGCGATTATCAGCCTTCTTGGCAACAAAGGCATGGAGGCTGTGGAGAAAGTGCAGCAAGACATTCTTGACCTCTACGAGCTTGACTTTGCCAAGTACGCTACGCCGAAGGAGATTCCACGCATCCATGCCATCTGGCGCTCGCTGCCCTCGCAACTTGCCAAAGAAAACCGAAAGTTCATCTTCAAGATAGTAAAACCAGGCGCGAGGTCAAAGGACTATGAAGACGCACTGCTTTGGCTGGAGGATGCCGGAATGATTTACAGGGTGTTCAACATTACCAAGCCCGGACTTCCAGTTTCAGCCTACGCAGATCCGTCGGCTTTCAAGGTATATGCTTGCGATTGTGGGTTGCTTCGCCGACTGGCACGGCTTCCTGCCACTGTCATCCTGAACGCCAATGCCAACTATACGGAATTTAAGGGCAGTATGGCGGAGAATGCCATCTTGCAGTCGCTCATGCCGTTGTTGAATGACGACATTCCGTACTACTGGTCGCCCGATAGTCGTGCGAAGATAGAATTCGTTATACAGTGGGGTGAACGTATCATACCGATAGAGGTAAAGGCAGAAAATTGTGTGAGTGGCAGAAGCCTGTCTGTCTATAACGAGCGATACCACCCACAAGAACGTATCCGTTTCTCTTTTCTCAATTTACAATACAATGAGGGATTGCTCAGTTGTCCTTCACCCTTAGCAGATTGGTTTTATAGGCTTTTGCCAAATGAACAAGAAACCGGGTTTTGCCCCCACTTTTGAGAGGTAATGACGGTAAAGCGGTGACGAGCGAGGTGGTGATTGTACCCGAGGCTACCGGTATTGCCCATCCTACAACCGACACATCTACTCCCAAGGACGGCGTTTATACCCTCGACGGGGTGTATCTCGGCACCCACGTTGAGAGCTTGCCACGGGGCGTGTACATCGTTGGTGGCAAGAAGATTGTCAAGAATTAAGGCCGATAACAAAAGAAAAGAGGGTGTATCATAACTTGTGCGTATGATACACCCTCACTTTTTGTATTATCTTTTTGGCTTAGATGATAAGCCTGAAAGCTATCAAAGCCAATACGCTGAAGCCAGCATTTACCATCTTAATCATTGCTGTGGCAGCGATGCTTATATCTCCCAACCAATGGCACTGGCTCCCAACACAGCGGCCGATGAACCATCAAGCCCGCTAATCAAGAACTTGGCCTTGTCTTTAAATATCTTCAGCACATGCTTGTCGTAGCTTTCCTTCAAAGGCTTCATCAGCAAGTCGCCAGCCTTGGTCAAGCCACCGAAGAAGATAAATGCCTCGGGTGAAGAGAATGCGGCAAAGTTGGCGCAAGCCTCACCGAGCATTTCGCCCGTCATCTGATAAACATGCTGCGACAGCTTGTCACCCTTTCCTGCGGCAATACTCACGTCCAGTGACGTAATGTCTTCAGGAATCATGTCGCGCAAGATAGAGGGTTCTTCTGTCGTTTCGAGCAATTCGCGAGCCGTGCGGGCAACACCGGTGGCCGAGCAATAAGCCTCCAAGCAGCCGAAGCGACCGCAACCACACGAACGTCCGTTCTCACGACGCACCACAACGTGTCCCAACTCACCAGCGAATCCATCGCTGCCGTAAACCAACTGACCATTGACAACGATGCCCGAGCCGACACCAGTGCCGAGGGTGATGACGATAAAATTCTTCATACCGCGCGCCACGCCATAGGTCATCTCGCCGATGGCTGCCGCATTGGCATCGTTGGTGAGTGCCACGGGGATGCCCAACTTATCGGAGAACAGCTTGGCCAAAGGCACAATGCCGTCGTGTCCCCAGCTGAGGTTGGGTGCAAACTCGATGGTTCCGTTGTAGAAGTTACCGTTGGGAGCGCCGATACCCATGGCTTTGATATTGTCGATGCCGCCCACTTGGTCGATGATTAACTGCAAAGCCTCAATGGAAGCGTCTACATAGTCGTCTACGTTTTCGTATCCTTGTGTCTTGATGGATGTGGTGGCCTTGATGTCACCACGGCTGTCAACGATGCCAAAGACTGAGTTGGTTCCACCTAAGTCTAAACCGATTACATACGGTTTCAATTCAGAAACTGCTTTCATGTGATGTTTTTGTTTTTATTTTAAGTTAGTATAGAAATCGTTTACTACCTCCCCTTGCGGGCGTGGATGCGTGTCAATCATCGGCTGCATCAGCGTTGCACCCTTCGGCTTGCACGAGGTACGCCATGCCCCTTCGCACGCAGACGAACCCTATCGGGAAGACCTAATGAGGGGTTCTTACACGTTTCGCAAAGGTATTAAAAAACTTGTATAACACAAACTTTAGCATCATAAATTTGTGCATCTCGCATAATTTTCGCAATTTTGCATACATTATGCCGTTTGAGTTTCACATTGATATCATCGACCAGATATGGAAGGGCATCATCATCGGAGTGATTGCTTCGGGACTGATGGGTCCCGTGGGGGTGTTGTGCGTTCAGCGAACGTTAAATAAGGGACGTTGGTATGGCTTGGTAACAGGCTTTGGCGCCACATGCTCTGACATTATCTACGCACTGCTCACGGGCTTTGGCATGAGTTTTGTGATGGATTTGATTACCAACCCCAAGAATCTTTTTGTTTTGCAGATATTGGGCAGCATACTGCTGTTGCTGTTCGGCATTTACAGTTTTCGCAACAACCCCACAAAGCACATGCACGTTAGCGGCAAAACGAAGGGTACATACCTGTACAATGGCATCACGGCTTTCTGGATAACGTTTTTAAATCCACTCATCATTCTGCTGTTCATCGCCATGTACGCGCAGTTTAAGTTTGTCGTCCCCGACCATCCTGTCGAGATGGTGAGCGGCTACTTGGGCATCTTTGGCGGCGCACTGCTGTGGTGGTACGGTCTGACTTGGGTCATCGACAAGGTGCGTGGCAAGTTTGACAACAACGGCATCGTGATTATCAACAAGATTATTGGGAGCATCGTCATCGTGTGTTCCATCATTATCCTAATCGGGACGGTGTTCAATCTTTACACCTTCCACTATTAGCCAGTCATTGTCAAACTGCAGACTGGCACGGCAAGCCGATGCCGTTTCACTTGGAAACGCCGAAGCACCCCATCGAATATTCAACCTCTTAATACAACATCAAACGTGTATATCTCACAACAACTACGCAAAAAGAGCATCGCCGAATACATATTATATATGTGGCAGGTAGAGGACATCATCCGCGTGTACGATTGCTCGCTGTCGCGCATCCGCCGCGAATACATCAGTCAGTTCGACTACACGGACGAACAGAAGGAAGAAATGGTAGACTGGTACGGCAACCTCATTCGCATGATGAACGAGGAAGGCAAACGGCAGGGCGGACACCTGCAGATTAACCAGGTTATCGTTACCGACCTCATTGACCTGCACCGCAGACTGCTGCAAAGTACCAAGTTTCCCTTCTACTCGGCACAGTACTACAAAGTGCTGCCGTTTATCGTGGAGCTAAGACGTAAAGGCGAACATGAGGAAGACGAGATACAGGTTTGCCTCAACGCCCTGTACGGCGTGATGCTGCTGCGGTTGCAACAGAAGGACATCTCGCCCGACACCACACATGCCATTCAGGAGATAACTACCTTCATCGGCATGCTGTCTGATTATTATATCAAGGATCGTAACGAAGGACTTCAATTTGAGGAGGATTAAAACTATGAACATACTCATCACAGGCTGCAACGGCCAACTGGGAAACGAAATGCAGGTGCTGCAGAAGGATTATCCCGAGCACCACTGGTTTAACACCGACGTCAACGAACTGGACATCACCGACAGCGACGCCATCAACAGGTTCGTGGAAGAACACGAAATCGATGGCATCGTGAACTGTGCTGCCTACACGGCCGTGGACAAGGCCGAGAGCAACAAGCGACTGGCAACGGCTCTCAATGCTGAGGCGCCAACTTACTTGGCTGTTGCCATGGCTAAGCGTGACGGATGGATGGTGCAAATCAGCACCGACTATGTATTTGATGGCACGCATCACACGCCCTACACCGAGACCGACACACCCTGCCCCAACAGCGTGTATGGCGCCACCAAGTTGGCTGGCGAGGTGGCCGTGGCGAAGACATGTCCAAAACATGTCATCATCCGCACGGCTTGGCTCTACTCTACTTTCGGCAACAACTTCGTTAAGACGATGTTGCGACTGGGTCGAGAGAAACAGCAGTTGGGCGTAATCTTCGACCAGATAGGCACACCCACCTACGCTCACGACCTGGCATTGGCCATCATGACCATCATTGACAAGGGCATCGTGCCGGGCATCTACCACTTCTCAAACGAGGGGGTTACCAGCTGGTACGACTTCACCAAGGCTATTCACCGCATCGCGGGCATCACCACCTGCCACGTCAAGCCGCTGCACACCGCAGAATATCCTACACCGGCTCACCGACCAGCCTACAGCGTGTTGGACAAGACAAAAATCAAGGAAACCTTTGGCATCGAAATCCCTCATTGGGAAGAGAGCCTCACGAAGTGCATGCATACGAAATAACAATTTATGAACGAAATACAACGCAGGCGAACCTTCGCCATCATCTCACACCCCGACGCAGGTAAAACCACCCTCACCGAGAAGTTCTTGCTCTTCGGTGGGCAGATTCAAGTGGCCGGAGCGGTCAAGAACAACAAAATTAAGAAAACGGCCACCAGCGACTGGATGGACATCGAGAAACAAAGAGGTATCTCGGTATCAACCTCGGTCATGGAGTTTGATTATGAGGGCTACAAGGTCAACATTCTCGACACGCCGGGCCACCAAGACTTTGCTGAGGACACTTACCGCACGCTCACGGCTGTTGACTCGGCGATCATCGTGGTCGATTCGGCCAAAGGTGTGGAGGCACAAACCCGAAAGTTGATGGAGGTGTGCCGCATGCGCAAGACGCCGGTCATCATCTTCATCAACAAGATGGATCGTGAGGGACGAGACCCATTCGACGTGCTGGACGAACTGGAGAAAGAACTCCAAATCAAGGTGCGCCCACTGAGTTGGCCCATCGGACAAGGAAGAAAGTTCAAAGGCGTGTACAACATCTACGAACAGCAGCTCAACCTCTTCACACCCAACAAACAACGGGTGACCGAGAAGGTGGAGGTAGACATCCAAAGCGAAGAACTGGACAAGCAGGTGGGCGAACAAGAGGCCGTCCAACTGCGCGATGACCTCGAATTGGTTGACGGCGTGTACCCCATTTTCGACAAGCAGACTTACCTATCGGCTGAGGTGGCACCAGTGTTTTTCGGCTCGGCACTCAACAACTTCGGTGTTCAGGAACTGCTCAACTGTTTTGTAGAGATTGCGCCAAGCCCCAAACCCACACAGGCAGAAGAACGCATCATCCGCCCCGAAGAACCCAAGTTCACGGGATTCATCTTCAAAATCACGGCCAACATCGACCCCAACCATCGCTCGTGCATCGCCTTCTGCAAGGTATGCTCGGGCAAATTTGTGCGCAACCAGCCTTATCTGCACGTGCGCAACGGCAAGACGGTGCGCTTCTCGTCGCCCACCCAGTTTATGGCGCAGCGCAAGAGCACCATCGAAGAAGCCTACCCCGGCGACATCGTGGGGCTGCCAGACAACGGCATCTTCAAGATTGGTGACACGCTGACCGAGGGCGAGGAGATTCACTTCAAGGGACTGCCGTCGTTCTCACCCGAGATGTTCAAGTACATCGAGAACGAAGACCCCATGAAATCAAAACAGCTCAACAAAGGCATCGAGCAGCTCATGGACGAGGGTGTGGCACAGTTGTTCATCAACCAGTTCAACCAACGCAAGATTATCGGCACAGTAGGACAACTGCAATTCGAGGTGATTGAATACCGTTTGCAAAACGAGTACAATGCCAAGTGCCGATGGGAACCGGTTCGACTGTACAAGGCTTGCTGGATAGAAGCTGACAACCACGAGGAGCTGGAAAACTTTAAGAAGCGCAAATACCAGTACATGGCCAAGGATCGACAAGGACGCGACGTGTTCCTGGCCGACTCAAGTTACATGCTGAGCATGGCGCAACAAGACTTCAAGCACATCAAATTCCACTTTACCAGCGAATTTTGATGGGCGAGAATCTCCGTTCACGCTCATGGGACATGGACGATGCCCGTAACTATTCCTTGTAAGGTTGACGTTGGCACGACGGCTTCAAGCGTGAGGGGGTGTCACGCTTTTGTACTACAATATGCCATTGGCCACTGTTAAAGTTTGTTATGTTGGAATGATTGATTGCCATGTGTGTAATTGTTTGTTGATAAGATGTTATGGTGCATCATGTAGAAATAATCAGCTTAAGGGATAAACCTTTTGAAGACAATAGAAACAAAACGCATGCTCTCCTTGGTGGGAAGCATGCGCTTGCGGTACGGTTGCGCCCGTAGGCGTCGGGCGTCTTTTTGTCTTAATTGGTCAAACAGATAACCACGCCTAAATGCTTTCTGCGGCTCTTCGTATGCGGTTGCTCAGGTCGAAGAGCGATCCGCGCAGTTGTTCCAACTCCTCCTCGTTGAAACCGCCCTTGCCACCATTGCCGTCGATACCGTTCAACTTGTGATAGAACCATGAAGACGATTTGTGGAAGTATTTGTTGGCAAAGTCCATCCAAGACACCGAGAGGTTGATGTCTGCCAGACGCTGCTTCATATCACTTACCACTGGCTGTTTTTTGATAACTGTTTCCATTGCTGTTTCCTTTCTTTTAGTTGAAGCTCCATCCGCATTGTGGGAGGAGCGGTGGTTTTATTGTCAATAAGGTTGTCGGAGCATAGCGTAAAACTTCTCAATGATGATACTGAGTAGTTCCGGATAACCGTTTGGATAAGACCGGTTGTAGTTTCTCATCTGCTCGAGAAGGTCTCTTTCCTCATCTGTAACCCTCATTGTTTCCATTTCTTGTTTCATTTTCCGTTGTTTTAATTAAGACAACGCAAAGGTAATACATTATTTTGTACTTTACAAGCATTTACTACTTTATTTTGTAGTAGCCGCACGGATTTTTCATTCAAGGGCAATGTTGGTTTTTAACAACGAATTGAACTAATCAATAGGATTGTTTTTGACAATAAACGGCCTATTAAATGTAAGAGCAGTGTATAAAGGCTAAGAAATGTTAACCTACCACATTGATTTCTCAGCCCCTGTTCTTGCCGTTTGAAATATTATTCGTACATTTGCATCATCGCACTCGCCAGCAATGGTTTGGCGAGACATACATTGAAAAAAACAAAACCACTAACCATAGCACCTTGACAAAAGTCTACCCTGCCAGTGAGTTTCTCACCAGATGGGCAGCCCGTGGTGCTCAATTCAAACATTGATATTATGTTAGGAACACCGGAAATTGTACTCATCGTACTCGTCGTTCTTCTCCTGTTTGGAGGAAAGAAAATTCCTGAGCTGATGAAAGGCTTGGGCAAAGGAGTGAAAAGTTTCAAAGATGGCGTAAACGGCATCGAGAAAGACCTCGATCCAGACCAACAAACCAACGACACAGAGACGAAGAAATAAGACGACAGCAGTCTTTCTTACACTCCCCTATCCCACCACATTAGGAAGGGATTGACACACCACCCATGGAGGGTTTCATGATGGAAGAAGATTTAGAACTCACCTTCTGGGAACATTTGGACGTGCTTCGTGGCACGCTCATACGCATTATTGCCGTAGCCCTCATCTGTGGCATCGCGGCATTCATGTTCAAGGAAGAGCTTTTTAACATTGTACTGGCACCCAAGGACAGCCAGTTCGTGACGTATCGCCTGCTGGGCGTAGAGCCGTTCAACATCCAACTGGTGAACATCGGGCTCACCGAGCAGTTCATGATACACATGAAGACGGCGCTCTGCTTCGGAGTCTTGTGCGCCTCACCTTACATCTTGTACGTGTTGTACAAGTTCATCTCACCCGCTCTGTACCAGCGCGAACAACGCTATGCCCTCAAGATTGTGGGCAGTGGGTACGTGATGTTCATCGTTGGCATTCTCATCAATTATTATCTCATCTTCCCCCTCACGGTTCGCTTTTTAGGTACCTACCAGGTCAGCAATGAAGTGCAAACCATGCTGTCGCTTCAGTCGTACATGGATACGATGCTCATGATGAGCTTGGTGTTTGGCATTGTGTTTGAGATTCCCGTTATCAGCTGGCTGCTGGCCATCTTCGGATTGCTGCGGGCCGAATGGATGTCTAAATACCGCCGACATGCCATTGTCGCCATTCTCATCCTTGCGGCCATCGTCACACCCACGGCCGACGTGTTCACCTTGCTCATCGTCTCTCTGCCTATTTGGATGCTGTACGAAGTGAGTATCGTGATTGTGAGGATGACCAATCTTGGCGATTCCAAACAATCCGAACAGGCTGTCCCCTCAACTGAAGAAGAAGATAACGACTAACACCAGCCACATCTAGACATTGGTGCGTATCCTGTGCGATTCATCATCAAATATTTCCACTGCTGACTGTTGCCCACTTTTGGTCATCAGTCATCAGTGGATTTTTTTATTCATCCTTCAGAGATGCCCAGAACAATCAAGGTTCCTCCACGCACCGCTCCGTCAGAACTTTTTAAGGAAGCGTTTTCCGTGGCACAACAGGCAGACGATGCCGATTGCGCATCTTGCCCATCACAGCCATGGGTGGCATCATTTTCTACAACCCTGAACTTCACATCCTTTCCATCAAACGGCATGCCGTATGTTTTTTCGCTCGACCGTTGGTAAGCCGGACGCGGATCAAGGGAGAGCACCTCTTTCAAAGTGCGCAACTTGTCAGGCGTAAACTGGCGCGCCACCTCATCGGGAATCACCACCTCCAACCGCTGAATCTTCGACAAATCGGTAAAGCCGCTTCGGGCATCTGGGTGACAGTCGGCATAAGGCACGTAGGGTTTGATGTCGTAGATAGGCGTCCCATCCATCAAGTCGGCCCCCAACACATGCAGCACAGGTCCCTGCGGGCTGTCCCATTCCACACGTTCCAGCAACACCGATGACAGACCAATGGGGTTGGGTCGGAAGGGTGAACGACTGGCAAACACGCCTACCTTCTGGTTTCCGCCCAACACGGGCGGGCGCACCAACAGACTGCCCGACTGATGTGGATTGGCGTTGAACAGCCAAATGAGCCAGAGATAGTCAAAACCCTCGATGCCCCGCAAGGCATCGGCTTGGCGATAAGGAGGCTCAAAGACAATCGTGCCGTGCAAACCAGCTGCCAGTCCGCTCTGCTTGGGAATGCCAAACTTGGACGTAAAAGGTGAGTGAAAATAAGCAATGGGATGAAAAGGCTCGCCACAACCGACAACCTCATCCCCGACAGGTGCCGAATCGGCAGCACCGTTGTCGCCGCATGATCCCTGCAAGGATTCGTCTAATCGTTGATGATGATCGGTCATGTTTTCAGCTTAATTCTTCGTTCGGTATTGTTTTGCCCATGCCATTCACAGCCAACAATGCCGTGGTATCCCAATTCAAAAGCGTGTTGTAAAAATAAAGTATCTCATCCCCCATCGGCCTATCAATATACTATGAAATGTATTGTAACTTACTATTTTATGCGCAAAAATAAGCATTCACCCATACGAAACCAAGAAAAACGTATGAAATATCTGTAACAAACCTAAAAATGATACTTTTTTTTCCAACAATTAGTCTTCACCAAACCGATTGTGCCACTCCCCATGCAATGCCCCGATTCGCCCTCTCTGCAAAAGCAGCAAACCTTTGATGCATCAGTCAAAAGCAAAGCCAACCGTGGCGGGTTGGCTTTGCATTATTTCAGGGCTGATTTTAAATCTGCTTTGTTGTAGCACCGCCCTTCAGAGAATCCTCGAGCAACTGAGAATAGCCACGATGGCTGCCAGAAGCAAAAGTACGTTCGTCACGAGGCGCAGTCGTACGTTCCATTGTTCGATACGCCCAGTCCAACGGTCCTCCCGTGATGCTCTTCAATTTTCGTTGTAAGGCAGTTTGTCTTGCGAGTTGAGCATGCCCAGGATGGCGGTGGCGATGGTGATGATGATCTTGAATATAAGTTTCCAATTGATGCGTTTCATAGTGATTGATTTTTTTCTAAAAACTCCTCCCCACCACTGGGGCGGGGAGGATGGAAGATTTAAGGTTTCGGATTGGGATCTACGTTTTCCTCCGCCTTTCCTTCGGCGGGTTTCTTCGTGTCCACGGGGTTCTTGGGAGCCTCCTGAACCTTGAGACCGTCGAGGAACTTGCGGTTGCGCTTCTTGCCCTTGCCGCCGCCACCCGTCATCTCAGGAAGGAAGTTCACGCGATAGTTCACCACGTTGCTGGTCACGTTAAAGTCGGCTGCCTTGTCGGCAGGCTTGGTTCTCAAACCAATTTTAAACGAACCAAATCCGTTAAGTTTCACCACGCGGCTCTGCTGCAATTCGTCTTGCATCACCTCTACCAACTCGGCCAGTACAGCCACCACGTCACTGCGTTTCACGGTACAGTTGCGCTGAATGCGTTCGGCCAGAGCGTCGGTTTCGATCACTTGTGGATGAATGGCGCGGGCATACCACTTGCCTTTGGTTGAAGAAGTAACTCTCTTGTCTTGATACAGTTTATACATTACTGCCATAATAATTTGTGTGTTTTAAATGATTGATTATTAATTCTCGGCTGTGTGTTTTTCATGGTACGCGGTTTCCTGTTCGATGCCGGCTTATCGTCTGGGTTACCGCTTCCTGGATTGATTGTCTGCCGAATCAGTCTCTCTGACTGACGATGCAAAGGTACAATAGAATAAAGGTGAAAACAAGAAACATCAATAGGCATGTAAGGAGCAAAATGAAGAATGTAACGCTAATCCCAATTAGAAAGGCAAAGTGCGAATATAAGAAAAGTTCGCACTCAACATTTTAGGGCAGTTCTATAAATTACCGCCGTAAAGTTTTTGTATGTTGGCCTGTTTACGTTTTGCCAAATTTCACTACTAACTTCGAGTCAAAGGCTGGTTCTATAAATTACCACCGCACATAGTCATCAAATGTTTATGAAATACGTTTTGTTATCTTTTGGCTTCTTTTTGGTTTAAAATGTAAGTTCATTCAGTCGTGTAGCTCGCTACACTCCTTCACTCTCTTGCATTTTGACCTCAAAAAATAAGCTCAAAATCTAACAAAGCTAATTTATAGAACCAGCCTAAATTGTAAGTGTACAAAAGAGTTAGACGAACATAACGACCGGGCTTGTTGCCGGCACCGTTGTGACTGTTCCTCGGGCGTTTGTTGTATTCCTTCTCTATCCTGCCCCAGGGAAAGTGGTCGGCCAGCTTGACCCAGCGGTTGGATTTGCTCAATCCCGAAAGTGACTCCTGAAGTTCACACAGGTCGTGACTGCGATATTGTGAGTAATATTTCATCTCGATTCTTGAATGTTTTAACATCCAAGGTAGTCATTTTGGGCGAATTGACCAAATTTTATACAGCATAAATAGTTAATTGTCATATAGTTATAGTTAATTAGCAGACCCTATTTAATACGCTAATAGTGGGTTACCAAAATTTTCTTCTGTGTGAAAAACCACGAAAACGGAATAATGAGTTGAAAGATATGGTATAAGTGGACTGTGGCGTTTTGCGACCATAATATGCAGCAGAATTGATTTGTGAAGAAACAATCATCGAATCATTTCCGTTTTGTACTCCTTTGGTGAATAAGTTCATAATCTCGTACTTATTCCCGAAATTGGCGTTGGGCTGCATCATAATATCCGATACGACCTGTCGGATAGAGCGAGGATATACTATAAAGGTGTTTTCTGCATTACAAGTAATGTCCTTAAACTCGCTGCTTCCGAAGAATACGATAACGGAATAAATCGGTATGCCCGGATTTTGCTGCAAACATTGTCTACAGGAACCTGTCACCCTGTTTCTTTCCCCTGTTTTTATAGGATATATTTTGAAAGAGATGAATGATGAGTTTTATATGCTAACAAACAAATGCACCATAAACTCTCGACCTCGCAACGGCAATACGGAGCGATAGGTGTTGATGCCGGCGTTTGGGGCTACGACATACGACTTCGAGTTGAGCACATTGGCGAAGCTTCCTCCAATAGCCCACGACTTGTTGATGGTGTAGCGGACGGAGCCGTCGATGAAGGTGCTTGATTTATAATCTTCGGTGGCAATCTCGTTGGTGATGCTCTGCATTTTTGCCTTTATCTCAACGCTCTTTATTGGAAATAGCGAGAGGGAGGCATTGGCGACGAGTGACTTTAGGGTGCTGGAATTGCTGATGTCGTTTCGCTCCCAATAGGCATTGCCTGTGGCATCGACTGTAATTCGCAACCATTTCAGTTTCTGATATATCGACTCAACGTGAACGGCAAATATGTTGGAATGGTTGGTCGTTGTCTGTTGCGATTGCGAAAGCATATAACTGTTTTGGGAGTATGAGAATTCCGTCTTCAGCGACAATCCGATGTCAGTGAATGACTTGTCGGCTGACAATATAGCCATAAATGAGTGGCGATTGTTCGTGCCCTCGACTTCGGTTATCACGTTGTAGTCGGATGTATATTCGTAGTTGTTGTAGGTTTCCGCTTTCTCGTGGGTATATAGAACTGTGAGATTGGCGAAAAACATGTTGACCAAGTCTCGATATCTTAGCGACAGCGATGCCCGACTATTGACATTCCTGTAAATGTTGTTGCTCGGAATGACTATTGATCGATAACCAGTAAAGTATTGACATGGTGAATAGTATGGTAAGACATTGTCGCTAGGGGTAAGCGAAGCTGACATCGTTGCGCTGAAACTGTTGGAAAACTTGTGGCGCAGGGTGGCAGTTGACGACATCCACCAATAAGAGCGAGACTTGCCGACAAAGTCATTGCCACTAATGCTTACGTGGGAATATTCGATGGGCAGAGCCAAGGATATGCCGCCCTTGTCGCTAAACCTCAGATAATAACTTGGGAGAACGGATAGCTTGAGCTGCTTGCGGTGCATGTTGGAAACAATCTCGTAGCTGTTATCGCGATAATAAACCTTTGCATCTATGTCGAGATAGTTGTTGAAGAGAGGAACATTCGTCGACAGGAGGTTCTTTATCATCATGGACTTTGAGACGAGCGACTCGCGGAGATTGTATATTGCGAAGGAGTCGCTACTGTTGTCCAAAGATTCCTTTCGGTCGTAATAGCGGAAAAGTGTTTTCGCACGCAATACCAGTCTGCCCAACTGGAACGATGAGTTCAAGTAGTTTTGCAGGTAAGCGGGACGGCTATATGTGCATTCGGCAATGGATGCACCTCGACTGCCGATCAACGACGAAAGTGTTGAGCGATTGATGGAATAGCGCAGCTCGTCCGACAAGAATATTTCCTTTGAGTTCAACTCATATTTCATGATTGGCATCAGCGCAAAGGTTTTTCTCTTGTAGGATTTGCTCTCGCTGATAGTTAGTGGATAGTCGCCGCCGTAAGTGTTGCTTATCTCATTGCTGCTCGTTGAATGGTCGCCATAATAGACGATGTTGCAACGGAATGTGGAATTGTCGGTCAACTTCTTCAGCCAGTTCAATCCTGCCGAATACGACTTGTTGAGGAGATACCTCTCCTGCGGCAATGATTCCTCCACCATTTCGGTTGAGAGAGCCTTTAGCATCTGTGGCTCGTAGGCATCAATGTCCGTCATGTCGATATGCTCTTTCGTATCTGTCGAGATGTCCGTTCCCGTGTTGTTCATCTTTCCCGATATAAGCAGTTGACTGCCATCCATTATCTGGGTGAGAAAGAGATTGTTATCCCACCTGTCGGGATTGATGCCTGCCCCTGCCTGTATCTCGCCGAAGAGCCTTGACTTGTGCTTATAGTCTAGCTTTATGTTCAGTGCGGCGCGGTCGGATATCTGCCTGCCTTCAAGCATCTTAACGGGTTGGTGGTTCTCTATCACCTCCACACTCTTCACAGCCTCTATCGGCATGTTGCGAGTGGCTTGGTTGTAGCTGCTGCCCATCAAGTCAAGTCCCTCAATATAGAACTTGTTGATAGCCTTTCCTTGCACCGAAACCGCCCCGTCGCTCGACACCTTCACTCCAGGCAACTTCTTCAACACGTCTTCAAGGTGGCGGTCACCATCCTTTGCAAACGAACTGACATTGTACACCAGCGTATCGCTCTTCGCCCTTATTGTCGGCACTTTGACTACGACTTCCTTTATTTGCGTCTCCGTTTGCTGCAACAATATTGTGTTGATGCCCGACTGACTGCATCTGCTCGCACTTAGCTTTTTCTTCGCATAACCCATGAGAGAGAACTCCAACATGTCGTTTTGGGCAGAGGCTACGGATAGCCTGCCGCCATTGCCGGAAATGGCATAGCGGTACATCTTGCCCTGCGACGAATATACTCGACACGTCACGCTGACAAGTGGTTTCTGTGTTGTCGAATCTTTCACCACAAACTCCAGTTTGCCCGTCTGCGCAATGGCTGTCGCAAAGCCAATGGCAAAAAAGAGAATGATGGCGAAGGCCCTACTGATGCTGCTATTCAAGTTCTATGGGATTATAAGGTTTGGAGTTTACGCTAGCTCTCGTCTCAGCATCCACCTTGATAGTTCCGTCGGAAGTGAGTGCTCCTACGGGGTCGGCACAGTAGTTCTTGTAGATTTTCCTCACCTTTTCGCGGCTAGTCTTTATTATGTCGCTCTTTGTCCAAAAATAAATAGGTGTTGAAGTGGTCGCCTTTTCCAGTCCTACCAGTGTGAAGATGAAGTTGTCTTGGGTATCAACGACCTTGAATATCAGTCCCGGCAGTCCGTTGAACTTGTAAGGGCCATAAGGCATATTTACTTCTGGCGCATACCAAGCCGTGTATGTCCTTCCGAAGAGCGTTGTTTTCGCCTTGTTGCATTTATATCCCGCTATGGTTGAGTCGCCTTCGAGCAATTCCCATTCCAGCTTTGGGCAGTCCTCACTGTATTGGTACTTTTGCTTCAGTCCAGCCGTGCGCTGTATCGTCTCCTTGTCTTTTTGCTTGTCGATGATGATGCTTTCCCGGAATTGTTTCTTTTTCATAACGCTTAGCATCATCGGACCCGTCTGGATTATCGGAAGATTCTCCTTTGCCGTCACGTCAATCAGCGAGTCAAACTGAAGTTCGTAATAGTCGCAAAAGCGATTATATCTCTCGCCAACTTGCAACACAGTCAGTCCCTCCCTTTTCGTGTCGGGATAGGCTGCATCTTTGGCGTACTTGTAGTCATAGGTCACCACATACTGCGCCGTCTCCAATATCTTCTTTGCTATCGTATCGCTCTTAGGCGGATTCTTCAGCTGAGAGAAGTCAATGGTTTGAGCTTCTGTAGTATCGATAATCGAAAAAAATAATAAAATAAGTAATATAAATTTATTCATAATTATCTTCGGCAAAGAGAATGTTGGACACTCCAAAAGAAGGTCCGACACTCTCTAAATTAAATTATTCGTCACAAAGTACAAGGTTTATTTGTTCAATCTGTTTGCTATTGTCTCCATACGCTAGTTATTTTAGTTCACCCTTAATTCCGCACCACTATTATAAATTAAACTTTTTAAGTACCTGAGCAACAAAAAGCTGTTCAGGATTTTGCTATGTCAGAATTTTCACTTATCTTAGTGTTGCAAAAAAACAAGAGAATCCGACGATAGACATAGCGAAGATACAAATTAAATCTGAGAGACTCACTCCTTTTGGGGGATTATTTTCGGGTCATGGAGCAATTTGACTCCACATTATCATCTGTAATCGACTCAACCCTCAGTCTAAGGTGTAGATCGTTCCATTTCATGGCACGTTTTCTCGCCATGGCAGAGCTTAAATAAACTTAGCTCTGCTCATCTGGCTTAACGAAAACCTTCGTTTCCATCAGAAGGACACGCTGAAGAGGTTCTTTGAGAGATTTGAACAGAATGGGCTCACGATCAATCGCTTCAGAGCTGATTGTGGATCATGTTCCGAGGAAATCGTGGAGGAAATAGAAAAACACTGCAAGTCCTTCTATATCCGTGCTAACCGCTATGCCGTTCGATACGCCATCGCAAGCGAAAAAATCGCAGAAAAAACCCCGACTTTCAAAGTCATTGGCAGTCAACCATTTGCAAACCACCGACTGTTTGACGTATTTCGAGTGAAGACCAACTTACTTTCAAATCCGAGAAAATTTAAAGGCCTTTTGTCAATATAATTAACCCTTTTTTGATGCTTCACTAACGAAGTACGGGATGAGCGCGACCTTGCCAAGGTAATCCGTAGGGGCGTGATCAATGACGTTGGTGGAAAGGAAAGGTAGCTTTCGGGTGAATATCAAAAATGATATCAAGGAGATTGTCCGAAAATTAAATAGCACGCGCAGAAAGAAACGCAGATTTATAAATCCAAGAGAAATGTTTCAGAAAAAAATAGTTAACTTTGCACCTTCTTATGGAATCCGCCGTTGAAAACCATGGTGGTCATACCATTGAAATGAATAGTTAGACAAACGTCTTTAAAAAGAAAGCACAAATGAAATTTTTAGAATCAAGCCATTTATTGTACGTAACGGTTGTTGCTATCGCACTTGTTATATCTTCTTGCAACTCCGAAACCGATATACCGGAAAACACCCATAACTTGCCGGAGACTGTTACCCGCGATTTCCGTAACCGCTGCGGAGACACCACCATTGATGACGTTTACACAGGCAATGACTTTTACCGCCATACCGACCAGCAGGAAACATTTATATTCTCATCAGACAAGGCGGGGAACGAATATGTTGTGGTATATCTTAACAATGTGTGGAACCGCACCATCAAGACGCTGCCCGCCATTGACCAATTGCCCTATAAAGTGCTGCAACGTCTTCTCCAAGAAAACCCTGAGGCCCGTAAAAACGAGTTTTGTGAAATAAAGGAAATGTCGCAGACTTTCATCAACGACAAATACTACATACTGTGTTATCTGCAGGACACACCCACTGAGAAAAACCTCGTTCACACACTTGTCATCGGCAGCGACGGAACGATACTCAAGTCGTGCAAATATATGTTGAATCTGCCGGTCAATGCGCGTCCGCTATCTACTGATATTGATTGGATTTCCAAACGCTACAGCGGAGCTGTGACACTTGGTTATGTCAATGACCTGGGCTCTGACAACTACCTCGTCATACACAACGGCGTGTTGAAGTCTGTTTTATTTAAAACATCCAACATCGACACAAAGTGGAAGGAAACAACTTATGCGTTGCCAAAAGGCGCGACAGTGCCAAACAACATACTTGAATCATTGCACACCACCCATGCCGGCTTCACCTATACAGAAGTCATGTGCGTTGAAAATCCGAGTGGCAATTATTATCTTTTTATTGACGGAACCAAACCAAACCGTCTGGGGTATTATGTCGAGGCGATCTAAAGGCAAATTTTATCTTCAAGAAATGTATCCATGCCATGGGCAGGCCAGGGAAGAAATCGCAACGTCTATTGGTTCCTTCCACATTTGGTGTGATCATTGATGAGTGATACTCAAAAATTTGAGAGAAGGTTCTCTTCATCACCTTCTCATTCATCATGGATTTAAACTAAATGAGGTATATATAACCTTTCCTGATACTTCACAATCGGAGTCCAGGATGAGAACGGGCTTGTCAAGATAATCCATAGGGGCGAGATCAATGTAATAAGCAAAAGGTCGAGGTTGTAATCATCAACAGGATGGGTCTGCGTCTTTTCTTCGATGGCACCGTACTGAGTGGTTGTTGCATGTTTTGCAACAACCATATCTTTTCCTAACTCACTATCGTCAACCTAACCTCAAGCAAACAGCAGGTTCCTCTGAGTAGTTACAGCAGTTTGCGCCATACGCATCCGGTGTTTTCCGATGGGATACAATCAAACTTGTTTGAATTGTTGAGGCGCAGCCTGTTTTATATAAAAAGAAGCCAAAAGATAACAAAACGTATTTCATAAAAATTTAATGACTATGTGCGGTGGTAATTTATAGAACCAGCCTAAACGCAATATGGACGTTCAAGGACTTAGTTGCGGATTTTAGGGTTAATAATAATTAACCCAATTGCCTTTTTTATGGTATCTTCGTTATAGTATTGATCACTATTTAATAAGGTAGACGAGAACCACATGACATCAACTGCCAATCGACACGACTTTGAAGGACAATTCCAAAGAGATTGCAGGCCAACAGACCATCGATTGCAGGGCATTGAAAATGAAACGACTCATACAGAGGTTGACGTAAAAATACTTAACAATTCTCGGTAAAGAAGAACGCTCCATGAGAGGTTGATCCTTCCAAAAACTTCAAACGAAAGATTGCCGAACATGAATCGTTCGTTGAACCATAATTGATTCATAATTGAACGAACAATCAATTTACCCCCTCCTAACTCATTGATAATCAAGCATGGCTCCTATATATACTAATAATACTAATCATACTAATGATACTGATGATACTCATCATACTGATAATCCGACGACGATAGGACGGGAAACGTCGCCGTCGTCGTTTTTTTTAAGAAATAAAAATTTAGGACAAACGATAAAAACAGCATCGAGGACACGATGCCGCATGGTTCGCCACGCCTTTCCAATTTTTCCCGCTTCCCATTCTCCGGGCACCGCTGCCCGCCCCACTCGTTCTCAACTTCCCATTCTCCCGTCACCGCTCCCCGCTCCAATCGTTCCCCAATCCTCATTCTCCCTTCACCACTACCCGCTGCACTCGTTCCCCGCTCCCCACTCTCCTGGTTCGGAACGTGAACGTCATGTCCATGCGACATCATTTTGCTCCTGCTAAGCCTATCGCCGTTTTTTGGAAGGTACTTCAAAACGACCTAAATTTGCGGGCAAAAACAATGAACGGAATGAGAAAACAGCATGAAAATGGCACACGGCTCCTGCATGGAAGGGCGAAAGTTGGTGAAACAAAAGCAAATCAAAGTTGTGGTCAACGAGAGGCTTATTTAAATAAAAAAATCGTGATGCCTTACACGCATTTGAAGTGATTCTGCTAATAATTTTATCAAAAAAATAACTATCTTTGTGTGATTTTAATCTCACTCCTCACTTTTTTTTGAGAAGCTATACGCTAAAACCAACGATATGAGTAAAATGAACGTAAAACCAATGAAAGAATTGGCTGCCATGTTGCCACTGATGAAACAGTGGATGGAAGCCATGCACCAAGAGCCTGAGCTATCTACCCAAGAGGTAAATACCGGCAAGTATGTTGCCGACCTGCTAAAGAATATGGGCTACGAGGTTCATGAGCATGTAGGAAAACAGGGCATTGAGGGTGTGGTAGGCGTACTAAGTCATGGCGATGGAAAGAAGAAAATAGGCATTAGAGCCGACATGGATGCGCTCCCTATTCAGGAAATCAACAACCTGCCTTACAAAAGTAGGCACGATGGCATTTCTCATCTCTGCGGACACGACGGTCACAGTGCCATGGCACTTGGGGCAGCTAAGTATCTGGCAGACACCAAGCACTTCAATGGCACCGTTTACTTCTATTTTCAGCCGGCCGAAGAGACCATGCAGGGCGGTCCTTCGATGATTGACGATGGACTGTTCAAGAAGTTTAATGCCGATAGAATATATGCCATACACAACATTCCGGGACTACCCAAGGGGGTACTGCATTTTCACGATGGAGAAACAATGTCGGCTGTAGATAATTGGGAGATACGCTTAATGGGGCGTGGTGGGCATGGCTCTATGCCCGAACTAAGCATTGACCCCGTCGTAGCTGGTGCCTCATTGGTGATGGCCCTACAAACGATTGTTGCACGCAACCTCTCTCCTTGGAATAATGGTGTGGTCACCATCGGCTCATTCCAAGCAGGTAATGCAGGAAATGTTATTCCAGACGAAGCTATACTCAAGTTGTCTATGCGCAACATGCAGCCCGATGGGCGTAAGCTGGTATTGCAACGTATTCGTGAGATCACGGCTGCCCAAGCAGAATGCTTTGGATGTAAATATGAAATAAAAGAGGGACAACCCGGAGCAGTACTTGTTAATTCGCACGAAGAAACAGCTTTTGCTGCCGAAGTGGCACGCAAATATTTTGGAGAGGAAAATGTAGTGTACCCTTGTAAGCCAATGATGAGTAGTGAAGATTTTGCCTTTATGTTGCAAGAACGACCCGGAAGTTACATCATGTTAGGTAATGGTGAAACGCCTATGGTACACAATCCTAAGTACATCTTCGATCAGGAAATCCTCCCCATTGGTGCCTCGTTGTGGGTTGCCTTGTGTGAAGAATATCTAAAGTAGGAGATTCTCGTATTTTTAATTGAAGCGAGTGGGACTTCAGAAAACATGGTGCAGATTCAAAGTCTTACATATCATAAAAATCTCTATGTACATAGATGCAGAAGGCCGCAAATATAAGAGTTACGAGGAATATGTAAATTCTCCCGATCTTGATTTGGATTTGATATACGCCAAGCTATGGAGCGGTGAACGAACTCCACAGAATAAGCGAGAGCGAGAAATAAAAATGGAACTGGATGACATGAAATCTCTTGGAATGAAATTAGAACTTAATTTTGAATAAACTGCTATGAACAATTTCGATGAACTTAGAGACAAGGCTATGCAGATTGCTACCAAAGTGCACAAAACACAAATTGACAAGGGAGGGAAGCCATACATAGGACATCCGCTTCGTGTTGAGAAGTTATGCCAGGACGATGACAGTAAGATAGTAGCACTTTTACACGACACGATAGAAGATGGAGATATCACCGCCGAATATCTGCTCACGCAGGGATTTCCGACATACATCGTTGACGCCATTCTATCTGTTTCTCGAAACAAAGATGAAGATTATTTTGACTTCATTCAGCGCAGCAAGGCTAATCCCATTGGTCGTATCGGGTGACGAGGTCGCGCACCACCTTACAGGTGTAGGCGCGCACCTCGGGGAGCCCGGGATTGAAGAGCAGTTGCTTGCCATATCGGACAAACCACTCCGGATGCTGCTTCGAGGGATGCCCCGGTGCGACGTAGGAAGAGATGTCGGCCACG
>QWCQ01000583.1_pt1 | contig 22629 bp, 23 predicted proteins | sample 1972701 | NCBI WGS metagenome assembly QWCQ01 (sample SAMN09866704, study PRJNA288562) | Human gut metagenome isolate pre4_stool, whole genome shotgun sequencing... | reverse complement strand
AGGAAAAACATTGATCGTTATTGCTCACAGGCTAAACACAATACAGTTCGCTGACAATATTTTAGTTATAGACCAAGGAAAGCTGGTACAGCAGGGAACGCATGAACAGTTAATAGAAGAAGAAGGAATATATAAAGATTTCCAAAAAATACTCAATAAGACAAGTAACTGGCAACTCAGTTGAACAAGTTTATTTTAATTTAGCAACTCCAATTATTATGAAAAGGGGGACTCCTGCATACTCATATTTGCAGTCAGTCCCTTTTGTTTTAGGGTTAGCGCATTAGTTTTCGTACCCCTGAGAATGAGTTCCGTACCCTAAGCGGCTGTGCCGTTAAAATGTATCAAATATGGCGTTTTGTTCTCATGAATTTAAATAGTTGTAAAAAGGCATAAAAAAAGTCGCCCTATCGGCGACCTTGGTGGAGATGAGGAGAATCGAACTCCTTACCTCTTGAATGCCATTCAAGCGCTCTCCCATGTGAGCTACACCCCCGCAATTGAGTTCTTAATTAGTATACGAGGATGTAAGATAAATGTCAAGCCTTTTTTAAAGGAGAATGGAAAATAAAGCATTGCTTCCGAAATCCGGCGCGTCCCGGCGGTAGGAGTGGTAGCGGGGATCGGTGAGGGTATCGGAGGGATCAACTTCGATGTTTTCCGCCAAAATACCGGCTTCACAAAGCATGCGGGCGTTGGTTTTTTTCATGTCGATAAAGTCGTGTGCGTCGTCGTCAGGCAAAATTACGTCTTCTGCAAAAGAAAATGCTTCCCGCCAGAGGGCGCTCACTTCCTTTCCCACCTGAAAACTCGCGGGACCGATGCAGGGCCCGATAAAGGCAAGTACGTCTTTCGGATCCGTGCCGTAGTGCTTTGTCATGGCCGAGAGGGCCTTCGCCGGCAATTTCTGCACCGTGGAGCGCCAGCCCGCGTGAACGGAAGCCATGGCGTCCTTCACGGGATCGTAAAGAAGCACCGGCGTGCAGTCGGAAATGCGCGTCGCGAGAGCCACGCACTTTTTGTTCGTAATCATGGCGTCGGTGTCGATTATGATGCGCCAGCCGAAGTAGTCTTCGCCGCAGTCTTCGTCGATCACAGCCACGTGATCGGAATGGGTTTGGTTCATAAAGTAAACGTCTCTCGCTTTGACGCCGAGTTCGTTGAGAAAATTCTTCGTATCCTTTCGGAAATGGTCTTCGCCCAATGCGGCGCGAAAATCGTAGGGCTTTTTCGATACGGCGAAGCGTATCCCTTTAGAATCTCTGAGTAACACGGTTTGATCCGCCTTTCCATCTTTGTTTCCATTGGTTATAATGGTGCTGGAGGATTTTATGAGCAAATTTAAAAAGAGGATCGTCCTCTTTCTTATTATTATAATGGCGGCGAGTCTGGGAATCAAAGGAAAGACCCTTCTTCCCTACAAGGCCGAGCCCCTGTTTCAGGTAAAGACCGATCAGGAAATCATGAACATGGGCATTCTGAAAGGCGGTGTGCTGGCCACATTCGACGGCGACCGCCTGGCGTTTTACGACAGACAGGGCCGAAAGAAGACGGTGGATCGCCTGGGCGAAGGGCAAAAGGCATTTTTCGGCGAGGCCGACGCCATGCTCTACGACGAAGACGTGGACAAAGTGGCGGTCTTCGGCGAAGACGGAAAAGAAAAACAAACTTACCGCGTCGACGGCACCCTATTTAACGCCCGGGTGCAGGAAGGCACGCGGATTTTCCACTGCCGCTACGACGACGGAGAGAAACTTTTTGTCGCCTCCGACGGCGGAAGCCTCACGGAAGTGTTTCAGACGAAGAATTACATTTTGGACTACCGCTTCGATTCGTCGAAGTCCTTTGTGGTGACGGAGCTTTCCAACGCGGCCAACGGCTACAAAACCACGGTGTATCGAGAAGAGGGAAAGGGCGATCGCAGCGCCATGGCGTCCACGGAATTTCCCATGGAAGTAGCCATGCGCATGGTGATGGGGAAGTACCCCGTCGTCGTGACGGAAAAGCATTTGTACGGCCTGGACAAGGAATTGATTACGGAAAAGACGCCGATTTTATCCGACATCATCTTGTACAACGGCCGCTTGTATTCTCTGCACAGCGGTTTGTTGAGCGTATACGACGGCCACCTGAAGGAGAAAAAACACTACCTTATGGAGGCCAATGTGGATCGGCTGGCGGTGATGAAGGAAGGGCTTTTCGCCTACGGCAATCGGGAGATCTTGTCCCGGCCCATGTCCAAGGCGCCTTTTCACATTCGCTTCGACGACAATCAGGAAAAGCTCCTTTTAAAAGACGGCTACCTGGCCGCTTACGAACACAAGCACGTGGCTTTCTATCGCCTGAAGCCCCATTTTTCATTTAGCAAGGATAAGATTCAGGAATTAAAACACACAGAATAACAGAGGGGAGTTGTTATGGCTGAAGTCAAAGCCTTTTTATTTACGGCGCCCGGGAAATTAAGCATTCCCGGCATGATCCTCTCGGGGATCATTCTCTTTTTTGTATCGCGGATTGCCGTGAGCCTTATCGGTACGGCTCTGGGCAAGTACATCGCCAATCGGGAGCAAAAAGAGGTGCGAAACAAGCGGCGGGTCATTACCTTAACCCATTTGGCGGGAAGCGCATCAAAATATGCCATCTACGGCGTGGCCCTTTTAATCTTTTTAAATCTCTGCCGGGTAAACACATCCACCTTAATCGCAACGGCGGGGATCGGCTCTCTGGCCATTGCCATGGGCGCCCAGGAAATCATTAAAGACTTTCTCAACGGCTTTTTCATTATTTTTGACGACCAATTTGCCGTGGGCGAGTACGTGGAGTGCGCCGATAAAAAAGGCTACGTGGCGTCTCTGGGCTTTCGCGCCACAGTAATCCGCGACTTCGACGGCACCTTGCACACCATCCCCAATTCCGCCATACGCATTGTCACCAATCGTGGGCGGGGCAGAAAGCGGGCCAAAGTCGTGGTGCCCATCGACCGCAGCGAAGATCCGGATCGGGCGATTGCCGCCATCGACGGCGCGGCAAAATCCTTAAAAGAGATTTACCCCAACGCCACGACGGAAGTATGGGGCGTGACGGATTTTATCGCCAACGGCTATGAAATTACCGTGGTGGCCTGGGACGAGGCGCGCTATCAATTTGATTTGGAATACGATCTGAGAAAGGCCATCGCCAAGGCCATGAACGCACAAAACATCAACATACCCATCGCCCGTTACGCGGGCCCCCTTAAAGGAGAGGTGAAATGAACCGACTGTATTACGAAGAAGGCGACGTGGTCACACTGAAAAAAGGCCATCCCTGCGGCGAAAATCTGTGGAAGATTTTGCGCACCGGCGTGGACATTAAACTGGCCTGCATGGGCTGCGACAGAACCATTTGGATGGCGCGCATGGATTTTGAAAAGCGCGTGAGGAAAATAAAAGAAGGAGAAAAAATGGTGGCCATCGTCCACCATCTTCCGAAAGACGCCTCAAACGAAGGTGAATAAATGATGAAATATTCGCCATTCGTTGCGGGATTCGGGCGGATTTGCTAAAATAGAAAGTTAGTGAAAGGAACGTGTATAAATGTCTCTATTAGATAAAATATTCGGCACCTACTCCAGTCGGGAGATTAAAAAAATCCGCCCGACCATGGAAAAAGTCCTCGCTTTGGACAGTGCCATGCAAAAATTAACCGATGAAGAATTAAAGGCAAAGACCGCCGAGTTTAAAGGCCGTGTGGCCGGCGGCGAAAGCCTCGACGACATCCTCCCCGAAGCCTTTGCCGTGGTTCGCGAAGCCGCCGACCGGGTTCTAGGGATGAAGCACTTCCCCGTGCAAATTCTCGGGGGGATCGTCCTGCACCAAGGCCGTATCGCCGAAATGAAAACCGGTGAAGGGAAGACCTTGGTCGCCACCCTGCCCGCTTACTTAAACGCCTTGGCCGGCAAGGGCGCCCACGTGGTCACGGTCAACGACTACTTGGCCGAGCGTGACAAGCAATGGATGGGCAAGGTTTATACCTTCTTAGGCATGACCGTCGGCTGCATTCTCCACGACATGACGCCGGAAGAACGGCAAGTGGCCTACGGCGCCGACATTACCTACGGGACCAACAACGAGTTCGGTTTCGACTACCTTCGCGACAACATGGTCGTCTATCAGGAAAATCAAGTTCAACGGGAATTGTACTACTGCATCGTGGACGAAGTGGACTCGATCTTAATCGACGAAGCCCGTACCCCCTTAATCATCTCCGGTCAAGGGGATGAATCCACGGAACTCTATACCCAAGCGAAAAATTTCGTGGATACCTTGAGCTATCGGATCAAGGATCAGGCGGAAGAAGCGGAAGACCGCTTTAACCGCGAATTCCGCGACGAAACCGTGGACTATGTCATCGACGAAAAGCAAAAGACCGCCACTTTGACCGAAATCGGCCAAGGCAAGGCTGAAAAATACTTCGGCATCGACAATTTAACCGATCCCGACAACACCGAGCTTCTCCACCACATTCACCAAGCCTTAAAGGCGCAGGGAACCATGCACAAAGACATCGACTACGTGGTGGACGACGGTGAAATCATCATCGTCGACGAATTCACCGGTCGTCTCATGTACGGCCGTCGCTACTCCGAAGGCTTGCACCAAGCCATCGAAGCGAAGGAAGGCATCGAAGTGCGGGCCGAATCGAAAACCCTGGCGACGGTTACCTTCCAAAACTTCTTCCGTATGTACAAGAAGCTCGCCGGCATGACCGGGACCGCCATGACGGAAGAATCGGAATTCAGAGAAATCTACAACATCGACGTCGTGGAAATTCCCACCAACAAAGAAGTCATCCGTGAGGATCAAGACGACGCCATTTATCGCTCGGAAGACGCGAAATTCCGCGCCGTGGCCGACGAAATCGCCCGCCGCCACGCCACGGGCCAACCGATCCTCGTGGGTACTGTATCCATCGAAAAATCGGAAAAACTTTCGTCTTATCTTAAAAAGCGCGGCATTCCCCACAAGGTATTGAATGCGAAGCGCCACAAACAAGAGTCCGAAATCGTCGCCCAAGCCGGTCGTTACGGCGCCGTAACCATCGCCACCAACATGGCCGGTCGTGGGACCGACATCGTCCTCGGGGGCAATCCCGAGTACATGGCCAAGGAAAAAATGGCCAGAGAAGGCTTTGAAGACGAAATGATCGAAGCGGCGGACAGCTATTTTGAAACCGACGACGAAGAAATCTTGGCAGCAAGAAAGCGCTTCAGCGATCTGCGCGACGAAATCAAGGTGGAAACCGACTCCGAAAAAGAAAAGGTCATCGCCGCCGGCGGCCTGCACATTATCGGTACCGAACGCCACGAATCCCGTCGTATCGACAATCAATTGCGTGGCCGTTCCGGTCGTCAAGGGGATAAGGGTAGCACGAAGTTCTACATTTCCGCCGAAGACGACGTCATCCGCCTCTTTGCTGGCGACCGCTTTAAAAAGGTCATGGACGGCATCGATGCCCCGGAAGACGAACCCATCGAAGCGAAAATGCTCACCCGCCTCATCGAATCGGCCCAACGAAAGGTTGAAGGCAACAACTTCAGTATTCGTAAAAACGTCTTGCAATACGACGACGTCATGAACAAGCAACGGGAAGTCATCTATACCGAACGTGAAAAAGTATTGAAGGGCGACGACCTTTCCGGCGACATCGCCGCCATGACGGAAGATTTAATCAACGATACCGTGGACTTTAACGTCAAGGTCAACGACAAACACGAAAAATACATCGACTACGAAAGCATCTACCGCTTCGGCCGTGCCGCCTTCGATTTCGACGAAGACTTTATGGACGGCCACGAAACGGCGAGTGCCGACGAAATCAAGCGCTTTATGAAGGAAGAAGCCAAGGAAGCTTACGCCAAAAAGGTGGAAGAATTCGGCGAAGAAGCCTTCCGCGAAGTGGAACGGGTGGTTCTGCTCAGAGTTGTCGACCAACGCTGGATGGATCACATCGACGCCATGGATCAATTGCGTCAAGGGATCGGCTTAAGAGCCGTAGGCCAAATCGACCCGGTCCGCGCCTATGCGGAAGAAGGCTTCGATATGTTTGAAGCCATGAACGAAAGCATTCGGGAAGAAACCGTGCGCATTATGTTCCACGTTCAAAATCCCGAAAAGATGGAACGGAAACAAGTGGCCAAGGAAGTGAAGACCGTGAATCCCGACAGCGGCGTGCAAGAACCCATTCGACGCACGGAAAAGAAAATCGGTCGCAACGATCCCTGCCCCTGCGGCAGCGGCAAGAAGTACAAACACTGCTGCGGCAAAAACGCCTAAGTCCGGAAAGGAACCCTATGGAGCAAAATTTATTTTTGGATCGGGGTCGACTGGAAGCGGTTGAAGAGCTGGTGGATCGACTGGCGAAGAGCATCGACATCGACGGTCTGAAGGAAAAGAATCGTGCTTTAACGGAAAAAACCATGGAGCCCGGCTTTTGGGACGATTCCGAAGCGGCGCAAAAAGTGATCCGCGAGCAAAACGCCCTGAAATCCCGCACCGACGTCTACGACGAGCTCATGGAGGCCATGGAAGAGTCGGCGGTGATGTTGGAGCTTATGGAAGAAGAGGACGACTTCAGTTTCTACGATCAGTTTAAGAAAAGCCTCGATGCCATTGAAAAAAAGGCCCACGATTTTAAAATCCAAACCCTTTTAAACGGCGAGTACGACACGAACAATGCCATTCTCGCCATTCACGCCGGCGCCGGCGGCACGGAGGCCCAAGACTGGGCGAATATGCTTTTGAGAATGTATACGCGCTACGCCGAAGGCAAGGGCTATTCCGTGGAAGTATTGGATATGCTGGAAGAGGACGAAGCGGGAATTAAATCGGCCACGCTTCTGATCTCCGGGCCCCACGCCTACGGCTATTTGAAGTCGGAAAAAGGCGTGCACCGCCTGGTGCGCATTTCGCCCTTTGACGCGGCGAAAAAGCGCCACACTTCCTTTACTTCCGTGGACGTCTATCCGGAACTGGACGACAACACGGATGTGGAAATCAATCAGGAAGATTTAAAAATCGACACCTACCGCTCCTCCGGAGCCGGCGGCCAACACGTCAACACCACCGACTCCGCCGTGCGCATTACCCACATCCCCACGGGCATCGTGGTGCAATGTCAAAACGAGCGCAGTCAAATTCAAAACCGCGAGCAGGCCATGAAAATGCTTCAGGCCAAACTCGTGGCATTAAAAGAAGAGGAACAAAAGGAAAAGATCGAGGACTTGGCGGGGAACTATTCCCAAATCGCCTGGGGCTCTCAGATCCGCTCCTACGTCTTCCAACCCTACACCATGGTGAAAGACCATCGCACCGGCTTTGAAATGGGCGATGTGAGTCGCGTCATGGACGGGGATTTGGATCCCTTCATAAATGCCTACCTGGAAGACAAAGCGGAAGCATAAATCGCGAATAGAGAATAAGAAGAGAGGCTCGCCCTCTCTTTTTAAATGGAGGAACCATGACCATCGGAAGGATATTAGCCGGGGAATTTCACATCGCCCCGGAGCAAATGGACGCCACGCTGAAACTTTTAGACGAGGGCAACACCGTGCCCTTTATCGCCCGCTACCGAAAGGAAGTGACCGGCGGCATCGAAGACGAGACCCTTCGTAAGATCGAAGGTCGAAAAAAAGAATTGGAAAAGGTGGAGGACCGCAGGCAGACGGTGTTAAACACCATCGAAAGCCAGGGCAAACTTACCGAGGAATTAAAGGCGGCCATTGACACCACCTGGGACATGCAGGCTTTGGAAGATCTGTATCGCCCCTACAAGCCCAAACGGAGAACCCGCGCCACGGATGCCATGGAAAAGGGCCTGGGGCCCTTGGCGGAAAACTTTTTGTCCGACGCATCCTTAAAGGATTTTGAAGACGGAGTGGACGCCTTTGAAGGCCTTGAGCGAGAAGAAATTCTCCCGGGCGTCAGCGACATCGTGGCGGAGGCCGTAGCAAACGACGCCAAGGTGCGCCGCTTGTTGAAAAGCTACCTGTGGCGCCGGGGCGAGCTCATAACGGAAGAAGGCAAGGAAGCGAATCCCGCCTATGCCATGTACGGGGACTTCACCGCACCTTTAAAGGATGTAAAAAACCACAACATTCTCGCCATAAATCGCGGAGAAGCAGAAGGTGCCGTCAAGGTAAAGATTCAGTGCGGCGAAGAGGCGCTGATCTCCATGATCGTGCAGGTCGCCGGTCCTTCCGAGGAAAAGCGTGCGGCCTTTCTTCCCATGGCGGAAGATGCCTTTAAGCGGCTCCTCTTTCCCTCATTGGAGCGGGAAATCCGCCGGGATTTAAAAGAGCGGGCGGAGGCCGATGCCATCGAGGTCTTTGCGCAAAATTTAAAGCCTCTCCTTCTCATGCCGCCATTGGGTCACTACGTGGTCTTGGGCCTGGACCCGGGCTACCGCACGGGCTGCAAAGTGGCCGTGGTGGATGAAAACGGAAAGTTTTTAGACAATGCCGTCATCTATCCCGCGCCGCCGAAGGCGAGAGTGGAAGAGGCGAAAAAAATCATTGAGCGGCTTGTCCTAAAGCACGGCGTGAAATTTATTTCCATCGGAAGCGGCACGGCGAGCTACGAAACGGAGCAATTCGTCTCGAATCTCATCGAAGAGAAAAACTGGGATGTGGCCTACGCCGTGGTAAGCGAAGACGGCGCCAGCATCTACTCCGCATCGGAGCTGGGCATCGAAGAATTTCCCGATTTGGATGTCACCGTGCGGGGCGCCATCTCCATTGCAAGACGACTCCAGGATCCCTTGGCGGAGCTCGTGAAAATCGAGCCGCGCCACATCGGCGTGGGCCAATACCAACACGATCTGGATAAAAAAGCCCTGGACGATCGCCTGCAGGGCGTGGTGGAAGGCGCCGTCAACGAAGTGGGCGTGGACATTAATTCCGCATCGCCCTCCCTTCTGCGCTTTGTGGCGGGGATCGGGCCGAACCTCGCGAAAAACATCGTGGCCTATCGGGAAAGCGAAGGGGCCTTTAAAAATCGCCGGGAGATAAAAAAGGTAAAGGGCCTGGGCGAAAAGGCCTTTGAGCAATCGGCGGGCTTTTTACGCATACAAAACGGCGAAAACATCCTGGACCGCACCGGCGTCCACCCGGAATCCTACGATTTGGCGGAATTGATCCTGAGGGAAGAAAGCCTCACCGACGAGGAAAAGGAAAAACTAGCCGGAGCAGGGGCCTTTACCGTGGAAGACATTCGCAAAGAATTGGAAAAACCCGGCCGCGATCCGCGAGGCGATACGGAAGATGTGGGCCTGCGCCGTTCGGCCCTCACCATGGAAGAATTGGTGCCCGGCCTGGAGCTGGAAGGCGTGGTGAAAAATGTCGTGGACTTCGGCGCCTTTATTGACATCGGCGTAAAGAAAGAAGGCCTGCTGCACATTTCAAAAATGAAGGGCAAGAGAAATACCGCCATCTATAATCTTTTAAAAGTCGGCGATCGCATGAAAGTGGTCATCGAAAAAGTGGACAAAGAGCGCGGAAGGATTTCCTTGGATATAAAGGAGTAATGGAAGCGGGGAGAAGTCCCCGCTTTTTCTCTTTCCGTCGACACAGGCGATTGAATAAAGATCACTGATGTGATAAAATGTTTGCGATAGTACTGTTTGATTACGGTGGTTACCGATTTGATCGGTAGTTTTTATCTGATGCAGGGTATGCGATGAGCGTTCGAAAAGTGCCTGATGTGGGATTTTTCGAGCCGTTAAGCACATCTGTTGGCTCAGAGTTTTTATAAGAAAAAATCAGCAAAACAAAAAGCATCGACACCATCCGAAGATTGCGAATTTAGGAGAACCTAAGGCGGCAGTCTTTTTTTGGTTCCCTAATCGTCGAATTAGGAGTGACATTTATGCTCAGTTCTTTGCTGAGAAACCTTGAATTAACGAAGAAAGATTTTTTCAAAATCATGTTGGGCTGCGCGATTATGGCTTTCGGCGTGGTCAATGTCCACGAGCCCGCTCAAATAACAGAGGGCGGCGTCTTGGGCTTGGGCCTGTTTTTAAAGAAAGTCGTGGGCCTGAACCTGGCCTATGTATCGCCGGTACTGGACGGCTTGTGCTACGCCCTGGGCTTTTCCATGTTGGGCGCCCGCTTCTTAAAGAAGTCGGCGGTGGCCACCTTGGGCTTTTCCGGATTCTATTGGATCTTTAACTTTATGGGCCCGGTCCTTCCCAATTTGTACCATTTGCCTGCCCTCGCCGCCCTTGCCGGCGGGATCTTTATCGGCTGCGGTTGCGGCATTGCCGTGACGGCCGGGGGCTGCGCCGGCGGCGACGACGCCCTGGCCATGGCCATCTCGAAAAAAATGAAGTGGCCCATTTCTCGCGCCTACTTCTTCACCGACGCCGTGGTGTTGGCTTTGTCTTTAAGCTACATCGCGCCGAGTCGACTGGTCTTTTCCTTTATGACGACCATTGTTTCGTCTTACTTAGTGGGTCAGTTTGAATTAAAGATGAAGGCACCGGCTTGGCAAGTAAGCCAAGGCGGCATGGAGAAAAATGCATAATTGAGTATGAAAATAGAGACAGGGACGATTGCATCCATGTCTCTATTTCCATATGAAGAAAACGGACAACGCGATAATATAAAGCCATGTCGATGGGAGATTAAAATGATGACGACAAAGAAAAAACCGGGTAATCCATTTCTATTTCGAATGATTCCTTGGGCATTGTTTCCAAATGCTGTCGGATTTCTTTTCAGCTTTATGTTTGGAGATAATCTTGCAGTCTGTCGAATGAGTCAGCTTCTTACTTTCTTTCTGTGGCTTTTGCTCTTGCGCGGACTCAGAAAAAGATCGCAAATTTCAGGACAGGATTTTATAAGGTCGCAGATTGTATCCCTTGTTATCGCATTGCTCGTTAATGAAATCTTGGTTTTTATGCCATTAGAAATCATCGCCGCCGGGCGGAGCGTTTCGTGGGACTTTCCTTTTGTGGAGCTTGCAACATTCGCGGGTTCGAAGTTCCCTCTCATTGCCCTATGGCTCGCCACGTTCATCGTCGATCTGTACTTTGTTGATTTCCATGTGAAGCCATTGCAATAGGGATGGATATAAGGCGAGGCGCGGCGTTAAAGGTAAGTTTACATTCAGAAAAAGTCAAATCTTGAAAAGACAAAGAAGAGGCATAAGCTATTGATCGGCAAAGCCTCTTCTTTTTTCAATTAAAAGCGGATATCGCCGTTGAATTCCGCACCGGCGAGGGGAAGGTTTTTATTGATTTTTCTGCTTTTCTTTGCCACAGTCGTCCCTCCTACAAAAAGTATAGCATGACGAGGGTTTATTGCGCAGAACTTGTCTTGATAGTATAATTGTTACAAGAAATTTTTTTCGGCCATCCTCTATGGTCGAGCATATCATCTATATGCAAGGAGGCATACATGTCAAAGAACTTTTACGTTACAACGCCCATTTATTACCCCAGCGACAATCTACACATCGGCCACACCTACTGCACCGTGGCTGCCGATGCGGTGAAGCGTTTTAAAACCCTGCAAGGCTACAATGTCTTGTTTACCACGGGAACCGACGAACACGGCCAAAAAATTCAGGAAAAGGCCAAGGAAGCCGGCAAAGAGCCCTTGGAATACATCGACGCCATTGTCGACGATACCAAGGCTTTGTGGAAGACCATGGACATTCACTACGATTCCTTTGTGCGCTCCACGGATCCCCAACACGAAAAAAATGTGCAGGCGTTGTTCCAAAAGCTCTACGACAAGGGCGAAATCTATAAAGGCGAATACGAAGGCTACTATTGCACGCCCTGCGAATCCTTCTGGGCCGAATCCCAATTGCTGGAAGGCCATTTGTGCCCGGACTGCGGCCGCGAAACCCATTTGCAACACGAAGAAAGCTATTTCTTCCGCCTCTCCGAATACCGGGACAAGCTCCTTCAATACTACGAAGATCATCCGGAATTTATCCAACCGGCCTATCGAAAGAGCGAAATGATCAACTCTTTCTTAAAAGACGGCCTGGACGATTTGTCCGTCACCCGCTCCACCTTCGACTGGGGCGTTCCCGTTCCCTTCGACGACAAACACGTCATCTATGTCTGGATCGACGCCCTGTCCTGCTACCTCACCGGCGCGGGTTTCGGCACCGACGACGAGAAGTTTAAAAACTTCTGGCCGGCGGATGTGCACTTGGTAGGCAAGGAAATTATGCGTTTCCACACGATCATCTGGCCCGCCATGCTCATGGCATTGGATCTGCCCCTGCCGAAACAAATCTTCGGCCACGGCTGGATTCTTTTCGACGACGACAAGATGAGCAAGTCCAAGGGCAATATTATTTATCCCGAGCCCATTATCGACCTTTACGGCGTCGACGCCCTGAAATACTTCCTCTTGCGGGAATTCTCCTTCGGTCACGACGGCAGCTTTAATGTACAAAGCTTCATGAAACGCCTTAATTCCGACTTGGCCAACGACTTGGGGAATCTGGTGTCCCGCACCGTCTCCATGATCGAAAAATACAACGATGGCATCGTTCCCGCACCTCACGACGAAACGGCCGTGGACAAGGAATTAAAGGACCTGGCCGTGAGCATTTGGGGCGAGCTGGAAAAAGAAATGGAAACCTACCAATTCTCCACGGCTCTGGAAGCCATTTGGACATTGGTTCGCCGCAGCAATAAATATGTAGACGAAAACGAACCTTGGGTCTTGGCCAAGGGCGGCGAAGACGAAAAGAAACGGCTTGATACGGTTCTCTACAATTTGGCGGAATCCTTGCGCATCGTCTCCATCCTTCTGTCCTTCTTTATGAACAACACGGCCATCTCCATCGCCGAACAAATTACGGCGACGAAAGAATTCGAAGCGGAAGACGCCACGCGCTGGGGCCTTCTGGAACCGGGCAAACACGTGGGCGAAAAGAAGATCATCTTCCCGCGCCTGGACATCGAAGAAGAAACGAAGCGCCTCTGGGACGCCAACCACGCCCTCATCGAAAAGCGGAAGGCAGAAAAACTCGCCAAAGGCGAAGCGGTGGAAGAAGAGGAAGCCTTGGATCTGAAGCCTGAAATCACCATCGACGACTTCGATAAATTGGACATTCGCGTCGCCACCGTGGATTCCGTGGAAGATCACCCCAATGCCGATCGCCTCTATGTATTAAATCTCAGCGTCGGCGGCGAAAAGCGGGTCATCTGCTCAAGCATCAAGGAATATTACACGAAAGAAGAGCTCACGGGCAAACAAATCTTGCTTTTGGCCAACTTAAAGCCCACGAAACTGCGCGGCGTTCTGTCCCAAGGCATGCTACTTGCGGCGGAAGATGAAGACGGAAAATTGTCCCTGGCCACCACCATGGAACAATTAAAATCCGGCGCACAAATCAGTTAGGAGGATCTATGATAGACGCCCATTCCCATTTGGAAAATGAGGCATTTGACAAGGATCGAGAAGAAATCATCGCTCGCATGGAAGAAGACGGCCTCGACGCCGTGGTGAATGTGGGAAGCGATATAGAAACATCCCGCGCCGTGGCGGAATTGGCGAAAAAGCACGACCGCCTTTTCGCCGTGGTGGGGATTCACCCCCAAGAGGCGAAGTATTACAATGACGCCGTGCGCGAGGAGCTAATTGCCCTGGCAAAGGACGAAAAGGTCCTGGCCATCGGCGAATGCGGCCTGGACTACTACTACGAAAATTCACCCCGCGACGTGCAGCGGGAGGTTTTTCGCGCCATGTGCGACTTTGCGGCGGAAGTGGATCTGCCTCTGGTGATCCACTCCAGGGATGCGGCGGAGGAAACCTACGACATCGTCCGCGACTTTCTCGAGGCCCATCCCGGCCACCACGTACTCATTCACTGTTACAGCTATTCCGTGGAAATGATGGCACGCTTTATGGCCCTGGGCTGCTACATTTCCCTGGGCGGCGTGACCACCTTTAAAAACGCCAAGGTGCCGAAGAAAGTGGCGGCGGCCGTGCCCATGGATCGCCTCCTTCTGGAGACGGACTGCCCCTACATGACCCCGGAGCCCAATCGCGGTAAGCGCAACGAGCCCAAGTACGTGGCAAATGTGGCGAAAAACATCGCCGCCCTTCGAGGCATGGACGTGGCGGAACTTGTGGCCCACACGGATGAGAACACGAAACGGTTTTACAAATGGAAGAAATAATACAAGAAGTGATCGTGGTCGAGGGAAAAGACGACATCGCCCGAGTGAAGAGCGCCCTGAATTGCGACGTTATGGCCACCGGGGGCTACGCTTTCGGCGAAAAGTTTCTGCGCGAGCTGAAAAAAGTGGAAGCGCGCCGCGGCGTCATTATTCTTACAGACCCCGACTACATGGGCAAGCAAATCCGAAACCGCCTCACGGAGGCTTTGGCCTCGCCGAAACAGGCCTATTTGCCTCAGGACAAGGCCCTTTACAAAGACGACATCGGCATCGAAAACGCCCGGCCCGAGGACATTCGGAAAGCGATTTTTCGCGCCAAGCCCATGAAAAAATCCTATGAGGAGACATTTACCAAGGCGGACATGATTCGCTACGGCATGACGGGGGCATCGGATGCCGCCGAGCGTCGCGAAAAAATGGCCGAGGCATTGGGCATCGGCCACGGCAACGGCAAGCAATTTCTGCGCAGGCTCAACAGCTTCGGCATTACGGTAGAAGAATTTGAGCGAATTTACGGGGAGGTGTTCGGTGAATAAACGACTTTACAGCCCGGCACGCATTCGCGAAATTCAGGAAAAGTGGGGCTTTCGCTTTCAAAAATCCCTGGGACAAAACTTCCTCATCGACGGAAACATCGTCCGCGCCATTGCCGACAGCGCCGAGGTAGGCGAAGGGGACGTGATTTTGGAAATCGGCGCCGGCATCGGCACCCTGACGGAAGAATTGGCCTTACGCGGCGCCAAAGTGTTTTGCGTGGAAATCGACGAGCACTTAAAGCCTATCTTGGACGAAACCCTGGGCGCCTACGAAGATGTGGAGATTTTTTACAAGGACGTACTCAAAACCGATCTGAAAAAAGAACTCACCTCCCGCTTCGGCGATCACAAGATCAAAGTGGTGGCCAATCTGCCCTATTATGTGACTACGCCGATTTTGGTGCATCTCTTCGATTCAGACCTGCCTCTGGAATCGGTTCACGTCATGGTGCAAAAAGAAATGGCCAGCCGCATGGCGGCCAAGGCCGGTACGAAGGCCTACGGATCCATCTCCGTCTTCCTGCAAATGCGGGCGGAGGTTTCCGTGGCTCTCGCCGTGCCCCGCACCTGCTTTATGCCCCAGCCCAATGTGGACAGCGCCGTCTTGGCCCTCACGAATTTTAAAACCGATCACGGGGAAAACTTAAAGCGCGCCGAGGCCGTGGTGCGGGCGGCATTTTCCAAGCGGAGAAAAACCGTGGCAAACGCCCTGTCCACCTACGGCTTCGCCATCGAAAAAGATCAGATCCTTCAGGCCTTGGCCGAGACGGGCATCGAGCCCAATCGCCGGGCCGAAGCCATTACCGTGGAAGAGTACCGAATCTTGGCGAAAAACTTTCCGAAAGTAGAAAAGGAGGGCGACTGATGGCGGAATACAGAGACGAGACCTTTCACGCCTTTGTAGAAAACGAGCCCTTAATCGAAAGCCTGAGCGGCATCTTTAAAGTCATGGCCGATCCCACGCGATTAAAGATCCTCTACGCCCTCATGCTGGGCACCTGCAATGTGTCGAAACTCGTGGAGCTTTTGGGCATGAGCCAATCCTCCATTTCTCATCAGTTGATTCTTCTGAAAGAAGAAGGGCTGATCCGTTCGAGAAAAGAAGGGCGCAAAGTCTACTACTCCCTGGACGACGATCACGTGGAGACCCTTTTTTCCATGGGCTACACCCACGCTATGCATAAAATCGGAGAAGATGATTAAGCCCATACCTCGCGGGTATAAATCGACTAATCGAATAGATGAATTATTTTGGGAGGAATGACAATGTCAGAAGTAAAAGTTTATACAAGCAACACCTGTCCTTACTGCACCATGGCAAAGGACTATTTAAAGGAAAAAGGCATCGAATTTAATGAAAAAAACGTGCAAACCGATGCGGCCGCAAGAGATGAATTGATCTCCATGGGCTACACCGGCGTACCCGTCTTGGTGATCGGCGAAGAAGAAATCGTCGGCTTCGACCGCGCGCGCATCGATGCCGCCTTGGCAAAATAAGTTCACGGAAAAAGGGGTTTCGGCCTCTTTTTTTTGTGTCGAAAAGCAAAAGTTTTCTAAAAAAAGGCGAAGACTTTTCCTTTTCGGCGGCGGCCTTCGGGGCCTGTGTTATAATGTCATACGAAAAAAGAACTGGAGGAGATTATGAAATATCTAAAAAAATACATGGCGGCAGCCCTGGCCCTTCTCATGATCCTTACGATGCAGGCACCGGTGTTTGCCGATGCCGTGGAAGGGGACGTGATTCTGTGTTTCGGTCAGGACCTTACCCCCGAGCAGCGGGACGCGCTCATGAAGCGTTTTAACGGATCCGACGAGGATCAAATCATCGAGGTCACCAATCAGGAAGAGCACAAGTACTTAGGCGATTTCGTGCCGGAATCGAAGATCGGCCGCAAGGCCATTTCCAGTGCGAAGGTGGAATACACCGCCGAGGGAAGCGGCATCCAAGTGGAAACGTCGAAGCGGATTCGCTACATTACCCACGATATGTATCGCCAAGCATTGGAAACGGCAGGCATTAAGGACGCGAAGATCACTGTGGATGCGCCGATGAATGTCAGCGGCACGGCGGCGCTTACCGGGATTATGAAGGCTTATGAAACCTCCACCGGCAAAAAAATCAGCGACAAGGTGAAAAAGGCGGCCAACGAAGAGATGGTCGTCACCTCGGATTTGGCCCAAGATGTGGGCGCCGACAAGGCAACGGGCCTGGTGAAGGACATTAAGGAAAAAATCGCCACGGAAGCACCGAAGACGCGGGAAGAAGTGCAAAACATCGTCATCAATATTTCCAATCAGTACAATCTCAATTTGACCGCCGAGCAGACGGATAAGTTGACCAATTTCTTCGATCGCCTGCGAAAGACGGAAATCGACTGGAACGGCCTGGCCGACAAAGCGAAGGGCGCCGCCGATCAGGCGAAGGAATACATTAACAGCGAAGAGGGCCAAAGCTTGATTCAAAAGATCAAAGCCTTTTTCGCCGATCTGTTCAATTCCATTTTTAACAAATAAAAATGAACCCGCTCCGGCGGGTCCTGCAATGAAAAAGGCCTCCCTGCGCGGGAGGCTTTTTGTTATTTTGCTTCGACGATTTTGTTTAAAGCCTTCATGAGTTCATCGGCGTCAAATCCGTGAACGTAAGCAGCTTCTTCTAACGATTCCATTTGACTGGACGGGCAGCCCACACAGCCCATGCCGAATTGCATGAGGATTCGAATGGCTTCCGGGTATTGGCGAACCAAATCGCCAATTAAAGTATCTTTAGTAATCATCCTAGCCTCCTTTGAGATTATTTCCCAATCATTTTATCCTAAGATAAAACCATTGGCAAGTTAGTTCAGGTTTTCCTTCATATAGGCGATAATGTCGTCGGATTCGAGCATCCATTCGTCGCCGAAATTGAGACAGGGCACTTGTTTTCCGCCGCTGCCTTCCAACAAGGCCTTTTTGGCGTCGTCGTCTTTGTCGACGAAGAGAACGTCCACCTTGTCGATGCCTTCTTTTTCCATAAAGTCGATGACTTTTTTGCAATAGGGGCAGTAGGTGGCCGCGTACAATTTATAATCCATAGTCATCCTCCTTTTTCATTCTGTTTGTTTTATACCCAAGTTGTGCCTATTCACACAGGCGACGAAGAAATCAAAAAAAGTCTAATCCTTATCTAAGTCGGAAAAATTGCGGCGGCCATGTGGTATGCTTAATTCGAGGTGAAGCCATGGATATTTTTAACAGCATCGGAAAAGGTTTTGAAGATCTGTCCAATCAGGTAAAGGATCTAAGTATCAAGGGCCTTTACAGCGCGAAGGAAGCTTCCAATGTGGCGAAGCTTCGCCTGCAGATACGAGAATTAGAAGCGAAAATTCTGGAAGAATACACCCACTTAGGGGAAGTTTACTATATGGAAATGCGGGAGCAATCCCATTTGGCGGACACGACGAGCTCGGAGCTTCTCTTTGCCATCGATGAATTGCAAAAGGAAAAGGCGAGTTTGGAAAATCGCATCAGTTCCAAGGAGCTGGAGGGCGAGGTCTTTCGCTACGAGTGCCCGGATTGCCACACGGAAATCGCCAAGGACACGAATTTTTGCCCTCACTGCGGCAGAAAAATCGAGATCGTGGAATTGATCGCCGAGGATCCGGATTTCGTGGAATGCAAGAATTGCCATTTTCAGGCGGAAGCGGGGGCCACGTACTGCCCGCGCTGCGGCACGCCCTTGGCATAGGAGGTTTTTATGGACAAGAGACATTTGGACGAAGAGCAATTACGGGAGTCTCTGGGGGATGTGGCCTATCACGTCACCCGCGAAAAGGGCACGGAGTTGCCGTTCTCCCATCCCTACGATCACTTATTCGACGAAGGAATTTACGTGGATGTCATTACGAAAGAGGTTTTGTTTTTGTCGAAGGACAAATTCGATTCAGGCTGCGGCTGGCCCGCCTTTTCCAAAACGGCGCCCGATGCGCCGATTAAAGAGCAATCGGACACCCGCTACGGCATGATTCGCACGGAGGTGGAGACGGAGACCACCCACTTGGGCCACGTCTTTAACGACGGACCGAAGGAGGCCGGGGGCCTTCGCTACTGCATCAACGGCGCCAGCATCGAATTTATTCCGAAAGAAGACATGGAAAAAAGAGGGTACGGTTCTTGGTTGAATTGTCTCTAAATTGATAAGACTAAGGCGGCCAATGAAGGGTATAATAGATATATACGTTAGTGAACTAAAGGAGGTATTATGAAACGGAAATTTTTATCCCTGGCACTGGCTATGGCCATGGTTCTCGGCGTCATCGCCGGTCCTGTAAGCGTCTTTGCCGCGCCGGCGGAAGAAACCAAGACCATTACTTTGCTCCACACCAACGATGTCCACGGACACATGGTGGCGGAGCGCGGCAAGGACAAGAAGCTCACCAATATCGGCTACGCCCGAGTAAAAACCTATGCGGACAGCATTAAAAATTCGGTGCTTTTAGATGCCGGTGACGTCACCCACGGCACGGCATTGGCCGGCATTGAAAACGGCAAGGGCGTCATCGACCTGATGAAGGCCATGGGCTACAAGGCCATGGTGCCCGGCAACCACGATTTCAACTACGGCTACCAAGCCCTGGTTGACTTTAAGAATCAAGCGGCTCCGGCCAAAGGTTCTTCCGAAGGCTTCGATATTTTGGCTGCCAACATCATTAAAAACACCGGCACCAACGACTTTAAAGGCCAAACCATCCTCGATGTAGACGGCGTCAAAGTCGGTATTTTCGGCATTGCCACGGAAGAAACGAAAGTTAAATCCAATCCGAAGAACACCGAAGGCATTACTTTCCTGGATCCCGTGGAAGTGGCTCGCGCCCAAGTAAAATCCCTGAAGGATCAAAAGGTCGATGTCATCGTCATGTTGGCACACGTCGGCATTGACGACGCCACCGTTGTAAAGACCACGGATATCGCTGAAAAAGTGGACGGCATCGACGTTATTATCGACGGTCACTCCCACACGAAGCTTGACAACGGCAAAGTGGTTAACAATACCTTAATTGCTCAAACGGGCAACTATCTGAAAAACTTAGGCGAAATCAACATCACCTTACGGGGCAAAGATGTTATTTCCAAGACCGCCGTCCTTCGCGACGCCGCTTTCTTCGAAAAGATCGAAGAAAACAAAGACATCGCAAAGAAACTTGACGACATGTACGAAGCAAACAAGACCAAGTTGGAACGAGAAGTCGGCACCACGGCTGTTGAATTAGACGGCGTAAGAGAACACGTCCGCGCACAAGAAACCAATTTCGGTAACATGGTGGCAGACGCCATGCGCGAAGCGGCAAAATCCGACATCGCCATTACCAACGGCGGCGGCATCCGCGAATCCATTCCCGCAGGGAAGATCGACATGACCCAAATCTGGACCGCCTTCCCCTTCGGAAACACCATTATGAAGATCGAAATCACCGGTGCCGACTTACTGGCAGCCTTGGAATACGGCGTGGCCGATGCACCGGCACCTCAAGGGAAATTCCCCCAAGTTTCCGGCGTCAGCTTTAAGTACGATCCGAAACAAGAAGCCGGCAAGCGCGTATTCGACGTGAAAGTCGGAGATAAGGCCCTGGATCTCGAAAAAACCTACACCTTAGCCACCAACGACTTTATGGCAGGCGGCGGCGACGGTTACACCATGTTCGCCAAGGGCAAAAAGCTCGGCGACTACGGCATGTACACGGAAGTATTGGAAAAATACCTGGCCGAACACAAGAACGTGAACCCGAAGGTTGAAGGCCGCATCGTGGTCGAAGCCAAGGGCGAAGAAAAACCCGTCGAACCCACACCGGCACCCAATGCCTTTACGGACATTAAGGGTCACTGGGCAGAAAAATTCATTCTTTCCGCAACGGAAAAAGGCCTCTTTAAAGGCGTAAGCGACACCCGATTTGCTCCGAACAGCCCCATTACCAGAGGCATGCTCGTTTCCGTCTTGGCCCGCATCGAAGGACAAGATGTTAAGCAAACCGCAGCAAATCCCTTCACTGACGTAAAAGCCGGAGAATGGTATGAAAATGCCGTTATTTGGGCATCGAACAATAAAATCGTCAAAGGTTACGAAGACAATACCTTTAAGCCCAATCAAGTGGTCACCCGCGAAGAAATGGCGACGATCTTGGGTCGCTACATCGAAGGTAAGAAAGTTCCCTACACGCTCGACTTGAAGGAACCCTTCGCCGATCAAAAGATGATCTCCAAATGGGCCCTCGAACCCATCGACATCGTTCGCCACACCAACTTAATGCAAGGCCGCGAAAACAATCTTTTCGCACCGAAGGCATCGGCTACCCGTGCTGAACTGGCAAAAGTCATGGACGCATTGAATGAAATCGTGAAGAGCGCGAAGAAGGTCGATGAAAAGTCCGAAGCTGAAAAGAAAGCAGCCGAAGACAAAAAGGCTGAAGCCGAAAAGAAAGCAGCTGAAGACAAAAAGGCCGAAGCTGACAAAAAAGCAGCTGAAGACAAAAAAGCTGACAAGAAACCGGCTGAAGACAAAAAAGCCGTCGAAACTGAAAAGAAGGCAGCTTAACAAACCGGAAAAAAGAGCCGTCGTCGGCTCTTTTTTCATGGGAAGATAAGGACGATGTAAAACCAAGGTAAAGTGCGAATAAAAATTTGTTGTTAATTATTAAATATTCCCCTTGACCCGACCTTCTTTTTGCGATATTATATAGCGTTATTTGACTTGACAAAGGGACAGGAATCTTGTATACTGGTTACACATATAATTGTGTGGATAGAAGGGCGGTTCCAATGACACAAATGGATATGATTAAAAACGAATTGTCCGAGCATATCGGCAAAGAGGTCATCGTGAAGGCAAATCGAGGACGGAAACGCATCGTCACACGCAGAGGCGTGCTCACGGCGGTCTATCCCTCCCTATTTGTCATCAGCATCTCTTCCGACGATCGCACGGATCGAAACATCTCCTTTACCTACGCCGACGTACTCACGTCCACGGTAAAGATTATGATTCTTGAAGAAGATGTAGATACGGCTAAACTAAAAATATCGTAGTAAAAGGCTCCCTCGGCGGAGCTTTTTTTATGGGAGGATACTTTGCGCGCCTACGGAAAAATCAATGTCGGTCTCTGGATAAAGGGGAAGCGGGCCGACGGCTACCACGAAATAAAAACACTTTTTCTGCCCATCGGGCTTTACGACGAAATTGAAATTGAAAGGGCGGCCGCCTTTTCCATGGAAGGGCCCAATTACGGGGAGAAGGACCTGATGGTCGCGGCCCACCGCTATTTGGAAAGCCGCTTCGGCCCCTTGCCCGTGAAGCTCCGGATCGAGAAAAACATTCCTGCCGGGGCGGGTCTCGCCGGGGGCACGGCCGACGGCGCCCTGGTGTTAAAGGCCGTGAGAGACATTTACAGCCTGCCTATGACCGATGAGGAACTGATCCATGACTCTGCTATCCTCGGGGCGGATTTCCCCTATTGCCTCTACGGCAAGGCTGCCGTGGGCGAGGGGATCGGCGATGTGCTTCATCCCGTGTGTGTCCCGTCCTATCCGGTGCTCTTACTGAATCCCGGCTTCGCCGTGTCCACGAAAGAGGCCTACGCCATGGCGACACTCGGCAAATCGAAAGGCTCTTTAGAGGATACGGTGGATCTTCTTCAAAAAGGGCGGCTCGAAAGATTGAAGGAGACCGTGGCCAACGATCTCTATGACGGCGTGCGCCTCATGCATTCTGAAATCGACGAAATGATCGCCGATCTCTACGAGGCGGGGGCCGCTTTTTCCCACATGTCCGGCTCCGGGCCCACGGTGTACGGATTATTTAAAAAAATCGAGGAACGGGACGCCGCCTATGCTATACTAAGAAAGAAGTATCGTATCGCGATTAAAACGGAAACGGCGG
>QWCQ01000728.1_pt1 | contig 22830 bp, 17 predicted proteins | sample 1972701 | NCBI WGS metagenome assembly QWCQ01 (sample SAMN09866704, study PRJNA288562) | Human gut metagenome isolate pre4_stool, whole genome shotgun sequencing... | reverse complement strand
GAAATCGAAGCAAGCCATCAAGCCGCTGATACCAACCGTTAGAAGAAAGATATTGGAAGTTATGCGTACCTCTCCAAAGACAGAGGAAGAACTTCGACAAAGATTGGAGGAACAGGGCTTGCGTGTGGCAATCCGAAAGAATGAAAGCGGACGTATCTATGGCATTACCTTCATAGACGACGAAGGAGGCGTTGCGCTCAACGGCTCACGATTGGGGAAGGGATATGCCGCCAATAAGTTTAACGAGTACTTCTCTAACCCTGCTCACAATCCATTCTTGGATGAATCGCTTTATGGTAATCCGTCCGTTAGCCATGAACAGATAAATAACATGCAGTTATTACAACAAGACACAGAGGAAGGCGACAACCTTGTTGATGAACTAATCGACGATATGGTGGGAGAAACTTTCTCTGCATCGGGCAATGATGATTGGAAAGAAGCGGCATGGCAGCGTAAACTCCGAAAGCAAAGTAAGGTAAATCTTAGACGAAGAAAACATTAAATAAACGAGCAATTCCAACTCCCCTCCTTTCGGAGGGGTTGGGGGGAGGCTACAAATACATTATTATGGCACAAGAAGATGATTTAAGGGCATTGGGTAAAGTTATGGACTTTATGCGGGGTATATCTGTGATATTCCTCCTGATTAACTGTTATTGGTTTTGTTACGAGGCATTCCAGCAATGGCATTTCACATTGAGCATCATCAACAAAATACTGATGAATTTTGAGCGGACTACGGGCTTGTTCTCGTCCATCCTTTGGACGAAACTCTTTTGTGTGGTTTTCCTTGCGCTCTCCTGTTTAGGTACAAAGAGCTTTATGCAGGAAACTCGGTTGATGGAGAACGAATACTCGGTAAACCTTCCTACACGATTCTACTATAAGAAGAAGTGGAACAAGGGCTGGATCAATGTAGTCAATCCATTCCGTGCCTCGATGGTGCTCGGCACACCCGGCTCTGGTAAGTCATACGCTATCGTGAACAACTACATCAAGCAACAGATAGAGAAAGGCTTTGCCATGTATATCTATGATTATAAGTTTCCCGACCTTTCCGAGATTGCCTACAACCATTTGCTCAACCACCTTGATGCCTACCAAGTAAAGCCTCAGTTCTATGTGATTAACTTTGATGACCCACGCAAATCGCACCGCTGCAATCCTATCAATCCTGCTTTTATGACGGATATATCGGATGCCTACGAGAGTGCCTATACCATTATGCTTAATCTGAACCGTTCGTGGATTCAGAAGCAAGGAGATTTTTTCGTCGAATCACCGATTATCTTGCTTGCCGCCATTATCTGGTTTCTGAAGATATATGAGAACGGCAGGTATTGCACCTTTCCACATGCCATAGAATTCCTGAACCGTCCCTACGCACAGATATTTCCGATACTTACTTCCTACGATGAGCTTGCCAACTACCTTTCTCCCTTTATGGATGCTTGGGAGGGCGGAGCGCAAGACCAGCTACAGGGACAGATTGCCAGTGCCAAGATACCGCTTTCACGTATGATTTCGCCAGCTCTCTATTGGGTAATGACAGGTGATGATTTCTCACTTGACATCAACAATCCCAATGAGCCGAAAGTCCTTGTTGTGGGTAACAATCCCGACCGTCAGAATATCTACTCGGCTGCACTTGGTTTGTATAACAGCCGTATCGTGAAGCTCATCAACAAGAAGAAGCAACTCAAATCCTCAGTGATTATCGACGAGTTGCCGACAATCTACTTCCGTGGTTTGGACAATCTGATTGCCACTGCACGAAGTAATAAAGTAGCAGTGTGTCTGGGTTTTCAGGACTTTTCGCAGCTTACCCGTGACTATGGGGATAAGGAGAGCAAAGTGATTCAGAATACGGTAGGCAATGTTTTCTCCGGGCAAGTCGTCGGAGAAACGGCCAAGACGCTTTCTGAACGATTTGGAAAGGTTCTCCAGCAACGACAGTCTATGACCATCAACCGTAACGACAAATCCACTTCCATTTCAACACAGATGGATAGTCTTATCCCTGCAAGTAAGATTTCCAACCTTACACAAGGTATGTTCGTTGGAGCAGTATCTGACAACTTCGATGAACGCATCGACCAGAAGATTTTCCATGCTGAAATAGTGGTGGATAGTGTCAAAGTCTCCGCTGAGATGAAAGCCTATCTATCAATTCCTGTGATTGTTGAGTTCACAGATGAAGAGGGGAAAGATACTCTCAAAGAAACAATAGAGGAAAATTATAAACGAGTGAAGAGAGAGGTTTTAAATCTTGTTGGCAAGGAAACGGAAAGGATAAAGTCTGATCCATCATTATCACATCTTATCAAAGATTAATTCAGGGTGAAAAAGGAAGAAATATCCTTAAAAAGAACGACAGAAGAAGGATAAATTTTATCAGATAAATTTTATCCCTCTTCTGCATATAAAAGATAATTATTTCTTGGAGATCTCAAATACAGAACCTTTCGTTATGGTGAATGGAGCATCAATAGTTACAATATTACCATATGTGAACTTCAAATATGAATTGCTTGTAACATTAAAATTTTTTGCTTTAATAATCCATCCTGCTACATTTCTATTGGATGTTACTGTTTGATCATAGAAGTAAACAATCCCTCCTTGTGCTGCTGAAACAGCTGAAAAGGCATCGCAGATACCATATCCCATTTGCTCATTCCAAGTTCCATTCGTTCTATCAGGTAAAGTAGAATATACATAATTTCCTGCCTTTTGTGCAGTTTGTTCTATTATATCTACAACATCTTTTCTTGTCAATTCTGGATTAATAGATAAAACTAATGAAGCGATGGCACTCACATGAGGAGCTGCCATAGAAGTACCACTCATCTCATCAAGACCATTGTTAGGAACTGTTGATAAAATATTACTACCTGGTGCAACAACATCAAGAGCTTTCCCATAAGATGAAAAACTAGATTTTTTATCCCTTTGGTCTACGGAACCAACAACAAGAATGTCTGGATGGAAATTTGCGGGATAATCTGGCACTGATTTATTATAATTTCCAGAAGCAAAAACAACAATCATTCCTTTCCCATTCCTACCAGAAGTCATTGCGGTCCTAATAGCATCTTCCAAGATAGCACTATGCATTTCTTTGTAAAAGGCTCCACCCTGATCTCCCCAAGAGTTGTTGATAACATCAACATTGTGAGATGTCGCATATCCAAACCCTGTTGCTAACTCGCTACTAATAGTTGGCGAAATGTACAATCCATGACTGATGGATAAAATTGTGGATTGAGGGGCAAGACCTGCTATTTGAATTCCATTATGGTTTGCACCTATAATACCTCCTACATGAGTACCGTGCCTTCCACGTACAACAGATGGAGAATGACCATTATGTATGTCATATGACAATGGACTATAATTATTCGCGAACTCTCTATGGTTTTGATCTACACCTTGGTCTAAAACCGCAACAGTAATTTGAGGTTTGCCTTTAGTTAATTTCCAAGCATTGCACGCATTGACCTTTTCTAGTCCCCATTGCCGATTAAAATCAGGCTCAGAGGTACAATTATTTGTCTTAAAATTAAACATAAAAGCAGGGTCTACATCCGCAAATTTGCCTGTTTCGTAGAATTTGTTTGAAGTTTCCAAACCATTAGAATTTATCGGCGACTTTAGAATGTACCAATTAGGCATGTAATCAACTTCCTTTATAACCTTTGCGTCAAAGTCTTTCGCAACACTTTGGAGAAGATTATAGTCTTGAGATGATTTTAACTTTATATAAAAGTACTCACTTGTTGATATATAGTCTTGTTCATCAAGTCCAAACACTGGCGCAACTTGAACATCTTTGTTTCCTTTCAATTTTTGTATCATTGAACTAAGAATTCCATTCGTAGTTACATTGCCAACTGGTCTTATTTCAACTATTTTCCAAAAACGCGACTGAGAGCCTTTTTGGCTTTGTACTGCTTGCTTTGTTGTAATTGTAGAAACAGCAGAATTTTTCAAGTCAATAGCCACTAACTTTGAACTATCGGATGATGAAATATAGTATAAATTTCGTAAAGAAGATATTTCTATTTTTTTACCATTATACCAATAATAATAATCCGTTGGGCGTCTGTGGCTTGCTCGTGTCGAAATTTGATTATCGGACTTGTTAATGATATTATTATCTATTACATCACTACAAGATATAATTACCACAGAAGAGCAAATCAACGCCGTATAAAGTAGTATAAAATTCTTGTATCTCATAGGATTCTATTTTTTATTTTTAAGAAGTTCTATTTCCGTTTGTAAAGATTTGATAGCGTCAATCATTACAGGGATAAGTGCAGTATAGTTAATCAATTTCTTACCTTCCGCATCAGTTAAAACTACATTAGGTAAAACTTTTTCAACCTCTTGTGCGAGTAGACCTATTTCCCTTTCATCTCCTCCTTTCCTTAGTAAAGAAGCCTCTCTAGTAGGTTTATCTGAAAAAGAGTATGACACGGGACGCAATTTGAGAATGCAATTTAATCCATTTTGTAAAGAACGAATATTAGATTTCGCTCTTGCATCAGAGTAATTATAAACATCCTTAACTTGAATACTGTTGAAAGTACTTGTCTGTGTATTGTAGAATACAACTTGGTCGGCATGACTAGCCAAACGGGTACCAACAGGTGAGACGTCAATTTGGAAAAAATTGCTTGTCTTACACTTGAAGTACATTCCAAGACCTTCAATGGTTTGTTTGTAGAAACCATAGGGTGCAGTATTGCCAATTGTTAATTGACCATTACTGTACAATTTCATTTGTGCATTTGCAGTTACACAAAAAAGAGCAAAAACTAAAGCAGAAACAGCTTTCTTAACCATTAAATTTTTCATTGCTGTCAGGTTTTAATTAATAATTTGAGATTATGAAATCGCTTTTCGGAAGTAAGATTACCTTGTTTAATAATTTATTATGATAATAAATAGAAGCAAGACGTTGTGAAAAAATTACGAATATAGGGTATTTTCCCAATTGTCGGATGTAATAGGCGAGGCCTTAACTTAAATTTCACCTCATAATGCGGATTTATGAAAAACAGAGTTCTATCAAGAACTCTAAATTTCTTTTCTATCAATTTCTCAAAAAGCTCAATAGGACATTTTGTCTTTTTGATGCTAAGTAATTCCTTAATTGTATCTTCTTTTTCTCTCCCAAGTTTGAGAAGGCTTTCGTATAAAATTTTAGGTAACAAATGAAACCAAGGAAGATGAGAAAGGAACTTTCCTCTACAAATTTGTTGATGTCCTCCAAACGGCATTTGCCACGCAGGAAAAGAGATAAAAACAACCCCTCGTGGGGCAAGAAATCTTTTTAAGGAAGATATAAAAAAAGACTTATTCTCTATATGTTCTAAAACATCGTGACAAATTATTAAATCAAAAAGCCCATCCTTCCCTTTAATATCAAATATATCTGAAGCAAAAAATTCTCCTGCAGCATTGGCTTCATGAAAGAACTTTTTAGCATCACTAATTCTGCATTCTGCCAAATCAACCCCAAGAGTGTTGCATCCCTTTTTAGAAAAAGGCAAAAGATTTCCTCCGTCACCACAACCTATTTCCAAAACATTTATTCCATGAGTTATTTCCTTATATTTTTCGATATAAGGAATAAAATATTTTTGGCTTGTTGTGGAAAGTTCATGAAAATATAGCTTTCTATCAGATTGTCGGTATTGCATATATTCTTAACTGTATTAGTTCTTTTTACAAAGAAAGCAAAAAAAAACAAATAAGCAAACTAATATCATTATTTTTTTTGCAAGTACCATAAAAATACCAATAAGACGGTATGACTTGCGGAGTTTTTACAAAAAAAACTTATCTGTATATACCTAATATTGGTGATATTATTCTATATAGTATGTATCAATGGTTTAATATTAAATCTGCCTCATCCAACATTTGGTGTGATAGAGTGTAATAACAGAAGTTCAACATCTCCTTTTTCATTAAAACTTCATGTTCTCAGATAGCGAAGAAATCGACATCATATTTTGGTAAGTAATCAAATTAAGGTTTACAAAACACCTTTCAATAATACCTTTATTTTCCCTTCTTTTCCCGTGAATTCTTTATGTTATAAACAATCTGATTATTGCTTATATCTTTGTCGTTCAACATAGTAACTCAATAACAAATAAATAACAAATAATTATGGAACCAAAAGACAATGACAACTATGTGCTGGTCTTGGAAGACCGCACTGAGGTAAAGAACGAGAAAGAAACGGGAAAACTCTCCGTAGTATCCGGTATTGACGACAAGGGTAACCTTAAAACCACCGAAGTAATCGCTGCCAATCAGGCAGCGTTCTTGAAGTTTAACAACAAGGACGGACTTCTAAAAAACTTCATGAGCAATTTTCTACGTCAGTTCAACGAGCCGTCCCGTTTCGGACTCTACAAGGTAGTAGCTAACAACGTAGAACAAGGTGTGGCATCGCTCCACACCATGCTTCAGATCCACGCATACGCCCGGACGCACCCCTACCTCAAAGCCATGATGCCTGTAAGTTCCGGCAGAACCGACGGGAGTGATGTAGTTGTAGCCGAAACCGCCGTCTAAATACAGGTTGAACAGTCCTTTATGCAGATAGTAGTAGCGTACGAAAGGTGACAGTTTCAGGGCATGGGTTTTCTCTCGTCCGTTCTCGCCACGTTCCGAGCCGAAGGCATAACCCAACATGATGCCCGTAGCCCATGTCTCGTTGAACCGCCAGCCTACCTCGGGATACAACTGTAGCGTAGTGGCTTTGGTCTTGGTGTTGTTCTAATAAGTGACGGCACCGCCTGCAAACAGTCCTCCCTCGTGGTCGTCCTTGTGAAAAGGCGAAACGGTCTGTTCCTGTGCCCACCCGAAAAAGGGAATGAACGATAAGATAAAGGTGAATATCGTTTTATTCATTGTTGAAAATAACGAGATTTATTGGAAAAGTGAACAGTATTCATTACGTGAGATAAAAAAACGCATTATATCATTAAGACAAGTGCGTTTCTTATAATGATAAAAGGCTTACGCCTCCTTATACCATTTCCACGACTCATAGGCAAGCGTTATGCTCAGCACAACTAGCATGGGGTGGATAAAGAGCTGTGGAAACTCGAAAGTGAATATAAGCTCCGTGCAATGTGCTGTGCAAAACAGTGCAATGAGTGCGGCAAGGCAGAAATGCACTAACTTATACCGACTTTTACAGGCATAGAGCGAAAGCAGCAGTCCCGTCATCGGCAAGGTGACAGAAACGACCGCCATCAACACAAGCATCGACATAGGAGCCACACCGTCATTGGAGATTGCTATGTTTGCATTCCAGAAAAGGGGTATCATATCCATTAATGAATGTGCAGACATACCTGCAATTATCGACACCCAGAGAATAGAGATTTTGAAATTTTCTTTCATCGTTGAAGTTTTTTTATCAAGACCGGCTATCAAGCCGTCTTTTGGGTTTATGATTAGGTTTGCTATATGCGTGGAGTTCAATCATTCGTCTTAGCTCTCCTGTGCTGTTTGCTCTTTATCCAAAGATAAAAGCCGAGAACAATGAAGACCGCGAGGATTGCAATCATCTGCAACCTGTACTTCTCGGGCTCAACCCAGAATTCCTTAAAGAAATTGATGCGACCGAGAATTTCCACGGGCGTCCAGAATACGATGACCGTGGCTATCGCCATACGTATGTTTGCTCCCCACGAGGCGATGCGCAGTTGTTTAAGGAACATGAACACTGATGCCACGAGGCAGCCCAGGCCCACGAAAAACGTCACGGGATGGTGGTCGCCGACGAAGCGTTTGTCGTAACAGAACATCAGCAGCAGGTACAGTCCCCACAGCATCATGTTGAGTTCCATGAACGTCACGATGCTCGTGTGGCGTGTCATGGGCTGGGCAGCGATGACCTTGCGGCGGCTGCGGAACACCATTTTCTGTATCCACGTGATGAAGTCGCAGCCGTTCTTGGTGCTGAAGATGTACATCGTCATCACCATCATCCACAGTCCGAATGAGGCCGGCATGATGAGATATTCGGGCTTGGTCACCACCACGCCGTTCTCCATTTCAGGCTGCACGCCGTAGCGGCGGGCATAGTAGAGGAAGAGAAATTCCACCCATCCCGTCCAGAAGAGCAGTCCGCCGAAGAGTCCCCACAGCGTCTGGCGGGTGTCGCCTTTCACGAACACGCCGACGATAACGAGGACAAGCCCCACGAAACCCATCGCAAACCCTGCTACATGCATGGCGCCCTCGTCCATAAACTTCTCCATTAGTATCATCAGCGCATGTCCCAACGGCATGGCAAAGAGTACCAGTAAGAACGATACGATAGTGCGCCAAGGATATATTTTACGTTTTGTCTCCATTGATGATATGTTGTTATTATTATTTCAGTTCATCGATGTAATAGCTCATCTGCCCGCCGCCCTCGTCATCGATGGACGACTGCTGGTTGAACCAGCTCACCACCTGTAGTTTGAAGCACCGCACACCGTCGGCACAGCGTATAACGTAGACGTGATAGGACGGCGTGTAAGTCATGGGAGGTCCCTCTATTTTGATGCACTGCTCCAAGAGCGGATTGCCACTGGTGAGCCGTCGTGCCGGTCCGCGGTTGGGGTCAAACCATGGGTGTCCGTCGTTGTCGGGTGTGCCGTCGGGCTTGAGGTAGTGAGTGTTCACGTAGTTGTACCACTCGCGCTGCGAGTAGGTGACATAGACGGAGGTGGTGTCGTCCTCCACCCACTTCACATCGTCGGGAATCTGCACTCTGTCCTGCCAGTGGTCGTAGTCGCCGAAACCGAGGTCTGCCGCCGCCCCCTTGCCCGGACCCGACGTGCCGCCATTGGTGCGGATATGCGCTCCGCAGAAGGCGATGTCCCAGTCCAGACGTTTCAACTGGTCTCCTTCTGTGATATCCTGATTGGGAGCGGAAAGATTGAACGCCTTGCCCGTTCGCAGGTTGAAGTAGAGCCAGTCGTCGGTAACTCCCGTATAGGCACCTGTGGCGCGAGGCATCACCTTTCCTTCGAACTCGTCGGCATCGTAATGCACACAGCTTCCGAGTAATATTGCAGAGGCTGCTGCCATGAGTATGCCGATGGTCTTATCTGTAAGATTATTCTTCATCATTACTTCTTGTCGATTTTTACTTCAAATTGCACGTAGAGCCTTGCACCCGCCTCCGCCGGTACGCTAAACGTGGTCAGTCCTGAGCCTAAAGTCTTGGGCTTGTAGTTCAGCAGGTTGTTTACACCCACCGAAAGCCGGTACTTGTCACTGAAAGTCTGTGCTACGTTGAGGTTGCACAGCGCATAGGCCGGTAGCGTGCAGCGGAAATAGGCATCGCGCCCGCGTCCCTCGGAAGGGAGGAAGAGACGATCCTGCACATCGTAGCGTTTCTCACCCATGATTTGGGCAGAGAGCGTCACGCCGAGGTTGTAGCCGCGGCGGCTATATTTATACGTCGCATTGGCTGTCGCCGCATGGGGTGAGGTGGTGGAGAACCGCCGCCCCTTCTCCGCAGTGATATACACATAGGAGTAGTTGGCATCGAGCGTGAGCCACGTCCACGGTTTCCATCGTGCCAGCACGTCAAGGCCAGCCACGGTCTGCCGTGCGAGGTTGGTGTAGAGGAAGTTGTACTGCATATCGTAAATCTTCCACACGCCCTCTATTTTGTCGCGGTAGAGGTTGGCGTAGCCGTTTGCGTTGACGAAGAGCTTAGGCGAAGCATACTCCACGCCCAAGGAGAGGTAATGGTTTTTTTCGGGCTGTAAATTTTCGTTTCCCCTGATGACGAACATGCCGAGGTGGTCCCAGTTGAAGAACAGTTCCTTGATGCTGGGTGAGCGCGAGCCCTTGGAATAGACCGCACGCAAGGCCCAGTGAGTATCTGGTTGCCATTTCACTGCCACCTTGGGCAGCCATATCAGTCCGAACACGCGTGAGTAGTTGGTGCGCAGTCCTGCCGACACCGTCCACTGCTGCGTGGGCGACCAGTCGTCCTGCACAAACCATTCCATCTCACTCAGGGTGCGTGTGGTCACCTTGTGATTCACGAAACGGTCAGAGGTGAGCACGTCGTCAAACAGTTCGATGCCGGCGTTCAGCTCGTGACCGTCGAAATAGCGACTTTGCAGCGTGAGTCTCGGCTGAAGGATTCGCGACTTATAGACCGGCTTGCGCTCGTCTCGCCGCTCGTGTCGCTTGAAGCTGGCGTAGCGGTCGGTGTGAAGCATGAGTTTCGCCGTGAGATAGTCCTTCCATCGATACGATGCCTTCAGACCGTAAGTCCAGTCGCGCGCTTGGGTGAACACGAGGTCCTGCACCAGGTCGTAACTATTCATGAAGAAGCACGACCCATAGAGCTGCACCGACAGTTCTGCCATGGGTTCTACCCACAGTTTCTGCGAAGCCACTATATGTTCCCTGCCCTCGATGCCCATCGGCGGGCGAGGGAAGGTGCTTTGCAACACAGTGTCTTTGTGCAGCCATGGATTAGCTTCGCGCGAGTACACCTTGCGATCGCCCACTTTCTGATAAAGATAGAAGGCATCTGTGGAACTATACCACACATCGGTCTGCGACGTGAACCAGCCCTGGTGTGCAGCCGCTGAGAGCCACGCCGAGAGGTTGGGACGGTCGGCATTCTTCTCGAACATATAGATAAAATCCTTCTTCTTGGGATTCCTGTAGTTGCGTTCGTTCATCTGCCCCCAGCGCACGCCCACATCTATGTCAAGAGGCTTGTGCGTCTTCTTTCCGATGACATTGATCACTGCTCCGGATGCACGGCTGCCATAAAGCGTGCTGCTGGCTCCCTTGACGACTTCCACGCGGTCTATGCCGTGAATATTGAACCTTTCGTAGTCCAAATTACCAGCCATATCGCCCGTCATGCGCTCACCATCTTGCAGCATCACCACATGGCGTGCATCCATGCCGTCCATACTCATCTCGCTGCCGAAAGCCACCTTCTGCACATTGAGTCCGGGCGTGAGGTGCTGCAAAGCCGATTGAAAATCTCCGAAGCCAGCATCTCTCATAACCTTGCCACTGAGTAACTGCGTGGTCACGGGAGACGAATTCACAGGGCGTGGCGTACGTGATCCCGTTACTATCACCTCGCCGAGACTCCTCACGCTGTCTGCACTGTTTATATGCGACTGCTGTGCCACTACCCCAACAGGGAGGAGACACAGCAGCAACGGGATGGATAATTTCCCGTTCATTTCACTCCACTTGTTATTTCGTACAGGTATCTTCATTACATTAGAGAATGCCATGCTCTTTCTTATACTTCGCAAGATCCTCTTCGTACTGCTTGAAGTCCTGTTCATAAGTAAGTTTTTTAGAGTAATCAATCTTTTGTCGGTAGACAAAACTCTGCATCAGCATCACGTTGAAATTGGTTGAGAATTCTATCTCTTTGGTGTCTACGTTGAGATAGCCCACTACGGTGCCCAATCCACCTTCTCCATCGGTGTAGATACCCTTCTCGTCTTTCTCGTTAGGTATGTATCCCACGTCGCCTTTCTCGCCTACGAACTTTATCCATCCGTCGCCCTTGTACTCGTCGCGTTCCCACTTGTTAAGCGGAATGAACTTGCAGTGGATGTTGAAATCTACCGTGAGTGGCATACTTCCTACCGTGAATTTGATGAGTTTGATGTTGAGCGGACGGTCGGCTTTACCTGCAGCGGTGTTCCACGAGAAATAATATTTAAGCGGACACCCCTCGGGCAACCGCGTCTTGTCCTCAGGGCCCATCATCGCGCGTGCACGAAGCACTATAAATTCTTCCTTGGTCAGCAATTCCTTGGCTTTAGCGAGTATCACCTCGTCCTGAATGGGAGTGGAGTTAATCTTCTCGTCGCTATTGCACGACGAGAAGACCAAACAGGCGGTGAGTGCCAAACCAAGTAAAAGCGAAAACTTTTCCTTAGTCATGTCTCCTTACTTATTACCATTAAACTCGAAGATGGCCTTATACGGCTTGCCAAGTACACCACCAACTACATCGCACTCCAACCTGAGATTGAGGACTCCGTCCCTTGCGTATGATGTGCCAACGGGAACTGTTACCGTGAAATCACTGTTCACCCAATCCTGTTTCCAAACGGACACTCTGATATGCCCTTTGCCAGTCGCGCTGATGATGTTGCCATTGGCATCGGTGTTGAGCGTAACCCGTTCGTCCGAGAAGTCAATCTCGTGTTTTGCAGGTCCAGCTTGGAATTCCAAAATACCGCGAAGTGCGTACATACCGCCTCCCCTGTCAACCAGTTCGAAATTCACATAGTCTTGGAAACGGTAGGCCACATCCTTCTTTTTGTTCATATAGGCATGAATGATTTTGCCCGTGTAAACTCCTGCCACTTTCTCGCTTCCTTGTGCGAAAAGAACGTTGTTAAACCCATTCACCTGCGCATTGGCAGTGAATAAACTTGTTGCGATAAACGCAAGCATCAAAAATAACTTTCTCATATTTTAAAAAATTAAAAAGTTGTGAATGAATAAAATGAAAGAACATAAGTGGTGAAATCACTTAATAATCCTTAGACCAGTCATAGGCTTTCATTTTTCTTGCCATTTTGTTGAGAACGGAGTTCATACAAGAAAACGACGTGCCACTACGCAAAGTTCCCTTGTTTTTCATAACATATTCCTTTGCATTAGTCGCATCAAACAATTCCTTGGAAATAGTAAATATAGCCTCTTTTTTCTCAGTTGTGCCATTAGGCATTGTAACTGTATGCTCTTCAAGCTTGTTCGTCGGATAAGTTATTTTACACTTAGGTAAATCGTATAGGTCCATGTTTGGCACAAAGGCGAAGTTCGCAAAATTCAGCTCTTTCAAGTTCGGCAGTGCAATGAAACTCAGTGTACTGGTGTGCTTCGCTTCTTTTGGTAGCGTTATCTTCTCCAAATTCGCACAGTTCACGATTTCCATATAGCTCATCCCTTCAGAGGCTATTTCCGTCTGATAACCTCGCTGTCCCCATGCCTTTACCATGCTAAAATCCAGTTCCTTGAGAGATGGGTTATCGTTGATGCTCACTTTCATGAGATCCGTGCAAGCACTGATGTCTATACCATTTGGCGTACTGACATTGGTCAATATCAAGCCCTGCACCGTCTTAGGAATCTTGAGATATGGTATCGACGTTGTAAATTCTTTCTCGCTTTCCGTGTAGGTAACAACTGTAGTACCTCTCCAGCCCTTGTTGTGTATGATATATTGCAATCCCTCGAAATTATTAATATCTGCCTCCATAAATGCCGTTGGCATGACAGCCTCCTCTGGATTAACAATTCGTTTGGCAATATCTACCTTGTCGCCAGTAAAAATACTGGGGAAAACCTCTTTCATACCCTTGCGCAGCACTTCGTCCGGCACCTCGCGCAGTGTGTTGTACTTCTGCAAAGTTCCTTTTTCATCGCTCATCTGCATATCAACGTCTTTTGCAGTCGTGAAGAAATTCACGATTTCGTCCTCGTTGTATTTTGCACTGTTGGGCAGGTAAAGTTTCTTGAGATTACGCAAAACGGTGATATTGCCGGTTTCGTCCTCTTTGGTCAACCCTGTAAACTCATAAATCTCATTTCCGGTTAAATCAACACCGGTGATTTGCGAGGGAAGTTGTGAAAAGTCGAATGAAAGTTTATAGTCATTGTTCGACAGCTTCACCTCCTTCAGGTTGGGCAGAATGTCAAGTCCGCTGAGATCTTTGAGTTTGGTTCCGCTTAAATCCAAAGCGGTGGTTTTCTCCGCCAAGTCGTTGAGTTCCAACTTGCCGTCTTTGTCAAAGGTAAAGCCCTTCTTTTTCAGAATGTCCATTAACTCTGTGTTTTTAAGGGACTTTGTACTGTAATTAATTGCCTCGTCCTTGTTGCATGAGGCAAGCCCCAACACAAGGAATGCCACTAGTGGCAGTGCGATTTTTTTGATACTTTTCATTTTTTTTTAAAATTAAAACTCTTCGAGGAGCAAAGGTAGGTCTTTCGACAGAGTGCCACAATACCCAAAACAGGGGATTTTTATCAGGTGTTTTGCCGTCTTTATGGTATCTTTTTATCCTCATAAATGAGGACGAAATCACTCTTGGGGATTTTTCTCCGATTTGCGCTTGCTCTTCGTAAAACGATATCTCACAGACAAGAGCACATAGTTTCGAATTTGTGGGCGGTAACTCTCGTGATAACCATATTCTGTAACATTGCGGACAAGGTTGCTATGCCTGTTCAGAATGTCATTCCACTTGAACGAGAGTGTCGCCTGTTTCTTTTTGAGAAAACGCCACGACACACCGATGTTCAGCAGCCACTGGTCATCATCGGCGGTTTCATGAGTGCCTCGGCGCAGATGGCAGTTAGCATCGCCCCATACCTCCACATCGTGGGGCAGTTCCACCGTGCCACTGATTCCACAGTCGTAGTCAATGGTATTTACACGGATGTCCGGCAGCAGGTTGTGGGAACGATAGCGTTGCCAACTGCCGTGCAGGTCAATATTTCCCCATTTGGGCTGGTAGCCGATTTGCAGCCTGATTTCATTCCCCATGGTATGTGTCTCGCTTTTTAAGGCACTGCCAGCCGTTGGCTCATGGAAGAGATAGACTTGATTCTTGAACGACGTCCTCATGTTGCTCGAAATTATCAAGCGCTTCACCTGTTTCTGCCATTGCAACATTCCGTCCACTGAATAATTGCCGTTGATGTTGACGGTTCGATATGTCCGTGCACCAGTAATCGCATCATACGTTACTTCCTCCGCAAAGTCATTGAAAGAGTTGTTGTAACTGCCCATAAAGGCAAGATTGGTTTTTCTCTCATTCAGTCTGAAGGACAATCGTTGCTGAAAAGCGGGCTTGAGCAGTGGGTTGCCTATTCTCACGGACAGTGGGTTGCTCTTGTCGTCGAGTGCGAGCAATGCTTGTATGGAAGGCTGTTGCGTATTCCCGTTGTAATGCAGTTCTATGTCCATCTTTCCGTTGTTCCACTTTGCGCTGAACGCGGGTCTGTATTCCGTAGCTCTGACCGTGGAATCCACTGCCTGTAAAAAATGCCGCCGACTGATGTTCCTCCGTTGCCATTCTACACCGACACCACCGTTTATCTTCCATTGCTTACCCTTATAATCCATTCGCAGCGAGAACACCTGCCCACATATAGACAGGGCGTTCTCATAACTCAGACTGTCAATGTGCAGTCTGTTCGGTATCGCTGCGTCGTAAGTGTTGCGTGTGCTCCTATCCTTTTCGTGGTGCAGCTCGTACCCGGTTTGCAATTTCAACTGTTTGCCGAGAGGATGGGTATATAGCAGCGACATTCTACTTTCGCTTCGTCGGGTGGGCATTTGTTGCCAAAGATTGCGCAACAAGAGCGAATCTCCGCCCACAGCGTTGCGCAGATGGTAGAATTTTGTCTGTGAAAGGCTGGTATTCTCCATGTCGTTCGAGTTACCGCCAAGTGTCGCCTTCATGGTGATAGATGCCCCAGCCTTACCGATGCGCCGAGTGAAGTCGGCTGATACATGATAAATTCCCACAGTGCTTTTCGTATTGCTTCGCATCGTTCCCGAAGTCAGCGTGTCGGCAGCCACATTGCGCTCATACAGGCACATGGTGTTGTCGGTCTGGTTGTCCGACTGTCCGAAGTTTCCATTGGCACTGATATTTAGGAGGGTCTTTGGGTCGATGTCATATCGCAGGCTGATGTTTGCGGCATTGCTGTGGTTCTTGCCCAAGGAGAGCAGCACGGATTTTTGGTATTTCGTTCCCGATGCAAGATACTGCTCGTTGTAGTTGTGGCTCTCGCCTTCATTGTGGAAGGCGTTGAGCGAGAGGCTTGCATTGAGCGTCACTTTCCTGCCGAATTTCTTCACGATGTTGCCCGACAATATGTTTTGGAAATTGTTTCTTCCGACGTTCATGTTGCTGAGATTGTCCGAACGCAGGGTCAGCGAGGTATTCTCGCCGTTGGCATTGAACAGGTTGCCCTGCACCTCGTCCCTGCGCCTGTTGCGGTTGCCGTGTTCTGCCGTGAGCAATCCGGTCAGACTGCCGTTGTAGCTCGATTTGGTCTTGATGTCCAGCACATAATTGTCGGCGCCCTCATCTACGCCCGTCATTTGCTCCAATGCGCTGAGCATGTCATACAGCTTGAGCAGTTCCACTGCATCGGCAGGCAAATTCTCCAAGGCGGCGACAATGTCGTTGCCCATGAAGGTCTCGCCGTTGATGTTCACTCCGTTTAGTGGCTTTCCCCTGAACGACAATAGCTTGCTCGTCTTGTTGTATTCCATGCCCGGGATTTTCCGTATCAGCTCTTCCAGATTAGCCCCTTGTCTCACTTTCAGACAATCAGTACTGATGAATGTCGTATCCTTTCGCATCGTTATCAGCTTGCGCTGTCCGACGACTATGACTTCTTCAAGTTCTATCGCTTTATGGAGTGAAGAATCAGGCTTGTGTGTGGGATAAATGGTATCACTCACAGCAATATCCAACGTTGTTGAATGTGCCGTGAGATTCAACAAGAAAAGAATGACAAATGTCATAAAATGACTCTTGCTCATCATTTTGCAAAGTTATCGTAGTTCGCAAAAACATACAATACCTTAAAATGGGGATTTTTACCATTGGCAATGGTATATATTCCGACTTTATGAAGTTCCAGAATAGTGTTCCACCTCGACTTTCCCTTAAATTCCTTTCATTTCCTGTATTATCCACACGCGCAATTCCTATATATTCTTTGCCATAACTTTGCTGTTCGATAATGATTTATTCATCTTAAAAACAATGATTTATGGAATCGAACAACAATGACAACTATGTGCTGGTATTAGAAGACCGCACGGAAGTGAAGAATGAGAAAGAGGCAGGAAAACTCTCTGTAGTTTCAGGTATTGACGACAAGGGCAAACTCCAAACCACGGAAGCCCAAGACGTGCATCAAGCAGCCTTTCTGAAATTCAACAACAAGGACGGCTTGCTGAAGAACTTCATGACCAATTTCCTCAAACAGTTCAACGAGCCGTCTCGTTTCGGACTCTACAAGGTAGTGGCTAACAATGTGGAGCAAGGAGTGGCATCACTCCACACCATGCTTCAGAACCGTGAGAAGCCGGAGAACAAGCAGCAATTGGCAGACAGTCAGGTGCGCTTTGACGACTTCCTGCCCAAACAGAAGAACGCCACCGCTATCGACGAGTCAAAGATTGATTGGAAGCAGCTTGACAACCTCGGTCTTACCCGTGAGCGATTGGAGCAGAGCGGAGAGTTAGCAAAGATGCTCAATTGGCAAAAGAGCAATCTTATCACGATTGCCGTGCCTATCGGTGATACTACCATCTATACCGATGCACGTCTGGCATTTCGTACCGATGGCGAGGGTAATATTGGTTTGGCAGTTCACCCGCTTCGCAAAGAGCCACAGCTCGATTTCCCCTATATGGGACACAAGTTCTCTCCAGAAGAGAAGGAGCAACTCCTTGCAATTGGCAATCTTGGCAAGACCATCGAGATTACGCCCAAAAAAGGAGATCCATTTGCCGCATACGTTTCCATTGACCCACAGACCAACGAACTCATCGCCCTGCGTGCCGACCGTGTGAATATCCCAAAAGAGATCAAGGGCGTGACACTCTCTGATACCCAGTACAAAGACCTCGTTGAGGGCAAAGCCGTGAAAGTGGAAGGCATGACCGCCAAGAGCGGAAAACATTTTGATGCCACCTTGCAGGTAAATGCCGAAAAGAAAGGCATCGAGTTTATCTTCGAGAACAAGCAAGGCTTGAAGGAACGCCAGCAGCATAACCAGCAGCAAGGCGCACCTCGCAAACTATGTGGGTTGGAGCTATCCGACAAGCAGCGTGAGGCTTTGGACAGTGGACGAACACTCTACTTAAAGAATATGGTGGACAAGGAGGGTAAGAGTTTCAATGCCTATGTCCGTATGGATAAGGAGCAGAACCGCCCGCGTTTCTACAAATGGAATCCTGACAAGAAGCAGGAGACCGGCAAGGAAAAGGTGGTAGCCGTAGCCGAGGAACACAAGACACAGGTTGCCGTGAACAATCAGGGCAAGACCAACGAAGCCACCAAGAACGTGAACGAGCCGTTAAAGTCTGGGCAGACACAGCCCACAGCCGCACAAAAGCAGAAGCAGGACGAGAAGAAACAGCAGCGCCGTGGACGTAAGATGTAGCCCCTAAAACCAAACCCAACTATGATTACTTGTATTATTGCCGAGAAGCCTTCGGTAGCCAGAGATATAGCCCGTATCGTAGGAGTAAACAACAGACAAGACGGATATTTGGAAGGTAACGGTTATGTGGTTACATGGGCGATGGGACACCTCATCACCCTTGCCATGCCCGAAACCTACGGTTTTGCATCCTATAAAGCTGATGACCTGCCTATTCGCCCAAATCCATTCCAACTCATCGTTCGACAAGTCCGTAAAGATAAGGAGTATATATCAGACCCTGCGGCACTCAAACAGCTCAAAGCTATTCGTAGTTGTTTCGACCGAGCCGACCGTATCATTGTAGCCACCGATGCAGGACGTGAAGGTGAACTCATCTTCCGCTATATCTACAACCATTTGAACTGCCATAAGCCTTTTGACAGACTTTGGATTTCCTCACTTACGGATAAAGCTATCCGTGAAGGATTTTCCAATCTCAAGCCAGGAAGCCATTACGACAATCTCTATTACTCCGCCAAGGCAAGAAGCGAAGCCGACTGGCTCATGGGTATCAATGCAAGCCGTGCATTGTCCATCGCCCGCAGGGGAGGATATTCGTTGGGACGAGTACAAACTCCAACCCTTGCTATGGTCTGCCGTCGGAGAGAAAGAGGGCATATCTCTGAAAGCCGTGAGCAGTAGTGCATTTGACAATGAAGCCGATGCACAGTCCGCTCTCGCCATGCTTCGCGAACAGAGCAGGCTTCAGGTAACATCGGTCGCGAGAAAGGTAACGCATACGTCGCCACCCCTCTTGTACGACCTCACCTCCCTACAAAAGGAAGCCAACCGAAAGCACGACTTTTCAGCAGATAAAACCCTCTCAACCCTCCAAAGTCTCTATGAGAAGAAGATCACGACCTATCCCCGCACCGGCAGTCGATACATCAGCGAAGATGTTTTCGAGGAAGTACCCGCCTTATTTGGCAAGATAGGCACTGCACTTCCGACACCGCTCAATCGCCACTCGGTGGACAACGGCAAGGTAACTGATCACCACGCCATTATCCCTACGGGTGAAGTTCCATCGGGGCTATCGGCAGACGAAACGACCATCTACCAAATGGTAGTCCATCGTTTCATCGAAGCCTTTTCTCCCGATTCAGAGGAGGAGCGGATGCAAGTGGAACTGACAGACGGTACAAACACCTACATTTGGAAGGCGTGCCGAAGTATCTCTTTGGGCTGGAAAGCCGTACAGCATAGTACTGGCACGAACGATGAAAAAGGCAAGGAGGAAGAAGAACAGACTTTATCCGTATTGCCCAACCTGACAGAAAACGAGGTGTTACCACTGCTTTCTTCAGAGATTACTGAGCACAAGACCAAGCCAAAGCCGCTTTATACAGAAGCAACGTTGCTTTCCGCTATGGAGAATGCCGGTAAGGAGGTGGAAGACGTTGAAAGTAAAAGAGCAATGGCAGAATGCGGAATCGGTACACCTGCCACCCGTGCTAACATCATCGAAACGCTGATTCTACGCGACTATATCCGAAGAGAAAAGAAAGCGATTGTCCCTACTGAAAAAGGCTTGGCAGTCTATGAGATTGTCAAGGACAAACGAATTGCCAATGCAGAGATGACAGGCTCGTGGGAACTGACCCTTGCCGCCATCGAAGCAGGACAGATGCCGCCCGAGAAATTCGCGCAAGGCATCAACTCCTACGTGGAGACAATTTGCGAGGAACTCCTCGCCCTTGCTCCACCGATGCAGAAGTCCTATCCCACCTACCGCTGCCCCAAATGCGGCAATGAGAGTGTGGGCATCTATGCCAAGATCGCGAAATGCAGGCACGAGGGCTGCGACTTCCACATCTTCCGTGAAGTCTGCAGCACGTTCCTTTCCGAAGACAATATCCGTGATTTGATAACCACCGGGCGAACGCCCATCCTCAAAGGATTGACGAGTAAGGCTGGCAAAAAGTTCAACGCTCGTCTTGTTCTGGGCGAAGACCACACCACCGCCTTTGAGTTTGAGGGAAAGAAAGGAAAAGCACGAGAGAGATAGTTCACACAGGCTCAAAGAGGAAATAAATTAGTTGGAAGATAGTTAAAAGAACTATACGTCAGAAATGACCTCCTGACTAATTTGCTCTCTCCATCTTAAAACAGAAAAACTATGGCATACAATAAGAAAGCAGTCTTGGAGGGCAATACGGAAGCCATCTGTGTAATCCTCCGATTAGAGAAAGAACGACGTGAAGCCACCGAAGCCGAGAAAATTCTGCTCAGAGGTTATCAAGGTTTCGGTGGTCTGAAATGCGTGTTGAACCGTTGTGATAATCCCGATGACCTCCGCTATTGGAGCGCATCGGAGCAAAACCTGTTCGCGCCTACCCAAAGGCTCAAACAGATGATATACCGTGATGCCGTCGATGCCAATACCGCCAAACGCTATTGGGAGAGTATCAAGGCAAGCGTACTGACCTCCTTCTATACCGACACCCGTATCGTCTCCGCCATTGCCGATGCCCTTAGTGCTACCGATGTGCAAGTAAGACGATGCTTGGACCCTTCAGCAGGTATGGGAGCCTTTACCGAAACCTTTGCCAAACAAGCAGGCATAGTAGATGCGATGGAGAAAGACCTACTGACGGCACGCATCGCACAAGCCCTCCATCCTTATGGTAAGGATAATATCTTTGTTCGGCAAGAACCCTTTGAAGCCATCGGAGAATTGGAAGACAAGGACAAGTACGACCTTATCACCAGCAACATCCCCTTTGGCGACTTTATGGTTTATGACCGTAGTTATAGCAAGGGAGAGAATATCCTTAAACGGGAATCCACCAGAACCATTCACAATTATTTCTTCGTGAAAGGGCTGGACACTATCAAAGAGGGTGGACTTCTTGCATTTATTACCTCGCAGGGTGTATTGGACAGTCCCAAGAATGAAGCCATCCGCCGTTACCTCATGCAGAACAGCCGACTTATCTCCGCTATCCGTTTGCCTTCGGGTATGTTCTCCGAGAATGCGGGTACGGATGTTGGTAGCGACCTCATTGTCCTGCAAAAGCAGTCGGGCAAGGAAATTGGTGAGGGCATCGAACAGCAGTTTGTACAAACCGCCTCTGTTCCCAAAGGCGATGGCTTTTCTATTGCGTTCAATCACAACTCACTCTTCGAGGGCGAATGGAAGGATGTTTCCCACCGTACGATTGCTACAGACAGACAAATGGGTACAGACCCTTACGGCAAGCCTGCTTGGGAATATACGTTTGACGGAAGTATCGAGGATATGGCTGACAGCCTGCGTACACAGCTCTCTTTGGAAGTGGAGCAGCGTTTCGATCGTAAACTCTACGAAACCGGCATACCCATGACCGAGGAGGAATGGCAGGTACACGTGGACAAGATGGTGCAGAAAGTGCAAGGAGGCTTAAAAACAGAACAACCACCTCTGTTACAAAAGTCCAAGGATAAGGAGGATAAGGAAGAAGAAAAAGAAGAGGATAACGCCTATAATCTGATGCCCGACAGCATAAAAAGGCAACTCCCCAAACTTTACAGCACGGACAAGGGGCTGATTGGAGATAAAATCGCCTACGCACGCTATTTCTTCCCAATGGGGGCTTACACGGCTTATCTATTGGAGTACGACCCCAAGGAGCGCATTGGTTTCGGTGCTGTTACGATGGGCTACGGCTGGGAATTGGGTACTATGTCGCTTGATGAAATGGAGGAAGTCAAGATACACGGATTGGGTATAGAACGGGACTTATATTTCAAGCCCACCAAATTACATGAGATTGCGGAGCTGGAAGAGATTGTCAGAGGGCAATACACCAAGGAGTCGATTGTCGAGGAAGTCAAGGAAGAAAGCCGTCAGGAAGTTCTGAGACCTGTGCAGGAAAGCAATCAACCACAAGCAATGGTAGAACAAGTCGAGGAGGTTTTGGAAGTCGAAGAAGCTGCGCCAGTTTTACATACAGAGCCTGAAACCGAACCAGCCCCAGAAGGCGTTCCCGTAATCACTCTCCAAAGACAATATGAGCAGGAAATCCGTGAAATTCGCACGGACGTGGAAGCCCCAAGAGAAATGAACGGTCAGACGGTATTCTTTGATGAAGACCATCATCCGGTTATGGACAGCACCATCGAGACAGAAGCAACGGAGCAGCTCTTGTTTGCCCCGGAGGAGTATAGTCTTTGGACACAAGATGTAGCCCGCGTAAATAATGAAATTAAGGAGGCTGCTCAACAAAAGAAGGTCAGCGATAACCAACCGCTTTCTGCAAGCCGACAGTCTAAGCCAGCAAGAAGTACGCCAGGCAGTTCCCGCAGGAGCAAGAAAACTGCAGCTGCTCCCGTCAGAGAGCCCTCGCTCTTTGACTTTATGGAGGAAGCCGAGCCTCGCAAGCCACAGCCCATAGCAGAGGTTAAGAAAGAGTTTGATGCTTCACCGCGTCCCTTTCTCTCATCTCCCGACTCTCATCTGAGGGACGGCTCTATCGTCGTGCAGAAAGGACAGGTCGGCTTTCTCTCTGACCTGAAACGACATCCCACTTTCAATCCTATGGACTTGCCCTTTGCCCAGCT
>QWCQ01000576.1_pt1 | contig 22957 bp, 24 predicted proteins | sample 1972701 | NCBI WGS metagenome assembly QWCQ01 (sample SAMN09866704, study PRJNA288562) | Human gut metagenome isolate pre4_stool, whole genome shotgun sequencing... | reverse complement strand
ACAATAAATCTTTTAAAACTATTTTTATTGGCGATAGCTTAAAAGATAAGACTGCATCTTCAAACGCTAAAATACAATATCTGCATGCTAATTGGGGTTTTGGCAAAGGACTTATGCAAGGAGTTGATACGCCAAATGAAGCGTTAAATTCTATTTTAAATTATTTTTATCAAAATTAAAACTTTCTTTTGATATAATGAGATGATTATTTTTTAAGGATATAAAATTTGGATATTTTTGAAAGCTCACCTAGGCAGAAGTTTTTCGATATTATTTTTAACGCAAATCAAAATATAGTTGAAACTGAGATTGAAAATTTGCTTATTGAATTTGTACATTTTAAAAAAACCTTAAAAGATAAAGAAATAACTATTTCAAACTTAGATAGCGAAACAATACAAGATGAATTAAATGATATCTTTATACAGCTAAGTTCAAACATATTGTCAAATAGCGAGTGAAAATGGAAAATTTAAATAAAATCGATGAAATTATGAAAAGCTTTATAGATGAATTTTGCTATGAGAAAGCTAATTCAATGTTTTTAAATATCAGTTCTGGAAAAAAACTTCGTTCAAAACTTATCTTAAAAATAGCTGGAACAAGTGATGAAAGCTTAAAGCTTTGTGCAGTCATTGAGATGATTCATGCAGCAAGTTTGCTTCATGATGATGTTATTGATGAGAGTGATACAAGACGTGGAAAAAGCTCTATAAATGCCACTTATGGCTCTAAAAATGCAATTATGCTTGGAGATATTTTATATTCAAAAGGGTATTTTGAACTTAGTTTATTTGATAAATTTATTGCTCGTAATGTATCAGCAGCTGTTTCATTGCTAAGCATTGGTGAGTTAATGGATGTTGAGCTTAGTAAAAAATTTAATAGTAACAAATCTCTTTATTTTGAGATGATTTATAAAAAAACAGCAGTTTTAATAGAAGCAAGTGCAAAATGTGCAGCTTTTTTAAAAGGCTATGACGCTGATAAATTTGCAAAATATGGTAGAAATTTAGGTATTGCTTTTCAAATAGTTGATGATATTTTAGATATTATAAGTAATGACGAAACTCTTGGAAAGCCTGCTTTAAGTGATTATAAAGATGGAAAAACAACTCTTCCATATATTTATCTTTATGAAAATTTAAATGATAAAGATAAAAAAACATTACTAAGTTATTTTAAAAAAGAACTTAGTAGTGATGAAATTTTATGGGTAAAAGATAAATTTAATGAGTTTAAGATAATTGAAAAATGCGTAAATGAGGCAAAATTTATAGCAAATGAGGGCATAGAAGCTATAGAAAAATATAAAAATAACGAACTTGTAAATATAATGAAAAATATGGTTGATAGGAAGTTTTAGTGAATTTTTTAAGTATAAGTTTTACACATAAAAACACAGATATTGATATAAGAGAAAAATTATCTTTTTCTAGTAATGAAAAAAAAGAAGAAGTTTTAAGGCTTATTTTATCAAATCAAAGCATATCAGAGTGTATGTTGCTTAGCACTTGCAATAGAGTCGAAGTTATGGCCTTTGTCAATGATTTGGAAATTTCTCAAAGTTATATTTTAAAGGTTATGTCTATAACAAGTGGTGTGGCTTTAAATGAACTTGAACATAGAGCAGATATATATTATGCCAGTGGAGCACTTCATCATCTTTTTTTGGTAGCAAGTTCTTTAGATAGTTTAGTTATTGGAGAAACTCAGATAGTAGGACAGTTAAAAGATGCTTTAAAATTTGCAATTGATGGCAAATATGCTGATTTAAACTTGAAAAGGGCAGTTGATTATTCTTTTAAATGCGCTGCTGAAGTTAGGAATAAAACTGAAATTTCTAAAAATCCAGTATCTGTTTCAAGTGTAGCTGTATCAAAAGCAAAAGAAATTTTTAAGAGTTTAGAGGGCATAACAGCAGTTGTTGTTGGTGCTGGAAAGATGAGTGAGCTAGCTTGTAAACATTTATTAAGCAGTGGTGCTAAAATAATTTTAGTTAATAGAAGTAAAGAAAGAGCCTTAAATTTGATAAATGAATTAAATGCAGATATTAAATATGAGCCATTTTCAAATTTAAAAGATGTTATTAACTCTCATCAACTTATTTTTAGTGCTACAGCTTCCCCAAAAATTGTCATTGATGATACTTTTATCGAAGAGTGTGAGTTTGATAGATATTTTTTTGATATCGCTGTTCCAAGAGATATTGAAATTACAGAATCGTTAAATTTAAAGGTTTATAGCGTTGATGATTTACAAGAAATTGTAAAATTAAATTTAGCGATGCGTGAAGAACAGGCTCAAATAGCTTTTGCTATTGTTGGTCGATACACAAATGAGTTTTTCAAATGGCTTCAAACTTTAGCAACAACTCCAATTATTAAAGCTTTAAGATTAAATGCTAAAAAAATAGCTGAAAATGAAATACAAAAAGCTATTCAAAAAGGCTATTTAAAACATTCAGATCAAGATGAAGCAAGAAAATTAATTCATCAAGTTTTTAAAGCATATCTTCACAAGCCAACCATAAATTTAAAAAATTTAGAAAATGATGATGCTTGTGCTGTGGATTTAATTTTAGATATTTTTGATATTAAAGATGAATTTGAAAAATATACTTCACAATACTCAGATATAAATTTATTAGCAAAAGGCACCACCGATGAAATTTAGCAAATTTTTTATACCAACAACAAAAGAAGCACCAAAAGATGCAGTTTTACAAAGTCATATCTATCTAATAAGAGCTGGTTTTATAAATCAAAATGGAAGTGGACTTTATGATTTATTGCCATTGGGAAAAATGGTTTATGATAATATTTATAATGTTATAAAAGAAGAAATGGATAAAAGCGGAGCAATACAAGTAAATTTTAGCGTTGTAACTCCGGCTGATTTTTGGAAGGAAAGTGGAAGATTTAATGTTTATGGAAAAGAACTTTTAAGATTTAAGGATAGAAAAGAAAATGATTTTGTAATAAGTCCTACAAATGAGGAAAGTGCTGTAAATATGGTAAAAAATAAAATTACCAGCTATAAACAACTCCCATTAAATATTTATCAGATAAATACTAAATTTAGAGATGAGGCAAGACCTAGATTTGGGCTTTTAAGAGGGCGTGAGTTTGTTATGAAAGATGGATATAGTTTTCATGCAAGCACAGATGACTTAGATAAAGAATTTGATAATATGTATAAAACTTACACTTCCATTTTTACAAAATTAGGACTTAATTTTAGAGCTGTTGAGGCAGATAGTGGAGCAATTGGTGGAAGTGGAAGTAAGGAATTTATGGTTTTGGCCGATAGCGGTGAAGATGATATTTTGGTTTGTGAGAGCTGTCAATATGCTGCTAATATCGAAGCGGCCAAAAGAAAGCCTAAAACTTGCAATAGCTTGCCACCTCAAAGTAGCATGATGAGCAAATTTCATACACCAAATTTAAAAACAATTGATGAAATTGCTAATTTATTTAAAGTTGATAAATTTTATACTATAAAAGCAATCATTAAAAAAGCAAAATTTGAAGATGATAGTTTTAAAATAGTGGTATTTTTCATAAGAGGTTGTGATGAACTTCAAGAAGTAAAAGCTTTAAATGCGGCTTCTGCACTTGAGCTTATGGATGCAAGCCAAGAAGAGATAGAAGAAGCTGGGCTTGTAGCTGGATTTTGTGGACCAGCTAAACTTCCAAAAGATATTTTATTTTTTATAGATAATGAATTAAAAGATCAAAAAGAGATGATAGTTGGAGCAAATGAAAAAGACTATCATATAATTGGCTTTAGTGTTTCAAGCTTTAAAGATGAGAGATTCAAAGATTTAGTAGCTGTAAATGAGGGTGATTGTTGTCCAAAATGTGGTGCTATTTTGAAAAAAACAAAAGGCATTGAGGCAGGGCATATATTTAAATTAGGACAAAAATACTCAAAACCTATGAATGCCACTTTTTTAGATAAAAATGGCAAAACGGTACCATTTTTTATGGGTTGTTATGGCATTGGAGTTACAAGACTTATCGCAATTGCCGTTCAAAGTAGTCACGATGAAAAAGGAATAATTTGGAATGAAAAAATAGCTCCTTTTAAACTTCAAATAATAATTTCAAATATAAAAGATGAAAATCAAGTTGGTTTTGCAAATAAAATTTATGAAAAATGTGAAAATTTAGGAATAAAAACTATTCTTGATGATAGAGATGAAAGATTTGGCGTTAAGATGAATGATTATGAATTAATTGGATTTCCATACGCCTTAATTGTAGGTAAAAATTTAGCAAATGGTGAAGTTGAGTTTGTAAAAAGAGATGGCTTGATAAAAGAAAAAATTTCAAAAGATGAAGCCCTAAATAAGATAAAAGAGATTTTATTATGAGAAAATATTTACTTCCATACGCCATTTTAGAGACTTTATTTGTAATGATGTTTATTTACAAGTATGGTTTTTTTGCTCTTTTACTAGAGGTTATTTTAAGTATTGGTGTTGGATTTATTTTAATATCAAAATTTGGAATGTTAGATTTATTAAGGGATTTTAGAACTATTACGCCAAAAGATATTTCAGAAAATTTTGGCATTGCCTTAGGAGGGTTTTTTTTACTTATTCCTGGTATTTTATCAGATACAATAGGTTTTTTAATAATTATTTCAAGTATTGTAATGCGTTTTTTATCAAAAGACTATATCGATTTAAAAACTAGAAATAAAAAACATTCAAAAACAAGCTATGATGATGATATTATAGATGTTGAAATTATAGATGAAAGAGATAAATAAAAAGGAAAAATATGAAAAAATTGATAATTGCTTCAAGAAAAAGTGCTTTAGCTATGTGGCAAAGCGAGTTTATAAAAAGTGAGATTGAAAAAGAACATAAACTTGAAGTAGAAATAAAAAGTATGAAAACAAAAGGTGATGTAATTCTTGATAGTCCATTATCAAAAATAGGTGGAAAGGGACTTTTTACAAAAGAGCTTGAAGTTAGTATGTTAAATGGTGAGAGTCATTTAGCTGTCCATAGCTTAAAAGATGTTCCTATGGAGTTTCCAGATGGACTAATTTTGGGCGCAGTAAGCAAACGAGAAGATGAAAGAGATGCATTAGTCAGTGAAAAATTTGTTTCAATAAAAGATCTTCCAAATGGTGCAAGAGTTGGAACTACTAGCCTTAGAAGACAGATGCAAATTAAAATACTTAGACCAGATATTAAAATTTTATCACTTCGTGGAAATGTAAATACTAGGATTAAAAAACTAAAAGATGGTGAGTTTGATGCAATTATTTTAGCTGTTGCGGGAATTAGCAGAATAGGGCTTGATAAAGAAGTTAAATATATTTATAAATTCAGTAAAGATGAAATGATTCCTGCAATGGGACAAGGTGTTTTAGGAATCGAATGTCCTAATAACAGTGAAATTTTAAGTCTTATTTCTTTTATAAATGATAAAAAAGCCTTTATGGAAATAACAATAGAAAGAGCATTTGTTGGAGCATTAGAGGGTGGATGTCAAGTGCCAATTGGTGTAAATGCTGAAGTTATAGATGATAATATAAAAATAAATGCTGTCGTTGGACTTCCCGATGGAAGTAAATTCATTAAAAAAAGCATTATTATAAATAAAGATGAGTTTAAAACAGCTGGTAAAAATTTAGCTGATGAGTTTATAAAAGAAGGTGCAAAAGAGCTTTTAAAAGAAGCTGAAAAAATGGCAAATAATAGTTAGTTGATTTTAAATAAAACTTTAAAAAGGATAAATTATGCAAGAGTGGGTAGAAAAATTTAAAGAAGCTGGACTTTTAAAGATCATTGATGAACCAGTTGATATAGATAGAGAAATTGGACATATCAGCTACATTGAGATTAAGAAAAAGGATTCTAAGGCACTACTTTTTACTCGCCCTATTAGTAAGGACGGGCGAATTTATCCTCCTGTTTTAACAAATACATTTGGAAGTTTTGAAGCTTTAAATTTAATTTTAGGAAAAACTCCAGATGAAATAGCAGATGAGATAACTTCCCTTTTAAAACCAAAAAAACCTACAAATTTAGCCGATAAATTTGATTTTTTAAAATATCTTTATTCGCTAAAAAATATTTTTATTAAAAAAATAAAAGGCGAGGGTGTTTGCCAAGAAAATAAAATCTTAGGTGAAAATATTGATTTGTATGACATGCCACATCTTACAACATGGGAAAAAGATGGCGGACCTTTTATAACTATGGGGCAAGTTTACACCAAAGATTTAAATGGAGAAACTCAAAATTTGGGAATGTATCGCTTGCAAGTTTATTCTAAAAATAGACTTGGTATGCATTGGCAAATTCATAAAGATGGAGCAAATTTTTTTAATGAGTATAAAAAAGCTGGTATTAAAATGCCAGTTTCTGTAGCAATTGGCGGAGATCCTCTTTATATTTGGTGTGGTCAAGCACCTCTTCCACATGGTATTTTTGAATTACTTCTTTATGGTTTTATTAGAAAAAGTCCTGCAAAACTTGTAAAAAGCTTGACAAATGATATTTATATTCCACATGATAGTGATTTTGTTATTGAGGGTTTTGTAGATCCTGATGAACTTGAAGATGAGGGTCCATTTGGTGATCACACAGGTTTTTATACGCCTATTTTGCCATTTCCTGTTATGAATATAACTGCTATAACTCATAAAAATGCTCCTATTTATCACGCAACAGTTGTTGGAAAGCCACCTTTGGAAGATAAATATATGGGATATGCAACAGAGAGAGTATTTTTACCTCTTTTTAAAGTTACAGCTCTGGATTTAGTTGATTATAATATGCCTGAAAATGGAGTTTTTCACAATCTAATACTTGCTAAAATAAATGCTTGGTATCCAGCTCATGCAAAACAAATGATGCACGCTTTTTGGGGAGTCGGTCAGATGAGTTTTGTAAAACATGCTATTTTCGTTGATAGTGACGCTCCAAATTTAAATGATTTTAATGAGCTTGGAAAATATGTTTTAAACCGTATAACTTCAAAAAGCTTATTTTTTAGCGAAGGTGTTTGTGATCAGCTTGATCACGCAAGCCCAAATTCTTGTTTTGGTGGAAAACTTGGTATTGATGCAACTATAGATTTAGAGCCAAAAGAGGCTGAAATTTTAAGCGATGAAGAGCTTTTAAAAGAATTTAAAAAAATAGATAAAAATATTATAAATTTAAAACAATATTTTTGCGATACAAAAAATCCAGTAGTTTTGATAAGTTACGATAAAAAAGATCTTGTTAGAAAATGCTTTAATGAGCTTTTAAAACTTAGAAAATATTTTAAAATTTTAATATTTTTAGATACAAAAAATGATGTAAATAACCCATATATGAGTGTTTGGAGAATTACAAATAATATTGACGCACTTCGTGATATTTATACAAACAGAGATCAAATTTGTATAGATGCAACAGAAAAAAGTGAAATTGATGGATATGAAAGAGAGTGGCCAAAAGAGGTTAATTGCTCAAAAGATGTTATTGAAAGTTTAATAAAAAGAGGACTAGTAGAAAAAGATGAGGAGTTTTTTAAGAAATTTGAGATAATGGGCTAAAGCTTTGAATCTTTTGGAGTTTGAAAGACATAGAAAAAATACTCTTAAAAAATTAAAAAACCGCGATATTAAAGCTGTTTTTCATGTGTTTTTGATTGCGGTTATATGTTTTTTTATTATTTTTTTAACAGAAGATGAGTTGCATTTTGAATTTAACTCAGAAAATATTGTAATATTTTTGTTTTATTTTTTTATTTGTTATGTATTAAATTGTTTCACATCTTCTTCAACCAAAGAAGTTCGCTTTTGTAGAGAAATAGAAGAATATAAAATCACATTTAAAACTATTTATATTAAAAATTTCATTGAAAAACAAGGATTTAAATATCTAGGTCATAAAACGCCAAATAAATTTGATAGAATTTTGTTACAAAGTAGTGGTTTTTTTAACTCATCACAAATAAATTATTTAGATGATGTCATAGAGGGTGAAAAATTTGGTACTAAATTTAAGTTTTTTGAAATTTTTATTAATTCTAGTGATTCTAATTTTGGTGGAGTCTTTTTTGTGGCTGATTTTTCAAAAGAGATAAACTCACAAACTACTATAATCTCTAAAAAAATTATCAATTTTAAATCGTATAATATTTTGATGGATAATGCTCTTTTTAACGATAAATTTAAGGTTTTTAGTGATAATCCTATAAATGCAATGTATATTTTAACGCCTCTATTTTTGGAAAAAATAGCAAATTTAACTAAAAATTTTGGCGACAATATTAAAATAAATTTTAAAAATTCTAAAATTTACATTCACATTGAGGGAAAATACGACCATTTTGAACCAGATATTTATAAAAGTGCAATTACAAATAATCCGGCTAAAAATATCTTAGATGAGATTAACGCTTTGCTTGATATTGTTGAAGTTTTAGTTTTAAATTCTAAAATTTATAAAGTATAAAAATAAGGATTTTGTTTTGTTAAGAACAGTAATATCATCAAGCGATATAAAAATAAATAACCATCTATTTTAGTATATTTATCAAACTAAAATTTATTGTTTTTTATAATAAATTTTTTATATTTTTATGTTTTAAAATTTCTAGTATAAATTATTTTTTATTCATAATGCCTTTTTTATTTTTATGTAAATTTTATATGTTTTGCAAATATCAAAACTATTTTTTAATGATAAATTTCTTGCATATATTTATTATGTTTGTCATATCTATGGTAAAAAATATAAACCACCAAATTCTATTTATAAAATACTATTTGTTTACCATTGTAAATTATAATAATGGATATCATTATATAAAGGAAAAAGATGAGGTAGATCTGCCAATGATAAAACCAGCTATTTTAAGCTCATTTATACTTGTTTTTATCGAGATAATCAAAGAGCTTCCATTAAGTTCGCTTTTGACTCCGCCAAATTTAAAAACTCTAGCTTTTGAAATGGATAGATATGCAAGCGATGAGCAGCTGGCTTTAAGTGCGGCTCCTGCTATTGTGGTTGTTGGCATAAGTTTAGCTTTGCTGGTAATTTTAAATAAACTAAAGGATAAATAGTGTTTTTAGAGCTAAAAAATGTCTCTTTTTCATATAAAAAAGATCAAAACCTAATCTCAAATTTAAACTTTTCTTTGCAAAAAGGCAAAAGACTAGCAATACTTGGCGAAAGTGGAAGTGGTAAAAGCACGATTTTAAGGCTAATTAGTGGTTTTGAGAATTTAGATAGTGGAGAGATTTGGCTAGATGGTCAAAATATCACTTTTTTACCACCAAACAAAAGAAATATAGGCTATCTTTTTCAAGACTATGCGCTTTTTCCACATCTTAAGGTTTGGCAAAATATAGGCTTTGGCATAAAAAACGACAAAAAAAGAGTTGATGAGATGCTTGAGCTGATTAGAATGAGTGAATATAGAGATCTCTATCCCCATGCTCTAAGTGGCGGTCAGCAGCAAAGAGTAGCACTTGCAAGGGCGTTAGCAATAAAACCTAAGCTTTTACTTCTTGATGAGCCATTTAGCGCTCTTGATGCAGGTTTGAGGACAAAAATAAGAACCGATATAAAAGAAATTTTAGATAGCCTTGAAATAACTTCGATTTTAGTTACTCACGACCTAGATGATGTTAAAAACTTTGCAGATGAAAGCTTTTATGCTTAAATAGGGGCAGTAGTTTTTAAAATCTACATTCATATTGATGGAAAATACAACCATTTAAAACCAGATATTTATAAAAGTGCAATTTCAAATAATCTTGCTAAAAATATCTTAGATGAGATTAAGGCTTTGTTTGATATTATCGAAGTTTTAAATTCTAAAATTTATAAAGCATAAAAATGAGGATTTTGTTTTGTTAAAAACGGCATTTAACACTTTTTCAAATAAACGCGATTACGATAAAGAACCGATAGTTATTAAAGATTATAGTTATTTTTTTGGTGTTTCGTTAGAGTATTTTTCAGTAATAATTGGTACAACTATTATGTTTTACCTCTATATAATAATAAATATAACAATGAATTTAACGAAAGAAAAAATAGAAATTTGGCTTTTATTTGTTCCTTTAATAGTGCCTTTTATATTTGTTTTTTACGATTATTATGCCCATGTTATAAGAGATAATTACAGGCTTTATTTTACAAATAATTCTATTAATTATATGCTAAATGGCAAATTAAAACGAAAAATTAATATAAACGAAGTGCCAAATTACTTACTAAAACCTTTTTGGAAAAATAAGCTTGATATCGAATCTATTTTATTTATTTTGGTTCTTGTGGTTTTTATAATTTTTCTTTGGATAGTTTATGCAACAAAACCTTTGCCAAGGGAAATTTATTATATTATTATATCTTGGTTTTTGTCTAAAATGTTTGCAAATATAATATTTAAATCACTTTTATATTTATGGATAAATAAAACTTTAAGTGGATTTAGAATTTTTCCTATTTTAATAATAGCTAAGCCTATTATAGATCCAAAATCAGGAACTGGTATATGGCTATCCAAACAAAAATATTATTTTATATATTTTTATAATGAACAAATTTATGATGAAATTAGAGAGTATTTTTTGCAAAATTTAGGCGTTGATATTGATAAAACTAAAAAATTAATTACATTTTAATGGATAAATTATAAATAGAGAAAGCACTATAAAAAACAGCTTGAAATTTAATTATAAAAACAACAATTTTTTTTAAAATATTTAACCTAAGATAAAATTTGAATAATATTTAAGATTTAAAATATTAAAATAAAATAGTTTTTATAAAAACAATAAAAGGCTAAAATTTGGATGATGATAAAAGAGAAAAACTTAGAGAATATCTTAGAAATAATAGACCTAAAAATAATATAAATTTAGGCAATAGCTTTAATAATAAAGAAAATTCTAATAAAAATTTAGAAGATAATTCAAATTTAAATAATTCTCAAATTTCAAACAATAAAACAAATTCAATTAAACGAGATTATGATAAAGAGCCGATTATTATAAAAGATTATAGTTACTTTTTTGGTGTTTCGTTAAGATTTATTTCGTTTTTTATAGGCATAACAATTGTAGTTAGCGTTATGTGTATGACAATGAATTCAATAAAAGAAAAAATTGAAATTTGGTTTTTATTTGTGCCTTTGATAGTGCCTTTAGCGTTTGTTTTATGTGATTATTACTCTTATGTTGTAAGGGGTAATTACAGGCTTTATTTGACAAATAATTCTATTAATTATACGCTAGATGGCAAATTAAAACGAAAAATTGATATAAATGAAGTGCCAAATTACCTGCTAAAACCTTTTTGGAAAAATAAGCTTGATACCCAAGCTGTTATAATTGTTTTAATAATTGTGATTTCTATATTTGCTTATTTACTTATTAGTTTAAGCAAGCCTATACCAAATGAAATTTATTATTTTACTGCCTTATTTTTTATATCTCAACTGTTTGGAAATATAATATTTAAAGCACTTTTATATTTACACTTAAATAAAACTTTATTTGGATTTAGAGTTTTTCCTATTTTAATCATAGCTGAACCCATAAATCCTAAACTAGGAACTCCCAGTGAATTTTCTAATAAGCAAAAATACTATTTTATATATTTTTATAATGAGCAAATTTATGATGAAGTTAGAGAGTATTTTTTGCAAAATTTGGGTATTGATATTGATAAAACTAGAAAATTAATTACATTTTAATGGATAAATTATAAATAGAGAAAGCATTATAAAAAACAGCTTAAAATTCAATTATAAAAACAACAATATTTTTTAAAAACATTTAAGCTAAGATAAAATTTGAATAATATTTAAGATTTAAAATATTAAAATAAAATAGTTTTTATAAAAACAGTAAAGGCTAAAATTTGAGTGATGATAAAAGAGAAAAACTTAGAGAGTATTTAAGAAATAATAGACCTAAAAATAGTGTAAATTTAGGCAATAGCTCTAATAATAAAGAGAATTCTAATAAAAATTTAGAAGATGATTTAAATTTGGATAATTCAAATTTAAATAATTCTCAAATTTCAAATAATAAAATAAATAAACGAGATTACGATAAAGAGCCGCTTATATTAAAAGATTACTCTATATCTATGGCAACTCATTTGATTATGTGCGGCATACTTTGGTTTATTGTTTTCTTCGCACTTAGTGTATTTGTCGCGCAATTTGACTATAAAGATGAAAGTAGAAATTTTCACGCCTTGTTTGTTGTGATATTTACATATATAGTATTTTTTATAACTGATATATATTTGTTTAGTATATTTAATTCATCGAAACGATTTGTAATTCTTTATAATTCATATGCCATATTTTATAAAGAAAATAAAATCAAAAAAGAGTTTTTTCTTAAAGGTAAAAATATTGGGGTTAATTCTTTTTTTCATATGGTAAAATTTGTATTTCGTGTTTTTGGCCTCTTTGTGTTTTAATTGTTTTTGTAGGTATGATTGAATCAGTAAAAGAAGGCTTTTATGCCATTTTTATAATATTTGCTCCAGTGACTCTTGCAATTAGTTACGATTTTTTATTTCGCAGAATGATTTATAAACAAATAAATGGCAATTTAAATGGATTTTATGAAAACTGGCTTAAGATTTATATAGAAATCGAGTGGTTCAGACCTGGAATTCATATTCGTAAAGGAATTTCGTTATTTTTCTTTAATGAAAAAGACTATAAAGACCTAAAAGAATATATTCAAATAGTTTTTGATAAAAATTTAGATAAAGATATAAAATCAATTTCGGAATAAGGAGTAAATTATGAATAGAGAAAGCGTTGTAAAAATAATACTTAGATATAAAATATAATGAAACATAAAAGTTCTAACAAAAGAAAAGATATACAGTTTTGATTTTAACAACGCAAAAAGAAATTTCGCAAAAAATGCTATGATGCTTATATTGTATTAGACATAGCACATAATAAAGCATATTAGTGCAAAAGAGCTATAAATAAAAATGTAAAATTTATAAAAAGTCTAGACAAATAATTAATTTATTTATCATTTGTATTTTTTATGCTATTTTTTATTTCTAGCATTATGATATTTAAAGCTTCTTTATAAATTTCACCACTAGAGTTTTCTTTTAAATTAACAATATTTGAAATTTCTTTTTCTTTAAACTCTTTTTTATTCAAAGGGTTTGTAGTTTTATATTTTATTACAAATTCAAACTCTATTTTTGAATCTTTATTTCTTATATTAAAAGCAAAAATTTCATAACTAAGTGAATTTTCAAACTCTTTAAATTTATCGTTTTGAAACTCTTCTTTTAGAATATCGTTTAAATTTTCTATAACTTTTTTAGAGTCTATAAATTTATTTAAAACCAAAAATTTATTTTTTACAGTATTTCCACCATGTATAAAAACCTCACCCTTTTTTAAGTCTGATTTTGTAATATTATGATCTAATAGATTTTTATCTCTTTGACAAAAATCCATTTGTGGATGTTTAAATTCTCTATTTTCACCAAAAAACTCTTTAAAATTTGAACTATTTGTCTCATTGGAAAACAAAAAAGACAATACAAAGCATGCTAAAACTAACTTTTTAATCATTAAAAATCCTTTAAAATATCTTTTGCAAAAATCGGAATCGATAAAAATTTAAATTCATCTATTAAAAAAACTTTACAAAAATCATAAAATTTTATAAACTCTTCCTTATTTACTGAAATTTTAATACAAGCGCCAAAATTTCCAAATTCTTTTTGGCATTTTAAATCCTCTTTATCTAAAAAATACTCAAACCTTGATATTAGGCTAAATGGGACAAAAAATGAGCAACTATCTTTTATCTCGAAGTCTATTAATTTAGCTTGGCTAATAGCTAAATTTACACTTGAACTATATGCTCTTACAAGTCCTCCAGTACCAAGCTTTATGCCACCAAAATATCTTACTATAAAAACTCCAACATTTATAATATCAGCACCTCTTAAAGAATTTAGTGCCGGTGGTCCGCTTGTGCCTTTTGGCTCTCCATCATCACTTTGGTTTTCAACAACTTGAAGATATTTATTATAAAACCTATAAGCCCAAACTATATGAACTGCTTTTGGATGCTCAGCCTTCAATCTCTCATGGGTTTTATCAAAAAGTTCATACGGAACTAAAAAAGACAAAAAAGTTGATTTTTTTATTTCTTGTTTTGCACAATATTCGCTATTTACTGTTTGCAAAAATTTCCCTTTATTGTTTTAATCTCTATTTTATCTAAAAAATATAAATTAAAAGTATTATTTAGTCTTTAAAAGTTGAGTGTTAAAGGCTAAATAAAATTAAATTAATAAATTTATATAAAATACTTGACATTATAACGCTCACATTGTATAATACCACTTAGCAATTTAAAATATAGAGTGCTAATATTAAAAGCCAATTTAAAATTGATTTTTAGATTTGGCAAGTTTATTTGAGGTTTTATGGGATGAAGATAAATAAAAGAGATTTGATACTTAATTACATAATAGAGGCTTATTTGGATGAAAATACTCCAATTGGCTCTGTTGATTTAGGTCTTAGAATGGATGGCTTGATCCCAGCTTCAACCATTAGAGTTTATTTTAAAAAGCTAAGCGATGAGGGTGCTTTAAAGCAACTTCACATAAGTGGCGGTAGAATGCCAACTGTTTCAACTATGAAAAACTATTGGGAGAAAAAACTTAGCAATTTAGACAAAAAGTTTATCATAAATGAGCAAGTTTTAGAGCAAGTTTTAGATAAATTTAGTATTTATTGTATGATTTTTAGCTCAGATAATGAAATTTTAAATGAGGTGATAAATTATAGAGATAGGTTTATCATACTTTGTTTTTCAAGAAGTGAAATTGTTTTGAAATTTGATTATAGAGTTTATGATTTGCTTTTAAATTTGGTTGGAACAGAGCTTAAAGATTTGGAGAAAATTTCTATTCAAGTTGGATTAAGTGATCTTAGAACCAAGTTAAAGGAGCTCAAAAGATCTGAAATTAAGTTTATGGCAAATGAAGTAATTGCATATAAAATATTTGAAGATGAAAGATTTAAAATGCTTTTTGAGCCAAGCATAACAACAAAATTTAGTAAAAATTTACTCTTTTATCCGATTTTTGAACAAGGATTTATGGGTATAAAAACAGATGTTGTTTATAAAGACAGTGATGCTACTATGCTTTGTGCAGGAAGTGTTTATGAAGATTATGAAAAATTTTTTAATATTATAGGAATGGAGGCAGCATGAATCAAGATGAACTAAAAAATGGTTTTTGTGCTGATGATAAGTGCGAAAATATAAACAATCAAGCTGATTGTACAGATAACAAAGAGTGTGAGTGTGAAGAAAAATCAGATCAAAACTCACAAAATGATGAGGTTATAGAGCTTCAAAATGAGCTTAGTGAATTAACTGATAAATTTTATAGAGCAAATGCAGATTTTGAAAACATCAAAAAGCGTCTTGAAAAAGAAAAGCTTACCGCAGTTGCTTATGCAAGTGAGAGTTTTGCAAAGGATATTTTACCAGTAATTGATGCTTTAGAAGAGGCTTTAAAAATACAAACACAAGGTGATGACTTGGCAAGCAAGATAAAAGATGGCGTAAAACAATGTCTTGATATGATGCTAAGAAGTCTTGAAAAACAAGGTATAAAGCAGATTAAAACTGATGGTAAATTTGATCATAATATCCACAATGCGATAAATCAAGTTGAAGATGAGTCAAAAGAAAGTGGAGATATCCATCAAGTTTATCAAAAAGGATATTTGTATAAAGATAGAGTTTTAAGACCAGCAATGGTTGTAGTAGTAAAATAAAAAATAAATTTAATAAAAAGGATAAAAAATGAGTAAAGTTATAGGAATTGACTTAGGAACAACAAATTCAGCAGTTGCAATATTTGAAAGGGGAGAGAGTAAAATTATCCCAAATAAAGAGGGAAAAAACACAACTCCTTCAATTGTTGCTTTTACAGATAAGGGCGAGGTTTTAGTAGGTGATACTGCAAAGCGTCAAGCTGTTACAAATCCATCAAAAACAATTTATTCTATAAAAAGAATAATGGGCTTAATGATGAATGAGGACAATGCTAAAGAGGCACAAAAAAGACTTCCTTATAAGATAGTTGATAGAAATGGTGCAGCAGCTGTTGAGATTGATGGTAAAGTTTATACACCACAAGAAATTTCAGCAAAAGTTTTGATGAAACTAAAAGAAGATGCTGAAAGCTATCTAGGCGGAAGCGTTGTAGATGCTGTTATTACAGTTCCAGCATATTTTAACGATAGTCAAAGAAAAGCTACAAAAGAAGCCGGAACTATCGCAGGTTTAAATGTTTTAAGAATAGTAAATGAGCCAACTGCGGCAGCTTTAGCTTATGGACTTGATAAAAAAGAGAGTGAAAAAATCGTAGTTTATGATTTAGGTGGTGGAACATTTGATGTCACAGTTCTAGAAACTGGAGATAATGTCGTTGAGGTTTTGGCAACTGGAGGGGACGCGTTTTTAGGTGGAGATGACTTTGATAATAAACTAATTGATTGGCTTTTAGCAGAGTTTAAGAGTGAAAGTGGAATTGATTTAAAAAATGATGTTATGGCTATGCAAAGACTTAAAGAAGCTGCTGAAAATGCTAAAAAAGAGTTAAGTTCAGCAATGGAAACAACTGTAAATTTACCATTTATTACAGCTGATCAAACAGGACCAAAACACTTAACAAAAACTTTAACAAGAGCTAAATTTGAAAGTATGATTGAGGATTTGGTAGCAAGTACAATTAAAACACTTAAAAATGTTATGAGTGATGCTGGAGTATCTAACTCAGATATCGCTGAAATCGTAATGGTAGGTGGCTCAACAAGAGTTCCTTTAGTTCAAGAAGAAGTTAAAAAAGCATTTGGTGGAAAAGAGTTAAATAAATCTGTTAATCCTGATGAGGTTGTAGCAATTGGCGCTGCTATCCAAGGTGCTGTTATAAAAGGTGATGTAAAAGATGTACTTTTACTTGATGTTACACCTCTTAGCCTTGGAATTGAAACACTTGGTGGTGTTATGACAAAAGTTATTGAAAAAGGTACAACAATACCAACTAAAAAATCTCAAGTTTTCTCAACCGCAGAAGATAACCAAACTGCAGTTACTATAAATGTACTTCAAGGTGAGAGAGAGTTTGCAAAAGATAACAAAACTTTGGGTAATTTTAATCTTGAGGGTATTATGCCAGCTCAACGCGGTATCCCACAAATTGAAGTTCAATTTGATATCGACGCAAACGGAATTTTAACAGTTTCAGCTAAAGATAAAGCAACTGGAAAAGCAACTGATATAAGAATTACTGGATCAAGCGGACTAAGTGAGGCAGAGATTGATAAAATGGTAAAAGATGCCGAGCTTCACAAAGAAGAGGACTCAAAGAGAAAAGAGCTTATTGAGGCAAGAAATCAAGCTGATGGTATAGCTCATCATACTGAAAAAACTCTAAATGAAATGGGTGAAAAAATCCCTAATGATGTTAGAGCAAAAATTGAAAGTGCCTTAAATGATCTTAAAGCTACTTTAAAAGATGAAAGTGCTACAAAAGAGGCAATTGATAGCAAGGTTCAAGCTTTAAGTAAAGTTGCTGAAGATATGTATAAAGCAGCAGCAAGTCAAAATGCTGGTGCAAATAACGCTGGTGCTGATAATAAGAGCGGCAAGAAAAATGACGATGATGTAATAGATGCTGAAGTTGAGTAAAAACTTATCTTTAAAGTGGCTTAAATTTAGTTAGGCCACTTAAACAGTCGCGCAAAATTTATATAAATCAATTAAGGTGCTAAATTTAGCACCTTAAATTTTATCTCTTTTTAAAATATTATCTATAATATATCGGTTGCTAACATAAAAATAAAACTTTTCTAAAATTGATTTTAAGAAATAAAGTTATATAATTTCTTCATTACATTTAAAGGTTAAATTTGAAAAACAAATTTTTAAAGATTATCAAAAAAATAGCTTATATAATTTTAGAAATTTCACTATTTTTTATTATTATTGCTGTATATTATTACTTAACAAATGAAAAATCGAGAGAAGTTTTTCATAAAACTTTTTTTGTAGATTCTGATACAAAAATAGACCCAAACTCAGAACTTGCAAAATATGTCTCACAAGAAGAAATTGATGATTTTGCATTTAGATATTGGGATATAGATATAGATGAAGTAAAAAACAATCCCTTAATGGAAAATTTTCGTCAAATTTTAAAAAGTAAAAACACAACAAATATCTTAAATTTTATGAAAGATAATCACCTTAGTGCAAACACAGAACTTCATCGTGGTGTTACTCCTTTAATGTATTCAAGCTTTTACAATGACTTAAATACTACAAAAGAATTAATTAAACTTGGTGCCAATGTCCATAAAAAAGATAAATATGGTTTAAGCCCATTAGCTTATGCAATAGAAAATAATTCCACTAAGACAGTTAAAATTTTACTTGATAATGGGGTTGGTATTAACGAGGTTGATTTTGTTCAGTTTTATTTATATACAAGAAGTTATCGTTCAATTGATTATTTAATTATAGATAATGACAAGATAGAGTTAAAATTTAGCAATTTATATGGAACAAGGAATATACGTTCAAAAGATGCGATTAACCCATTTGCATATGCTGTAAATTTAAATTTATTAGAGATGACTAAAATAATTTTAGAAAGTGGATATAAATCAGAAATTAAAAAATATAATTATTATGAAACATATTATATCTCCGACAAAGAAGATATTATGTTTTATAAATATTTGATTGGATATCCCAACTTCGAACCAATGTTAAATCTTCTCTTTGAACACAATGTCTCAGGGCAACCTAGCAAAGAACTTTTAAAAGAAAAATGTTTAAATGATTGTTCAAGTAGATATAGAGATTATATAGAGGATAAATTTAATCTAGTAAGAAATGAAATTTTAAAAGATTATAACGATGAGATAAAACTTATAAAACTTGATTTTTATTATAAAGACTACAATGAAACTATTAAACTTATAAATGATAATAAACTAGAAACCATAATTCCAAGTGATGAAATACTAGAAGAGTTTGACTATTTAACTAACGAAATAAAATGGTATGCAAAATACTGTGAAGAAGACTATATGCAAGAACTTAAAGACTTTACAGGTGCTGGGGATTTGTTTTATTGGACATGGGAAGAAGGTAATAAATACTCAGGCAATTCAAATGTAATAAAAGGATATGAAAACAGCAAAGCGACTTTTGAAGACACAAGAGAATTTGTTACTTTTTATAATGAAAAGAATAAAAGAAATATGGTCGATTATCTAATATCAGAATATGAAAACTGTGATGATAAAAATAGTCCAAATTATAAAGGTAAGGAAGAGTGTAAATACTATGAGAAACGAGTTTATATAAAAAAATAGGGTAAAACTGATTTAATAAATGGTAAAAAACTTAAAAACCAAAACAATGAGTGAGGCAATATAAAAATCATAGTATTCTATGAATTTCTTACAATCAAGCTTTTTGGAAGATTAAATTTATTTATAATTTTTTCTTCCATTTTTCTCATTTCTCCATTGTCTATTTCGTGATCATATCCTAAAATATGAAGCAATCCATGTGTAAAAAGTAGGGCGATTTCATGATCTAAGTTGTGTTTAAATTCCTTTGATTTTTCATCTGCAAGATCTAAATTTATAACAACTGAACCAAGTGGAAAATTTGGTATTTTAGCATAAGGAAAGCTCAAAACATCAGTTGTTTTATCTATGTTTCTTTCTTTTTTATTAAGATCATGCATTTCACTAGAGTTTAAAAAAATAAGCTCAATCTCAGCATCTGTTAATTCGCTAGCTATTAAATCTAAAATTTTAGGATATTTCTCATCGCAACTTATCAAATTTAAAATCCTTTTTTAGTTAAATTTGGCTAAGATTATATCAAAATTTATAGCACAAAAGGGTAAAAATGAAAAAAGCACTTTGTATAATAAGTGGTGGAATGGATAGTGTAACATCAGCATATATCGCAAAAAATAAAGGATATGATATAGTTGCACTTCATTTTGATTATAATCAAAGAACTATGAATAAGGAAAAAGAGTGTTTTAATAAAATTTGTGATGAGTTAAAGGTTGTAAAAAAAGAGATTTTAGATGTTAGTTTTATTTCTCAAATTGGGGCCAATGCTTTAACTGATTGGAGTTTAGAAATTCCAAAAGATGGACTAAGCAATGAGGTGCCAATAACTTATGTTCCTTTTAGAAATGGTATATTTTTAAGTATTGCAGCAGCTTTAGCTGAGCGTGAAAAGTGCGAGGCGATATTTATAGGAGTAGTTGAAGAAGATAGTAGTGGATATCCTGATTGCTCCCAAGGTTTCATAGAAAGTATGGAAAAATCAATAAATCTAGGGCGAGAAACAGGCATCAAAACAAAAATCTTAACTCCATTAGTTCATTTAAGTAAGGCTCAGATCGTTCAAAAGGCATTTAGTTTAAAAGTCCCTTTGCAATATACTTGGAGTTGCTATGAAAGAGAAGATTTGGCGTGTGGAGTTTGTGATAGTTGCAGGCTTAGACTAAAAGGTTTTAAAGAAGCAGATAAAAAAGATCTAATAAAATACGCTAATTAAAGTTTAGCTAAAAAATATCGCATCCATATCAACTTCAACATTTGGGATTTTTTCAAGCACATGAGAAAGCATTACTAAATTCTTGTAAGTGTGTGAACGAAGCAGTATTTCATATCTAAATTTTGAAGCAATGTATTCAATTACAGCTTTTCCATGTCCAATAACTTCGATATCTTTAAATTTAGGTATGATCTCTAGGCATTTTTGTGTAATGTCATTTGCAGTTTTTTCATCTTTATGTGATATTAAAACTCTTAAAATTTTAGTAAAAGGTGGATATAAATCCTCCCTAAACTCAGTTTCATCTTCTAAAAACTCATCATATTTATCTAGATAACTTTTAAAAAAATCAGCTTGTTTTGTTTGTATTAAAACTTTTGCATTGCCAACTCTTCCAGCTCTTCCAGCTATTTGCATACATAAAGCCAATGTTTTTTCTCTAGCTCTAAAATCAGCATACGCTAGCCCCGTATCAATACCCATTATCACAGCTAGTTTTACATTGTGATAATCATGCCCTTTACTAAGCATTTGAGTGCCTACTAAAATATCTATTTTTTTATCATTAAAGTCTTTTAATAAATTTGTAAGTTTTCTTTGTGTTGTTATTTCATCTTTATCAAATTTGGCAATTTTTGCTTCTTTAAAGACATTTTGAAGAGTTTCTAAAACTTCACTTGTTCCTATTCTTTTAGCTTCAAAAGTATCTCCGCCACATTTTTGGCAAGTTATATTTTTATGGGTTGTATATCCGCAATAGTGGCAAATCAAGGCGTTTTTATTTTTATGGATGCTCATTCCAACACTACAAAATGGGCATTTTATTATTTCGCCACATTTTGTGCATTGTTTATATTTAAAATTTGCTCTTGTGGGTAAAAAAACAATGGCTTGATTTTTGTTTTCAAGACAAGTTTTTATCTCTCTTAAAATTTTTGGTGAAATTTCAGTTTCGTTTTCATCATAAATTATTTCCTTATTACTTTTAAAAAATGTTCCTTTTAATCTAAAAAAAGGTTGTTTTTTATAAGTTGTAAGTGAAGGCGTAGCTGAGCCAAGCACTACTTTTATATCAAATTTACTGGCTAAAAAAATAGCTAAATCTCTTGCATTATATCGCGGTTTTGTGGCTGATTTATAACTATCATCATGCTCTTCATCAACAACTATAAGACTTAAATTTGTAAATGGTAAAAAAAGAGCTGACCTAGCTCCTGCAATTAATTTTATTTTTCCATCTTCAAAATTTTTAAGTAAAGTCTCTTTTTTTTTAGGTGTTATTTTAGAGTGCCAAACACCTACAAAATCACCAAAATACTCTTTTAGTCTTTTTTCCATTTGTGGGGTTAGAGAAATTTCAGGCATTAAAAAAAGCACTTGTTTGCCTAAATTTAACTCTTTTACTATGAGTGAAATATAAATTTCACTTTTTCCACTTCCAGTATCGCCAAATATAAGGCTTGTTTTATGCTCTGTTGCAAAATTTAAAGCCTTATTTTGAAGTGGGCTTAATGTTGGAGTTTTATCAAAATTATGATTTATAAAATTTGAACTTTTAAATGGAGTAAAAATTTTAAAAACCATACCAAAATTACAAGCATAATAGTAATTTATAAACTTAGCCAAAGTCTTTTGAATATCACTAAATTTTTCATCACAAATACTTAAAATTTCTAAAGTTTGAAATTTTGGCTTTTTGACTTCTTTTAAAACTACAGCTTGTTTTGTATTTTGTGAAAGAGAAACTAAAACTAAGCTATAAATTTCAAGCTTAGTTTTAGAATGATATTTTAGAGGTCTTAAATTTAGACCTAAAATAGAGACTTCGTAGTAAAACATTTATTCAAAAAGATTACAGTTACCTTTTTCTTTTTTACAATTAAATTCTCCTGCATTGTTTCCTGTTGTTACAAGTTCAAACTCAGCACATTTTTTAGCAATACAAGCTTTATAGGTATTATCACTTATAGTCCAACCATTATTTGCGTTTCCTTTTTTTATGCCACCTTGAACAACACCAGAGAAGTTGTTTCCAACTAGAGTTTTAATATTATTTCTCCAACCACTTATATTTCCCTCCATCATATATTTGCTTTTTTGAAGCGCTAGACCACTTCTTATGGAAGATACATCGGCTCTCATTTTTGCTGTTGTAGCATCATCTCTTGTAACTGAAAGTTTTGGAAGTGCAACTCCTGCTAAAATTCCTAAAATAACAATAACAAAAACTAGCTCAATCATAGTAAAAGCTTTTTTATTCATATTTTTCTCCTTTTTTCATACATATATGAAATTT
>QWCQ01000878.1_pt1 | contig 23124 bp, 16 predicted proteins | sample 1972701 | NCBI WGS metagenome assembly QWCQ01 (sample SAMN09866704, study PRJNA288562) | Human gut metagenome isolate pre4_stool, whole genome shotgun sequencing... | reverse complement strand
CTAGGCTGAATATATAATTTCTTTTTGTCGCTCGTTTTCTTTTATCCTTCTTTTAACTAGAGTATTTATTTAAACCGAAATCCTTATCAGCAGAAAAGTTATGGCGAAGAAATTATAAAGCTCCACAAATGGTTAATGTCCTGTCTTGGTCTATTCAGTTGTCAAGGTTCAAATCTATATATAACGAGGTTTTAAAAGTCCCTCTATATATAAACCTTAATTTTTATGCCTCTTGTTTCCATTTTTTTGAAGTATTTTTTAATTTCCCATAAAACAAGAAGATCCTTAGTAATTCCCTAATCTTCTACATCGAGTAGTTTTTTTAGTTTTTGTAATATTTTATTTCTTGATGTGAAAATTTTTTTGGAAGATACATCTTTTTCTTTTGCTAGATCTCGGATTGTTTTTTCTTCAAAATATAAAGCATCGATTATCTTTCTTTCTTCCTCATTTAAGTTATCAAGTGCCTTATATAGATCCTCTATTCTAAGCTTAGTCTCAATTATCTTTTCTACATTTACACTTTTATCTACTATATTTTCTATAGCATCATTTTCGCTTGTAAAATAAAGATCTCTATACTTTCTATCTAGTCTTGATAGATACTCTTCACGATTCTTTAGTTTCTTATATTCTCTATAAATTTCATCGCTTACATATATTTTCTTTCCATCCACATAAATATATTTTTCTTTAGACATCTTGTCCTCCTTTTCTTTTTCAAATTCTTTTTTGAAAATAAAAAAAGGAGGACTGCGACATTTAGACATGCCGCGTCCTCTAAAAAATAATAGTTTAAAAACTAAATACAGTTTTTTATTAAATCTAAAAAATAAAAATAAATATGATGTTTAAATAGGTAGATAAACTTATTATTTCCTTATATAGATTTTTTATCATTAAAGTATCTACCTCCATTACACATATATCTTTCTAAATATTGATATGAGCATAATTATCTTTTTTAGTATCTAAATATTTTATTGAAAGTATTAATAACTAAAGCTTGTCATGAAATTTATCAGCTTCCATGCTTGTGTGATTATCTAAATTATTATTAAAATAATTTATAAATCTGAGTTTTATTTGTTCTTCCAAATTCTTAAATTTTTTATCATCCTTAGATTCAACTAAAAAATAGCATATATAGATCTGAATTCTTCACAACTGAATATTTTATCTATTAATATTTCTATAATATTTGTATTAATAATACTGTCTACATCCTTTAATACAAATTCTATGAATTTCACAAAATTAAATTTTTCAGAAATTAAATCATATAAAATATCCTCTTTTCTTTTATAATAACTATATAATCATCCTGTACTTATTCCCGCTTATATATATCATTGTTGACTTATTAAACCTTTTGGAAATAAATACTTTTTTCCCAGTTTTTTTGTATTTGTAATTTTTTTGATTGACGGATAATCTTTATCTTTTTGAATTTTCATTCACAATGAAAATCTCTCCTTTCAAAGTCTAAATATATTATTTGTTAAAATGTTATTTAGTTGCCTTTTACCATTTTTGAAAGAGCTTTTCCTTGCATTATTAATCCAACTATAATCATCAATAAATCAACTGCCGGCTCTGCCCACCAAACTGCACTACTACCGAAAATTTTAGGAAGTATTAACATAGCTGGAACAAATAAAATAAGTTGTCTTAGCATTACAATCTTTCCTGCCTTTTTGCCATCACCAATAGCTTGGAAAAATGTTATGGTCATAACCATTACTCCGTATAAAATAAATACTGAGTAAAATAATCTAAGATTATTCAATCCTTGTGATATTATTTCTTCACTTACATTAAATCCTGATAGAATTTCTCTTGTAAATATTTGTACAGGTATCCAAAATATTGCAGCAAGAACTAGTCCGCCTATTGAAAATACTTTCATAGTTTCTCTTACCCTATCAAATTTTTTAGCACCAAAATTTGTTCCAACGACCGGTTGAAGTCCTTGGCTCATTCCCCAAAGTGGAATGAATGAAAAGGCATAAATTCTTAGAGTTGCTGCCATTAATATGCCGTTTGTCTCTCCTCCGTATAAAAAGGCTTGTTTATATAAAAGTGTCTGTTGAATCATAAAGAAAACTTGCATAATCATTGCAGAAACTCCTACACCAAACATTTCTTTATAAACTTCTTTATACTTTCTAATTTTTCCTATTTTTACATTTTCACTTTTATTTTTAAAGTAATATAAAGTTACAATAGCTTGAATAATTTGAGCAACTACGGTTGCAATGGCAGCCCCTTCTATGGCATATTCTCCCATAGCTTTCATAAGTATTGGATCAAGAATAATATTTATAAAGGCTCCCATTGCCATAATTCCCATGGCTCTTTTCATAAGACCTTCGCCACGCATAACCATATTAGCTGATTGTGTGAAGTTTACAAAAATAGAGCCTAAAAATATTACCCTTAAGTACCTAACTCCAAGTTCTTTAATCTCTCCACTTGCACCTACTAAGTCTAGAAAATGTGGAGCTAAAATTATTCCTCCAACTGTAATTATTACGGAAAATAAAATTACAAAATAAATCAAATTTCCCATAATCTTATCTACGGTTTCTCTATCACCTTTTCCAAGAGATCTAGATAAAATTGATGCACTTCCCACTCCAAGTAAAGTTGATGTACCACTGTTAAAAAATGTAAGTGGAAGTGCAACTCCACAAGCGGTCATTGCACTTTGTCCTATAATATTTCCTGCAAAAATTCCATCCATTAATGGATATAATCCTATAACTATCATTCCGATTACGGCCGGAATGGATAGTTGAAACATTAAAGATAATGGACTTTTTGTAAGAAGTTGTTCTTTCATATCCTGTTTCACGTACTTACCTCCATTTATAATAAATATTTTCTCACAGTATTTTTACGCCATTATTTTTATTTTGCAGCTCTACCATATTTTTATAAATCCCATTTAAAGAAATTAGTTCATTATGGGTTCCTTGTTCTACAATATTGCCTTCCTTGATTACAATAATATTATCGGCATCTCTAATAGTATTTAATCTATGAGCGATAACTAATAATGTTTTATTCTTTACCAATTCACTGATTGCTTCCTGTATATAGCTTTCATTATCCACATCAACACTTGCTGTTGCTTCGTCAAGAATTACAATAGGAGCATTTTTTAATATACAGCGAGCAATAGAAATTCTTTGTTTTTCACCACCAGATAGAGTTGCACCTCCCTCTCCGATCATTGTGTCAAATCCATCAGGAAGTGCCATAATAAAATCATAACATCTTGCTTTTTTGGCTGCTTCTATAACTTCTTTCTTAGTTGCATTTTCTTTTCCCATAGCAATATTATTAAAAATTGTATCTTGGAATAAATAAACTCTCTGGAAAACCATACTGATTTCTGACATCAATTCAGACAGTGAAACATCCTTTATATTCACTCCTCTAATCAAAATTTCTCCAGAGTCTACATCCCAGAATCTTGCCAAAAGATTTGCCACTGTGGATTTTCCTCCACCAGACTGTCCAACTAAAGCCGTCATTGTATTCTTATTCATTTTGAAACTCATATCATGCAAGACCTCTTTTTCACCATAAGAAAATTTAACATGATTAAAACAAATTTCAGGTTCTGAGGACTCAGATTTTGGTATATGTTTTTTCCCTACATCTTGTAATTCAGTTTCATTTAACACTTCTTCGATGCGATCCAAAGCAGCGTTCATTACAGTAAGCCTTGTAGCTTCACCATAAAGTGTTTTTAAAGGGCTAAATAAGTCAAACACAAACAAAATAAGCCCCAACATATATGGAAGTCCCAAAGTTCCTTTATTATTAAGATATAAAGCCACTGCTAAAATAAATGTGATACCAATTCCATAAATAATATTTAAACCGGTTGTCCATGGTGTTATTTTATTTTCAAATTTTATTGATGTGTTCTTTGATGATATAAAATTATCTGTAAGAGATTTAGAATTTTCACCTAAAAGGTTATAACTTTTAATAACACTGATCCCCTCAGCAAATGACAAAACTGCATCAGTGAGTTTTTCACTTTGTTCTTGTCTAATAACCGATTCAGATAAAGACATTTTGTTCATGCTATTTGCAAACAATGTTGCAACCAGTGTCACACACAGCGCAATCAGTCCAATTCTGTAGTCTAAAACAAACATGAATACTGTTAGTACAAGTGTTGATAATACATAGCTCATCATATTGGCAATCGTACTCATGGAAACTTCTTCAATAAAAGCCATGTCCGAACTTAAAACAGAATTTATTTTTCCTAAATTACCTGCTGTAAAATATCCCATTGGAAGCTTTCTAAGATGATTACCAAGCTGCATTCTTTTATCAGCAAAAATCATAAAGCCGGCTGCACTTTGTAATTTATCACTTAAGAAGTGAACCACAGCTTGTAATAAAACCACTAAAACAAGTCCTACTCCTACATATAGAAAAGTTTTGGGAGTATTCGTTTTTTCATAAAATCCCATCAAAACGGTAAATGCAATAAATATAGGCATTTTACTTAATATAGATTCAACAAAGGCAAATATAAATGCGGACTTTATTCTGTTTTTGTATTTACCTGATAGATTTAAAATTCTTGAAATTAGTCTAAACATTCATTTCACCTTTCTTTCTACTGATTTTCCAATCTTTACTAAATAGTGTCGCATCCCATAATTTACGATATTCTACCGAAGATTCTAATAAATCTTTATGCTTTCCATTCGCAACTAAACGACCATGATCCATAACCAATATCTGATCTGCATCTACAATAGACGGCAACTTATGTGCAATAACAATTAAGGTTTTCCCTTTTACAAGTTCACGAATAGCCGCTTCCATTTTTTCTTCATTTTCCGGATCTGCGTAAGCTGTTGCCTCATCAAGCACAACAATCGGAGCATTCTTTAAAATAGCTCTTGCTAATGATATTCTTTGCCTTTCTCCACCTGAAAGCATCTTTCCTGCTTCTCCAGCTAAAGAATAAATACCATTCGGAAGTCTATTTAAGAACTCCATGCACTGGGCTTTTTTAGCTGCTTCTATAACCTCATCATCACTGGCATCTAAATTACCAATGCGAATATTTTCTAAAAGCGAGGTATTAAACAGATATTGGTCTTGTGCTACATAAGAAATTTGTTTGTTGAGTGATTCCAATCTTATGTCCTGTATGTCCTGTCCACCAATACTTATGCTTCCATCTAAAACATCATAATAATGAATTAAAAGTTTAGCCAAAGTACTTTTTCCTGAACCGGATTCGCCAACAATCGCTGTCTTTTCGCCGGCTCTTGCCGTAAAACTAACATTATGAATAACATTCTTAATATAGGTTTCAGGCTGCCCATTTTCTCCCATCTTGCTTAACTGATAGCCAAAGGTAACATTGTCAAATAAAATAGTCTGTCCTGTTCCCTTAAAATCATTTTCTCCCTGTTTTAAAGGAGCCATATTTAAGGCTTGTTCTAAAGCAGAAATTTTATAATTTAACTGCGGCATAGTTGGTAAAAATCCGAGAGCTTTCAGTAGTGGTAAGCCTATACTTAAAGAAAGGCATAATATTAATATTAAGTTAGAAAGGCTTGCATAGCCCATATATACAAAGTAGCCACCAAGCGGCAATGTTAAAATAATTGTGCATGGGAGTAAGGCACTGTATAACGCCATCCATGGCCATGCCGTCTTATACCAAGCAAGTGCATAATCTCTGTAATTACTGATATCTTTAGAAAGGCGTTCATAAGACTCTGTTTGCTTATTAAATACTTTTACAACTTCCATACCGTTTACATACTCAATAATGGTATTATTCATTTTTCCACTTGCCATATAATATGGGCCCATTTGTTTCATGCCTACAGAGTACATAATCATCATTGCTAGAACGCTAATCGGAATAGAAGCTAATGACATTAAAGCTAATCTCCAGTCAATAAAAAACATTGAAACATAAACCATAATAGGTACAATTAAATTAGCTATTCCTTCAGGAAGCGAATGAGCTAAAAGCACTTCTAAACTACCAATATCATCCACGAACATTTTTTTGATTGTACCCGTCCCTTTTTCTTCAACAACACCCAATGGAAGGGCTTCCATTTTTTTCTGTAAAGATGTTCGAAGTCCAAGTAACGTGTTATATGCTGCTTTATGTGAGACATTAAGACCTACTCCACCTAAGACAGCTTGTAATACTAAACAAACTAAAATGCTTATCAACAAAAAAACAAGTCTTTCAAATTCCACTTGTTTACCTAAAACAAGTGGATTGATGATTTGATATACAAATAGAAAGGGTAACACACCCATAATTACACTAATAAGCATAATAAAACTTGCTAAGTGAATTGATTTTTTATGCGTACCAGCATATTCGAAAACCTTATTTAACATAGTTTATCTCCTTACATAAAATTTTTTTATTCATAAAATCCATGATCAACTCTTCATTTCCTTTTACAGATATTTTTTTATAATCCTTATCACCGAGCATTAAGACGGAATGACAGGTTTTAAATAACAGCTCTAAGTCATGAGTAATTATTATAATTGGAAGCTCCTTTGCTTTTTCTGTCATTAATTCGGACATGATTTTCATACTTTTATAATCAAGCCCTGATGTTGGTTCATCCAAAATTATTAGCTTACGACCTGATAAAAATGAAGTGATAATTGCCAATCGTTGTTTTTGTCCCCCTGATAATTTCTGTGGATGATTGGTTTTCTTATTCCACAAATCTGTATCTTTTAAGTAGTTACGGATTTCTTCTAAATCACTTTCTGAATTTTTATCTTTGCAAAATATCAGTTCATTTTCTACTGTGTCTAAAAAAATCTGAGCATCTACATCCTGTAATACACAGTATGAGTTTCTGAGCCTTTCCTTTTGTTTATGCCCATAATTTACATCTAAATATTTTTCAGATAATCCGCATAATGCTTTTGCTAAAGTACTTTTCCCAATACCATTAGGACCAATAACTCCCATTATTTCGCTTTTCCCAAGCTCAAAAGTTAAATTTTTTATCAAGGTTCTTTTCCCTTGATGGATACAAGCGTTATTTAATTTTATGTAGCTTTCAGCTACAATCGGTTCTATTTCTGATACCAATTCTCTTTCATTAAGTGTTCTTAACTCAAGTTCCTTACACTTATCATTACTAAGACTCCCATTCGGAAAAATACCACATATTGTACCATCTTTTATATAAATCAACCTGTTAAAAATCTCTTTTAAATAATAGAGTCTATGTTCCGCTATAATTATTGTCTTCCCCATCGCTTTCAATCTGAGAAGTATTTCACTGAAGTGTTTTATACTATCGTAATCGAGGCTACTTGATGGCTCATCAAAAAAAATAATATCTGTATCATAGATAAGAGTTCCAGCTATAGCTACTTTTTGCCTTTCTCCTCCCGATAATTCAAAAATAGATTTTTTGCTAATATGACTTATTCCTAATAAGTCCATTGCTTCTTCAACCTTTTCTTTTAATGTATCCCTGTCTAAGCCCAAATTTTCACCCACTAAAGCAATTTCATCTTCAACCACATCACAAAAAAATTGATCTTTAGGATTTTGAAATACATTGCCAATATATTTAGCTAACTCTCCCTTTTTATATGCCGTTATATCTTTCCCTAAAATCTTGATTTCTCCGTCCAAATCACCATCATAAAAGGATGGAATAAGCCCGTTTAGTAATCTTAAAAGTGTCGTTTTTCCGCATCCGGAAAGACCCGTTAAGACTACAATTTCGCCTTTCTTTACGGACATTTTTAAATTTTTTAATATCAAATCTTCTCCATAATGAAAAGATTTGATTTCTGCCTCTAAAATATTTTCCATAAACTTATCCCCAATAAAATCATCCCTCCGACTATCATTGCGATATCAATAAATGTAATTTTCACATCATGAAAACTTGTTTTTTCCCCATCGTATTCAATTCCCTTTGATATAATTGAACAAGTTAAGGTGTCGCTTATGTCTATACACTTATACATAAGAGGAACAAAATATAACTCAAATGTTTTAATTGGTTTGAAAATACTTGCTTTAAATCCTCTAATTTTCATGCCGTTGTTTATTTCCTTCATCCTAATAGAGATTTCTGGAATAAAACGAAAAAATACTGTGATTCCTATACCTATTCCACCTTCAACTCCAATTTTTCTAAATGCAGCAATTAGATGCGAGGAGCTATATGATGAAATAAAAACATTTCCTAAATGCGGTTTTAGTAAATAAATAAGTCCCCATACTATAAGCAATGAACATATCGTTCTAAATGCTTTTTTGATAGAAAATAAAAATAATAACCCTAAAACAAAAATAAGGGAAAATAAGTATTGGGATTGCTCTCCTACCGTTAAAATAACTGAAAATAATAAAATCAACCCAACTATAGTAAGTGGGTTGATTTTATCTGATAGTTGGTATTTGTTTTTATTATTTTTTTTCATCTCTACAAAACACTTTTTTTCTTCCTATTGCTAAAAAATTTATTATAAATGTATGTCCCGAAATAAGCACCTATGACTGATGCTACAAGTGAAATCAACAGACAAATCAATATGTTTCTAGGAGTGTAAAAATTATAAAGGAATGTTGCATAATCTTTTGTAAACATTTTTGGAAATTGCTTTGCAAGTCCTTCTACACCAAATACAACAAGCTCTGCTAAAATTCCTGCAATAGCACAAACAACAATTACTGGCCACATTCCCATGAGAACATAGAAAACACCCATCAATAGAAAATATAAAAATGCTGTACCTCTTTGTTGAACCTGTTTACACATAATAACAAAAACCGGTGCTACAATAATTGTTGGCAAGGCTGACGATAAATATAAACTTGGGAGCATTCCAAAGGATCCCGTCAAAAATCCTAATCCCATTGTCAAAATAAATCCAATAACTGAAAAAACAGCTATTTTTACAACACTTTTTAAATTCATAAGTTAATCCTCCTTAAAATTTTATTTATGTCTAATACATAGATATTAATTTTTAACTCCATACTCTCCACGACCAATATAACTAAGTTATATTTAAGTTAAAAATCAATTATAACTAAGTTATATTTAGCTAAAAATTATTTATAATCCTCGAATTTTTCTCCATCCTTCATTAAAGAACTGTGAAATCAAACTTGCATTTAATTTTACTTCTTCTTTATTTTGCGAATGAACTGCTACTTCTGATAAAGCATAAAAGTATGCATGATTCAGCAAGTGTATTCCTCTATTAGTTATTACATCATTGACATTATTTTCGCCATAAATCATACTTAGAATTTTAAAATGATTTTTGTCTTCTCTCTTAATGATACTATCTAAAAAGTTATTATGTTTTGTTCCATAAGAACCGAATATTAAAAGTTCAAACACATCTTTATGTTCAAAGAAATACAGTACCATTTCAATAGCACCTTGTGCTTTTGATTCCAAAACATTCTGAATAGCTTCTCTACTTATTGGGCTTTCTTTCTTATAAACATCAAAACTCTTGTCTTCATACATTGTATAATATATGTTTATTTGGTCTATTAGAGGTTCAACCAATTTACAGAAAAGATCTTCTTTATCTTCAAAATGTCCATAAAAAGCACCTGTTGTCACGCCCGCAGCTTTACATATTGCTCTTAGATTAGCTTTTTCAAATCCTTTTTCTTTGAAAATTTTTTTACCACAATCTAATATCTTTGAGTGAGTTACCTCATAATCTCCATTAGCCACTATTCACTACATTCTCCTTTCAAATATAACTTAGTTATATTATAACACGCCTTGCTTTTAATTTCAATGCTAATACATGTAAGTACTATACTTTTAATATAAATAATTTAATTCCTATATGCTATAATGTAATTATTTGATATCTGAACCCCTTTAATTCCAAATTTATGTAATTCATTAATAATACATTCATTATCTATATTTTCCCATTCCAATGTATATACTATCTGTCTTTGTAAAACTTTATCTCTATTAAGATTAATCAGAAACTTCCATTGAAACTTGTTTTTTTTAATGTGTTTTTTTTCTTTCATTATCAATTCATATTCATAATCTCCTACTCTCACATTCTCCAATACAGTTCCGTTCTTTATATAAAAATACTCTTTACTTAAATTACTTATAAGTATAGGGGCATCCTTTTCCAATTTTTCACCTAAATTTTTCCATAGAAATTCTCTTTCATACATATTAAAATGTCCTACTACCCCCATCAAAAAAACAGCGGATATATCTTTAGTAAATTCAATTTCAAATATATTAGTATCAATTACCGTTATATTATTTTTTTTAGCAATAACATTTTGTAATTTGGACATTAATGCAATTCTCATTTCTGGAGATTTTTCTATAGCATAAATCTTTTCACAATCAAACATTTCAGATATATATATTGATAAATTGCCCGTTCCTGCACCAATGTCAAATACTATACCTTTTTTCCTAACCAAAGGCATAATCTCATCAATAATTTTTTTATCTTGTTCCCACGAATTTCTACTTGTAATATCGTAAAACTCAACTTCTGACCCATACAAATTATATAATCCCCCTTTATTTTTGATATTTTTTCATTAAATTTTCGTGTATTTTTTTTGTATCTCCAACTTTATGATACTCCACTTGATTTGTGTATCCAATCTTCTTACATATGTCTGACCATAATCTTGATACGAAAATTTGTGATTGAACATTTGATAATTTACTATTTCTGTCCTGATTATTTAATTCAACTATTGCTCTTTTGACAGCATTAATCCATATCTCTTCGAATGTATTAAGAATACTTGGAGCAACACTACTTCCTATTACAGTTGCTGTAGGGATCTTTAAAGCTTCATTGTTACTATCAAAACTTAATAAATTATTTGAATCTCTTGGTAATTCTATAAAAGGCAACCATACAATAGGTCCATTAGTATTTATCAAGCATAATCTTCCATTACTAAAAGTAGCCTCTATTCTATGGTATAAATGCATTGGATGATCTGCATCATATTTATCTACATTTCTATTAATTTTAAATGTAACCGGGGTGTTTCCTATTTCTGACACTAAAACAGTATCACATATTTTATCTTTAACATCTAAATTACGTAAGTCACTCACATCACCTAATACCCAAGATGATATTGAATTTAAACAGCAACTCAACATATCAATACCATCATACAAAACATTAATTGAACACTCTAATGACATATTAACAATATTACTTTGCTTTTTTAATTCAACAAGTATTTCTAAAAAATCCAGAAAGGGTTGCGTGTATCTATAGAATGGATTAATCATAAATCCATTATCTTTCGCCACTTTCAGGCATTCCAATATTTCTTTTTCATGAACTGGATGTTCTAATAAAACCGAAATACCCCTTTTTAACAAACTTTTAGCAACTTCAAAACCACGACCACCAGCACCAGAATTTGGAATTATAACACAAGCTAAATCCGCTATAATTCTATCATCATTAACATCTTTAAAATACGGTACTCCTAATTTATCCGCCAACACTTTAGTACGCTTACTACCACTACCTAAAATTCCAGATATATAGAAATCATCCATTTTATTTATTGCATTAAGATATATCTTACCAAATCCAGAACCACAGACTAAAACACTCGTTTTTCTCATCATAAAACCTCTTCTATATTTTATTGATTTGTTTTGAAACAATAGGTAATTTATTTAACAAGTCAAAAATTCCTTTATTATAAAACAAATCACAATATCTATTTATACCGACAACTTGTAAATCTCTTTCTAAAATTTCTTCTATTACAGTATATATTATATACGCTGTTATATAATCAGGATTTGGAGTAGAAAAAATAGCTGCTTTACTAAAGTAGTCTAATATACAATTTATATAAATTGAAACATTTACAGAATATCCTTTATTAACATATTCTAAATCTCTAGAATTAATATCTTTATAACTATTCTCTCCCAAAGCCGTATATGAGTATATATCCTTTATTTTATATTTTCTTCCGATGTATTCGACTTCGTTAATTATATATGGAAATATTTTACAAATATTTAATTCAGATGGTGTATAATTTGGATATAATTGGTCTGAATACTGTAATTTACCTCCTTTTACATTCTTCATGAAATATCCATCAAAATTTTCATTTTTTGCTTTTATGAAATCTTTTTTTGAACTATTAGAGAAATTGTATTCTCCACCATGAATTATTTCAATTTTATCAGGAATATCACTCATTTTTTCAATAAAATTCATTAAAATCACTCCAAGTAATCCTGGAATAAATCCTGTGTTTAATATCACTTTGGCATCAGAGTTATCTTTAAAATGAAGTAACTTACATCCACTTGGATCAATATAATATATATTTTTCCTTAATGCAGCATAATACATAAATTCACTTAATTCTGATGATGGTCCTGCCGTTCCTACCAGTATTGAAATATCTCTACAAAACAAATCTAATTTTTCTTCATCTCTAATATCAAAAAAATAACCTTTTTCATTTTTAACATTTGAGTTCTCATTATATCCACATTTTACAATGTATCCTTTTTCTTGTAGTATCTGAATTAAAATGCTTCCAATTCTACCACTTGAACCTAAAATCCCTATTACTTTATCATTCATCTATCTCCTCCAATATTAAATTCAACAATTGTTCTGTATTGTCATAACATTTATAATCGCAGTCAATAAAGTTAGGGTTTCTATCTATAAATTCTATACTTTTTTTATGACAGATTACCATTCTCCCTAAATATGACTCATATATATTATCTAAATTGGGAGATATAGCTACAATCTTTTTAAAAGCCTTTCTATCTATAATTTTTTGACTCGCAAAGTTTAATATTTTATTGAATTCATTATCGAAAACCACTATAATTTTCTCTTTGCAATCATCTAATTCAACTAGATGCTTGAATGTTTTTACTTTTTTAAAATCAAATTTTGTTAATTTCAATTTTTCTACTATCTCAAAATATGACTCACAATTTATATCTCCAAAAATAACAACTTCACTTGTTTTAAAGTTTTCATTATTATAATTTTCTTCAGTATCATTCTGATTAAATTTTTTTCCGTTTTTTGCAGCTTTAATATAAAGGATAATTTTATCAATTGTTCCATCCGACAAGGATACACTTAATAATTCATCAAATTTAATATCATATTCTTCAGCATATAATTCCATTATCTTTCCAGCGGCTTGAGATAACATTAATGAATCAAATCCTAATTTTCTTAAATCATCACCCAAGTTCAAACTCTCTATAGCTCCAACATCTTTATATATTTTTACTATTGTCCTAGAAAAACTATCACTTATATTGTTTGTTTTTATTTCTTTATCTAATATATAATTGTATATATCTTGTAAATTACATTCAGATAAAGATATTTTTAATAATTCATTAAACTTAATGTCATAAGTATCTCCATATAAATTAATTATCTCACCTGCTGCCTGAGACAATAACAACGAATCAAATCCAATCTCCCTTAAATTATCCTTCTCTGTTAAACTATCTACTTCCCCTATATCCATATATATTTTTAATATTGATTTAAACATACGGTTTTCTTTATCGTTAGACTTATTCTCATTTTCAAAACCATGTTTAAAGGATGAATTTTGTGTTTCCATATAGATATCTACTAATCTTTTTCTATCAATTTTTCCATTTTCTGTTAAAGGTAACGTATCTACACATATAAATTCACTTGGAATCATATACTGAGGCAACTTATCCCCTAAAAACTCTTTATAAGTCTGTTTTTTATTATCATTTTTTCTCATCACAAATATTTTTTGTCCAAAATTTGAATAAAAATTATTTGAATTTCTATCTGGAATAGATAGTATTAAATCTAAATTACAAGATTTGATACTTTCTTCCCATTCCTCTTCAGAGAAAAAAATGTTACCACTTTTTGCTCTGCTGTCGGTATGCTTTGGCATCATAAATGCCTGTGAAATGTCTATTTCTATATGTTCACCTACTGGATCTGCAATTATAATAATGCCACTATCTGACAGCATCTCTTTTAAAATAGTAAGTGAGTTGTCGATGTTAATAGCATTATTCAATACTCCAACTGCAACTATAACATCAAACTTATTGCTGTTTATCTTCTCATCTACATTATTTAAATCAAAAATTTCAGTATTTATATATGGATATTTTTGTTTTATATTATTCAAAAAAAATGTCGAAACATCTGTAAATAGATATTCATAGTGTGTATATTTATTTTTTGCAAATTTACTAAGTATGAAGTCAGTTGTGGCTCCTATACCCCCACCTACCTCTAATATATTTGCGTAGCTAGTATCTTTCAAATGCAAATATATTACATCTGATATTATGTTGTTAATATATTTAGAAATAATAGTTTGTTTATAAAGATCTTCCGCAATATCTGTGTTTCCGCCTGGGAATAAATTCACTAGCGGATTCATTTTTCCTGACAACAACTCACAGAAATTATCTGCATGTTTTTTTATATAGTTAGTAACCGATTTCGGAGCAACGATGTTATAGTCTTTACATAACTGATTCCATAAATCATTACTCACAATCTTATTACTATCTACAAAAGTATCTTCTATTTTTTTTATATAATTATGTTGCTCTAAATATAGCAGCATTTTATCTAATATTGGCTGATTTTCTTTAGTTACACTGGTTTTGTTTACTATTGACCAATATTTTTCTAATTTAACTGAAAAAATTTCATGCTTCTTCAAATTATCATATACTGATTTTAATATTGCATCAGTTAAGCATCTATTAAAATCTTCCATATTAATATTTTTATTGTTATAAATAATTTTATATAAATCCAAATGCTTTTTTATTGAATTCTTTTCTATAATAAAAGCTATAATTTTATTATCTATCTTTAACACAGAGCAATTTTCCACTGTATTAGACTTTAAAAGTTCACTTTCTATTTCAGATATCTCTATCCTATATCCGTTTATTTTTATTTGATTATCCATGCGACCTAGAAATTCAATTTCGCCAGTTTTTTGATATCTCCCTAAATCACCAGTTAAATAATAACGCCAGTTTCGATCACTATCATAAATAAATTTTTCCTTTGTTATAGCTTCATCATTCAAATAACCTTCTGCTAGAGAGTATCCTGCGATTGCTATTTGACCAACAGAATATATCTCACACTCATTTAAATGTTTATCAATAACAACAACAGATTGTCCATCTAAAGGTTTCCCATATAGTATTGAAGGTAATTCTCTAACCTTAGGATTTATTTCATGATATATAGACCATATCCCTCCCTCGGTTGCTCCTCCTAAACTGAATATCTTACTATTAGGAAAAATTTTAATTAAATTTTCAGGTAATTTTGCTTTAATAACATCTCCAGATAAAAGACTAAATCTTAGGGAAGGAAAAACAACTCTTTCTCTACAAAAATATTCCAATAACTCTACCTGTGCGGGCACTGAATTCCACAACGTAATCTCATATCTTTTTATTAATTCATTCCAATGAGATGGATCATTTTTCCTATCAGAATCTGGGATAACAATCATACCACCTGCCCCTAACAATGAAAAAATATTAAAAACAGATAAATCAAACGAAGCTTCTGAAATAGCCAATATCCTATCCTTAGAGGTAAGTTTGATTAAATTATTTACAGCAGCAAGTGTATTTAATACAGCATTATGTGTCATTATAACACCTTTAGGAGTTCCTGTCGTTCCAGAAGTAAAAATCACGTACGCAATATCTGAAATATATTTTTTTTCAATAATGTCAAATGAATCACATTTTTTTAATGCTTCATTAATTCTGTCTTCATCCAATACAAAATTCACTTTAGCTTTATTCAATATTTTTAGTTGTCTTTCATATGGCTGGCTAATATCAATTGGTAAGTAGGAAAAACCGCTCATTAATATTCCTAGAATACCAACTATTTGATTATAATTTTTATCTATTTTAATCCCTATATATGGAACTTCAGCACTTGAACAATTATTAATAATATAATCTGATACCTTCAGAGCATCATAATAAAGTTTTTGATATGTATACTCTTTACCTCTGTATACTATAGCTATTCTGTCTGGATGTTTTATTGATTGTTCAATAAATCTATCTTGTATACGTCCCTTGATAGAAACATCTTTGTGGTTATTATAAAATTTTTCAAACGAAACTATATTTTTTCCTAAATTATTTTCCCATGAAAATGAATTTCCAGCAACTTCTGTAAGAAATCTTTCAAAACGCAAAAACATAGTATCAATTAGATCGTCATCAAAAATCCCTTCCCTTACATCCCAATTGATAGATAATGCTCTATCGGGATTCAATCCACTAACATCTTCGACTATTTGACAATCTACCCATACTTGAGGAGTCTTTGTTATTCCATACTTAATATTCAGACTTCTACTATCGTTCTGCAAAACACCTGTAAACACAAAGGGGGATATAAAATCTCTATTATTAGTTAATTTTTTTATATCACTAATAACATCGATACCAGAATAGTTCCTATGATCTAAATCATCTATTAACTGTTCAAAAATAGACCTAGAATACTCCAAAAAGCTTTTTGTTTGTTCAAAATCTACTTCAAGTATATTTACATCTGTAAATTCTCCTACAATATTTTTACTATCTAGTACCGGTATTCTATTTTGTATCGGTATGTTTAATAAAAATTTTTTGTTCTCACTCCATAAACTAATAATATAAGAATATGCGGAAAGAACAACAGATGAAAACGTTAAACCATATTTAACAGACTTTCTTTTTAATGATTCTAAGCAGGAACTATTTAAATAAAAAGTATAACGTTTGAACTCATTTCCTACACTCGTTTTTGGAGATAATCTTCCACTCCTCGGTAGTCTAGGATATGATGGGAAATTATTTATTCTATCATTCCAATATTTTTTATCTTCTAATATTCTATTATCATTATACTCACTAACTAAATCTAAATAATCAAAGAAATCTCCTTGTTTTTTATCCAATAATGCACCAGATAATAAAGCTTTTAGCTCTTTAAATAAAATTTGTACACTCCCAAAATCTACAAATAATAAATTTATAGATAAATGCAATATATTAAATTTTTTTGTTTTTACTACAATTCCTTTGAAAGATTTATTAAAAACTTTATAATCTGTATTTTTGAGTTCTTCACGTATAATAGATAGTCTATTCTTAATATCATGGTCTGTAGAATTAGAAAGATCAATCACCTCTATGTTATCAACATAATCGCAACCATTTATTATACATCTACCATTAAAAATGCTTGCTCGTAACATCTCATGCCTACTAACTAAAATTTTCCATGAATTTAGTAGTTTGTCAGTATCACAGTCTTCTAAAAATATTTCTAAATACCCTTGGCAATCTACACCTCCCCATTTTATATCATTTTGAGAGCCTATATAATAAGAATGCTGCATCGGTGTAAGATTATGCACCTTAATATTTTTACTATTGTCATCTATAACCTTTTTCATTAGATTTCACCTTCAAAAATAACATCGTCATTTAATTCTATCTCGTCTAAACATTTTTCTACAAAGTCTATTGGTGTAACAAATAAAAACACGGATTTTAGTTTTATATTTATAGCATATCTTTGATTTAATATCGAGATAAACTTTGTTGCATTAAGACTGTCTAAACCTCTTTCTAATAAGTTATCGTCTTTATTGATATCTTCATTTAAAATTTCGCACCAAATATCACAAACTATTTTCAATTTTATATCTTTCTTACTTTTCATAAAATTAGCCTATATCCTTTCTCATTTGCAACATAACCCACTTCGATATACTTTCAATAGCTTCAGTGTCAATTTCTCCGCCGATATCTTGAAGTGGAGACTCTACTTTTTGTAAAGAATGACCCAATCCTGGGAATAGCTTTATATCTACATTTTTATTTATTTTCTTTGCGAGCTCGACGCTCTCCACAGGATTAATCCATCCATCATTAATTCCATGTAATATAAGTACTGGTTTGCCAAACTTGCTAAAAATCTCTAAATCTCCATTCCATGAATCTAGAAAAAAATTTTCCACATAATTTGAAATGTTTAACGAATTATCTCCTATTAGTTTTGCAACGTTCTTCCAATCTTTATTTATGTTTATTACGCCATCTGAATTTGTATCAATTCTATCGTTAAACTTTAATATCCCATTACTCGCTTTCCTTAGTAGCATTGTACTAATTGCAAACGAAACAGAGGAAGAGTTTAATTCGTATCTCTCAAAATCAAAAACATTTACTAAGCCATCATTATCACTATCTATTTTTTCTAACTCCATAGTAACTAACTCTTCTAATATATACTGGAAGTAAGAATTCCAGCCTTTAGCAACACCTGATTGCAATATTAATCCATCTATCCCATCTACCTCTTTAATAATATTAGCTATTACTCTAACTCCTTCACTCCAACCATAAATATAAATCTTACCTACATCATTCCTATTTTTTAAATACTTCGTAATGCAAATAGCATCCTGTATTATTTTGTCAATTTGATAACCATAATTTTTGTTAAACCTAAATGTACTTACACCATTTCTTAAAAGTTCATCCGATATTATTTTAAAATTTTTAGAAACAATCCTGTTGGAATAATAAACTGTTCCATCTTTGTCGCTTTCTCCAGAGCCATGAATGAATAAGACTATATTTTTTTCACTATTTTTATCCTTAATATCATATTCGAATTGACCTGTTATATTTTTTTCAGCTCCCTTTATAACAATTTTTTCGGTACAAATATTTTTCATCACATTATCTCCTTCGTCTATAAAATATTAAATTTCATATTGTTTAAAAATTTTATATAGTTATTGAAAAGCGTTTCAATATACTCTTTTTCAAATAACTCTTCTACATAATCCCAAGAAATAACCATAGAATTTCTTATTAATCTAATATGATGATCTATTATTACTTGAGGTGTTTTACTAATAGCATAGTTTTCTGTAACAAATCCCTCCATAATAGTATCTTCTTCTATTACACTAGTCAAAACAAAAGGAGATACTATTTGTCCTAGCTTGTTTTGTTTTATATACTTAAATGACTCCATTCCATCATATTCAATAAATTCTAGTATTTCTAAAATAGAATTTCTAATATTTTTTAAATCATGGCAAAAATTTCCACTTTTTGTATAATTTAAAACTGCTATATTAGAAAATTCACCAATTATATCATTTTCATTTTCAATAATATTTTTTCTTCCATTCATAGTTAATATTATTGAAGATCTTTCTTCACCACTAGCTTCAGCTAAAAAACTAGCGTAACAGGTCGCAATATACATAGTCGGTGTGTATCCCAATAGTCTAAGTTTACTAAATATTTCTTTAGTTTCCTTTACAGTAAATTCATAGCAAACCCTTTTAAAGGTTACTTTTCTTATTTCTGAAAAATCTCTTTTATATTTCAATTCTGGGATACTATATTTTTTCATTTCATCCGAAAGATACTTATGATATTCTTCCATTTCCAAATTATCTAAATATAGACTTTCTTTTCTTTTATAAATACTGTAGTTAGTGCTTGCAATTTTTTTGTGTATATCTAAAAAATATCTATAAAATATTTCCTTGATTAGATTGTTGGCACTCCAAGCATCTAATACTATACAGTTGAATATAAAATACAATATATCGTCGCTATTTGAATCTTTATGTACATAAAAATCAAAAAGTGGCCAATCATAATACGAATATTTCTTATCAAAAATTAGATTCCTAATTTCATTATAATCGAGATTATTATCAAGTTTTTTTATTTTATATTTGTCGAATGTATCAAAAATTACGTACTTGTTAATATCAACAAAAAAACATCTTAACCCTTCATTTTCATAAATCAATTCATTTATTATTTTTTCAAGCCTTGATATGTCTATGTTGTTTATCTTGTACTCAATATAATAAGCACAGTTAGTCCCACCCAATTCACAATCTGTATCCATCCCCAAAATATATGACTTTTGAATAGGACTTAATTCTATTCCAGTATTAATATTTTTTAATACTTTTATAAACTGGTTTTTATTTTTTCCTATATATTCTCTAAAATCAGAAATAAATTTATTGCTTGTTCCATCCATAGCTTTATATTTTATTTTTTTATCATCTAGATATAATCTAATATTATTTTCTCTTAAATAAATTATATATTTTAAAACGCATACATCTGAGATCAATGCCAACCTCCTATTTTCTTATAGAAAAAATAAATTTAGCAAGTTCACTAGGAGTAGGTTTCTCAAAAATAGTTTTGATGCTAAGTTGAATATCAAATTTTTCATTTAATAGCTTAACTAATCTAACAACTTTAAGAGAATCTCCTCCTTCAATAAAAAAGTTACTATTACTCCTAATGCATTTTGTTGATAAAATTTTTTCAAATGATTTTATTACCTTATATTCTATGTCATAGCATTTGTTTTTTTGTACAATATTAACATTTTCATATAGAGTCTTCTTTATATTTTTATTAGAAGATATTGCTTCTATCTCAGCTTCATCTGAATCCAAAGTATCGATATAAATATTATCCCAATTATCGTTTTGAATCATTAAATCAATAATATTTTTATATTCATCAAACATTTTTGCAATAGTATTTTCTTCAAATAATTCTTTTATATAATCCCAAGATAAATATAATCCTCCTTTTAAAACAAACACTTGATGATCTAACCAAACTTGAGATGATTGAGAAATACTATAACTTAGGTTATCAATCCACTTTTCTTCTCTACTGTCATCAATGCCAATTCCACTAGTGAATACAATTGGCATTACTGATTCGATATAATTATTGATTTTTTTTCTTATTTTTCTTTCAAATTCAATTGAACTATATAACGAATGAGAGATATCATCTAGTAACTGATTCTGAACATCAGTGATTTTAGAATATAAACTTTCTCCACACTTTTCTTTAATTTCCAATAAGTTTAAAGTTGTAAAGTCACCTATCACCCCATCTATATCATTATGAAGTTGCTCTCTATTGAACCTCGTAATATTTAATGCAAAATGTTTGTTACTTGACCATTTCTTAAGTGTTTCACTATATGCAGTAATAAGTGCAGAACTGGTAGTGAATCCATATTTTTTACAAATCTCCTTAAAAATATTCCATTTATTTTCAGATAAATAAAAATATTTTCTTACAAATCTTACTTTTTTAACGTTTCCTTCATAATTTATTAATGGTAGTTTAGGATATTCTGGAAAGCTTTCAATTCTATCTTCCCAATAATTCTTATCTTCTATATATTTTTTTGTATGTCTCAGCTTTCCTAAGGCTAAAACATAATCTCTATAGCTTATATCAATATCCGGAATCAACTTTCCATCATACAACATTTGCCATTGTTTTAGCACATGAAACATACTCCAGCCATCAAATATTATGTTTTCAAACCTAACATGTAGTTTGACAATGCCTTTTTTTAGCTTAGTCACCCTAACATCAAATAAAGGCCATTTATCGTAATGTATTGTTTTATTATAAATTTCGTTTCTGATTGTATTGATTTTATCCAAAATTCTATCTTCTTCAGTATAACTTAAATCAAAAACTTGAATTTTATAATATGGAACGTTAGGCAGTATTTGTTGCTGTCCTTCATTCAATATTATAGCCCTCATCATATCATGTTTTATTATTAATTCATTAAAAGACTTTTCTAATTTTCCGATATCTATATTTTTCAACTCTACTTCAAAATAACAATTAGTAGATATACCGGTTAAATTATGTCCCCCATTCATTCCTATCCAATAGGCAAATTGTATGTCAGTCAGAGGAAAAGGCTTATGCCTATTATCTATATCCATTAAAATCTGATTCTTCATTTCTTCACTATTGATATGATGTTTTTTCCTATTTCCTACTACAATAGATAGTTTTTCTATCGTCGGATTCTCAAAAATATCTTTTACTGAAATCTTAACATTATACAAACTGCTAATCTTTCCAACTATCTCAGTCGCCGTTAGAGAATCTCCACCAATAGAAAAATAATTATTGTCTACACCTATATTTTCGTTATTAAAAATATCCTTCCATATTTTTAGTATAGTAAGCTCCAATTCATTTTTAGGTTTTACATTATAATTAATTTCTAATTTTTCTTTTTTATTTTTATTCTTTAACTTATTTTTCAATTTCTTCCTATCAACTTTTCCATTTTTATTTAATGGAATGTCATCTACTTTATAGAAATTTGCAGGAATCATATAGCTTGGTATTTCATGTGATAAATAACTTCTTAATTTTTCAAAGGTAGACTTGTTTTCTTTTAAGTTAGCTATTATAAAAGTTATAAAATTAGAGCATTCTGTCCTTTTTTCACTGTTTATATAGAGGACTTCACAATCATTATTGTCAAAATCATCTGGTCTTACTTCGTTAAATGGCTGCTCATTTATTATATCTGCTGTAATAATAGGCAGTAGGTTATTATTTTTTAATTCATTACCAATAATAAGTCCATTAACTTTCAACACTTTTAGTACTCCTTCTATAAGAGTCTTTTTGGCATTACTTCTGTGAATCGAGTTTAAAACTATAGCAATATCAAAATTATCTTCATCTAAAGAAGTTTCTAAGTTATCATTTATACAAACATATTTAAATTTATTATCATTCTCCAAATCAGATAGATTATTTCTAAAGTAGATAGAACTATCAGCATAAATATACTCACTAATAAACTCTTTAAGCTCTTTAAAAATAGTAGTAGTAAGTTCACTATTTCTAGTTCCATATTCTAAGATTTTTATATTTTTTTTATTATTTAATCTTGCATAAGCCTTTATTGAATTTATAATGCTATTAATTGATTCTTCATAGCCTAAAAGTTCTTCTGTAAATTTTGACATATAGGATTTATTTGAATCTGAATAAAAGGCTTCTATAGGATCTTTTTCTCCCGACAAAATCTTTATAAGCTCCAATTCTAAATCCTTTAAATAATTGCCTATTTCATTATTGCAACTTTCTTCATTTATGA